>Ga0190265_10002666_pt1 | contig 12013 bp, 9 predicted proteins | sample Popmic124T_FD_133135 | JGI IMG/M metagenome (GOLD analysis project Ga0190265, IMG submission 133135) | Populus adjacent soil microbial communities from riparian zone of Indian Creek, Utah, USA - 124 T | ecosystem: Environmental > Terrestrial > Soil > Riparian zone | place: USA: Utah | collected... | reverse complement strand
GTCGATCGTCAGCCCGTCGAAGACGACGTTGTCGAAGTTGCTGTACAGCTGCCGGAACCGCGTCCCCGACACCCCCTTGACCGTGACCCGCTTCGAACCGCCGCCCGGCCTCCAGACCCCGTAGTCACCCGAGGAGAGCTGGATCACCCAACCATCCTGCGCCTGGCTATAGGCGGTGCTCAGATTCCCGCCCGGAGCAACATTGATCGTCCCCGCAGCAGGCGGCGGTGGCGGCACGGGCGGAGGCGGCGGGGGCGGCGTGCCGCCGCCGCACGCGGCGGTCGAGGTCGACCCAGTCGCCTCGGCGCCGTTGGACGCGTTGCCCGCCGCGTCGTACGCCTCGAGCGTGAAGGTGTAGGCCGTCGCGCACGTGAGGCCGTTGAACGTGTAGCCCGGCGTGGAGACGGTTCCGACGCTGATGCCGTCCCGAAGCAGGCGGTAGCCCGCGACACCGACGTTGTCGCTCGACGGGAGCCAGGTGAGACCGACCGTCGTCTCGGTGATCGTTGTGAATGCCATCCCCTGCGGAACGGACGGCGCCTGCGTGTCGCTCGACTGCGGGCACGCAGCCGTCGCAGCCGTCAGCGACCGCTTGGCGCTCCGGTTGCCGGCCGCGTCGTAGGCGTCCACGGACAGCGAGTAGCTCGACGCGCACGCGAGTCCGGCGAACGTCGCGCTCGTCGAGGGCGTCGAGCCCGTCGAGGCGTTGTTCCGGTAGAGGCCGTAGCCGGAGACGCCGACGTTGTCCGTCGAGGCGCCCCACGAGACGGAGACGGAGGTCGTCGTCGACCCGGTGACGCTGAGCGCTCCGGGCAAAGAGGGCGCCGCTGTATCGCCGCCGGCGCTGCAGGCGCTGGTCGAAGCCGTCAGCGCGGCGCGGGCCGAGCTGTTGCCCGCGGCGTCGTACGCGGCGACCTCGAGCGGGTAGGACGTGCCGCACGCCAGCCCGGAGAAGGTGTAGTCGACGATCAGCGACGTGCCGGCGAGGGCGCCGCCGCGGTAGAGGCGATAGCCGGCGACACCGATGTTGTCCGTCGACGCCGTCCAGATGACCCGGATCGACGTCTGGGTGGACGAGGTCTTCGTGAGCCCGGCCGGCGCCGTCGGCGGGACTGCGTCCGCCGGGGTGCTGCCGACGCCGCCACCGCCGGGGCATGCGTCCGTTGCCGCCGTCGTCGAGATCCGCTCGGAGCGGCTCGAGCCACGATAGGCATCCACGTCGAACGCGTACGCCCGACCGCACGCGAGGCCCGTGAGGGTGATGGCGGGTGTCGAGACGTTGAGGACGAAGGCGCCGTCGCGGTAGATGCCGTAGCCGTCTGCGCCGCCGGGTGACGCTGTCCAGCGAAGCGCGACGCTCGAGCTCGAGCGGCCGACGACGAGAAGCGCGCTCGGCGCCGCCGGACCGGCGGCGGCTGCGGTGCGCTGCCGTGGCAGCGCTGCGGCGAAGCCGTTCAGGGCGGGAGAGGAGGGACGGGAGCTGACGCCGAGATCGAGCGAGCCGTCGGCGGACGCATAGGCGATGCCCGTGCGCCAGGCCGCCGCGGTCTGAGGCGGCAGCAACGCGACGATCCGGCTGCGCTTGTAGCGGCCGCCACGGAGAAAGCGCAGCTGCTTCGGGCCCGCGACGCGGACGACGACGTAGTCCACGACCGAGCGCCGGGCGAGCTTCACAGCGGCGGCGGGTGATCGCACGAGCGCCGCGCAGGTCTGAAGCGTCCCGGCCCGTGCTGCGCAGGCGCGCTTGGGAGGAGTCGTGCGGGCCGCGATCACAGCGACTCGCGCGCGCTTCGCGGACGCAGCCAGGCGGGCGAGTGGCTTCTGCGGCATCCCCACCGTCACGACCGTGTTCACGCCCTTGCCTGCCAGCCATTCGAGCCGTGCCTGGCTCACCGACGACACCCCGGCGGGCAGCGCGATCGCCCAAACCTGACCCGAGGGAGCGGAAGGCGCTGACTGAGTTCCCGACGCCGAGGCGGCGAAGGCGAGTGCGATGGCGACGGCGGCGGCGCGGACGGCGCTACCGGTGAGTCGGCAAGGGAGTGCGGCTCTCCACATTGCGTGCTCCTGAATGAGTGCGTTGACCCACTCCCGTATCGGGCCGGTCTCAGCGGTCGCTGATGACTCAAACGGGGGATCGTTGCCCTAACAGAAGACAACTTGTTACTGCAGCCGAACCGGGCTCAGTCGGGCCGTCTCGAGTCCGCGTCAGGCGGTGCGAGAGCCGTCAGAAGCGTTCGTAGGCGCCTGCGTCCGGTGCGCCCTTTGCCGGTCTGAGCCTGCGATCGGCATCGCGCCTCGGGAACAGCGTGCGGTCGCCTCTGTTGATCGGGGCGGCGCCGGCGCGCAGGCGGAAGTTGCCCCGCGGTGCGTCCAGGTAGAACGGCGCGATGTTGGGATTGCTGCGGCTGTTGACGGCGTTGGCCACCTTGACTTCGCCAGTGCCGCCGCAGGTTTCACCGACGTTGTAGCGGTAGACCCACTCGGGAGCGCAGTCGATCCCGCCGAGGTTGCCGTACCACCGTCCCGATGCGGTGTCACCGCCGGCAGGGGTGCTCGTCGTGCACGGCGACGTTTCGAAGGTGTTGTAACGGACGATCCATCCCTTGACGGTGTTCTGGTCGTTGAAGCCCCAGCCGACGAGCAGGGCGCAGGACGGATGCCAGCTCCCATTGTCGTCCAGTGTGTGCCCGAAGACGTTGTTCTCGATCAGGACGTCGTCGTAGGCAGGTCCGCCGTTCCAGTTGGTGAAGAAGAGTGCCATCGTCGGACAACCGATGAAGCGGTTGCCGCGGTAGACGGAGCGGTTGCCGCCGTTGACGTACATGCATTCGTTGTGAACGGACGAGTTGGTGACGGAGATCCGGTGCCAGAGGTTGTACTCGATCACCATGTCGTCGGCGCCGGACTCGAAGCCCTTCTGGTCGCGGATGTTCCGCACGACGCTCGAGCGGAGCACGAAGCCGTCCCCGACCCCACGGATCCCGTGGTCGTCGCCCGCGTTGAGCCCGTCGACGATCACGTTTTCGAAGGTCTGGTTCGCGCCGCAGGGATAGAGGACGGCGTTGTCGGGATCCCCGCAGGGCCCGTTGAAGTTGTCGCGGTCCTGAATCAGGATCCCGCGCACGACGATGTTCGAGGCAGCGCTGATGATCTGTCCGAAACTGGGTCGGCCTGGCCCGGAGGCTCGGAAGAGCAGCTTCTTCGAGCCGGCGGCGAGCCCTTGGCTGCCGTACGTCCCGTCCGTGATATTGATCGTGTCGCCGGGACGCGCGGCAATGTAGGCGGCCTGGAGGCTACGACACGCGCGCGCGTTGACGTAACCGCCCGGCGCGGCACGGCGTGTGCAGCTGCCGCCGTCCGGGTCGATCCAGACGTTGGCCGCGCCAGCCGGCGGTGCGGGGCGTTTCGGGACGGCCGGCGCCTTTGGCTTGGGCTTGGGCTGCGGCGCGCTCACGCGTGCGCAGGCCGCCGTCGTGATCGATCCGGTCGCCTCCGCGCGGTTGGATGCGTTGCCGGCGCCGTCGACCGCTTCCAGGGCGAACGTGTAGCGGGTCGCGCACCGCAGGCCGGTGTACGTGAACCGGAGCGCGCGGACGGTCGCAACGCGCATCCCGTTCCGGTAGAGCCGGTAGCCGGCGACGCCGACGTCGTCAACCGATGCCCTCCAGACGAGCCCCACCGTCGTCCGCGTCTTCCCGGCGAACGCCATTCCCTGGGGAACGGACGGCGGCTGGGTATCGACCGGAGCCGCGGAGATGGAAGGCACTGCTCCCGCAAGAAGCACGACGGCGGCGCCGAGAAAGATCAGCGCAGCGCGTGAAGGTGGGCGTCTCATCAGGCGGGCGGGTCGAGCGCGACGCAAGCTAACGAAGAGATGTGAGCGGTTTGTAAGACGGCGTGCTTCGAACCCCGCGAGAACTGCAGCCGGCTAAGGCGTCGACGGCCGACGGGCTGGAGCCGCGAGCGGCGTCGGACGCTCGGCGAGCAGCGCCGATCCCAGCCCGACGAAGATGAAGAGCAGGAAGGTGACCTGGATGAACGCGAACGCGTCATAGGTGATCATGCCGACGCCGAATGCGGCGACGCCCGCGGCCAGAGACACCAGCAGCCAGCCTCGAGGGGAGTCGTCCGCCTTGGCCTCCTTGCCGAATCGCCGCACGACGCGGGCAAAGAACCAGAGCCAGCCGAAGAAGCCGACGATCCCGGTCTCGAGCAGGGTGCCGAGCCACTGGTTGTCGAGGATGTTCGCCTGCCGGCCTTGAACATCGGCGTCGACGACGCGAGTTCCGAATCCCTGACCGAGGACCGGCTGGCGTCGCCACTCCTGCAGCGCCGGGCCGATGTCTGCGATGCGGCCGCTGCCGCTCTGGCCGGGCTGCGAGCTTTGCTCGGCGATCAGGCCGCCGGCGGGAAGGAAGGACTGCTTGATTGCGCCGAGCGTTCCCGGAAGCACGAGCTTGATCACGATGAGAGCGGGAATCAACACCGGCCAGAAGCGGCGCACCTCCTTGGGCCGCAGCCACAGGAAGACGAGGGCGACGACCACGAGCATGACGACGCCGGTGCGCGAGACGGTCGCCGCGCAGCCCGCGATCAGAAGCGCCGCACAGACGTACCAGCGCCGCTGCCGATAGCGGTACGCGAGGTAGACGGCGAGCGGTGTCAGGACGACGAAGGCTGCGCTGAGTGCGATCGGATGCTGGGCCGAGCCGAAGACCCGGAGCTTGGCGGCGCCGAACTTCTGGAACGCCTCCGGCTCGCCCTCACCGCCGGCCTGCAGGACTGGGATCGCGCGATCGAGGTGGTTGAAGATGTTGAAGCCCGTCCTCGACTCGACGATGGCGAAGAGCCCGACGGTCGCCCCGCCGCAGACGAGAGTCTTCGCGAGGTAGTCGATGTCGCCCAGTCGCCGAACCGTGCTCGCGATGATGTACAGCGCGATCACGAAGCTGATGAAGAACATGAGCTTCTTGTCGACGAAGGGAGAGAACTGCGCCACGCGGTCCGGGTTCGACGCGACCGAGGCGAGTGCCGAGCCGATGATCAGGATCAGCGGCCCCTCGAAGCCCGTCTTCCGCACTCTCGAGCGTGGATCGGCGAGGAGCGACGCAACCCAACCGAGGACGAGGAGGGCCACGAAGACGCGGTAGGGCTCGAGCTCGAACGGCAGGTTGCCCGGCAGCGAGTACCTGCGGATCGGGATGAAGAGGATGATCAGGATCAGCGCCGCAAGGATGCGGGGCCAGCCGACGTACAGGAACGGCACCACTGCGGCGAGCGTCGCCAGGATGACGAGGCCGACGGCCGGGGCCGGCGAGCCGCCGCTGGCGATCGCAGCAGCGAGCACTGCGAGTGCACCCGCGACAACGGTCGTTGGTACGAGCAGCGGCCGCCGGTTGACCCAGACGGCGTCCACGGCCTAGGCGGTGCGGCGTTCGCGCTCGCGAATTCCCGCGGCGGCACCCGGCGCACGGTCGCGCGGCCTGACGTTCTCGAGGAGGAACGCGATCCCCGAGACCGCGAGCATGACCGCCAGGAAGACGACGATCGGCATCGTCTTCGATCGCGGCTGATAGACGAGCACCTGTCTGGGACGCTCGACCTCTTCGATCACGACGCGGTCGGCCGGAGGAACCTCGTTCGCGGCCTGCTGTTCGCGAACATGCGTCTCGAGAGCTCGCGCCGTACGAGATGCGAGCGCCATCGAGCCGCGCGGGCTGTCCGAGATCGCGGTCAGGTCGATCAGCGGGAGCATGATCCGGTTCTCGCCGCGGACGAGCGGCGTCGCGATCACCTTGCCGCGAACGGGTCCCTGCTGCCGCACGAGGCGGCGCACGGGGTCGCTCATCGCGAGCTCGGCGTAGAGCACGGCGAGGTTATTGAGTCGGTTGGGGTCGGCGACCGGGATGCCGAGACTCTGGGGTTGGTCGTCGGTCGTCTGCTCCTGCGCGAAGAGGCGCCCCCACGGAAAGCCGCTTTGCGTGACGCCGACGCGCGCGGTGCTCGCGAAGAGCTCCGTCTGCCGGTAGCTGACCCCATCGCCACTGATGCGGAGAATCGACAGCGCCGCTAGGACCGTTGCGAGCAGGAAACCGCACGCTACGAGCAGCCTGAAGCGCCACAGGACGCGGGCGTAGAGGCGGAAGTCCATCTCAGTCGCTCTGCGCGCTCGGCTCGAGGGTGCCGTTCATCGAGCGGAGGTACGTGACCGCTGCCTCCGTCCGGTTGTTGACCCCGAGCCTGCGGTAGATCGCCGCCAGATGGAACTTGATTGCGTGCACGCTGAGGTGCAGCCGGCTGGCGGCCTCCGCGTTCGTCATCCCGAAGGCGATCATCTGGAGCACTTCGAGCTCGCGTGGCGTCAGCGCCATCACGCCTGGCTGCGGCTCCTGCCGTGCGACATCTTCGAGCATGTTCGGATGGTACGAGCGGCTGAATCGGCTGCCTATGCCCGTTGGACCAGCGTTTGCGCCGACCGCCCTAGCCGGACGGCTAGACCGCTTAGGCCTCGATCAGGCCGCCGTCGAGGCTCTCCAGGCGCGGCTCGGATCGGCGGCGCCGCGCGAGCACGCTCCTGACCTCGCCGGTCACCTCCGGTGCGCGCCAGAGGCACGCTGCGACGTAGACGACGCCTCCGAGAGCGACGAGCAAGATCAGCCGAACGACGGCGGGCGCGTCGGCCGCGTCGAGGGCGGCGCCGACGACGAGCATCGCCGCCGCCATCAGCGCCGTCGCCTGCGCGACGCCGCTGAGCGAGAAGACGAAACGACGCAGCGGGATGCCGAGCGCGCGCGTCGTCAGGTAGGCGCGCACCGGCTCGATCAGAATGGTGGCGATCGCGTACGCCGTCGCCACGCCGACGATTCCCCACTCCGTCCCGATCGTGACGGCGCCGACGCTGCCGACGAACCAGAACAGCGTGAATCGGGTGAGCGTTCCTGCGCGGCCGAGAGCGAGCAGGACTTCCCCGTGCAGGGTCTGTACCGACTGCACGATCCCGACGACGGCCAGGATCCGGATCACGTCGGTCGCCGACTCCCAGCGCGGGCCGAGGACGACGTCGACGAAGTCCGGCGCCACGATCACGAGGCCCACGAGCGCCGGCACCGAGAGCGCGCCGACCAGGCGGGTCGCGCGAACCCAGACGTCGGCCATCCGCTCGCGGTCGTCGCTCATGCGGGAGAAGGCCGGGAAGAACACCTGCTGCAGCGGCGCCGCGATGCGGACGAACGGCATCAGGATCACGGTCGTCGCGAGCGTGTACGTGCCCAGGGCGGCAGCGCCGAGGACGCGGCCGATCAGGACGCCGATGATCGTCCGCCCCGCCTGCCAGAGGACGTTCTCGGCGAAGACGTTGCCGGCGAACCCGCCGAGGCGCCTCAGGCTCGCCAGCGCGAAGCGCCGCTGCGGCCGCCACGGCGTCAGGAGCCAGAGCAGCACGGTCGAGATCACCGCCTCGCCGAGGAGCTGGCCGACGATCGCCCAGGCGCCGTAGCCGCCGACGGCGAGGCCGATCCCGATGCAGGCGCCGACGAGCGTCGCCGCGATCTGCCGCAGCTCGAGCCGCTTGAACTCCATGTCGCGCACGAGCAACGCCATCTGGGTCGCACCGAGCGTGCTGACGAGGAAGCCGATCGAGACGGCGATGAAGAGCGGCTGCACCTCGGGCTCGCCGTAGAAGGAGGCGAGCGGGCCGGAGCAGGCGATGCCGGTGATCGCGAGCAGGACGCCGACACTGGTGCCGACGAAGAAGACGGTTGAGCGGTCGTCCTCGCTGATCTCGCGCCGCTGGATCAACGCGGTGCCGAGGGCGCTGTCGGTGAACACGACGACAAAGCCGGCGAAGACCAGCACCATCGCCGCCAGGCCCCACTCGTGCGGCGTCAGCAGGCGCGCGAGGACGAGTGCGACGACGATGCGCGCGAGCTGGAGGGTCACCTGTGAGCCCGCCTTCCAGGCGATGCCGCTGAGGATGCGGCTGCTCAGGGAGTCGGGCATTGGGCGGGCTTCCCTGCTCATGCGCGGGCCGGGACGCCGGGTCGGCCGACGGCGGCGGTCAGGTACTCGCGCAGGTCCGCGGCGAGCGCGCCGGCATCCGGCGTGAGGTCGGCTGCGTGCTCGCTCACGGCGAGCGCCTCGGCCAGGCCGGCCGGGTCCTCCACGAGCGTGACGAGCCCCGCGGCGGCGAAGCGGCGGCCCAGTTGGAGTTGGTGGTCGTCGACCGCTTCGCCGAACGCCTTCCGTCGCGGGACGACGACGGGCCGCTTGTCGTTCGCGAGCGCGACCAGAACGGAGCCGACGCCGGCGTGGGTGACGAAGACGCGCGAGCGCCGGATCGCGTCCGCCATGGCGTCGAAGGTAAGGAAGTCGACGAGCTCGACGCGGTCGCCCGGAATCGCGCTCGAGTGCCCGTGCTGGACGAGTAGCTCGTCGCCGCCGGGAAGGCCGGCCACGGCTCGCAGCAGCCGGTCGAAGCGGGCCTCGTTCGTGCCGACGCTGACGAAGATCATGTTCCCGCCGAGAAGACGTTGCCGGCGAAGCGGGTGCCGGGCAGTTCCGCCGCGAGCTCGGGCCACTGCACGTACCGCTTCGACGCGATCGGGGCGATCAACCGGTAGGTGAGGGACGGCCCTTCGATCCGCGCGAGGCTCTCGACGTAGACCACGGAGGCGCCGCGTAGGCGCGCGACCCAGGCGAAGGGGACGGCGACGCCTGCACCGGTCGTCACGATCACGCGGGGACGCACCTTTCCGACGACCCGCCAGGCGAGCACGAGGTTCCGGAGTAGGTTCTTGACGCTGCGGTTGGTCGGCCCGTACGCGTAGGTGACCCGCTCGTCGTGCAGCAGCGAGCGTGCGTCGCTCTTATCGAAGGTGACCCAGGCGCGCGTGAACGGCTCCCACGCGTCCCGGAGCGCCACGAGTTGCAGCAGGTGCCCGCCCGTCGAGCAGACGAGCAGCAGGTCCGCGCGCGTGTTGGCCACCGGGCTCACTCCCTGGAATCTAGGTGCGCGGACGGCTAACCACCACGACCGGACAGCCAGACCTCCGCTAGCTGATCGGCTAGGTGGCCTTCGGAGCGAACACTAGTCCGACGAAGGTTTGCCGCCGTCACGGCACTTCTTACGATGGAGCGCATGGAAGCCTCGACGACGCCCGAGCCCGCAGGGCAGAGCACCGCTGCGGCCGAGGGCTCGATCGCCGTCGTCGTCCTCACGAACAACCGCGTCCACCTCCTGCGCAAGTGCGTCGAGAACGTGCTCGCGCGGGCCTCCGACGCGACCCGCGAGATCGTGATCTGGAACAACGGCTCGACCGACGGCACGCGCGACTATCTCGACTCGCTCGACGATCCGCGCATTAAGGTCGTCCACAGCGCCGAGAACGTGGGCCAGAACGGCTACGCGCGCGGCTTCGCCCTGACCACCAGCGACTATCTCGTCGAGCTCGACGACGACGTCGTGAACGCGCCGGAGCACTGGGATCTGATCCTCCGTGACGCCTATCGGCGCCTCCCTGCGGTCGGGTTCCTCGCGGCCGACATCGAGGACGATCCGCACGACCTCGCCGCCCGCTATCGCTACCGGGTGCGTCCGCACGAATACGTGCCGGTAGAGGTGAACGGCGTCCGCCTGCTCGAGGGGCCGGCAGGCGGCGCCTGTGCGATGACTGCACGGGAGCTCTACGACCGTGTCGGCGGCTTCCGCCAGAGCTCGAAAGGCGTCTTCTGGCAGGAGGAGCCGGCGTACATCGAGGACATCAAGGCGCTCGGCTACGGCCCGGCGGTGCTGCGCGACCTGAAGGTGCACCACACGGGCGGCGCGTACTACGGCGCGGCCTCGCCCGAGAAGGCCGAGTTCTGGCGCGGCTACTGGAAGATGCGCGCGCGGCGTGAGCTGGCCAAGCGGATGCTCGTGCGCATCCCCGGAGTGCGGCGGCTCAACGCCCGCTACGGCTGGTTCGTGGCGCCGTCCTGAAGCTGCCGCCCGGCGAGGACGAGGTCGAAGACGTTCGCCAGGTCGCCGGCGAGCGTGCTGTACTCGAAGCGCTCGACGACTGCGGGATCCGGGGGCGGCGACGGTGTCCCGGCGAAGAATCGATCGAGCTGACCGCGGATCGCCGACGACATGCCGGAGACATCGTCGGGCCGCACGAGCAGAGCGTTCCCCGCCTCGCCGAGGATGTCGCGCGCGTCGCCGTCAGGCACCGCCGCGAGGATCGGCCGGCCCGAGGCGAGGTACTCGTACGTCTTCCCGGGCACGATCGTGGCCCGCGCACCCGGCGGGAGGTTCTGCATCGGCAGGAAGAGGAGGTCGGCGCTGCGCATCAGCTCGACCGAGTCCGTGTGGCTCATGAACCCGTGGAGCGTGACCGGGCAGCGGGTGGTGACGACGGCGCGGTCTGCCTCCGTCATCACGCCTGCGAGATGCAGATCGAGCACGTGCTCGAGCGAGCGATCGTCCGTAATGAGGCGGTTGAGCGCCTCGACGAGATGGACGTGCGAGCGAGTCAGGATGTCGAGGCCGTGGACGCTGCCGCCGAGGACGCGCCGGAGCGCACGTTTTTGGCGGTGCTGCTCGCCGAGGGCGGTGTGCAGGTAGCCGGTGTGGACGATGCGGAGCTTCCCGTCGCCACGTGGAGACACCGGGTGGGCGAAGTCCGCCCGGTCGAAGCCGTTCGGAATCACCACGACCGGCCGGTCGCCGAGATCTGGAAACGCCGCGAGCAGGCGCCGTGCCGCCTCGGGAGTGCTCATCACGATCGCCGACGCCGTGCGCAGCAGCTCGCGCATGCGCTTTGCGGCCACACGCCGGTGGAGCGAGGAGGGGTACACCATCATCTCGTCGAGCGCCCACGGATCGCCGAGGTCGGCGATCCAGGGCTTCTCGAGATCTCGCGAGAGCGCCGCCCCGGTCTCCGCCGAGGCGTATGGCTGCATCCAGACGTAGATGAGGTCGAAGTCGGTTCCGCCGTCGACGGCCGCCCGGTAGCTCTGCTCGTTCCACCATCGGCTCCACGCACCGGACGCTCCGAGCCACCGCTCGGCAAGTCCGTCCCAGCGGGTTCTCGCGCCCGGCTCGTCGCCGGGCACGCGGCGGATCTCGAGGTGCGCCGGGATCTCGGCGAGGAGCCCCGAGTCCTCCGGGGCCCAGCGGTCACGCGTCGCGCCGCTGCTCGTGACGACGACAGACTCGTAGCCGATCCGATCGAGCGCTCGGACCATCTTCAGCGGCCGCTGCACGCCCGAGCCACCGATCGGCGGAAAGTGGTACGAGTGGAACAGGAGACGTCTGCTGCGGCCGTCGCCCCCCATGGAGCGATCATAGGCTCGCGTCCGCTCGCCGATGGTCGAGATTCGCAGGACCGGACTGTCTTTCTCGCGGTCACCTGGGTAAGACACCTGCATGGGTTTGGCCCTTTCTCAGAGGCTGCGTTCCTGGGCCGCGGACAGCGACACGGTCAGGCGCTGGCGCGAGTCCCGCTACCAGCTGTTCATCGACGCCTGCGGCGTCCGGCCTGAGGATCGGATCATCGACGTGGGCGCCGGCTGGGGAGCGCTACTTGAGCGCTTCAACAAGACGAACCCGATCGTCGCCGTCGATCTGAGCCCGCAGCCGAGCGAGTGGCTCGCGTCGCCGAACGTGACCGTGATGGAGGCGGACGGGACGCAGCTTCCCTTCGGCGACGGCGAGTTCGACGTCGCCTTCTCGAACTCGGTGATCGAGCACGTGCCGCCGGAGCTCCAGGCGAAGTTCGCCGCCGAGGTCGGCCGCGTCGCGCAGCGGTACTTCGTGCAGACGCCGAACAGGTACTTCCCGATCGAGCCGCACTACCAGCTGCCGCTCTTCCAGTTCCTCCCTCGCGGGGCGAGGATGTCGCTCAACCGGCGCTTCTCGCTCGGCTGGCAGGGGAAGGGGCACTGGGAGGAGATCACGCTCCTGTCCGCGCGGGACATGAGGCGGCTCTTCCCCGGGGCGGAGATCCGCCGCGAGAAGGTCCTCGGGTTGACG
>Ga0190265_10002665_pt1 | contig 12017 bp, 9 predicted proteins | sample Popmic124T_FD_133135 | JGI IMG/M metagenome (GOLD analysis project Ga0190265, IMG submission 133135) | Populus adjacent soil microbial communities from riparian zone of Indian Creek, Utah, USA - 124 T | ecosystem: Environmental > Terrestrial > Soil > Riparian zone | place: USA: Utah | collected... | reverse complement strand
GCGCTGCTCACCTCGATGTTCCTCCACGGAAGCGTCGGCCATGTCTTGTTCAACATGTGGTTCCTCTGGATCTTCGGCAACAACGTCGAGGAGGCCTTCGGACACATCGGGTATCTGCTCATGTATGTCATCGGCGGTCTGGCCGCTACGGCGGCGTATGTGGGACTGAACCCGGACGCCACCATCCCACTGGTCGGCGCCTCTGGCGCCATCGCGGTGACGATGGGGGCCTACGTGGTCCTCTTCCCTGGGCACCGGGTTCTGTCCCTCGTCGGCTGGTTCCTGCTCCCGGTCCCGGCCGCCGTGTTCCTGATCTTCTGGTTTGTCGCCCAGTTCGGGTTGGGCGGCACCAACACCGCCTGGGAGGCGCATGCCGGTGGCTTCGTCTTTGGCGCCGGGATCACACTCTTCCTCCGCTCCCGGCTGCTGCGCCGCGTTGCGGTGCGGGGGTGATCGATCAAGAGGCTGTGTGCTGAGACTATGCAACCGTGTCGCAATACCTAAGCAACACTTAACACCGGCCCCGAACCGAGAGGAAACAGGGTGCGGTGTGTGTAGTGTCACTGTTCATACTGCATGATCAGCGGACGTAGGGCGGAGTGATGGGAAAGATCCTGCTCAAAGGTGGCTGCGTGCTCAGCCTGGACCGCAAGGTGGGCAATTTCCACGTCGCCGACGTGCTGATGGAGGGGGACCGTCTCATCGAAGTCGGTCCGGACCTGCGGGCCCGCGGCGCGGAGGTGATCGACGCCGCCGACACGATCGTCATGCCCGGCTTCGTCGACGCCCATCGTCACCTCAGCGAGTCGATCTTCCGGGGCACCGGCGACGTCGTGACCCCTCCGGTGTCGAGCTATTCGGCCGAGGACATGACCGCTGCGACCCTCGTCGGACTGCTCGGGGCGGCGGAGGCCGGGATCACCACGGTGGTCGACTGGTGCGAATCCCCTGACGGGGCTCACACCCATGCGGCGCTCGAGGCCCATTCCGAGGTCGGGTTGCGCACCATCATGGTTCAGGCAGGAGTCGACGCAGGTGACTGGGCCGGCACCGACGGCCCCGCGACCGGTCTGACCACCTTCGCCGCCGGGCCAGGCCAACCCGACGAATGGCGGAAGGCCCGCGAGCTCGGCTTGCACATCCACACCCACGCCGGCACCGGGACCGACCAGGAAGGTATGGCCGTGCTGGCACCGTTGCTGGCCGGCGACGTCACGTTGGTCCACTGCTCCGATTTCGACGATGCGGCTCTCGACGCCGTTGCATCCAACGGGGCATCGGTGGTCCTGACCCCGTCCAGCGAGATGGCCCGAGGCATCGAGCCGGTGCAGGTCCAGAAGCTGGTCGACCGCGGCATCCGCCCCGGTCTCGGTGTGGACACCGAACGCATGTCGCCGGGCGATCTGTTCGCCCAGATGCGGGCGGCGATATCCCTCCAGCACGCCACCCTCTTCGACCTCAAGCTGGCCGGGAAGGCAGGGATTCCCAAGCTGCTCACGACGAGGGAGGTCATCCGATATGCCACGGTCGACGGCGCCAGGGCGCTCGGGCTGGGCGAGGTGACGGGCTCGCTCACCCCGGGCAAGCAGGCCGACGTCGTCGTGCTGCGGGCGGATCGCCCCAACATCTACCCCATCAACGACCCGATCGGCGCCGTGGTGTGGGGGATGGACACCTCGAACGTGGATTGGGTCTTTGTCGCCGGTGAGGCCGTGAAGAGACAGGGTGAGCTAGTGGCAGATGTTGGCCACGCCGGTGCCATGGCCCTGGCAGCGCGGACTCGTCTGGAGTCGGCTCCCGGCGCCCTGGCCGGAGTGGCCAGTGGAGACATGGGATGAGTGAGCGACGCGGCACCTCATCCGCGGTCACCTCCTTCGTGGTTGCGTCCCGTTACCTGCCGGTCTACCTGGCCCTGCTCGTCCTCGCCGTGGTGGCCGCGATCTGGGCACCGCAGACCTTGGGGAGCGTCGTCCTCAATGCCATCGCCCCATACGGCGCCCTGTTGGCCATCACCGCCCTCGGGCAGATGCTGGTGATCATGACGGGTGGGATCGACCTGAGTGTCCCTGGCACTTTCACACTGGCCGCAATGATCATGGTCGGCGTCACCGACGGGTCTGACGACCGCATCGGCGTCGCTCTCCTCGCCGCCATCGGGGTCGCCGCCCTCATCGGATTGGTCAACGGGATTCTCATCGGTGGTCTCAAGCTCAACGCCCTCATCGTCACCCTGGCGGTCGGTCAGGTGGTGATCGGCCTGGTCAATCGCTACGGCAGGACTTTCCCGGTGCAGAGTCAGGTGCCCCCCGGGTTGTCGGAGTGGACCAGCAACAAGATCCTCGGGGTCAGCCCTGTCTTCTGGGCCGGTGTGGCGCTCACCTTCGTCCTCATCGTCGCCTTCCGGTACACGGCGGCCGGTCGGAGGTTCCAGGTCGTGGGAGCCAATCCCGTCGCCTCTCGGGTGGTCGGGGTTCGGGTGAACCTCAATCAGATCGCGGCCTATGTCGTGGCGGCCGTCTTCTACGCACTGGCAGGAGTGGCCCTGGCCGGTCTCCTCCGCAGTCCTGGCCCGACCATCGGCATGGCCTATCTGCTCGGGCCGATCGCGGCCGTGGTGATCGGGGGCGCTTCCCTCAGCGGTGGGCTGGCCAGCCCGCTGTCCACGTTCGCCGCCGCCTTCTTCCTCACTGGCCTCAACCAGATGATGCGGTCGATGGGTCTGCCCACCTCCGCCCAGTTTGTCGTGTTTGGCCTGGTCATCATCGGCGGGATGCTCATCTCCGGTGACCGGATCATCAAGGGTGTGGAACAGGTGTTGCGCGACCGGTCCAAGCCGGGGCCGCGCGGAAGAGGGGCACTCGTCGCCGAAGGCGGCGATCCGTGAGAGAAGGAGAGACCAGAGAACGACCCCCGAGAGCGGGAGTGACATCAAATCGAGAGAGAACGTAGGAGGAGGATGATGAGACCGAGGGTGATTGCCCTGATCGCCGTGATGGCGCTGGTCCTGGCCGCCTGTACAGGCGATGTGGCCGGGACCACCACCAGCGCGGCACCCGAAGAAGAGCCCACCACCACGGCAGCGGCAGAGCCGACGACGACCGCGGCGACGGAGGAGACCACAACCAGTGCTGCGGCCGAAGAAGAGAGCCCACTGGCCGAATTCGGCGAAGACCCGGCCGCGGCAGATCCTGCCCTGGTCGAGAAGGCGCTGGGACCGGTAGAGGCATCGGACCAGGCGAGCTGGGACATTGTCCTCGCTTCTATCGCCCGGGCCAGCCAGGACCTCGACCAAGCCACCATCGACAAGGCGATGGAGTGCTGGGGCGCCCAGGAGTGCGATACCGGTAGCGGTGGCGAGCTCGTGATGGGCTATGCCGACGGTGGCGGCAACCAGGTGAACGTCTGGCGGTCAGTGAGCCACATGGAGGCAGTCCTCCAGGCGCTGTCCTACCCCGAGATCGGTCGAATCGTCTCCACCGCAGCCGACTTCGCCGGAGCCGAGACCGAGATGGCGAACATCAGGTTCCTGATCCAGGCCGGAGTGGACTTCATCGTCGGTTATCCCGATGGCGGAGCCGGTGTGGCACCAGCGGTGGCCGAGGCTGAAGCGGCGGGCATCCGTTATGTGCCGTTCTCGGCTGGATGGGTCGGGCTGCCCGACCAGGAAGGAGCCCTGATCCCCGGCGAGGACTACCTCGCGGTCGTGGGGGAGGATCTCTGCGCCCTCGGTGACAGCTTCGCCGAAGTGTTGAACACGGGAGCAGCGGGCGGCAACGTCGCTCTTCTCGGTGGGACACCAGGCAACGCACTGTCCCTCGGTTGGCAGCGATGCACAGTCGGGTCATTGGGAGCCGACACCACTCTGGTCAACCCGCCCGCCGACGAGAACAGCACCACAGGTGACACCAACTGGTTCCCGCCGGCCATACCCGACGTGTTCCGTGGCTTGTTGACCGCCAATCCGGAGATCAATGGGTACGCCTACGAATACGCCGATGGGATCTGGTACGGCCTTCCCGTGTTCGAAGAGTTGGGCATACCAGTGGAGAACCTGACACTGGCGTTGCGCACCGATGAGCAGAACCTGTTCTGTGACTGGGCGCAGCGGGCCGAGCCGACGTACAACATCTTCTACACGGCGGGGGGCAACTTCCAGTCGCGCACCGGGGTCACTGCGGCGATGTTGGCGATCGCAGGGGCCGATGTCCCGGCGGAGATCGTCGTTCCCCATGTGATGCGTCAGGTGACCGAGGCAGACTGCAACCCGGACCGGCCCAATGAGGCCGTCTCCGGGACGTCTCTCGTCCCTGACGACGTGCTGAGCCTCATGTTCGCTGGATGACAGAAGGCAATCCCGGAGGAGAGCCGGCACTCGGGGACCTTGTCCTCGAGCTGACCGGTGTGTCCCGTCAGTTCGGGGCGGTGCGAGCCCTCACCGACGTCAGTTTCGACTGTCGCCCCGGTGAGGTCCACGCCCTGGTTGGCGAGAACGGATCGGGCAAGTCGACTCTCCTCGGGATTGCCAGCGGGTTCGTAGAGCCCGATCGGGGGTCGGTGCGCATCGGGGGCAAGCGCCTGCGCACCGACTCCCCGGCCCTGGCCCGAAAGCTGGGCCTGGCCATGGCCTATCAGGACACCTCGCTGATCCAGATGGAGCCTGTCAAGAACAACCTCTATCTGGCCGCGCCGCCCGATCAGAGGCCTCCCTTTTGGCGGCGCAAGAAGTGGGCCCGGCGGCTCCTCGGCGAGCTCGACCTCGACATGGAGCTGTTCCCCGACATCCCAGCCGGTTTCCTCACCCTCGCTGATCGACAGCTGTTCGAGGTGGCCAAGGCCCTGGTCTCCAACCCCAAGGTGCTCTTGCTCGACGAGCCGACCACTGCCCTCGGACCGGATGAGGTGGAGTCGCTGCACCGCACCGTTGTCGCCTGCCGCAAGCGGGGGGTCGGGGTCGTCTACGTGAGCCACCGGCTGCCCGAGGTCCTCGAGATCGCGGATCGGATCACCGTCCTCCGTGACGGCAAGACCCGCGGCACCTTCGAGGCCAAGGGCACAACCGAGCACGAACTAGTGGACCTGATCGTGGGTCGTCCCTTCGAGGCGGCCTTTCCCGCTGCCTCGACGGACGACGGGCAACGACGCGAGGTCCTCGTCGTAGACGGGCTCCAAGGTCAGTCGTTCGGTCCGCTCAGCTTCACCCTGGAGAGCGGCGAGGTGGTGGGCATCGCCGGTGCCGAGGGAAATGGCCAACCCCAGCTCTTCGACACCCTGTCGGGGAGAACCCCGCCTCGGGCGGGCCGGGTTGTCTGCGCAGGGAACGAGCTGACCCTCATCTCCACCCGAGAAGCGGTTCGCAACGGGATCATGCTCCTACCCGGCGATCGAAAGCGCGAGGCGCTGATGCCGGTGCTCGGGGTCAGGGTCAATGCGACCATCCAGTCGCTACGCCGTTTCAGTGTGTTCGGCCTTCTGAAGAGACGCGCCGAGCGCAAAGCGGTCGAGGGCCTGGTCGAGAAACTCGAGGTACGGACGCCGTCGTTGGAGCAGCCCGTCGAGTTCCTCTCCGGGGGCAACCAACAGAAGGTGTCGGTGTCGCGGACCTTTCTCCGCGAGCCGGCCGTGATCCTCGCCTACGAGCCCACTCAAGGCGTCGATGTCGGCTCTCGCTTCGACATCTATCGGGCGCTGCGTGCCCGGACCGACGGTGGCGCGGCCCTCCTGGTCAAGTCGAGCGATCCTCTCGAGCTATCCGGGCTGTGCGACAGGGTTCTCGTCATGTCCAGGGGCACGATCGTCGAGGAGATTCCCGGCGACGAGCTGGACGAGCTGCGAATCGTCGAGGCCATCGTCAGGGGTCCCGGCCTGTCCCGATCCTCCCGGTCCCCCCTCGGAGTCGCCATGCCCAAGGGCCCGACGAACCGGTCATGACCACCTGGGTCGACTCGGCTCGACAGGAGTTCCGCAAGCTTCTTCGCAACGCACGGGACAAGAACAAATGGCGCAAGATCGTCAAGGTCCGACTCTGGATGCCGGTCGCCCTTCAGATCCTCTTGATCATCGGGGTGGTCTGGCTAACCAACACCCGCTTCCCCGGCTTCGTCAACTCGACCAACATCGCCAACGTCCTACTCCTCGCCATCCCCCTGGCAGTGGTGACTATCGCCCAGACCCACGCCCTGCTGGTCGGGTACCTCGACCTGTCGGTGGGGGCGATGATCAGCCTCGGGGTGGTGATCGGCTCGTTCCTGATCGGAGCGGAGGCCACCACGTCGCAGGTGCTCAGCGGTGCCGCAGTCGTCCTTCTCTGTGGTGTCGCACTCGGCCTGGTCAACGCCGGTCTGATCAGGGGGATCAAGATCACGTCGATCATCGCCACGCTGGCCACGATGAGCATCCTCGACGGCATCGCACTCACCATGCGGCCGACCGCCCAGGGTGTCATCAGCCCGGAGTTCACCGCGATGCTCCGGGGCGGGATCGGGCCTGTGCCCATGGCATTCATCGCCGTCGTGCTTGGCGCCGGCCTCCTTGATGTCTGGCTCCATGCCAGCGGCTCAGGGCTGGCGTTGCGATCGACCGGCTTCGATGATCGGTCGGCGAAGCGGAGCGGGGTTCGCACCAATTGGGTCAGGGTCAGAGCGCTGATCATCTGCGCGGTCTTGGCCGCCGTGGCCTCGTTCTTCGTGATGAGCCGTTCCGGAATCGGCAACGCCCAGGCCGGGTCGACCTATGCCCTCAGCAGTATCACCGCCGCCGTGCTGGGCGGGGCCTCGCTCGCCGGTGGCCGGGCGACGTTTCTCGGCGGCACGGTGGCAGCGACCCTGCTCGCGCTGATCCTCACCGTCCTGCCTTTCCTCGGCCTGTCGCCCACGGATGGGTCGATGATCGTCGGCATCCTGGTCCTGATCGGCGTCGTCCTGTTCCAGGTGGGTGACATCAAGGAGCTGGTCAAGCGGAACTACAGACGAGCTCGCCGGGTGATGGTCGGCAGCCGCCCCCCCAAGGCGATGGAGCTGCCGACTGCGTACCCGGCCGGCAGCGACTTCCGGGTAGTGCCCAGCGGGCGAAAGCTGATCAAGGGTGGGATCGTGCTCAGCCTCGACCCACAGGTCGGCCACTTCGCAACGGGCGACGTCCTCATCGAGAAGGACCGAATCCTCCAGGTCGGCCCCAACTTGGCCAACGGCGAGGTGGAGACGATCGACGCCACCGGCATGATCGTCATGCCCGGCTTCGTCGACAGCCATCGGCACATCTGGGAGGGGATCCTGCGCAACATCGGCACCGACGTCCCGCTCGAGGGCCGGACCAGCTACATCTCGTTCGTCCTCCACAAGCTGGCGCCGGCGTTCCGTCCCGAGGATGCGTACGTGGGCAACCTGGTCTCCACACTCGGCGCCATCGACGCCGGCATCACCACCCTCCTCGACTGGTCCCACATTCAAAGCTCACCGGCTCACACCGACGCAGTGGTCCAGGCACTGGAGGACTCGGGGATGCGTGCTGTGTTCGCCTATGGCTTCCCGTGGTGGGGGAAATGGGAGGAGCGCCAACCGAGCTGGTTCGTCCGAGCCGCCACCGAGCACTTCTCCACCACGGACCAGTTGCTGACTCTGGCCCTCGCCGCGCCCGGCCCCGAGTTCACCGATTTCGAGGTATCCCGTGACCACTGGAAGCTGGCCCGGGAGACCGGAGCCCGGATCACAACCCATGTCGGGGTCGGCACCTACGGCCAGGATGCGAAGGTGCAGGAGATGGGGGAGGCGGGGCTGCTCGGCCCGGACACGACCTATATCCACTGCACCACGCTCAACGACACCGAGATCCAGATGATCGTCGACACCGGTGGCACCGTGTCTCTCGCCTCCCCGGTGGAGATGATGATGGGTCACGGCATGCCCCCGATCCAGAAGTTCCTCGATCGCGGCCTCCGGCCGAGCCTCAGCGTCGACGTCGAGACCAACGTCCCAGCCGACATGTTCAATCAGATGCGATCTGTGCTCACCCTGCAGCGGTCCCTGGCCGCGGCCAAGGGGAAGGAACCGGTCAGCATGCGTGAAGTGCTGGAGTACGCCACCATCGAGGGGGCCCGGGCCAACGGGCTGGAGGCGAAGACCGGGACGCTCACCCCGGGCAAGCAGGCCGACGTCATCCTCCTCCGCACCAACCGGATGAACGTGACCCCGCTGAACGACCCAGTCACCGCGGTGGTGACCTCGATGGACACCGGCAACGTAGACACGGTCCTAATTGCAGGCCGGGTGATGAAGCGGAACGGCAAGCTCTTGCACGTCGACTGGGATGCGGTGAAGCGCATCGCCCTCGAATCCCGCGACTACGTCGTCGAAAAGTCAGGGTTCAAGCTCCCCGGCATCTGAACCGCTTACCTGAGGTACGTAGGCCCGGATATGGGCCCACGCCGACAGAAGCACCGTCGGTTCAGCCCTCGAGCGGGATCAGCCACAGCGCCGACGCCGAGGCATCGGGGGTCAACGACTCGACCAGCAGGGTGGGCCCGGCCGCCGTCTCTATCAAGGCATGGGAGTGGATGCCGCCGCTGGAGGACAGATCGTCGGTAGTGAGCACCGTTTCGACATCGTCGCACGAGGGTTGGAGGGGGTCCTCCACCACACCCAGTTGGAGCGGCGGCTCCTCCTCTTGCCCCGTGATGGCAACGAATGCGAACAACCACCCCGCGCCGGTCGACAAGAGGCGGGGGGCGCGGATCGAAGTCACGTCGCCACAGTCCTCGGGCGACATCACCGGATTGTCGGGATGGGCCCATGCGATCCCATCGGACCGCGCCGCCACCCCGAGGTGTGACGCGTTTCGATCGGCGTCGGAGGCACCTTCGTAGAGCATTAAGCGCTCCTCGCCAATCGTGAACCCCGTCGGGAAGTCGACCCATGCACCGTCCCAGGCGCCCGGCCCGCCTACTTCGAACACCACGGCGGCCTCATTCCAGGGCCCGGAAGGGCTGTCGGATACCGCACGCCAGAAGACCGGCGTTGCGCCGACCGTCGAAGGCACGCCGAATCCGAGCATGGCCCAGTTGCCACCAGGCTGCTGGCTCAGACTCGTCGGCATGGGCCCGGGATCGGCGAGATCGAGACCGAGATCGTCCACGCCCGGGTCGTTCTGCTCGACGCCGGACCCATCGCCCGACCATCTCATCTCGATGATCCGATGCCCGTCGGTTCCGAAGCCGACGATGTAGGCGTGTGTCACATCGTCCACCGAGACCGCGGCGGCCACGAAGAGATGATCCACACCTTCCACCGAGCCCGCGGGCACGAATGGCTCCGCAGGGACGACGGCTTGGAGTCGAGTTAGAGATTGGGTGGTCGTGGGGGCAGCGGTCGTGGTGATCACCACCGTCTCGCCTGCACAGGCGGCAACCAACGCGGTGACCAGGAGCCAGATTGGGGCATGCCGTCTCACGCCGTCCAGCAGAACGGAGCTACGTAAGTATTGACTTACGGTAAGTAACAACTTACGATGCCGGTATGGTCGTTGCCCAACTGGAAGCTTTGGGGGTGGAGACGAGGAGGGCCATCTACACGATGCTCCTCGAAAAGCCCCGTTCGGTGGGTGACCTCGCCGACCACCTCCCGGTGAGTCGGCCGGCGGTATCCCAGCATCTCAAGGTCCTGCTCGAAGCGGACCTGGCCCGGGTGACCAGTGTCGGCAATCGACGGGTCTATTCGGCCAACCCGAACGGGATGGCGGAACTGAGAGATTGGGTCGACCAGATGTGGGACATGGCGATGGGGAGCTTTGCCGGCTTCGCCCAGAGAGAGATGGAGAGAGAGATGAGCGAGATGGAGCCCGTGGTGAAGATGGTCACAGTGCCTGGAGAGGCTGGTGTCGTCTTCGAGTTGTTCACTCAGAGAATGGGGGAGTGGTGGCCGCTGGATTCTCACTCTGTCGGCGGTCAGGATGCGATCGACGCCCGGGTCGACCCCGGTGTCGGGGGACGGATCTATGAGGTGACGCGTGATGGTGTCGAACACGATTGGGCCCGGATCACCGACTGGGAGCCGGGGGAGCGAATCGTTCTCGATTGGCATGCGGGTGTGCCCGTGTCCCAGGCGACTCACGTCGAGATCACATTCCGCCAGACCGCCGAAGGTACCGAGATGACACTGGTCCACGATGGCTGGGAGGCTCGTGGCGCCGACGCGCGGGTGATGCGGGAGAGCTACGAGACCGGATGGGACCTGGTTCTGGGCCGACTCCCCGGATCAGCGCCGGTCGGAGCGCGGACTTGATCCGTCAGACGTCGACCGCGACCAGCATGGTTGCGATGTAGCGGGCGTCGGCGCCCCCGGTGACCGCCCCCAGCGCCCCAGTCGTGGTCTCGGTCGAGGAGAGCGGCATCCTCGAGTTCCAGCTCTGGATTACCCGATAGCCAGCCACCGGATGCGTAACCCAAATCGCTGCTCGACCGATTACCTCTGAGACGACTCGAATGAAGTCGGAGGTATCACATGCAAGCTCGCAGACGCTTTGGGGTCATGGCACTCGTGCTGACAGGCCTTTTGGCCGGCTCGGGTGTGGCATGGGCGCAGACCGACGAAGGGGACATGATCGAGATCGAGGAACCCGAGGACACCGAGGACACTCTGTTCAACTTCGGATACGACCTCCTCAACCGTCTCTTCATGTGGAATCTGTCAGCGCTCGATGGAGTCTTTGACTGCACCCTCGAGAACGGCGAGCTGACCGCCACTTACGGTGAGACATCGGATGAGGGTGTCGTGTTGGTGGACAACCTGGAGGACGACGCAGGCGCGGTTGTCTTTCCCAATCGGCCTGCCGACCAGGTCGCAGAAGGCATCGAGCCTGCCGATTCGCCGGTGGCCTACTCAGGAGCCGATGGCGAATGTGGTGTGAGCGGAGGCGAGGTCACCGGGCCCAACGGCCAGGTCAATCACGGCATGTTCATGAAGCTGTTCAACAGCCTCTACGAGGGGCGAGGGCGAGGATGCGTCGTCCGTCACCTGGCGCAGTCCGATCTCGGGAAGGGTGAGCAGCAGGTTCAGGCAGGTGACACCACCTTCGAATCGGTCGAAGCCGGCGACACCGGGACCGTCGATTTCACCACAGCTGAAGCCGATTGCGAGCATGGCCGAAAGGCTGGCTCAGCAGGGGGCGAGGCCGAGCTCGATGCGCAAACCGGCAACGGAGCCAATGGCAAACCGGATCATGCGGGTAAGCCCGAGAATGCCGGCAAACCCGAGAATGCCGGCAAACCCGAGAATGCCGGTGATGCCGGCTCACCGGGCAATTCCGGGTCCGCTCCGGGGCACAACAAATGACCAGGGTCATCTGATCCAACAGCACCAAAAGGGATTGGCCTCAGCGGTTTTCGAGTAGATGCCTCTGCCAGCCCGCGATCTGCGGCCTATCCCGGGCATCTTCGTAACCTGGCCATCGTGATCGCTGATCGCTACCAGCCGATCGAGCACATCGGCACCGGTGGCATGGCCACGGTGTGGAGGGCCCAAGACACGCTGCTGGGCCGGTTCGTGGCGGTCAAACGCCTGCTGCCACACCTCGCCGACGACCCTGATGCGGCGGAGCGCTTCAAGAGGGAGGCTCAGGCGGCGGCGCGGTTAAGTCATCCCGGGATCGTGACCGTGTTCGACAGCGGCGAGGACGCAGACGGGCCCTTCATCGTCCAGGAAATGGTCGAGGGAACCACGCTGGCCGCCCATCTCGCCAGAGCCGGGACACTGGAGGCGCAGCCGGTGATCGACATCGTCTCCCAGGTGGCGGCAGCCCTCGACCACGCTCACTCCCTCGGCGTCATCCATCGCGACATAAAACCGGCCAATCTGATCCTGGAGGCAGACGGACGAGTCCGGCTAGCCGACTTCGGCATCGCCCGTACGGTCGACGACCCGGCGACCATCACGACGTCTGGTGAGCTGGTCGGGACGATCACCTACCTTGCTCCAGAGATCCTCGCCGGGCAACCGGCGTCGCCGGCATCGGACGTCTACTCCCTGGGT
>Ga0190265_10002664_pt1 | contig 12020 bp, 12 predicted proteins | sample Popmic124T_FD_133135 | JGI IMG/M metagenome (GOLD analysis project Ga0190265, IMG submission 133135) | Populus adjacent soil microbial communities from riparian zone of Indian Creek, Utah, USA - 124 T | ecosystem: Environmental > Terrestrial > Soil > Riparian zone | place: USA: Utah | collected... | reverse complement strand
GCCATGGTTTCGGGCATGTCGCATTCGATCAGCCCGGATTCGATGGGCCGCGCCTCCTCCGCCACCTTGGCCGCGGTCCTCGCGCCGAACTTCCGCTCGATCAACGTGTCGGGGATATGGGCGAGGAAGCCGAGATAGACCGAGGTGACGGCCCAGGGGCCGTTGCTCCAGCGCTCCTCGCTTTGTCGGAGCCAACTCAGGCCGAGATCGAAGATGTCGACGAAGTCATGGGTGTAATTCCAGGCGATCCGGTCGCGCGTCTCCGCCGCGCGCATGGCCTCGAGTAAAGTCACATTCGGCTCCACGGCGACATCGTGCGCGGGGACTTCGCCGAGGCCGCCAGGCTTCACCGCGCGGATGGCTCGATAGGCTTCGCGGGCGTCATCGACGGTAAGGCCCGCAAGCACGCGGGCAAGCCGTCGTTGCAAATCGCCTTTGCCTTGATCCAGCGCCGCGTTGGCGAGGGGTGCGGCAAGCAGGACGATGCCGAGATTGGTGTTCTGGCCCACGGCCGCCGCCGTCGCCTCGACCGCTCGCCTGATGCGCGCCCCCACCGGGAGCCCGGCGCGTCCAATCGCCGGCGCGGCGGCATCGGCGCTCGCCATGAAATCGGCGATTGTCATGCGATGACCATCACGAAAGCGATGCACATTGCCGGGCTTCAGCGCGTCGAGCTCGGCAAGGCAGGCGTCATGAAAGGCTCGACCGATCGTCTCGGGCTTTGGGGGCCCGGTCACGCGCCCTCTTGGCCTTTGCGGCGTATGGATGGAAGGGCCGCGTCGAGGAAAGCATCGACCACATGATCGGAAATCGGCACGCGGGTCACGCGCTGCAATCCGTTCCAGGCCGGCATGGAGTTCACCTCGAGCACCAGGAAACGTCCGTCAGGCGCCTGGATGACATCGACCCCGGCATAGTCGGCGCCGACGCAAGCCGCAGAGCGCAGCGCGAGATCGATCAGCGCCTGGCTCGGGATCGCGGCCTTGGCATGCGCGCCTTGCTTGATATTGGTGATCCAGCTCGACCCATGCCTGATCATGGCGGCGACGACCTTGCCCGCGCACACGAACAGCCGCCAATCCTGGTGCTGCTCCTGCGCCGGCGGGATGAACTCCTGGAGATAATAAACGCCGTTGACCTCTTCTGGTGCCGAAAGATCGCTGATTTTCGAAATCAGGCGCAAGCCTTTGCCCTGGGCGCCGAACAGCGGCTTCTGCACGAGCTTATGACCCTCTGTGAGCAGGGTCGCCACGATCTGCTCGGCCTCGGTTCGATTCACGCCGGCAAAGGTGCGCGGCGTCGGCAACCCCTCGCGTTGCAGGAAGAAGGTGGTGGTGGACTTATCGACGCAGCGCTCGATGGCGCGCGCGTCGTTCCACACCGTCACGCCGAGCTCGCGCAGCGCATGCAGCACGCCGAGATAGAGCGTGACCTCCTCGAAACTGCCGCCCGGCACGAAGCGCACGAACGCGCCATCGGGGCGATGATCGCCCAGGCCGGGAATGGCGAGCCCCGTCGCCGTCTCGGTGGAGAAGCCGCACGCATTGAGCGGCGCGAGCAGCGGCGCGATACCCCGCCGCTTGAAGGCCCGGAGCAGACTTTTCCCATGCCAGTCGCGCCCATCGCCGAACACCACGACGGCCGGGCGGGCGGGATTCTCGACGGACATAGATCTAGGCGAAGGATCGGGACAGCACGGCGGTGTCGATATGGCCCGCCTCGAAGCTCTCGCCGGTCTTGAGCGCCGTGACCGTCACCTTGGCGGGTGAGAACAGCATGCGGTCGATGGCGTAGAAATCGCCCTTCACCGCCGCGAAGATGTCGGCGAACGGCTTGCCGTAATCCTTCGACTTGAGGCTCGGCAGATTCTCGGCCAGCACCTTCGCCGCCTTGGCGTCGCCGCTGACGTAAAGCTGCGCGCGCCCGCCATAGATGATGGCGTCGTTGGTGCGTCCCATGGCGGCGATGAAGTCCGGGGTTGGCGGGGGCAGGGGCGAGGTGGCGATGCCGTCGACAATATGGTCGAGCGGGAAGTGCAATTCGTGCGTCTTGTGTAGCGCGACCTCGAGGCAGCGCGCGGCGATCTGCACAGTACCGGCGAGGCTCGATGTGGGCGCGTAGATAAAAGTGAGGCGGTTGGGCGGCAGCTTGCAGGCATCCGCCACCTGCTGAACCAGCGTCTTCGGCGGCGGACAGTCGGCTTCGAGCACGAGTACGGCGCTCGCCGCCTCGTCACGGTAGCCAAGTTCATCGAACAGCTTCTCGGAAGAGCCCATGGCGCGCGCCGGGCCTGAGCCGAGCACGCTGTACTTCTTGCCGTTCTCTTCGACGGAGAGGCTCCAGCCCGCATATTGCGAGCCGAGACAGGCGAGCACCGGTTGCGACGTATGCACAGTGACCATGAACGGCCAGGACAATTCGGGATTGGTGGTTTCGAGCAGGACGCGGCCAAGCCCGCCGAGGCAGATCTCCGCGATGCGGCGCCCAGCCTCGAGCCCGCCGGTGGCGCGTACGCCGCAATCGATGCGGCATTCGCCGAGCGATCCTTGGCTGACGTCTACACGCAAGGCCTCGGCGTCGTCGATCAGGGCCTTTACGAGCGGCGCGACCTTAGTGTTGACGCTCGGCCAGTCCGCCCGGGACGACTCGATCTCTTTCTGCTTCACGGCCTTGTCCACGTATCTTCCCTCTCGTAACATCATGTAAGGCATTAAGAATATTGACAATTCGTTCCTCGGCCAGTCGCTTGGCCCGGGCGCTTGTGGTCGCGCGGGCCCACACAGTGCATATCGGACGCGATTTGTCGATTCTGTCTCCTGGCTTGGGACGATCCGCCGCCCAGGCCGGCCAAGTCATCCCGGAGGGCACAACGAGCGCCTCGGGCGCATAGACGATTGCCGAAGCCATGCCGCCGCCGAGCTTGAGCCCAAGGCGCGGCAGCTTCCCCGCGAGCACCGCGTCGAGATGGAGCTCGAGCAGCGGCGTGGTTTCGCTGTCGAAGATATCGAGTGTGGCGCCGGGACGCGGATTGATCTCGAGCAGGAGCGGCCCGGTCTCGCCCAGCAGGAAATCCGCGGAAGCCAGTCCCCTGATGCGAAAAGCGGCGGCAAGACGTTCGACCGCTTCAGCTATCTTGCCCTTCACCGCGGCGGAGAGAGAAGCTGGCTGCGCCGCGCCGCCATAGCGCCACGGGCTGCGCTTCGTGGGCGCCGTCCATTGCTCGCTGAAGCCGAGCACGCGGGCGCGTTCGCCGTTGGCGACGAACAGCGCCGAGACGGCGATGCCTTCGGCATAGTGTTGGTAATACGTGCCGGGCTGATCCTTGCCGTGCCGGCTCCGGACGATATGGTTGCCGCCGGCGCCACCACGGCGTTTGACAAGCCAGCCCGCGTCTTGCGCCGGCCGCTTCAGAACAGTCTTGGGGTGCGCGATGCCGAGACGATCGAGCATGGCAAAGAAACGTTCCGGCGACTTGATACGATCAACCGTCGTCGCGTCGTTGCCGAGCAGTGGCCAATGTTCCGCGATCCTCGCGAGCAGAGGCGTCCGGTCCTCGAGGCCTGCGCCATAGACGACGCCGAGTACGGGAGAAGGCGCCTCCTTCACCAAGGCATCGAATGCGCGCCGCAAGCTCTGCCAGCGCATGCCGCGCTCGATGCTGCCGAGCTTGCGACAAGCGTGCGCGATCTTTTGCGTATCGGCGTCGGCGAAGAAATCGGCAACCAGCGGCGTGAACCCGGCGCGCCGTGCGCACGCCGCCAGCGCCCGTCCCGAAACCGCCGCGATCAGCAACGAACCCCGCTCAGGATGTGATTTTCTTGGCAAGAGTGTAGGCGTCCCGGAAATCGAGATAGACCGGCTTGTCGGAGTCGATCATCTGTTTGAACAGGCCGGCCTCGGTCTTGTACTTGACGTTGCCGACCGCCAGCGCGCCGATGGCCACGGCGTTGGTGCCGGGGATGGGCTTCGACTTGTCGTTCACCTCGACGCCTTCGACGCCGGCGGGCGGCACCGCGTTGACGTCGGTCACCACTTTCAGATTCTTGGCCTGCTTGACCTGAGCGGCGGACAGCAGCTGGCGCCCGGCGGGCCCCGCGGAAAACACTACGTCGGCGCCGCGCACGAGCTCCGTCTTCTGCTCCTCGGTCGAGCCGTCGGCATACCCGACATCGATGCTGAAACGCGAATTGATGTCCTCGGCGAATTTGCGCACGCGCTCGGGGCCGTCATAGCCGACCAGCGTGACCTTGGCGCCTTCCAGTGCCGAGATCACCGCGGAGGCGAAACCGACCACGCCAGTGCCGCCATAGATCACGACGCTCTTTCCCTTGAGGTCGGTCGAGAATTTCTTCTTGAGCGCCTTCATGGCGCAGGCGACCATGGCCGCGGCGGTGGTGAAGGATCCGGCCGGATCGGCGAAAACCGACATCTCGAAGGGCGGCACCATCGATTCTTTGGCGCGCTGCATCATGTCGAGCGCCTCGACCGCGCGCTTGCCGGCGATGAACATGCCGGTGCGCTTCACGCCGTCGGGACTGCGCGAGAAGATCGCGTCCTGCACCAGGCCTTTCACGTCGTCGATGGTGACATTGGTATAGGGGACAGCGGCGTCGAAGCCTGCGTCGAGCGCCATGTTCACGTCGAAGGGGCTCATATGCTTGAGCGGCGTGATCATGTGCAGAATGCGGGGCATACTCATAGGCGTGTCGTCTCCCTGCTAAGGCGCGATCTTGAGATGCCCCGCTTTAGCACAACCGGCGAGGTGGCAAAGCGTCTCAATGGCCGGATTTCAGCGATGTTCCTGTGGGTTTATCTCGATCACAGCGCCTTGGTTCCACCCTTGCGCCAGGGCGAAATGCAGATGTCCGCCGTTGGCGCGGAGGCGGGCGAGAAGGGCTTCGCCTTCTTCCGCCGACGCCACGAAGGCGAAGCCGGTCGGTCCCCAGGAGCTTTGCCCCAGCCCGGTGACACCCTGGCTTGAGAGCCAGTCGAGCACGTCACTGACGCCGGCACTGACATAGCGCCCTCCCTGCAATGGCGCGAAATACGCACCCATCATAGCTTGCAGATGTCCGACCTCCGCGCAGAAGGTGGCGAAGTCGTCATTGGCAAGTGCGGGCAGCGCGGTTTGCGTGATCCGCCGGTGAAGTTCGTCCGCCTCGCTTGCCGGGAAGTCGGGCAGCGAGTCGAAGGCCGCTGTTTCGCTCTCGCCGGCAAGTCCGCGCGACGCGGGATCGAGGATCAAGAGCGCGCGCCATTCGGCGGGGAAGGGGACACGTGCTACGATCTGGGGAAGCGCGCCGTCGCCTGGGCCGCTGTCGAGCACCGCACCGCCATGCTCGAAGGCGAAGATGCCGATGCCGGAGCGCGCGCCGCGGCCGAGCCGTGCCGCGATCTCTTGCGGTGAAAGAGCGAGACCTTCGAGCGCGGCGAAGGCGGTGCCTATCGCCAGCGCAAGCTGCGTGCCCGAGCCGAGCCCGGCATGTGGCGGGATGGCTTCGTCGATATGGAGCGCATAGGCATGGGTCACGCCGCAGCTTGCGGCGATCCTCTTCAGATAACGTGCGGCGCGCTCGCGCTCGGGCCCGCTGACCTTAGGCTCGACGGCGCGCTTGAGCGTGAGCTGTGTCTTGGGCCTATCGAGCGACAGGCCGAAACTGCCAAAGGGGCACGTGCCCCGCCCGCTCGGATCGAGAAAGCCGAAATGCAGCCGCGCCGTCGCCGTGACCGTCACGCTTGGTGGGACGATGCGAGGCTCAGGCGAGCCCGGCGATGTGGCGGGAAAGGCCTCCATTGATCGGACCGGCACCTCTCGATATGCTCTTGGTTGGCGGGGAGTGGCCTTACTTTTTCAGAGGACGGAAGCGATGGCAACGTCCGAACGTACCTATACCGACGAAGAGGTTGAGGCGCGGCTTAAGAAGGAGCTGCCGCACTGGTATCTCGAAGGCGGCTGGATCAGGCGCAAATTCAAGACCAATAGCTGGAAGGGCACGCTGATGGTGATCAACACCGTCGGCCATCTGTCCGAGGCCGCCTGGCATCATCCCGACATCACCGCGTCTTATGCCTGGGTCGAGGTCAGGCTGATGAACCACGCGGCCAAGGGCATCACCGACAAGGATTTCGCGCTCGCCAAGAAGATCGAGGAGGTGGTGCACTGGCAGCCGGGACTGGAAGGCGGCGCGCTCGAAGGCTGTCCCAAGGACGACATGCGCTTCGCCTATATCAAATACGACAAGCCCAAGGCTTGAGCGCTTCCCCGGCCACGAAAGCTTGCGCCGCCTAAGCCACCTGTTTAATGGTGCGCGGCTGTGACGCCGATCATTCCCGTTCGGCGTATCCCACCAATATCGTCCGTCGCTGCGCCATGCCCGAACTGAAGATCAAAGGCGTCACCATCGTCGAGACCTTCGCCGAGGCCTTTCCCATGGTGGCCACGCGCGTGATCATCACCGCACCGACCTTGGAATGGGCGCTGATTTCCGCGCGCACCATGACCGGCTTCGCCACCTCGGTGATCGCCTGCGGCGCGGAAGCCGGCATCGAGCGCATCCTCACACCGAGGGAGACGATGGACGGTCGCCCCGGCGTGGCGGTGCTGCTCTTCACCATGAACGCCGACAAGCTGCAAACGCAGCTCCGCAACCGCGTCGGCCAGTGCGTGCTGACTAGCCCGGGCTCCGCCTGCTTCGCCGGGCTCGAAGGCGAGAAGAAGCTGAAGCTCGGCGCTTCGCTGCGTTTCTTCGGCGACGGCTGGCAGGTGTCCAAGGTCATCGGCGGGCGCCGCTTCTGGCGCATCCCGGTGATGGACGGCGAGTTCCTGTGCGAGGCGACCACCGGCCTCACCAAGAAGGCCGTCGGCGGCGGCAATCTGCTCGTGCTCGGCAAGTCCCATAAATCGGTGCTCACCGCCTGCACCCGCGCGGTCAAGGCGATCGCCGAGCTTCCCGACGTAATCACGCCGTTCCCCGGCGGCATCGTGCGTTCGGGCTCCAAGGTCGGCTCCAAATACAAGGGCCAGATCGCCTCGACCAACGACGCCTATTGTCCGACCCTGAAAGCCGCCGTGGACACGGCGCTTCCCCTCGATATCGAGGCGGTGATGGAGATCGTCATCGACGGCCTCAGCTTCGAGGCCATCCACAAGGCCATGCATGCCGGCATCCACGCCATCGCCAAAGGCGGCGCGCGCGAAGGCGTGACCCATATCAGCGCCGGCAATTACGGCGGCAATCTCGGGCCGCATCATTTCCACCTCAAGGAGATCGTCGGGTGAGCGCGCTAACCTTCAAGCTCAGGAGCAAGCCCGACCAGAGGCTCGATCTGTCGCCGCTGGTGCCGGCGCGCCTCGCCAAGCTGAAGGAAAAGCAGATCGAGGCGCTGGTCATCGGCACGACGCGCGCGAAGCTCACCGTGGGAGACGTCTTCAAGATCAAAGGCGACGAAGTCGCCAAGCTCCGCTTCGCCGGCACCGATGGGCGCTGTGACAATATCGGCCGCGGCCTCACCGAGGGCGAGATCGTGGTGGATGGCCATGCCGGCGCCTATCTCGGCGCCGCCATGAAGCGCGGCAAGATCGAGGTCAAGGGCAATGCCGGCGCGCTCGCCGGCGCCAGCATGGCGGGCGGCATTCTCACGATCGGCGGTAACGCGGGCGAGAACGCTGCCGGCGTTCTCGTCGGCGAAACGCAAGGCATGAGAGGCGGCGTGCTGACCATCGGCCGCAATGCCGGGCCGCTGGTCGGTGAGCGCATGCGCCGGGGCCTGGTGATCGTCGGCGGCAATGCCGGCGACTATGCGGGCGGGCGCATGATCGCTGGCACCATCCTGATCAAGCGCGGCGTCGGCCGTCACGCGGGCTTCGGGTTGCGCCGCGGCAGCCTGATCTTCCTGAGGGAACCCGAGGACATCTTGCCGACCTTCGGCGATTGCGGCGTGCTCGAATTCGACTACCTCCGGCTGCTCGAGCATTGGCTCCGCGAGACGGGCAGGCCGGTTCGACTCGGCGGCCGTGCGCGCCGCCTGATGGGCGACATGTCCGTGCTTGGCAAAGGCGAGATGCTGATTTTGGATTGATTGTCGTCTCCAATTGAGCGTCATACCGGCGTAAGCCGGTATCCAGAGCCACTGGCTCCGTGCTTGTTCTTCTGAGTTCAGGCTTTCGCCGGAATGACGGTGTGAATGACCATGATGACCGCGTCCCCCTATGTGCTGCTCGACGACAGCCTGACCCAGGGCGGCAGGAGCCTGCTGTTCACCGCGCCTGAGCAGGTGGTCGTGGCCCTCAATCCTGAAGACGTCGAAGCCGCGCTCGCCATCGTGTCGAAGGGTCTGGCGCGCGGCCTGCACGCGGCGGGCTTCTTCTCCTACGAGCTCGGCTACTGCTTGGAGCCGAAGCTCAGCGGTCTCATCCCTGAAGAGCGGCGCGTGCCGCTGTTCTGGATCGGGCTGTTCCGTGAGCCGCAACCGCTCGACGATGCCGGCACGCGCGCCTGGCTCGACGCCAATGGCGGCGCGGAGCGGGCCAAGATCTCGGACTTGAGGCTTTCTTGGACGCGCGAGCAATACCAGGAAGCCTTTGCCGCGGTGGAGGACTACATCGCCGCTGGCGACGTCTATCAGATCAACCTGACGCTTAAATATCGCTTCGCCTTCGAGGGCAATCCGGTCGCGTTCTACGCCGCGCTCAGGCGCAAGCAACGCGTTGCCTATAGCGCACTGATCTCGACACCGGAACTCTCCATACTGTCGCTGTCGCCCGAATTGTTCTTGCGGCGCGAGGGCAAGCATATGTCGACGCGGCCGATGAAGGGCACGGCGCCGCGGGGCCGCACGCCGCGCGAGGATGCCCGCATCAAGACCTGGCTCGCTATGGACGAGAAGCAACGCGCCGAGAATTTGATGATCGTCGATCTCCTGCGCAACGATCTCGGCCGCGTGGCCAGGATCGGCTCGGTCGAGGTCACCGACCTGTTCACGGTGGAGACCTATCGCAGCGTGCATCAGATGACGTCCGGCATTTCCGCGGAGCTGCGCTCGGACATGGAGCTCAAGGACGTGCTGCGTGCGCTGTTCCCCTGCGGCTCGGTCACCGGCGCGCCCAAGGTCCGCGCCATGGAGATCATCCGCGAATTGGAGACCGATGCGCGCGGCGTCTATACCGGCGCCATAGGTCATATCGCGCCGTCCGGCGATTTGCAGTTCAACGTGGCGATCCGCACCGTGGTGCTCGATGGCGCGAGCGGCGAGATGGGCATCGGCGGCGGCATCGTCGCCGACTCCAAGGAAGAGTCGGAATTCGAGGAATGCCTGTTGAAGGCGCAGTTCCTCACGCGGGTCGATGCGCCGTTCGAGTTGATCGAGACTTTGCGCTACGAGCAGGACAAAGGCTTCCATCTGCTCGAGCGGCATCTGGCGCGGCTGCAATCGTCAGCCACCCATTTCGGCTATCCATACGCGCGCGAGGCGGTGCTCGCCGCGCTCGACCAAGAGGCTGTGCGGGTTCAGGCGCCGGTCGCTTTGGTGCGGCTGCTGCTTGCCGAGGACGGCGGCATCACCGTGACTTCGACGCCGATAGAATTGCCGACCAAGGACACGGTCTGGCGCTTCGTGATCTCGGACCAGCGGCTCGACGAGAAGGACCCGCTGTTCTACCACAAGACCACGCGGCGGCAGTTCTTCGACCGCGAGATGGAGCGGCAGAAGGCCGCGACCGGCTGCGACGAGGTGATCTTCCTCAACAAGAAGGGCGAACTGACCGAAGGCACCCGCACCAATCTCTTCCTCGATCTTGACGGGCGCCTGTTTACCCCGGCGCTGGCCTCGGGCTTGCTTCCCGGCACGTTGCGCGAGGAGTTGCTCGATCTGCCGCGCGCCGCGGCAAGCGAGGCGGTGCTGACGCCCGCCGACCTGCTCCACGCCGACCGCATCTATCTTGGCAACTCGGTGCGCGGTCTCGTCCGCGCCGAGCTGATGCAGCCCGCGCGCGAAGAAACCCGCGCCCCCGCCAGGGCAGCTTCTTAGCCCCGCTAAGTCGTCTCGCGGCGGTTGTCGGTGGCTGCCGGCGTGGCGTCGGTAGAGGACGAAGCCTCGGTCTCCGTCTGGAGACGTTGAGCGGCTTTGCCGAAAGAGGTGCGCAGTTCGCCCCAGGCGCGCGCTAGTCCTTCGCCAACGTCCTTGGCGCCCTCGCGCAGTGGCTGCGCCTTTTCCCAGATTTCCCGCGCGGCGTCCTTCGCCGCCTCGGTGGAATGGGTCCGCGCGTCCTTGAATGTGCCTTCGGCCTCTTGACGCGTCCGCTCGATCTGTTCCTCGGTCGCCTGTCTATAGGTGGTGGCCTGGGCCTGCACGTCCTTGAAGCGGGCCTGAAGACTGTCCAGGAAATGCTCGCCAAGGGCCGCGCCATGGGAGCCGAGCTCGGCAAGCTGGCGGCCGAGCGTGTCGAGGTCGCGCTGGAACGCCTCCCATTCCCTCGCCGCCTCGCTTTCGTCGGATGTGGTCTTACTGCCGGAATATGTAGGAGTGTCGTCGGTCATCTCTCGCCTCGCGATCGCAAATCCTTGACCCTAGATTTGCGCTCGATCCGTGGCGATTCAAGGGGCGAGGCCTAAAGAGGGAAGCGAAATCCATCCCAGCCCCAGCGCCAGCCCGGCGATGACCGCAAGCCCAAGCGAAATGAGTAGCACCCAGAGCATGGCCCGGGGGCGGCCGCCTTGGCGCGCTTCCGTGGTGGTGAGCACGGCACCCTCGGTGCCTTCGTCGATATTGGTCTTAGCGGCCATCGGAGCTTTCCTTTCGGCGGTGATGTGCGGAGTTCAGCCAATTACAACGCGTTAAGGCACGCATTTGTTCCGCCTTCTAAGGGGGAGGGGCCCTAGCGGAGGCCTTCGTGGGCCAGCGACTGCAATGCTGCCTGCACCTCGCGCAGCAATTCTCCTGGGCCACGATTGTCGGAGGGTGGCATACCCTCCTCGGTCGCGCGGATCAGCGCCTCGGCGTCGGCCTCCCAACGCAGAAGGATCGCCTTCTTGTCCTCGGGAGACATGCCGTCGGCCCGAAGCACGTCCTTGGGACGGCGGAACACGGTGGCCGGGTCGAGCTTGGCTTGTTCGATGTCCATGGGCCGAAGTCTATAACCAAGGCCCCGACTCGTTGCCAAGGTGGAAAAGCGCAAGGAGGGTAAGTCTCAGTCTGCGACGGGGTGAAGTTCAGGCACTCTTGCTGAGGCCTTCTTTCGCTTCGACCTCAGCCTCGGCGAGACCGAGCATATCGGCGAGACGGTTGCGGGCACGGTTTACGCGGCTCTTGATGGTGCCGACGGCACAGCCGGAAATTTCCGCCGCCTCCTCGTAGGAGAATCCGGCGGCGCCCACCAGGACCAGGGCCTCGCGCTGATCATCGGGCAGCCGCACCAGCACCGCGCGGAAATCCTGCATGTCCATATGGCCGTACTGCTCGGGTTGGGTGGCGAGCCGCGCCGCGTAGCTGCCGTCGGCGTCTTCCACCTCGCGTCTGCGCTTGCGCCGCTCGGAGAAATACGTGTTGCGCAGGATGGTGAAGAGCCACGCCTTGAGGTTAGTACCCTCTTTGAAGGAGTCGAGATGGTTCCATGCCTTGAACAAGGTCTCCTGCACGAGATCGTCCGCGCGCTCACGATCGCCGCAGAGCGACACCGCGAACGCACGAAGATTACCCATATGGCCCACGAGTGAGTCCCGCAGGCTGGCAGATACCTTGCGTGGCAAGTTATTTGTCTCCGCTTCGCTCGAGGTCTTTAAGAAGCCGCAGGAGATGATCGGGAATAGGTTCTCGCGCAACCTCGTCGAAGGCCGCGCGCACATGGCGGCCGATATGAGCTTGCAGGCTGGGGGACAATCCTTCGTCCATCTCCGTTCCTGAGGACGCTCCACCTGACGACTTTCCGGCGCCGCTTTGAGCTGCTTGGTCCATTTTTTTGTTTTCGCCTGGCATTTTTCGCCGGCGGTCCTTTTTGCTTGTGCTGCTGTCCACGGTCCGTGCCT
>Ga0190265_10002663_pt1 | contig 12022 bp, 11 predicted proteins | sample Popmic124T_FD_133135 | JGI IMG/M metagenome (GOLD analysis project Ga0190265, IMG submission 133135) | Populus adjacent soil microbial communities from riparian zone of Indian Creek, Utah, USA - 124 T | ecosystem: Environmental > Terrestrial > Soil > Riparian zone | place: USA: Utah | collected... | reverse complement strand
TGCCGGGAGTGACCGCGTCACCCCACATCAACACGGGCACGTGCGTGTCGTAGGCCCAGGGCGAGCCGTGCGTGGTGCCCGCGCCCGCGACCATGCCGATGTCCGGCACCACGTTCTGGCCGACCACGACGAAGAAGTCCCCGCTGCGGCCGATATCGAGGATGCGCTGCAATCCACGTGCGTGGCGGCAATCGCTGCGTTCCCGCGCTTTCGCGGCGAAGCGCAGGTGCGCACCTGGCTCGCGCGGATCGCGATCCGCACCGCGCACGGACGGCGGCGGCTCGCGGTGGTGCGGCGCAGCGTGCCGCTGCTGAGCCCCGACGACGTGCCCGACGCCGCGTCGCGCAGTGGCTACGCCGAGCACGACGTCGATGCGCGCCGCGCGCTCGAGCGGCTCTATCAACAGCTCAACGCGATCGGTGCCAAGAAGCAATTGGCGTTCGTGCTGCATGTGCTCGAAGGCCACCCGATCGAGGAAGTCGCGGCGCTGACCGGCGCGAGCGTGACCGCCACCAAGTCGCGTGTGTTCTGGGCGCGAAGCGAGCTGTCCCGCCGCGCTTCGCGCGATCCTCTGCATACGTGATTGGCTCGACGGAAGGAGCGCCCCATGAATGCCGTGTCATGCGCGCGGGCGCGCTTGCGCCTGCAGCTAACGCGAAGCCGGGCTCTCGCCCGCGGAGGCGCTGCGGCTCGAAGAGCACCTGGCCGCGTGCGATGACTGTCGCGGCCAGGCCGTGCTGCTCGACGGCCTAGGCGAGCTGGTTCAGCTGCATGAGCCCGCGCTCGATGCGCGCCGCCGCGAGCGGGCGCTGAACGGCGCGCTCGCCACGTTGAGCATGCAGCGTTCGAGCATGCCTGCGCCGCGCGGCAGCGTGCTGGCCTGGTCGCTGGCCGCGAGCGCGCTGCTCGGCAGCATCGCGAACGGCGTGTGGTCGTCGCAGCCCGCGCCGCAACGCGCGCAGACGACGTCAGGCGCGGTCGCTGATCGCGCGCCGGCGCAGCCAGCACCAGGCGACCGCGTGATCGCGGGCGCGCTACTTGGCGAGCACAGACGGCCCGCGCGCGCGATCGGTGCGGCGGTGCCGGGCGGTGAAGCGCTGTTCGCGCCGGACGGAGCCAGCGTGCAGCTCGCACACGCGCAGGTCGTGCTCAGCCCTGCGACGCGCGTGCGCTGGTCCGTAGCGGACAGTCAGCTCAAGCTGATCGCGGGCAGCGTGCTCGCCGACGTCGATGCCAGCAAGCACCTGCCGTTCAGCGTGAAGACGCTGCGCTTCACCGCGCGGGTGCTGGGCACGCGCTTCGCGGTCGACCTCGTCGGCGTTCGCGTCGAGCGCGGCGTCGTGCGCGTGGTCGCTGGCGATGGCACGGCGCTGGCTCCCGATCTGCGGGCCGGCGATCACTTCGCATTGCCCGCTCCGGCAGTGGCGACCACGCCGCTACCCAGCGCGACGCCCGCGACGCTGCCGGCGACGACGCCCGCGCACGCTGCGATGGGCTCGGTCGATCGGCAGCAACGCGTTCCCGCCGATCGCAGCGCGCGCGGCGAGGCGGTGAGCAGGTTGTTGCAGCACGCGCGCGAGAGCCTGGCCACGCGCGATGCGTCGGCGGCGCGCGGCGAGATCGGTGCGGCACTGGCGCTGCGGCCCGGGCGTGCGCTGCAAGCGGAGGCGCTCTCGTTGCGCGCGGAGTGCGCGCTGGTCGAGGGCGACGTGCCCGCAGCCCTGAAGGCGTACCTCCATGTCGCACGTTCGTTCGCGCAGCTGCCCGCGGCGCAGAACGCGCTGTACGCCGCGGCGCGGCTGCATGCCGAGCACGGGAACGCGCGCGAGGCGGCGCAGCTGTTCGCGCGCTGGTGTTGCTGCCGGGATGGCCGGTCGCGAAGCTGCTCTCGTCGTCGTCGAACGCGCCGGTGCACTCGGGGTCGAAGCCGTCGATCAGCTCGTCGCCGTCCTGGTCGGCACCGTCATCGCACGCGCACGGGTGATCCCCGCACGCTGGGCGTTGTGCCTGCGCGTCGCTTGCTGCGCGCGCGTCGGGCGCGGGGTGCTCGAGCCGTCCGCTGATTCAGCTGCCGGCGCCGCGATCAACGGCGTGGTGACATCGCTGCACCCGATGAGCAGCAGCGCCGCAGCCGGCGTCAGGACCAGCCCCGCGTACCGCGTCCGCCCGAGCACGCGCTTCATCACCCGCTCCACGCCGTCGCAATCGTTAGCGCGAAGCGGCCTGCAATGCGAGCAACCGGCGCTGCGCCTCACTCGCCAGTGCGGCGGCGGGATAGCGCTCGAGGTATGGCGGCTGCCCCCGACCAGCAGCAGGAAGAAGCCCGCGCTCCATGGTCGCGATCACGTCGCCCAGGGTCGCGCTGGGTCGCACGTTGCTATCGCTGACCACGAAGCCCGCCTTGTGGTTCTTCACCTTGCGGACCATCTCCGCCCGCGAAGCGATCGGCTGCGATGCGCAGATGAAGGCCAGCCCGCCGCAGCGCGCGAGCGCGATCGCCATGCGGTCGTCGGCGACCGACTGCATCATCGCCGCGGTCACCGGCACTTGGATGCACAGCGCGGACGTGCTGCCCGTCTTGAAGCGCGTGATGGGCGCTCGGAGGTCCACCGACTCGGGGACCGTACCCTTGCGCGTCAGGTTCGGAATCAGCAGGTATTCGCCGAAAATACGGCTCGGCTCGGGATAGATCAGCGCGATGGAGTCGTATACACGAACTCATATCGGCCGGCAAAGCCCCGTCCCGATCTGCGGAGCGGTGCTCGGCGTCGCGGCCCACGTCGTAGAAGCGGCCCGACCCCAGGTGTAAGAGCCAGGGAGCCCGCGGACGAGAGCCCGGGGAGCTTGGTGACGCTGCGATCGTGCTCGGGGTAGCCGCCGGCGTCGAGCACCGCCAGCTTCGTCGCCGAGCTCGAAGCCTTCGGCCGTGACGTTCAGCAGTCGGCCGTGGAGCTGCATGCCTTCGAGCGCGAAGCGGCGCAAGTCGATGTCGTGCCCGCCGTCCCGGCCGGTCACGTAGAGCGCAGCAGCGCATGCTATGCTCGCGCGGCCTCGACGGCTGCTCCCGCCATGGCTCGCAAACTCGCGAATGTTCTGATCTGGCTCTCGCTTACGGCGGAGGTCGAGGGCTTCGTGTTCCACGGCATGTGGGACACGTGGCTCACCGCGATCGGGACGTTCATCTTTCGAGCCCAGTTCCTGCACCTCATTCCATGGGACTTGCTGGTGGTCGGGGTGATCGCTGCGACCCATGGCTCGCGGAAGAACCGCGTGCTCGCGATGAACAAGACGCTGTGGGTGTCGTGCGCCGGTCTGTTCTTGATCTGGGTATGGGGCATCGTGCGGGGCGGCAACGCGCACCAGACGGTCTGGCAGCTGCACAACTACGTCGCGGGCACGGTGCTCGTAGCCTTCATGGTGATGAATACGTGTCGCACGCGCGCGCATGTGCAGAGCTTGGCCAACGTGGTGATGCTTGCCATGGCCTACCGCGTGGGCGTGCTCTTGAGCTTCTACTTTGCAGTCGCGCGCGATCTCGAAGAGGAGCTGCCTTACCTGACGGAGCATACCGACAGCATCCTGTTCGTGGCCGGCATCTACGTGGCGGTCGCGACTGCGCTCGAGGAACCCTCGAGGAAGAGAGTCATGATCTTGCTGGGTGTCACCGTGCTGGCCTTCACGGCGATCGTGCTCAACAACCGGCGCATCGCATGGTTGAGCGTCGGCGTCGGCGCCCTGATGACTTACCTGGTCTTTCCTCCCGGTCCCAAGAAGCGCCGCTTGACCCGCGTCCTGATCGGGCTCTCCCCCCTGTTCGCGGTCTACGTCGCCGTGGGTTGGAACCACCCGACGGGGATATTCAAGCCGGTCGGATCGATCACGTCGATGTTCGGAGCGAAGCAGGACATGTCGAGCATCATGCGCGACATCGAGAACTTCAATTTGATCCTGACGCTCAGGACCAACGCACTGTTCGGGATGGGCTGGGGTCACGAGTACATCGAGCGGATCGTCGCGATCGACATCAGCGCGATCTTTCCCCAATACCGCTTCATGCCGCACAACAGTCTACTGGGCCTGATCTCGTTCACCGGCATGGTCGGCTTCGCGATGATCTGGCAGTGCGTCGTCACCGGTGTGTACATGCACGCCCGCGTATTGCGCGAATCGGTCGACCCCATCCTGCGCGCATGCGGGCTGTGGTCGATCGTGGCGACGGTCGCGGTCGTCGTGCAGTTCTGGGGTGACATCGGCTTCAACCACCTCGGCTGCAACACCCTGCTCGGTGTTGCGTTGGGTCTTGCCGGCCGTACGCCTGCGCTTGCCGGGATATGGCCCGGCACTGGCCCGACCAGCGCGGCTGTCGACTCCGCGCCGACCGCGGTGCCAGTGGGGCATCAGGTATAGAAGAGCTCAAGCACCGAGCAGACCGACGAGCCCTCGCGTCGATGACCAACCCATGTACGACTCGATCGTCCGGCGCCAGCGGCCATACGAGAAGCGCGTCAGATGGAGCCCGTCGCGCGAGGCGAACCGGCGCAGCTCGCCTCTTCCGTTCGTGTAGCTCGCGTTGAGGTTCAGGTAGTGGGCGCCGCAGCGGCCGGCGAGCGCCTGCAGACCGCGATTGAACTCGAGGATCGGCGCGTTCAGATGCTGCAGCGGCGCTGTCGTCGGTAGCAACGACTGGCAGATCAGCGAGGCCCGCGGATAGCGCTGGCGGAGCTCGCCCAGCAGCCGCTCGTACACGCTCAGGTACTCGGAGATCGCGTCGGGCTGCCGATGGACATCGTTGATCCCGCCCATCACGAGCACGTGCGAGGGATTCGGCGCGAGCAACTCGGGCGCGAGCCGGTCCATGATGCTGCGCTCGGCGAACGGGGTCAGGTGGTCGCTGTGGATGCCGCGGTTGGCGATCGGACGGCCGCGAAAGTGCGCGCCGGTGCGAAAACGCTCGGTCAGCGAATCACCGAGCATCACGATTTGCTGTCGTTCCGGATGCGCGCGCCAGCCGGCATTTTCGGCGCGAAATGACGCCACGCGCGCGTCCCAGTGGCTCTTGAAGTCGTCGTGCTCACCCATCGGTGGCGCCATGATGGCGTCCTGCTCCAGGACCGGTCAATGCAGACGTGGCACCAGGTACAGAAGGTTGAGCACGTACAGGACGCAGAAGATCGCCCAGCCCGTGTGCAACCGCCGCAGCGCGCGCTTGGGATTGGGCTTGGCCGCGTACGCCATCGGGATCCAGAACGTCGCGATCAGCACGCTCATCAGTGCGAGCTTTTGCACGCCGCCAGCCTAGCACGGGACCCTGGCCCGTCAGCTGGCCGGCTAGCGCCGTCGCGGGCGCTCAGGATCCGGCGATCTGCTCAATCCCGAGCCCGCCGTCATCATCGATCCCGAACGCCTGAGCTGGGCGCTCTCGTTCGGCTTCGCAGGGGGTGACATCGGCGGGCTGCTGCCGCAAGCCATGCAGCGCGCGCCAGTGGCGGCGTCGGACTGGGAGCCCGAGGCGTTCGCTGCCGGCCTGTTCGTGTCCGACTTGATGCGCATCTGCATGCGCGTGCGGATCGGCAGCTTCGAGCCGGCGCTCGACGGCTTGTTCTTGGCGCGTGCTCACCCATCCCCCGCGCGAGCGCGAGGTCGTGGAGTACCGCCGCACGATCGCGCGCGAGCTGGCCGAGACTCCCGCGCTGCGCGGCGACTTCCAGCGCGTGTACCAGGGTCTGCACCAGCTGCGCACCCTGTTCGACTCGCAGGGACCGGTGCGCGACCTCGACGGGCGCGGCCGGCGGCTCGAGGTGCTGGTGGCGCTGCGCGACCTTCTGGGCGCGATGGCCGGCTCGTTCGCGGACAGCCAGAGCGGTCTTGCCCGCATGCGCGCCTTCGCGGCGCGCGCGCGCGAGACCGACGGCTTCTGCAAGCTGATCGAGCTGCTCGACTACGAGAACCACATGGCCAGCGTCGAGCTCAAGCTGCGCGTGGGCGCCGACGGCAAGATCCGCCGCTTCGAGATCGAGCACATCCGCGAGAACCGCGACAACCGGTTCCATCAATCGCTGCTCGGGCGCTGGTGGACGCGGCTGACGCTGTTGTTGCGCGGCTACTCGCTGAGCGAGGCGGAGCTGGTCAATCGCTGGGTCGACTCGATCTTCGACGGCGTCGCCGAGTTGCTGCCGCCGCTGCTGCAGCTGCTGGGCGAGATGGAAGTGTACCTCGCGGTGCTCGCGTTCAAGGACGCCGCCGAGCAGCGCGGGCTCGCGCTCTGCCTGCCGGAGCTGATCGACGAGAAACCCGCCACGCAGGACGGGGCGGGCCCGCGCTTCACGGCGCTGTTCAATCCGCTGCTGTTCAGCCAGCCGTCGCCGCCCGTGCCCTGTGATCTCGCGCTCGCGGGTTTCTGCAGCATCACCCTGGTGACCGGACCCAACTCCGGCGGCAAGACGCGCCTGCTGCAAGCGCTGGCCCTGGCGTAGCTGCTCGGGCAGGCCGGATTCTACGTGCCGGCGGCGCGCGCCACGCTCGCCCGCGCGCGCGGTTTGTTCGTGTCGCTGATCGAGGAGGCGCGTGCCGACCAGAAGGAAGGCCGGCTCGGCACCGAGCTGCTGCGCATCCGCCAGCTGTTCGAGCGCACGCAGCCCGGTTCGTTGATCATCCTCGACGAGCTCTGCTCGGACACCAATCCCTCCGAAGGCGAGGACATCATCCGGCTGGTGCTGTCGTTGCTCGGCGAGCTCGGCGCGTCGGTGCTGATCACCACCCACTTCCTGCAGTTCGCCCGGCGGCTGTCCGAGGAGCAGAGCGAGGGCCGCCTGAGCTTCCTGCAGGTCGAGCTCGACGAGCACGAGCGTAGACCTATCGCTTCCGGCCCGGTGTGGCCCAGACCTCGCTCGCGCATCAGACCCCGAGCCGGCTCGGGGTCACGCGTGACGAGCTGCTCGCGCTGATCCGCCGCCACAAGCGCTGACCTGCATTGACCTGCGCGCCGCGCCGGCATAGGTTTTTCAGCAGGCGTTGCAGGGCGCCGCGTGGTCTGCCGAAAGGGCCGAGCCCCACCTGCTTCGACAAAGGTCGGCAGCCTGCACGAGTCGGGCAGCACCGTGGCCGCGCTCGGCTGGCCGGGCGAGGACGACGCCGCGCTGGCCGCCGCCGACGCTGCCATCGTGCTCGGCAGCGCCGGCGGACCCATGGATCGCGGCGTGGCGCTGGTCAGCGACGACGTGCGCGACGCCGCCGCCGCACTGTGGATCGCGCGCGCCGCCCGCGAGGCCGCGTGGAGCGCCGTCGGCGTGGCCTCGGTGGCCTTCGCGCTGGTGGTCGCGGCCGCCGCGGCGGGGCTGATCGTGCCCGGGCTCGCCGCGCTGCTGACCGCTGGCGTGGACGCGTACTGCCTACCGGCCGGTGCGCGGCTGATGCGCCGCATCGCCCTGCGCCTACCCGCTCGCAGCTGAAGAGCACGCGGCCAAGCGCCGACCGCGGTACCTGTTGGTCGTGCGCATTGGTCCCCGCGACAGCACCGCGAAATCGCGCTAAGGCTACGCCGCCATGAGCGAGAAGAACTGGGGCGGACGTTTCGACGAAGACCTGGACGCGGCGGCGGTGCGCTTCAGCGCCAGCGTCGACGTCGACAAGCGCCTGGCGCCACAGGACATCGCCCAATCGATCGCGCACGCGCGCATGCTCGGGGCGCGCGGCATCATCTCTGCCGACGACGCCGCCCGCATCATCGCCGGGCTCGAACAGCTCCTGACCGAGATCGAAGCCGGGCGGTTCGAGTGGGATGCGAGCAAGGAAGACGTGCACATGAACGTCGAGTCCGCGCTCTCCGCCAACATCGGCGAAGCGGGCGGACGGCTGCACACCGGTCGCAGCCGCAACGATCAGATCGCGACGGACATGCGGCTGTGGACGCGCGGCGCGTGCCACCAGAGCACGCGCCGCATCGACGAGCTGTGCTGCGTGCTCTGGGCGCGTGCCCGGGCCAGCCTCGACGTGCTGATGCCGGGCTACACGCACCTGCAGCGCGCCCAACCCGTGCGGCTCAGCCATCACCTGCTCGCCTGGTGCGAGATGCTCGAGCGCGATCGTTCGCGCCTGCTCGACGCCGCCAAGCGCTTGAATCTCTCGCCGCTCGGCTCGGGCGCGCTGGCCGGCACCACCTTCCCGCTCGATCGCGAAGCCACCGCGCGCGAGCTCGGCTTCGACGGCGTCACGCGCAACTCGCTCGATGCGGTCGCCGACCGCGACTTCTTGGTGGAAGCCGTCGCCGCGCTCGCCAATTGCGCGATTCATCTCTCGCGCATCGGCGAAGAGCTGGTGCTGTGGAGCAGCCAGGAATTCGGCTTCGTGCAGATGAGCGACGCGTTCACCACCGGCTCGTCGATGATGCCGCAGAAGAAGAACCCCGACATGGCCGAGCTGGTGCGCGGCAAGAGCGGCCGCGTGGTCGGCGACCTGGTGACGTTGCTGGTGCTGCTCAAGGGCCTGCCGCTCACCTACAACCGCGACCTGCAAGAGGACAAGCCGCCGCTGTTCGACGCCTTCGACACCGTCGACGCGTGCCTGCAGATCCTCGCCGGCTCACTCGCCAGCGCGCGCTTCGACGCGGCCGCGATGCGCGCTGCGCTGCGCCGCGGCTTCGTCGACGCCACCGAGCTGGCCGATTACCTCAGCGCCAAGGGCGTCGCCTTCCGCCAGGCCCACCACGCCGCCGGCCGGCTCGTGCGCCGCGCGCTCGAGCTCGGCAAGACGCTGTCCGAGCTCACGCTCGACGAGCTGCGCGCGGAAGCCCCCGAGCTCGATGCCGGCGTGTACCATGCGCTCGAGCCCGAGACCGCCGTCGAGCGCCGCGCGCTGCCCGGCGGCCCCGCGCGCACGTACGTGCAGGCCGAGCTCGACGCGTGGCACGCACGCCTCCGCGCGCGTGGTTTCGCGCCCGAAGACGTCGCGCGTCGTTTCGGCGCCACGGAGTGAGCGAGCTCGCTCGGTCTACACGGTCGGTTACACGGAAGGAGTCGACGAGTCGTCATGGCAGTTCACGACATGCCTCGCGTGCAGGGACGCGTTCCGCCTTCGCCCCACTTCGCCTACGCCGACGGCGTGTTGTGCGCGGACGGTGTCTCGCTCGCGCGCATCGCCGAGCGCTTCGACACGCCGTGCTACGTGTACAGCGGGGCCGCGGTCGACGCCGCGTATGCGAGCATCGACGCCGCGCTCGCCGGCGCACCGCACTTCATCGCCTACGCGATGAAGGCCAACTCCAACCTCGCCTTGCTGGCGCGGCTCGAGCGCGCAGGCGCGGGCGTCGACATCGTCTCCGGCGGCGAGCTCGCGCGCGCGCTCAAGGCGGGCTTCCCCGCGCAGCGCATCGCGTTCAGCGGGGTGGGCAAGCGCGACGACGAGATCCGCAGCGCGCTCGAGGCCGGCGTGCGCGCCCTGCACGCCGAGAGCGAGCCCGAGATCGACGCGATCGAGCGCATCGCGCGCGACCTCGGCAAGCCCGCGGCGCTGTGCCTGCGCGTCAACCCCGAAGTCGACGCCAACACGCATCCGTACATCGCGACCGGCCTGCGCAGCTCGAAGTTCGGCGTCGCGCTCGACGTCGCTCGCAGGATGCTGCCGCGCTTGCTGAACAGCCCGCACCTGAAGCTGGAGGGCATCGCGTGCCACATCGGCTCGATGGTGGGCAGCCCCGAGCCGCTCGCCGCGGCCGTGGAGATCTGCGCGCGCTTCGCCCGCGAATGCCAGCAAGCCGGCGCGCCGATCGACACGCTCGACGCCGGCGGCGGCTGGCCGATCTCGTACGGCGATGAGAGCAGCACGCACGCGGAGAACGCGCGCTTCGGCAGCGCGATCATCGACGCCGCCAAGCGCGGCGCGGGCGAGCACGGCTGGACGGTCATGGTCGAGCCCGGCCGCTCGCTGGTCGGAGACGCGGGCGTGCTGCTGACTCGCGTGCTGTACGTGAAGGAGCAGTCGGGCAAGCGCTTCGCGATCGTCGATGGCGCGATGACCGAGCTGATCCGCCCGGCGCTGTACCGCGCGTACCACGCGGTCGCGCCCGTGAAGGAGCCGCTCGCCGGCGAGCCCCTCGAGCCGGTCGACGTGGTCGGCCCGGTCTGCGAATCGGCCGACTTCCTCGCGCTCGACCGCAGCTTGCCACCGCTGGCCCGCGGGGACCTGCTCGCGATCCGCGGCGCCGGCGCGTACGCGTCGGTGATGGGCAGCCGCTACAACAGCCGGCCGCTCGCCGCCGAGGTGCTGGTCGAAGGCGGCGACGCTCGCCTCGCCCGCCGCCGCGAGCCGATCGACGCGCTGTGGCGCGAAGAGCTGATGGAGTAGTTCTTCGTTGCGGGAACCGCGCTCGCGAGCGGGTGTCGTACGGGGCGGAGGGCTCCATGGACAAGCTGATCGCGCTCGCGGTCGCCGTCGCCGCGCTCATCACGGCGGTGCCCGCGCCGGCGTACCCGTGCCTGAACGGCGTGCTGCTGGTCGGGGATGAAGACATCCGCGCGCTCGAGCGCATCGAACGCTTGCTGGTGGCGGGCAAACACCAAGCCGCGCTGCACGCGGTCCGCGCGATCGGATCGCCATCGGATTTCGAAGGCTTGCGCGCGGCCGCTTTCAAGCAACGTCTTCGCTTGATCGACGCGACCGCGAAGCTGCGCTTGCTCGCTCGGCAGCGACCGATCGACCTGGAACGCCTCGCCGAGGTCACGCGCACGCTGCGCAGCGTGCAGTCCGACACCGGGCTCACTCCACCGTTGTACAAGGCGCGCCTGGCCGAAGCGCTGGCGCTCACGCCCGGCGGCATGGGTGAAGCGAAGATCCTGATGGCGGACCTCGAGCAGCGCGACCTGATCCCCGAAGCCGAAGCCTGGGTCACCGTCGCCAAGGTCCGCGCGTACATGCACGACATCGACGGCATGAGCGCCGCGCTGCGTCGCTGCGAGAAGATGGCCGGCAAGCGCAAAGCCGTGTGCCGCGGGACCGACTTCGCCTCGTGAGCGCGGCTGCACCGACGCGGCGCCGGGTTCACGCCTGCGCGCTGGCGCCGTTGGCCGCGCTGCTCGCGGCCTGCCTGCTCGTCGCCTGCAGCCGGGACAGCGGTCCGCGCTCCCCGCAACCGAGGTCACACGCCGCGAGCGCTCGGGCGAGCGCGCCGGCCAGCCCTTCACCGCCCGCGCAACCACGCGCCGTACCCGCGAGCGCCGAAGCGTTGCTCGCACACTTCGAGTGCAACCGCTGTCACGAGGGCACGGTGCTCGGCGCCGCGCCGCACGATCGCCACTGCGTGCAGTGCCATCGCGAGATCCGCGCGGGCACCTTCGACGCACCGCGCGCTGCGCTCACGCGCTGGCGCTCCCACGTGCGCAGCCTGCTGATCGCGCCCTCGCTGCGATCGTCGGGCGCGCGCTTGCGCCGCGCCTGGGTCGCCGCGTTCCTGCAGCGACCGCACGACGTCCGTCCCCAGCTGCCCGCGACCATGCCGCGGCTCGCGCTCGATGCAGCGCAGGCGGCAGTCCTCGCCGAACACCTGGTGCCCAGCGAGCAGCTCGAGCTCGACCTCTCCGGCAGCGACCGCGGCGCCGGCGCGCGCCTCTACGTCGAGCTTCGCTGCGCGCGCTGCCACCGCTTCAGCGGCGCGCCGCTGCCGCCCGCACACACGGGCCCGGCCGCGCTCGGTGTGCCGCGCCGCGAGCTCGTCGCCGACGCAATCGCCCTCGCTCCGGACCTCGCGCTCACCCGCGAACGCGTGCAGCCCGGCCTCTTGGTCGCATGGCTGCGCGACCCCCAGGCGCTCGCGCCCGACACGCTGATGCCGCCGCACGGCCTCGACGAGCCCGGCGCGCGCGACCTCGCGACCTTCCTGCTCTCCGCTACGCTGCAGTCGCCCGTCCCCTCACCACCGCGCGTGCGCATGCCTCCGCTCGAGCGCGAAGTGCGCTGGGAAGAGGTCTCCGCGCGCGTGTTCCGCAAGGTGTGCTGGCACTGTCACTCCGCTCCCCACTTCGCGCGCGGCGAG
>Ga0190265_10002662_pt1 | contig 12023 bp, 12 predicted proteins | sample Popmic124T_FD_133135 | JGI IMG/M metagenome (GOLD analysis project Ga0190265, IMG submission 133135) | Populus adjacent soil microbial communities from riparian zone of Indian Creek, Utah, USA - 124 T | ecosystem: Environmental > Terrestrial > Soil > Riparian zone | place: USA: Utah | collected... | reverse complement strand
TTTAGGGGTCTATATCGCGCTTAAAGCGCCCCGCGTCCCCCGCGTCCCCGCGCGCACGCGGGGCGGATTCGGGGCGAATTGCGCCCTCAATCCGCCCCGGGTCCGGCCGCGCCCTCGATCCCGCTCCCCTCGATGCCCGCCGTCCGCACCCGCACGCTGCACCGCGGCGTCCGTGCCGTCGCCGCCCGCCCACGGGCCGGCGCCGGCGCGGTGGCGCGTGGCGCGGGCGGTTCGGGTGCGCGGGGCGTCGGTGAACGGCGGGCATTGAGGGAAGGGCGCGAAGTGCCGCGGCGCTCATGTGGGGCGCTTTAGGGGTCCATATCGCGCTTAAAGCGCCCCGCGTGGACGTGGGGCGCTTCAACCACCCATGCGGTGGTAAAAGCGCCCCGCATGATCGCCGCGGCCTCGATCCCGCTCCCCTCACTGCCCGTCGTCCGAGCACGCACGCGGCACCGCGGCGTTCGCGCCGTCGCCGCCCGGCCCTGCCCCGCGCACGCGCCACGTGAGCGGCTCAGGCGTTGGGCGGCTTGACGATGCTCGACGGCTGACCCACGTCGGGGTGCCGAACACGACGATGTCGGCGGCGAGCACGCGCGCGTGCAGGGCGGGCCAGCCGTCGCCCTCGCGGACCGCCTCGCTGACCACGCCGGGCTCGATCACGTGGTCGGCCAGGCGGACGTGCTCGACCTCCGCGCCGAGCGCCGCGAGGCGCCCGCCGACGTACTCGGAGAGCGCGCCGGCGCTCGACGGTTCCGGGGACGGCTTCAGGCTGGCGTTCAGCATCAGGGCGCGCATCGGCATGGCCTCCCCGCAAGGCCGCTCCGGCACGCCCGGCGTGGGTACGATCGGGCATCGTTGCCCTCCCAGCACACGATCCTGGTCGCCGGGGCGATCGCCGCCGCGATCCTGATCGCCAGCGCGCTGATCGTCCGGCGCGACGCGTGGCTCACCCCGCTCAAGGCCCACCGCCGCGTCGTGACGCGCGCACTGATCGGGGCCGTCGTGCTCGCCGTCGCGGCGTTCGCGGTCTCCCATCTCGACGACCTCGAGCACCTCGTCGAGCGCGTCGAGCAGGGCGATCCGGTCTGGCTCGCCGTCGCGGTCGGCCTGGAGATCGTCTCGTTCGGCGGCTACGTCGTGCTGACCTACCTCGTGTATCGCCCGCGCGCCCCGCGCATCGACGCGATCGTCGCCGTCGAGCTGACGCTGGCCGGTGTCGTCGCCACGCGCGTGTTCTCGGCCGGCGGCGCCGGCGGGATCGCGTTCACCGGCTGGGCGCTGCATCGCGCGGGCATGGCGACGCGCGACGCCGCGCGGCGACTGGCCGCGTTCATGACGCTGCTCTACTCGTTCTACATCGGCGCGCTGCTCGCGGGTGGGCTCCTGGTCGTCGTCGGCGTGCTCACCGGCGTGCCGACCGTGCTCGGGCTCACGGCGCTGGCGGTCGGCGCGCTCGTCACCGGGCTCGCCTACGCCGCGCTGCGCATCCCGGGCGACCTGCAGCGGCGGGCGGCGGCGCTCGCCGGCCGCTCGGGGAGGATCGGGCGGCTCGCCGCGCGGCTGGCGCCGGTGCCGGAGGTGATCGGGAACGCCGTGCGGCTGTCGCTCGAGATCGCGCGCGAGCGACCGTCCGTGCTGGTGTGGCCCGCGGTCTGGTGGGGCTTCGACGTGGCGACGCTGTGGGCGTGCTTCCACGCGTTCGGCGACGCGCCGACGCCCGGGACGCTCGTGCTCTGCTACTTCCTCGGCCAGATGGGCAACCTGCTGCCGCTGCCCGGCGGCGTCGGCGGCGCCGAGGGCGGGATGGTCGGCGCGTTCGCGGCCTCGGGCGTCGACGCCGGCCTCGCGCTGCTCGCGGTCGTGAGCTACCAGCTCATCTCGACGTACCTGCCCGGCCTGCCGGGCCTCGTGAGCTACCTCGACCTGCGCCGCCGGATGCAGCGCTGGCGGGCCACGGCGGAGCCGGTAGTGTCGGGCCATGGCTGACCGGCTGCGGCGCAAGGACTACGAGCGGCGCCTGGCGGCGCTCCAGCTCGAACTGGTCAAGCTCCAGGAGTGGCTGCGCGAGACCGGTCAGCGGGTCGTGCTGATCTTCGAGGGCCGTGACGCGGCCGGCAAGGGCGGGACGATCAAGCGCATCGTCGAGCCGCTCAACCCGCGCTACGCCCGCATCGCCGCGCTCGGCACCCCGACCGAGCGCGAGCGATCGCAATGGTACCTGCAGCGCTACGCGACGCACCTGCCCGCGGCCGGGGAGCTCGTCCTGTTCGACCGCTCCTGGTACAACCGCGCCGGCGTCGAGCGCGTGATGGGCTTCTGCACGCCGGCGCAGTACCGGGAGTTCCTGCGTGCGTGCCCGCAGTTCGAGCGCATGCTCGTGCGCGACGGGATCATCCTGCGCAAGTACTGGTTCTCGATCAGCATCGAGGAGCAGGAGCGCCGCTTCCAGCAGCGCGCCGCCGACCCGCTGCGACGCTGGAAGCTGAGCCCGATGGACCTCGAGTCGCGCGACCGCTGGGTCGAGTACTCGCGCGCGAAGGACGAGATGTTCCTGCACACGCACACGCCCGAGGCGCCGTGGTTCACGGTCGAGGCCGACGACAAGCGGACCGCGCGGTTGACCTGCATCGGGCACGTGGTCCGCTCGATCCCCTACGAGGACGTGCTGCCGGGCCCGATCGAGCTGCCGGACCGGCCGGTCGAGCAGGACGGCTACGAGCGCCCGCCGCGTGACGAGAACACCGTGATTCTCGGGCTCGACGGGCCGGCGAGCGGTCAGCCCGCCGGGTAGGCGATCGTCGACATCAGCGCGTTCTCCGCCTGGCGCGAGTCGAGCCGCGTGTGCTGGACGACGATCGGCCGGTCGCTGCGGATCAGGCAGCAGTAGTCGACGCCGACGGGGACCGGCTCAGGCCCGTCGAGGTCGTTGAGGCGCTGGTGATGGGCGCGCCGTGCGGGGACGGTCAGCTCGTACGGGCCGACCGGCTCGCGGTCGGCGAAGTACAGGTGCAGCGCGACGCGCGCGTCGGCGTCGCCCGCGTTGAGCATGCAGACGCTGTCGTGGCTCGTCATCGCGGGGGCCGGGCCCGTGCTCGACGGCGGGATGTAGCCGTCCGCGACGACCCAGGTGGTGGCGCCGACGGTCATGCGAGCACCGCGGGGGCGTCGGTGTAGCGGGCGACCGCGTCCGGGTCGAGCGTGATGCCGAGGCCGGGCCGGTCGGGGATCGCGAGCATGCCTTCGGCGTCGAGCGCGAAGCCCTCGAGCGTCAGCTCGTCGATGTAGGGCGCGCCCGTCTTGAACTCGACGAGCTCCGTGCCGGGCAGCGCGGAGGCGAGCTGCAGGTCCGCGGCCAGCCCGATCGCCGTGTTCCAGCCGTGGCCGACGAACGCGATCCCCGCGTCGGCCGCCGCGTGCGCGATCCGCCGCTGCTCGCTCAGCCCGCCGACCTTCGTCACGTCGGGCTGCACCACGTCGAGCGCGCGGGCGCGCAACCAGGGGAGGAACGACTGGCGCCGCGTGAGCACCTCGCCGCCGGCGATCCGCACGGGGGCGACGCGCCGCAGATCGGCGTGGTCCTCCAGCGCATCGGGCGGGAGCGGCTCCTCGAACCAGTGCACGTCGTGCGCGGCGAGCATCTCCGCGGTCCGCGCCGCCCACTTGAAGCCGTGCGGCCAGAACGCGTCGCTCGCGCCCGCGTCGACCATCAGCAGCGCATCCGGGCCGACCACGGTGCGGGCGCGCGCGACGATCGCCTCGTCGAGCCGCTCGGACACCCGGCCGAACGGCCCCCAGCCGAGCTTGAACGCGGTGAAGCCCTGCGCCGCGAGCTGCTCGAGCTCGTCGGTCAGCTCGTCCGGACGCCGCATCAGCAGCGACGCGTAGGGCCGGACGCGCTCGCGGTGGCGACCGCCGAGCAGCCGCCCCACGGGCTGGCCGGTGACCTGGCCGAGGATGTCCCAGAGCGCGATGTCGATCCCCGAGATCGCGTGCGTGATCGCCCCGCCGCGCCCGAACCAGAACGTGTGCTGGTGGAGCTTCTCGCTCACCCGCTCGGGCTCGAGCGCGTGCTCGCCGGCGACGAGCGGCCAGAGCACCTCGAGCGCGCCGCGGACGAGCCCGTCGGGGCTGAAGACGCTGCCCACGCCGGTGACGCCGGCGTCGGTGCGGACGGTCACGAGCGTGTGGGCGACGTGGTCGGGCTCCAGCTCGGTCGCCCAGCCGCCGGGCGGCGTGGCACCGCGGAGCCCGGCCACCTCGATTCGGTCGATTCGCATTTCCGGAAGCATACTGATAGATTGTGTACAACATGGAATCGACCGAGTACGACACCGGGATGCAGACGCTGGCGCCGGCCTCGATGGGCGCGCGGGCGACCGCGGCGCTCCGCAACGCGATCGTCTCGGGCGCGCTCAACCCCGGCGACCGCCTCAAGGAGGCCGAGCTCGCCGAGCGCCTCGGCATCAGCCGCTCGCCGATCCGCGAGGCGCTGCGCCAGCTCGAGCACGAGGGCCTCGTCGCGTCGCTGCCCTACCGCCAGACCGAGGTCCTCGGCGTCTCGCAGGAGGAGATCGCGGAGATCCTCGTCCCGATCCGCCTCACGCTCGAGCTGTTCGCGTTCCGCAAGGCCCGGCCGCAGCTCACCGACGCCGACGTGCGCGCGCTGCGCCAGGTGGTCGACCGCATGCGTGCGGCGGCCGCGAGCGCCGACTTCGACGCGATCGCGCAGGCCGACGTCCGCTTCCACGAACTCGTGATCGAGCGCTCCGGGCAGCCGCACTGCCTCCAGATCTGGCGCTCGATCGAGCCGCGGGTCCGGGCGTACTTCCGCCGTGACGCCCCGGCGCACGCGCGGGCCGAGGAGGTCGCCGACGAGCACGCGGAGCTGCTCGCCGCGCTCACCGGCGACGACGAGGCGCTGCTGCTCGAGACGCTCGAGCGCCACATCCGCTTCTACCTCTCGCCCGACGAGCCCGCCGCATGACGGGACGGACGGCGATCGTGACCGGCGCGGCCTCGGGGATCGGCGCCGCCGTCGCGCGCGCGGCGTGCCGCGCGGGGGCGAGCGTCCTCGCCCTCGACGTCGACGGGCCGGGCGTGACCGCCGTCGCCCACGCGGCGGGCCGCGACGGGCCGGGCGCGATCGAGGCGCTGGCGGTCGACGTCGGCGACGAGCCCGCGGTGGAGCACGCCGTCGCCCACTGCACCGAGCGGCTCGGGCCGCCGACCGCGGTGCTCGCCAACGCCGGCGTCGAGATCAACGGCCACGCCCACCGCGTCCCGCTCGACGCGTGGCGGCGCACGCTCGACGTCAACCTCACCGGGGCGTTCCTGACCGCCCGCCACGCGATCGCCGCGATGCTCGGCGCCGGGTCGCCGGGCTCGGTCGTGTGCACGTCATCGCCGTCCGCGTTCGTGGGCTTCGCCGGCGGGGGCAACGCCGCGTACGCCGCGTCGAAGGGCGGCGTCTCCGCGCTGGTGCGCAGCCTGGCCGTCGACTACGCCGCCGCGGGCATCCGCGTCAACGCCGTGGTCCCCGGCGCGACCGACACGCCGCTGCTCGTCGCCGGTGTGCCGGCGGACGCGGCGCCCGCCGCCCGGCAGCGGATCGACGCACAGGCGCGCGAGCAGATCCCGCTCGGCCGGCTCGCCGCGCCCGAGGAGATCGCCGCCGCGGTCCTGTGGCTGTGGTCGGACGCGGCGGGCTACGTGACCGGCTCGCATCTCGTCGTCGACGGCGGCCTGATGGCCAAGAGCGCGAACACGTTCTGATGCCGGCGCTGGCGGTGATCGGCGAGGGCCTCGCCGAGTTGAGCTTCGACGCGCCGACCGGGGCCGCGCTGCACTGGGCGCCCGGCGGGGACGCCGCGAACGTCGCGGTGATGGCCGCGCGGCTCGGCGCGACCGTCCGGCTGGGCGGCCGCGTCGGCGACGACCCGTTCGGCGCGCGCCTGCTCGCCCACTGGGCCGCGGAGGGGATCGACACCCGCTGCGTCCGCCGCGACCCCGGCGCGGCGACCGGCGTCTACCTCAACGCGCCGGACGGCGACGGCCATCGCTTCACGTACTGGCGCACGGGCTCGGCCGGCAGCCGGCTGGCGCCGGGCGACCTGGACGACGCGTTCTTCGCGGACGTCGGAGTGCTCGCGCTCACCGGCGTGACGCTCGCGGTCGTCCCGGCCGCGGCCGCCGAGGTCGCCGCGCGGGCGCGCGCGGCGGGCGCGCGGATCGCCTGCGTGCTCAACCATCGCCCCGCACTGGGCGGCGACGTGCGCGCGCTGGCGGCTTCTGCCGCCGGGGCCGACATCGTCATCGGCTCGCAGGAGGACGTCGGGGCGGTGTTCGGCGTGACCGGCGCCGAGCAGCTCGCGCCGCTGCTCGCGGGCGTCGCGGAGCTGATCGTCACCGACGGCGCCGGGCCCGTCACCGCGGTGGTCGGCGGCGGGACCCTCGCGCGCGCGGTCCCGCGCGTCCCGGCGCTCGACGCGGCGTGCGCCGGGGACGCCTTCGCCGGCGGGTACCTCGCCCGGCGGCTGGACGGCCTGGCGCCGGACGCCGCGATCGCCTGGGCGATCGCCGCGGCGGCGCGCAGCGTCACCCGGCGCGGCTGCGCGCACTCCTACCCGGACCGCGCCGAGACGGCGGCGCTCGCCGCCGAGCTGGAGCGGACCGGATGACCGGCGGCGCTCTCGCCGAGCTCGCCGCGCAGCGCGTGCTGCCGGTGATCCGCGCCGCGACGGCGGACGACGCGGTCGCCACGGCGCGTGCATGCGCCGCGGCCGGCATGCGCGTGGTCGAGCTCACCCGCTCGGTGCCCGAGGTCGGCCGCGCGCTCGACGCGCTGCGCGACGACGGCCTGGTGCTCGGCGTCGGCACGATCGCCCACGCCGGCGAGGTCGACGACGCCGTCGCCGCTGGCGCGCAGTTCGTCGTCTCCCCCTGGAACCCGGCGGGGTTCGTCGAGCGCGCCAGCGCGCGCGGCGTCGCGGCGATCCCCGGCGCCTTCACCCCGGGCGAGGTCGCCGGCTGCCACGCCGCCGGCGCGGCCGCGGTCAAGGTCTTTCCCGCCCGCCTCGCCGCGCCCGCGTACCTGCGCGACCTGCGCGCGGTGCTGCCCGGCGTGCGGCTCCTCGTCACCGGCGGCATCGCCGCCGACGCGATCGCGGGCTGGCTCGCGGCCGGGGCGCTCGCCGTCGGGCTCGGCGGCGAGCTGGGCACGGTCGCCGCCCTGGGCGAGGACGAGGTCCGCCGCCGCGCCGCCGCCGCGCTCGCCCACGCACACCCGCGGACCCTCCAGGAGCAGCCGTGACTTCCGCCGGCACGCACAGCCCGCCCGCCGCCGCGACCGCGCGGCCCTGGTGGCAGGACATGGTGCTCTACGAGGTGCACCTGCCGAGCCTGCGCGACGGCGACGGCGACGGGATCGGCGATCTCCACGGGCTGATCGAGTCGCTCGACTACCTCGCGCACGACCTCGGGGTCACGGCGCTCTGGACCGGCCCCTTCTTCCGCTCGCCGCTGCTCGACCAGGGCTTCGACATCGCCGACCACTGCGACGTCGAGCCGCGCTTCGGCGACCTCGCGACGGTCGACCGGCTGCTCGCCGAGGCCCGCGCGCGCGGCCTCCGCGTGATCGTCGACTACGTCCCGAACCACACGTCCGACCAGCACCCGTGGTTCCAGGCCTCGCGCTCGTCGCGCGAGGACCCGAAGCGCGACTGGTACGTCTGGGCCGACGCGCGCCCGGGCGCCGAGCTCCCGAACAACTGGACGAGCGAGGCGGGCGGGTCGGTCTGGGAGTACGACGAGCCGACCGGCCAGTTCTACCTGCACTCCCACCTGTCCGAGCAGCCCGACCTCAACTGGCGCCACCCCGGCGTGCGGGCGGCGATGCTCGACGTCCTGCGGTTCTGGCTCGACCGCGGGGTCGACGGCTTCCGGATCGACGTCGCGCACATGCTCATGAAGGACCCCGAGCTGCGCGACAACCCGCCGAACCCGCACGGGCGCAACGTCTACGACCTCCAGCACCCGGACTTCGACGCCCAGCTCCACGTCAACGACCGGATGCACCCCGACCTGCACGGCGTGCTGCGCGACATGCGCCGCGTCGTCGACGCCTACCCGGGCGACCGCGTCACGATCGGCGAGATCGAGTCGATGGGCTGGACGGACTGGGCGGCGTACTTCGGTGCCGCCGACGAGCTGCACCTGCCGTTCGCGTTCAAGCTGATCGAGACGGCGTGGGAGGCGACGGCGCTGCGCGCGACGGTCGCCGAGCTCGAGGCCGCGCTGCCCGACGGCGCGTGGCCGATCCTCGCGCTCGGCAACCACGACCGCCCGCGGCTGGCCACGCGGCTCGGCCGCGCCCAGGCGCGCGTCGCGGCGATGCTGCTGCTGACGCTGCGCGGGACGCCGACGCTGTTCTACGGCGACGAGCTGGGCCTCGTCGACCAGCCCGTGCCGCTCGCTGCGCAGCGCGACGCGTTCGGGTTCACGCCGGGCGGCGTGTCGCGCGACCCGACGCGGATGCCGATGCCGTGGAGCGACGCGCCGAACAGCGGCTTCGCCGCCCCGGACGTCGCGGAGCTGTGGCTCCCCGTCTGCCGCGAGTACGCGACGCGCAACGTCGCGGCGCAGCTCGCGCAGCCGGGCTCGGAGCTCGGGCTGTACCGGTCGCTGCTGCGCCTCCGTGTCGGCAGCCCGGCCCTGCGCGCGGGTTCGTGGACCCCGTACGAGCCGGTGCCGCCCGAGGTGCTCGCGTACGTGCGCGCCGCGGGCGACGAGCGCAAGCTCGTCGCGCTGAACCTGACGGACCGGCCGAGCCGCGTGGCACTCGGCACGGCCGGGACGATCGCCCTCGCCACGGGCGCCGACCGCACGGGCGAGCCCGTGCGCGACGCGCTCGTGCTCGCCCCCGACGAGGGCGTGATCGTCGATCTGGAACGCCGAGACGACCAGGAGGAGACGAGCCGATGACCAACGACGGACTGCCGTCAGCACGACGGCGTGGCATGGTCGCCGCGGCGCTCGCCGCCCTCGCGCTGGCCCTGCCGGCGTGCGGTGGCGACGACGGCGAGGAGCCGCGCCAGGGCGGCGGCGTGGTGGAGATCACCTGCGCCGCGTGCCAGGAGAGCCCGACCGACCCGTTCCTGCAGTACAACCACGACCTCGTCGAGCGGTTCAACACGGAGCACGAGGGCCGCTACCGGGTCAAGGTCGTGCAGAACCAGTACGCTGGCTCGAACCCCGACCGCGCGCAGTACTACCAGCGCCTGGCGCTCGCCGACGACCTGCCGGACCTGTTCCAGCTCACGCAGACCGAGCTGCGCTCGCTGGTCCAGACCGGGAAGGTGATGGACTTCACCGAGGCGCTCGACCAGGACCCGGAGTGGCGCGACTCGTTCTTCGAGGCCGCCTTCGACTCGCTCAGGGGCGACGACGGCCAGACGTGGGCGATCCCCGAGCAGCGCGACGCGATCGGCATCTACTACAACGAGCGCCTGCTCGCCGACGCCGGCGTGGACGCGTTCCCGGCGACGTGGGACGAGCTCGACGCCGCCTGCGCGAAGGTCAAGCAGACCGGCAAGGCGTGCCTGGCCATGGACGGCGACTGGACGACGCTGCTCATGTGGGCGAACCTGATCGGGACCGACCCGGACGGCGCCGGCTTCCTGGCCGAGGGGGTCGCTGAGGGCGACTACGCCGAGGACCCGGTCGTGGTGCGCGCGACGGAGACGCTCAAGCGCTGGCACACCGACGGCTTCACGAACTCCGACGCGTTCTCGGGCGACTACCAGGACGCGGCGTCGGCGTACCTGAGCGGCGACGCCGCGATGATCGCGAACGGCCCCTGGATGGTCTCGACCGACATCAAGGGCAAGGACGCGCGCAAGGGCCTGTACGAGCAGACCGGCTACAGCGCGTCGCCCGGCTACGGCGCGGACCAGCGCGGCGTGATCATCGTCGCGGGTGAGGGCGGCTGGGTCAGCGGCGCGCAGGACGAGCGTGAGCAGGAGGCGGTGACCGCGTTCATGAAGTTCCTCACGTCGCGCGAGGAGTCGCTCGAGAAGACCGCGAAGACGGGCGCGTACCCGCCGGTCGAGCTCGACCTCACCGCGGGCGAGCGCAAGTCGCTCGAGCCGCTCGCCGGGAACCTCGTCACCGAGGCCGCGGAGCTGCCCCACACCTACCCGCACGTCTACTTCAACGCGCCGAGCGGGTTCCCGCGCGCGTGGAAGAACCTGTGGCCGGCGTACGTCAAGGGCGAGCTCGACACGCAGGAGTTCCTCTCCCGCCTCGGCAGCGACGCCACCTCGCCGACCGGCTGAGGCACGTGGCGCGCGCCCAGCAGGGCCCCCGGCCGCCGCGCGGCATGCGCGTGGCGGTCGCGGTGTCCGTGCTCCCCGCACTGGCGCTGTTCACGGCGTTCTTCCTCGCCCCGCTCGTCGTGCTCGTCGTGACGTCGTTCGCCGACTGGGGCGGCCTCGGCTTCGAGTACGTCGGGTTCGAGAACTTCTCGACGCTGTTCGCCGACGACACGTTCTGGAAGGCCGCCGAGAACACGCTCCTGTACTGCGCCGCCGGCGTGCTCATCCAGGTCCCGCTCGGCGTCGTGGCCGGGATCATGCTCGCGCAGCGGCTGCCGGGTTGGCGTGCGCTGCGCGCGATCATCTTCATCCCGTACGTGATCTCGGGCGCCGCCTACGCGCTCGTCTTCGCGCTGTTCTACAACCCCCGCTACGGGCTGCTCAACGGCCTGCTCGGCACCGACCGCGACTGGCTGTTCGAGTCGTCGACGGCGCTGCCGGCGCTGGCCGCGACGTTCACGTTCGTGATCGGGTTCAACGTCGTGCTCGTGATGGCCGAGGTCGCGTCGATCCCGCGCGAGATCTACGAGGCCGCCGCGCTCGACGGAGCCTCGGCGATCCAGCGCCAGCGCTACATCACGCTGCCGCTGCTGCGCAACGTCACCGGCACGCTCGTGCTGATCACGACGCTGAGCAGCCTCGCGCTGTTCGACATCGTCTTCATCCTCACCTCCGGCGGGCCGAACGACGCGACGGTCACGCTCACGCTGTACGCGTACCGGGCGTACACGAACGGCGCCTGGGGCTACGCGAACGCCGTCGGCGTGGTGATCGTCGTCGTCGGCCTGATCCTGATCGTCGGCGCGCGCCGGGCGTTCCGGCTGGGGGAGCGGACGCTGTGAGGCCGCGACGGCTCGGGGCGCGCGCCGGCTACTACGGCTTCCTCGGCGTCGTGGCGCTGATCGCCCTCGGCCCGACGCTGTGGGTGATCCTGTCGTCGTTCAAGACCGGCGCGCAGGTGTTCTCGGGCACGGGTGCGCTGCCGTCGCCGTGGTCGCTGCAGGGCTACGCCGACGCGTTCTCCCAGGTCCACCTGCACCGCTACCTGCTCAACACGCTGCTGTACGCGGCCGGCGGAACGCTCGGGTCGCTCACCGCGGCGCTGCTCGCGGCGTACCCGATGGCGCGCTACAGCTTCTTCGGCCGCAACGCGCTCGTCGCGGGGTTCAGCCTCGCGCTCGCGATCCCGGTCGTCGGCCTCGCCACGCCCGAGTTCTTCATCGTGCGCGAGCTGGGGCTGTTCGACTCGAGGCTCGGCCTGGTGATCTTCTACTCGGCGCTGCTGTTCCCGCTCTCGTTCGTGATCCTGCGCGCGTTCCTCGTCAACCTCCCCGCCGAGCTCGAGGAGGCCGCCCTCGTCGACGGCGCGGGCTACTTCACGATCATCCGCCGGATCGTGATCCCGCTGTCGCGGCCGGCGCTCGCGACGGTGGCGGTGATCGCGTTCGTGAACATCTGGAACGAGTTCTTCTTCGCCAACCTGCTGATCGCGTCGCAGGAGAACCAGAACGCGCAGCTCGCGCTCGCCGGCTTCAAGTCGCAGTTCGGGTTCAACGTCAGCGGCGCGCTCGCGGGCGCGACGCTCGTCATGCTCGTGCCGATCCTCGCGTTCCTGGTGCTCCAGCGCCAGGTGATCGAGGGGCTCACCGCCGG
>Ga0190265_10002661_pt1 | contig 12025 bp, 11 predicted proteins | sample Popmic124T_FD_133135 | JGI IMG/M metagenome (GOLD analysis project Ga0190265, IMG submission 133135) | Populus adjacent soil microbial communities from riparian zone of Indian Creek, Utah, USA - 124 T | ecosystem: Environmental > Terrestrial > Soil > Riparian zone | place: USA: Utah | collected... | reverse complement strand
TGCGAATCGCTGCGCGCATTCTGCGCGGCGAAGCTGACAATCCACACGTACGCCCAACGCCTGAAGACGGTGATGGAGACTGCGCTGAACACGACTGTGCCGGAGGGGCGACCACCGGCTGCGCGGGAGCTGCCTTGTGCGCTGCGCGAGCACTGGACGATCTGCGGTCGGGTCGATTGGTCGCATGCCGGCGACACCATGACGCTGCGCAGCCTGGGCGACGGCAGTCCTGGATCCGAACGCGGACTGGCGTCGCGCGAGTCGTACTCGCGTGTCGACATGGCGTTCGAGGCGTTCATCCCGCAGGGCGCCTGCTTCGTGGCCAAGGTCCATCAGGGAGCGCAGTCCGACGACCGGGCCAACTCCTATCATCTGTACTGCGACGACCGCGGCACGTATCTGGCGCGGCATCATCACGTATTCGGCGTGCTCGACATGCCGCGCAACGAGTGGATCGCGCTACGGCTCACGTGCGCCGACGGCGTCCTGCAGGTGTTCCAGTCCGGCCGCCTCGTGCACCGCGTCCGCGACGCGATGCTGAGCGCAGGATATGCCGTGCTGTCGGTCAAGACCGGGTCGGTGCGGCTTCGCCACGTGCGGCTTGCGCTCCCGGACGCGTCGCAGGATCCGGAAGACCGCATCGAGTGGCATCACATGCACGGCGGGTCGCGCACGCCGCCCCCGCGTGTCAGCATCGTGACCACGGTGTACGACCGCGTCGACTGCCTGCGTCGATGCCTGCGATCCGTCAAAGCGCTCACGTATCGCGACTATGAGCACATCGTCGTCTCCGACGCGCCGCCGCAGGCCGTCCTCGACGAGATCAGGCGCATCGTCGAGCAGGAAGACGATGGACGGGTGCGCTACTTCGATCTGGGGCGCAGGTTCAACAACTGGGGCATCGCTCCGGCCGCCGTCGGCCTGCGCCGCGCAATCGGGGAATACGTGTGCTTCCTGTCCGACGACAACGGCTACACGCCCGAGCACGTCGGCAATCTCGTGGGCGCCTTCGATTGCGACCCCGCGCTGGGGTTCGTGTACAGCTCGTGCCGCTACGCCGGCCGGCTCGTGCTTTCACATCCCGAGCCTGCACCCGCACGCATCGATCTCGGGCAGCCGATGTTCCGGCGCGAGCTGTTCGCGGCCCACCTCGGCAACGACCTGCCCTTCGACATGCTCGCGTGGGACTGGTACCTGATCGACGCGCTGATGAAGAAAGGCGTGGCGTGGAAGCACGTCGACGTGCCCAGCTTCATATTCCGGCTGGCGCAGTACCCACATCTGATTGCGGGTGGCACGTGATCTCGTATTGCATCGTGGCCTACCGGCCCACGTACACGCGCTTGCTGCTCGAGGATCTCGTTCGCAAGACATCCGCGCCGTACGAGCTCCTGGTCTGGGTCAACGCCGACGACGCGTCGTTCGACGACTACCTGCGCGCGCTCGGCCGCAACGCGCCGCTGACCATCGTGGGACGCACGCCGGAGAATGTCGGCATGGCGGCATTCAGCCAGCTCTTTGCCGCGTCACGCTATCAGCTGATTACGCAGTTCGACGACGACGTCGTGTGCGTGTCGAGAGGGATGGCCGAGCGTGCCGCGCGCCTGTTCGACAGGTTTCCCAGGCTGCGCCAGATCGTCGCCGACGTGTGGCAGGACGAATTCACCACCGGCGCGCGTCCGCCGCTCGCCGGCTATCGCTCGTTCGACGCAGACGAGGGATTGTACGAAGGCCCGGTCGACGGCTGGTGCTCCATCTATCATCGATCGATCCTTCCGCTGCTGGCCTCCCAGCCGTACGCGACGTACTTCCCCCTTGGCGGACTCGTCAACCGGTCGCTGCGCCAGCAGCGGCTGCAGGGTCTGCTGTGCACGCGCATGAAGGTGTTTCACGTGATCGGTCCGGAGTACGCCTCGCTCTTCGGCATGCGGGAGCTCGAGATGCAGAAGTACCAAACGCTCGGCCGCACGAACCTTGTCGAGTGGTACGCGCATCCGATGCCTGAGGCCACACTGCCGGTTCTCCAGGCGAGATGGGCCGGGATTGTCCGCAGCCTTGACGGCGATGGGCCCTCGTGAGCCATGCACGCCGAAGCCTTCACGTTCGTCGCGCAGGCGGCGCAGACGCATGGCGCCGCTGGCCCGGTCTACGAGATCGGGAGCCGCAACATCAATGGATCGGTGCGCCCCATCTTCACGGGCCTGCCCTACCTCGGCATCGACCTGACGTCCGGCCCCGGCGTGGATATCGTCGCCGATGCGGCGGGCTACGACCCGCGCAGGCGAGGCGATGCGTTCGACCCGGCAACGGTCGTCTGCTGCGAAGTGCTCGAACACGCTCCCCACGCCGAGGCCATCGTGCGACAGGCGTGCGAAGTGCTGATGCCGGGAGGGCTGTTGATTATCACGGTCGCGACCCACGGCCGCACGCCGCATTCGGCGGTGGACGGCGGTCCGGTGCGCGACGGTGAGTTCTATCGGAATGTGGCGCTGGTGGATCTCGCGCGCTGGATGAATGACGCCTGCGTGCGCGTCATCAGCGCCGAGGTCGTGCCGGCTCGTGGCGACCTCTACGTTGTCGGTCGAAAGGCGGCGTGAAGAGCTCGACACCCTGCACTTGTGCTAAACGTCTGATGGGTGATGCAACGCTTCGCGGGAGCTCTGCTGGTGGGCGTCATAATGCTGCCAGCCTGCGCCTCCCAAACCGCACGACCTCGATCGACTGCTGACGCAGGCGGCGTCCTCGAGCTACGCGAAGGCCTGGCGTCGTACTACGCCGATTCCTTTCAGGGGAAGATGACCGCAAGCGGCGTGCGATTCGATACGAAGGCGATGGTGGCGGCCCACCCGACGTATCCGTTCGGGACGCGGCTCCGCGTGACGAGCCTGGCGACGAAGAGGTCCGTACAGGTAGTGGTGATCGATCGCGGCCCGGCACGCGGTCCGCGTGCGCAGGGTGTGATCATCGATCTCTCCCGGAACGCCGCGACCCGGCTGGGATTCATTCAAGCGGGCCGCACGAAGGTCCGCCTCGAGGTGCTGCGCTGGGGCAAGTGATTGCGACTCAGCTGAAACCGCGGCTCAATTCACCGAACCCATGTCTCCCCTCGGTCCCTTGGATTGTGAGGGGGGACTTTCGGCGGGCCAGTCGAACGCCTCGAGCGCGGATGTAGCCAGCATGCGAACGTCGTCCCAGTGGGCGCTCGAGCTGGGAGCCGAGTCCGTCCAGAGCTCCAGGTCGAATTCGGCGCCGTCACGAGACATCGTTGCGAGCTTCTGAGCGATTGCAGCGAGTGAGTCGGACTGAGACCTGGACAGCTCGCTTTCGTAGCTGCTGCGCACCAGAGACGCCCAGTGATCGAAGGCCAATGCCATTTCGTCGGCCTTCACGACGAACTCAGGAAAGAGCTTCAGTTGATCCGAAGCCGCAATCGCAAGGGCCTGCAGGCTCCACTTGAGCTCTCTGAAGTGCCACGAGCGCAACGCATTCTCGTCAGGTATGGTCATGGCCGTTAATTCCGGCTAACGGGCGGCCGCCGCGCGCACGCCCAGCAGCAACGTACATCCCGGCACGTAGACGATGACCGCAATCGCCAGGGCCAGGGGCGCCCGGCACGTACTCCTTGAGCACAAGGACGCCCAGCAGATGCGGTACAAATGCGTTGGCTAGAAACACACCGTAGAGCACCAGGATCGAGTCTGAACCATTCACCGCTCGCCGACACATCAACCAACGCGGGCGGGTGGGACGAAGACTTCAGTTCTGATAGTTGAAAGCCCCGTTTCGAGCGTCGGATACGCCAATTCCGGAATCAGCTCCTTCCGGGCACGGCGTGTGTCGCCCCAATGGGAAACGCGCCCCAGCCGGACGAAATCACGAGTAAGAGGAGACGGGGTCCTCGCGATACTCGCGACACACTCGCAGAGCCATGCCGCAGTGTAGATCATCGAAAACGGGATCCGGACGGGCCGCTGATATCCCCACACCCGGCAGGCTTCGTCCAGGAACCTCTGTAGCGTCACCGGTTGTTCGTCCCCGACGTGATAGATCCCTCGAACCTCGGGCTTGAAGATGGCCGCTTCAACGGCGCGCAAAAAGTCTGCAGTCGAGAGCAGTTGGAATATCGTCGGTTCCCGCCACACACAGAGAAGCCGCCGCCGGGCGAGCCACCGCGCCGCTTCAACCATGAGGATGCCGCGACCGTAGACCATGCCGAGCCGAAGAACCACGGGACTCGTGGCGGTGCCCTCCGCGCGCTCGAGGAGCAGTCGCTCCTCTTCCAGGCGCGTCTGCGCGTGCACGGAGATCGGCTGCCGATCGAGCCGTCCCGTCGCCGGCTGCGCCACCGATGTCGGACCCTCAACATGGGGAAACGAAATCAGGATGATTCGTCCGACTTGCGCCTGGAGAGCGGCTGTCAACAGGTTGGAGAACCACTTCGTGTTGGTCTCCGGAAGGAACCTCTCGGGGTATGGAGCAAAGAGGCGGCCGGCGAAGTGGACGATCACGTCGGCTCCGGTGACCGCCGGAGGCAAGGTCGCCGGATCACCGAGATCCGCCTTGACCGGACGAACATTGGCGACATGCGCCATATCGTCGGCGAGTGGCGTGCGGTGGTACATCAGGCGCAGCTCATGACCGGAGGGGACAAGGTGACGCGACAGGAGGCTCCCCAGGTTCCCGGCAGCGCCGGTGATCAGAATCGTGCGTCGGCCTTGCACGGCATTCATGTTCGACTCTCCCGACGTCCAAGATCCGGCCTGCCTCTGGGGCGAGGTCAAGTCACGCGATTCGCAGCAGCTTCATCAGGTTCCCGCTCAGGATGGCTTCCTTGTCGGTGGCGCTGAGGAACGGCGCATCGAGGACGAGGTCCACGGTCACCGGCCAGTTGAACGGCACGTCCGTGCCATAGACGATCTGCCCGGTGCCCATCTCGGCCACCAGATGCCGCAGCCCCTCTTCGGAGAACACCATCGTGTCCACCAAAATCTGCGACTTCAGATACTCGCTCGGCTTTCTCTTGTTGGCGCAGTTCGCGTTGCTCCGTACCACGCACGCGGCCTCCGTCCGTCCGAGGTACGACGGCAGGTAGCCGCCGGCGTGCGCCGCGCAGACGCGGAGAGCGGGGAACTTGTCCAGCGTCCCGTCGAAAATCAAGCGCGAGAGGAAGTAGGTTGTTTCGAGTGGATTGCCGATGATGTTGCCGAGATCGCCGCGTCCGGCGAACGCCCCCTCTTTGACGAGGTTGGTCGCGCCGCCAGGGTGCATGAAGATCAGCGCCCCGAGCTCCGCGGCCTTGGCCCAGAACGGATCGTACTTCGGCAGCGAGGGATCCTCGCCGTTCACGTGCCCGCCGATCGACGCTCCGCGCAGGCCGAGCCGCGTGACGGCGTACTCGAGCTGCTCGGCCGCCAGGTCGGGGTGCTGCAAGGCAACCGACGCCAGCGCGACAAAGCGATCGGGGTGCATTGCCACCCACTGTCCCAGTCCTTCGTTCTGCGCTCGAACGATCCGGCGCGCGAGGTCGCGATCCGCCGCGTACCACCAGTAGCCATTGATGCTCAGCGCCTGAACGTCGACGCCTTGCTGATCCATGATCTGGAGGCGCTGCGGCCCGAGGATGTTGTTCCCGGCGCCGCTTCCCATCTTGGCCAGTGCCGTGCCCTTGACGATTTCCTCCACGGGTATGACGCAGTGCGCGTGCCCGTCGATCACGCGGACGCGGCGTCCGCCCACCATCGCCCTGCGCCGTGTTGGCTGATCCTGAAGCGCAGCGGCCGCGACTCCGGCCACCGTCCTGAGAAAGTCCCTGCGATTTGGCACATTGCCTCCGTGGCCGACTAATCCGGAGTGGTGTCCTGACGAGCGTCCTCGAGACTCCGTGACGGAAGCTTCTCGATCAGGCGTTGGGTGAGCGTGCGCCGTTTCGGCGAGAACTGATCCGCAGCGGCGCGAACGTAGGGGCTGAACTGCCGGCCGGCATACGCCAGGTACCCGACCTCCTGTATCTCGGTCAGAGTCTGCCGGTAGTGATCGAGCAGCGCCGCCGCGAAAACATGGCCGGTGCGCGCCGCGCCAACACGTGCCGACGCCGACAGCCAACGTACGCCGCCGGGAACGGCTCGCGCCGCTGATACAGCCATCACCGACGATGTCTCGAAGACCGATCTGTTCTGGCGCGCGGATTCGGCCTTGAGCTGCGCCCACACGTTGCTGATCGTGTCCCGGGAAGGAAGACTGGCTGGCGGCAGGTCTCGGGCTTCTTCCCGAATGGCCTCCCATTCCCTTCGCAGTCCCGCCACGTCGAGGGGTGGCGTGTTGATCGTTGCGGCTGCCCGCGACGAGGTTCGTTCGAGGCCGTCCAGCATCTGGTCGACGGTGGCGAACTGTGCGTCCTTGTCCAGCAGGTCGTTCGCCTTGAGCGCATCGGCCATTTCCGGAATCAGGTGCCGACCCATGCCGCAGACGTCGGCCAGAGCCGCGAGAATCCAGACAGGCGAGGCGCGAAAGGCGACGATGCCAAGCACTTCGACCACGTTGCCGGCAGTGCGCCTGGCGAGGAAATTGTCCGGCAGCGTTCCCTCGGCGCTGTAAACACCCTCTACGCCTCCGACCTGCTCGATCAGGTACCGGAGCGTTGCGTCCACAAGGTTCTGATACAACTGGCTGCGGCGGATGCCATCGGGAAGGGCGACCTCTCCCACTTCGCGTACCACGCCGGCGCCGAGCCCGAGGGCGGATCGGAACAATCGCTCGGGAAAAGAAAGCAGATACGTCTTGACGGTCATTCAACTGCCAATCGGTTCGTGTCTTTCCGCATGAAGACACAGGCAATGGGCCGTCCAGACCTGAGTCGAGTTTCTCCCCGCGCAACCTCGTTGAATCCGTTGGCCCTGTAGAACTCTACTCCGGCGAGGGAAGCTTCGACGCGGATGCTCGTGGCGCCCCGGGCGATCGCGTGAGCCTCAGCCAGCCGGAAGAGGGCTGACCCAATTCCGTGTCGTGCCGAGCTGCCTCTCACGTACACCGACGTCCCATGCTGCGAGCCGTCGATGCGGTAGTCTGTCGCAAAGCCCAGAACCGCCGCCTTGCCGTCGATCCTCGCCGTCGCGATGAAGAAGACTTCTCCACCTTCCATGGCCTTGACGTACACCTCACCGGTCAGACCCTCTTCCCAATCGTCAACGACATTCGGCGGATAGAACCTGGGGCCGATCGAGCGGATCGAATCACGGTGCGCCACGGCTATGTCGTCGGCATCGGGCGGATGCGCCTGGCGAGTCTTGTACTCCACGATCGTCATGGCGCCGTTTCCCTGGGGCCGAAACGCCGCTGCCACAGCATACGTCGAGGACTTTATGGCGGTGACCTGTACTGCGGTGAAGGCCGCGCTCGCGAACTACAAGGGTTGTGGAAGGGGGTCAGCCGGAAGGGCAGCGAAACAGCGCTTTCTCGCGTCTCCGCGTGCCGGTTGTATTACCGGCACGCAGTTCGTCTTGACGGAGCGGATCGATGTTCTTCCGCTCCTTTCTTCAGCGCGACAGGACGATCAGGTGACTTATCAGTCGGCCTGTCGCCGCCGCTTACGAGCCATTCGCGCGACAACCACCATCCCGGAACCGAGCAGCAGTAGTGTCGCAGGCTCCGGGGTGTGCACCATGTCGAAGCTCGAGGAGATGCTGTTGCCCGCTCCCAGGAACCCCGCGGCAGCACCGTTCAGGTCTGCGATACTGCTCGTCAGCATATCGAAGTGCGATCTGGACCCGGGGTGCAGGAACGCGAAAGACGCAGTCTGCGGACCCACCGATCCCGGGAACAACCCCGCAATGTTGAACTGCTGCGTAACCAGCGGTGCGCCCGGCGTGGTCTCACCTGGATGTGGCGCAGGACTACTGATGTGCTGAGCGACGGAAAACAATCCGAAGACGCCGACAAGCGTCTGCAGCCTCCAATGGCTTCCGACGACTTCTCCGAAAAAGAAGCCGCCAGGCGTATCGTCCAGTGATCCCGACAGGACGGCCCGCCCGCGCGTAAGCTGATCAATAGTCAGTTGCAACGAGATCGGCTCCGCTCGCGCGAGCGACACGGGTAGCAGCAGGGCCAAGGTCGCGCTTAGTAACAACCGCATCTGAGTTCTCCTTCGGAGACTGACGGGTGCCGGGAACCAGCAATCACGACCCGCCTTGTGCGGCCGCTGATGCAACATGCGCTCCTATGAATTCGGCACAACTGCATTGATGATTTCAAACGGGGCGAAGGTGAGCAGTAGAACGCCTTTCCTTAAAGTCCCGAACGGCTGCTCACTTTGGGCCGACGAGGGAATTCGAGCTGTGCCGGCCGCCAGCCTCGAACGCCCGGGCTGCATCTCTCTTCGTTGGCGCTCGAGTTGCAAAGCAGGCTCGGCTACTCCCCGCTTGGCGTGTGTGACCAATGGATGTGCGACGGGCCGATTTCCCACGATTGCGGTACGCGGCGGCACTGACCGCGCTCGTTGCGGTGCTGGCCATTACCTACCGCGACGTCCTGAGCGGACTGGTGCGGCAGTGGGCCGCGGACGACAATTACTCGCACGGATTCCTCGTCCTGCCGCTGGCTATCTATTTCGGCTGGCAGCGTCGTGCGGCCCTCGCGACCGCCGAGCGCCGGCCAAGTCTTCTCGGGCTGGTGGTGATTCTGGCGGGCGCCGGTCTGCTCGTCGTGGGGGTCGCGGCTTCGGAGCTGTTCCTGTCCCGCGTATCTCTTCTGGTCGTGCTGGCTGGATGCATCGTGTTCCTCTTCGGGATACCACATCTCCGCACCCTCGCCTTTCCGCTCGGGTTTCTCCTCCTGATGATTCCGCTGCCGGCCATCCTGTTCAATCAGATTGCGTTCCCGCTGCAGCTGTTTGCATCGGGTATCGGCGAGCTGGCGCTCAGGGGCGCTGATGTACCTGTCGTCCGTGACGGCAACGTGCTCGAGCTCGCGACGCTGCGCCTCGAAGTGGTCGAGGCGTGCAGCGGCATTCGCTCGTTCGTCTCGCTGCTGACGCTGGCACTGGTGATGGGACAGTTCGGCCGCCTGTCCACACGACGCATCTGGGTCCTTGCGGCGGCGACCGTTCCCGTCGCGGTTGCCGCCAACGCCGCGCGTGTTGCGGGCACCGGGCTCGCTGCTCACGCGTGGGGAAAGGCCGCGGCAGAAGGCTTTCTCCATGCCGGGTCCGGTACGGTCGTGTTTCTCGTCGCTATCGCGGCACTACTCGGCCTCGATCGCTTCTTGCGAGCGCTGCGCCCTGACGTGAGGACGGGCGCGGCGTGACACACATGTCCGTCGCCCGCACGTTCGTCGTCATCGTTGTGTTGATCGCGACGCGATATCTGATTGCTGGCGCAACGCCCGTTGCCGTCCCGCTCGACATGCCGCTCTCCTCGTTTCCCCTCGACCTGGCGGGATGGCGTGGCGAGGAGGGGCCCGACCTCGATGCGGAGATGCGCAAAGCGCTTGGCGCGGACGAGTACCTCAACCGCTTCTACGAAAACAGCGACCACGCCATGGTCGGTTTGTACGTGGCCTACTACGCCGCTCAACGGCAGGGGGACAGCATCCATTCTCCCCAGCACTGCCTCCCCGGCAACGGCTGGCATCCGATCGAGCATGGCCGCGTAAACGTGGAGGCGGCAGGACAACGCTTCCCGGTCAACCGGTACCTCGTGGAGAAGCGCGGTAATCGCCAACTCGTTCTGTACTGGTTCCAGGGACGTGGACACGTCGTCGCCAACGAGTACACGAACAAGCTGTACTTGCTCCGCGATGCTCTGCGGGTTGGACGAACAGATGGCGCGCTGGTCCGCGTCGTCACACCTGTCGGCGCACGCGACTCCCGCCCCGACGACGTGGCACTCGGCTTCGTCCGCGCGCTCCTTCCTCAGCTGACTCGGTGGCTGCCATGAACATAGTCACGCGCACGTATCTGCTCGTTGGAATGCTGTCAATGCTCGTGGCCATGGGTTGCAATCACGATCCGGTTGCCAGGGCGAAGGCGTTCGTCGAAAGCGGCGACCGCTACGCAGCGAAGAATCAGCTCAGGGAAGCAGCGCTCGAGTATCGCAATGCGCTCGAACAGCAGCCGAACGCAACCGAAACGCACTACAAGCTCGCTGTGACCTACGAAAAGCTCGGCGAGGTCGAGGACGCGCAACGCGCCTTCGCGCGCGTCACCGAGCTCGACGACGAGTATCCCGATGCGGATCTGCGGGTCGCTCTGCGGTTGCTCGAGCTGCCTCGCTTTGATGAGGCCCGCATTCTCGCGCAGCGTGTCCTCGCGCGCGAGCCGAAACACGTGCCTGCGCTCGTGGTCCTGGCCCGCGCGGTGGAGGGGCTGGGGGACGCCGCGGGGGCAGCGAAGCATCTCAACGAGGCGCTGAAGATCGACCCGCGCTCGCCGGAGGCATACGTCGCGCGCGGCCTGTTGGAATTCCGGAACGGCAACCATCAGCGGGCACAGGACACCTTGCGCACAGCCGTTGACTACGGACCGAAGTCGATTGAAGCCTTGCGGGCGCTTGGCACGGTGCTGTGGAAAGCCGGCGAGGTTCCCGCAGCCGAGGAGGCATTTCAGAAGGCGCTGCGGGCCAGCGGCGACAAAGCGTCCGCCCATCGCCTGCTCGCCTCGTTCTTCATAGAAACCGGACGCCCGGCGATGGCGGAAGTGCATCTTCGCGCCGTGGCCGATGAGAACCCGACCGACAAGCTGGCGCTTGCCGACAACTTTCTCGCGCTCGGCAAGGCCGACGAGGCTGCTCCTCTTCTCTCGGAGCTGCTCCAGGTGAAGGCGTTAGCCGGCGAGGCGCGGGTTCGCCGCGCCGCGATCGCACGGGCACAAGGTCGAACGGCCGATGCAGAGAAGGAGCTGGACGCCGCGATCGGCGACGCCAAGGCGGAACCGGCGGCGAGGCTGATGAAAAGCGAGCTGCTGCTGGCGAAGGGCGCCGTGGACGAGGCGCTGCCGCATGCAGAGCGGGCGGCGAGCATCGTGCCGCGCTGGGCGGAGGCTCACTACGCGGTGGGCATCATTCAGCTGGCGCGCGGCGACGCCCTCGAAGCGGAACGTGCACTGAAGCGCGCCCGCTACCACGCGCAAGGTCCGACACTGATCGACGTGCAGCTCGCGCAGGTGGCGCTGTACAAGGGCGAGGTCGATACCGCCCTGACCATCGCCCAACAGCTTGCCAGCGCGAGACCGTTGCCAGAAACGCACGCGCTGTTGTCGCGAGTGCTGCGCGCGCGCGGCGATTTCCCACGCGCGCGACAGGTCGTGACCGAGGCGCGAAAGAATTGGCCCGATGTGGCGCCGCTCGAAACGGAGCTGGGGTTTCTCCACCTTGCGGCAGGTCGATCGGACGATGCGCGCGCCGCATTCGAGCGCGCGCTGCGTGCGGCGCCGTCCTCCCATGAGGGTAGGTACGGGCTCGTGGCGTCCCGCATGGCGGGTGGACAGTTCGACGCCGCCCGAAGCTCTCTCGAGGATTGGCGATCCGCGGCGCCGGCAGATGTGCAGCTGGCGGTGCTTTCCGCGCGGCTGGATCTCGCGGAACGGAAGCCGCAGGCGGCAGAGCAGACGCTGCAGGACGCCGTGCGGCGCACGTCTGGTGATCCGGATGCCGCGGAGGCGCTGGCGGACCTCTATCTGGCAACCGGGAACCGGCCGGCGGCGCTGAAATATTACGAGCAGGTCGCCGCCCGACGCGGCCGGCCGGTCGGCACACTCATCGCGATCGGCATGCTCAAACAGGAAGCGGGAGACGTGAAAGGGGCGCGGGTGTCGTACGAGCGCGCGCTCGCGCTCGACAGCAACGCGGCCGCGGCCGCCAACAATCTCGCATGGCTGGACGCTGGCGAAGGGCAGCTGACCAGGGCGGTCGAGCTCGCAGAACGCGCCGCCGCCGGAGCACCCGATTCGGCCCAGGTGCTCGACACGCTCGGGTGGATGTACCACCTCGCCGGCAAGCCTGACCAGGCGATCCGTGCCTTGATGGCCGCACGCAAC
>Ga0190265_10002660_pt1 | contig 12025 bp, 12 predicted proteins | sample Popmic124T_FD_133135 | JGI IMG/M metagenome (GOLD analysis project Ga0190265, IMG submission 133135) | Populus adjacent soil microbial communities from riparian zone of Indian Creek, Utah, USA - 124 T | ecosystem: Environmental > Terrestrial > Soil > Riparian zone | place: USA: Utah | collected... | reverse complement strand
GCTGCCCGGCGGGGACGTGGTCGTGACGACCGACCAGGACGGCTACGTCGACCACGAGGTGCAGCTGCCCGACGTGGCCCCGGGCTGGCTGGAGATCGAGCTGACCGGACCGGACGGGTCGAGTGCCGTCGCGCGGGTGCTGGTGGTCGACCCGGAGGCGACGATCGGCGTGGTCAGCGACGTCGACGACACCATCGTGGACACCGGCCTCACGCGCGGCCTGGAGTTCCTGCGCGCCACGTTCCTCACCGACGTGCAGGACCGCACCCCGCTACCCGGGGCGGCTGCGCTGTACCGGGCGCTCGTCGAACCGTCCGGCGGGGTGCGCCGGCCCGTCTTCTACGTCTCCACCAGCCCGTGGAACCTGCACGAGATGCTGCTGCAGTTCGTGACGATGCGCGGGTTCCCGCTGGGTCCGCTGCTGCTCACCGACTGGGGACCGTCGCACACCGGGCTGTTCCGGATCGGAGCGCAGGCGCACAAGATCGGCCTGGTCCGCCGGCTGCTGCAGGAGCACCCGAAGCTGAAGCTGGTGCTGATCGGCGACAGCGGCCAGGAGGATCCGGAGATCTACGCCACGATCGCCCGGGAGAGCCCGACCCGGGTGGCGGCCATCTACATCCGGCACACCACCGGCGTCGACCTGGGGCGCAACGCCCAGGTGGACGCGCTGGCCGCGGAGATCACCGCCTTCGGGGTGCCGATGTTCGCCGCCGACGACAGCGAGCAGATCGCCGCGCACGCCGTCGGGATCGGCCTGCTGGACGCGGTAGCGGTGGCCGCGGTGCGCGCCGAGCTCGGATCGCACTGACCGCATCGGTTGCCCGACCGGGTGAGGTGGCGGTCACGCGCGGGAACTGCCGGCCGCCCGGTGCCGTTGCGGGTAAAGCGTTGGTAATGTCGTCGGCTGTCACGGAGGTTCACTGGTGGAGATCACGGGTCTGACGTGGGCGGTGACGATCGGCCTGGTCATCGCCCTGCTGGCGCTGGATCTCGGGCTCGCCGCGCTCCGACCGCATCGGGTCGGATTCAAGGAGGCCACGGCCTGGTCGGTGTTCTACGTGGGGGTGGCGATCGGCTTCGGCATCTGGTTCGCCATGGCCTACGGCGGCGACCTCGGCACCCAGTACTTCGCCGGCTACATCGTCGAGAAGAGCCTCTCGGTCGACAACCTGTTCGTCTTCGTGATCATCATGGCCACCTTCGCGGTGCCGGAGGAGCACCAGCACAAGGTGCTGACCTACGGCATCGTGCTCGCCTTGATCCTGCGCGCGATCTTCATCGCGCTCGGCGCCACGCTGCTCTCGCTGTTCTCCTTCATGTTCCTGCTGTTCGGGCTGCTGCTGATCTACACGGCCATCCAGCTGTTCCGGCACCGCGACGAGGATCCCGACGTCGAGGACAACGCGGTGGTGAACGCGGCCCGCCGGTTCCTGCCGCTCTCCGACCAGTACGACGGCGGGAGAATCGCGACCAAGGTGGACGGCCGCCGGGTGTTCACCCCGATGTTCATCGTGCTGCTCGCCATCGGCAGCATCGACCTGCTGTTCGCTCTGGACTCCATCCCCGCGGTGTTCGGCGTGACCGAGGAGCCCTACATCGTCTTCGCTGCCAATGCGTTCGCGCTGCTCGGCCTGCGGGCGTTGTTCTTCCTGGTCAAGGGCCTGCTGGACCGGCTGGTGTACCTGTCGACCGGGCTCGCGCTGATCCTGGCCTTCATCGGCGCCAAGCTGATCCTGCACTGGGGCCACGAGGACATCTCCACGGCGATCCCGGAGATCTCCACGCCGGTCAGCCTGGGCGTGATCGTGGTCGTGCTGGTGGTGGTCACGGTGGCCAGCCTGATCAAGACGAAGGGGCATCCGGAGCTCACGGCCCACGCCGGCTCGCTCACCGCGCACAAGCCGGCCGAGCAGCGCCCCCGGGAAAGCTGAGCCGTTGCCGCCACCCACTAGGGGGGCGGCGTCCCGCGCACGGCTCGCACCAGCGCGGTGAAGCGCGCGTGCCGCTGCCGATAGTGGTCGACGCGCTGCGGGTGCGGCTCGGCGGCGGCCCGGACGGGCGGCACGCGCTGCGCCAGCGCGGTCGGCTCGTCGGTCAGCCCGGCGGCGCGGGCGGCCAGGGTGGCCGCGCCCAGCGCCGACGCGGCCGGTACGTCGACGGCATAGATCTGCCGGTCGAGCACGTCGGCCAGCAGCTGCCGCCACCCCGGGTCGGTGCTGCCGCCACCGGCCAGCCGCAGCTGCGGCGCCGCATGTTGCGCGGTCAGGGTCACCTCGAGCGCGTCGCGGACCGCGAACGCCACCCCCTCCAGCGCGGCCCGTAGCAGCTGCTCGCGCCCGTGGTGGGCCGCGAGCCCGATCCACGCCCCGCGCAGCCCGGTGTCCAGGTACGGCGTGCGCTCGCCGTGCAGGTGCGGCAGGAAGATCGGGTCGTCCGCAGCCGGTTCGGTGGCCGCGGCCGCGTAGAGCTGCGGCCAGTCGACGCCGAGCGTGCGGCAGACCCAGGCCAGCGTGGACCCGCCGTTGAGCCCGGCGCCCATCGCGTACCAGCCGTGGTCGGTGGCGGCGCGGTACAGGTGGGTGATCGGGTCGGCCGGCAGCTGCTCGGGCAGCGCCGCGACCGGCCGGATCACCTGCACGCCGGTGCCGATGGTCAGGGCCGCGGTGCCCGGCTCGACGAGCCCGGCGCCCAGCGCGGCCGCGGCGACGTCGGCGGCGCCGGCCGCGACCGGGATGCCGGCGGGCAGCCCGAGCAGCTCGGCGGCCCGGCGGGTCAGCTCGCCGGCCGGGGCGGCGGCCCGCGGCAGTACGGCCGGCAGCCGATCCGGGTCCAGGCCGAGCGCGGCCACCACCTCGTCGTCGAAGCGGTCCCCGGGCACGTCGTAGAGCAGCGTCGCCGAGGCGTCGGTCGGCTCGGTGGCGAAGCGGCCGGTCAGCTGCGCACGCAGCCAGTCCTTCGGGGGAAGCGCCCAGCGCGTCGCGGCGTGGGCCTCCGGTTCGTGCTCGACCAGCCAGGCCAGCAGCGGGCCGGCCATGCCCGGGCTCAGCGGGTTCGCCAGCCGGGCCCGCACGGGTGCCGGCAGCCGCCGGTAGGCGGCCAGCTGTCCGACGGCGCGGGCGTCCGGCCACAGCATGGCCGGCCGGACCGGGTCGCCGGCGGCGTCGGTGGCCACGATCCCGTGCATCTGCCCGGAGAAGCCGATGCCGAGCGGTGTCGCCCGTGACCGGGCGACGGCGGCGCGGACCGCGGAGACCGTCGCGGACAGCCAGGCCCACGGGTCCGTCTCGGCCCAGCCCGGCCGCGGGGTGTCCACCGGGTAGTCGCCGACCGCCTGGCCGATCAGCCGGCCGTCGCCGTCGGTGACCACCGCCTTCACCGAGCTGGTGCCCAGGTCGATGCCCAGTACGGCCGGGCGCGCCGCTCGCGTCGCGGACATCGTCAGCAGCGTTCGTCGGTCCGCACGGCGCCGAAGTCGATGCGGCTGGAGCGCGTGATCGACTCACCGGCCGGGATGTTCTGGTCGCACACCTTCCAGTTGCGGTCCAGCAGCTGCTCGCGGCCGGCGCCGGTCGCATCGTGCGAGACGGTGATCGGGATCTCGAAGTCGGTGAGCTCCTGGATCGCGTTCTGGGCCGCCTGCAGGTTGGTCCCGACCAGGTCCGGCATGATCCAACTGGCCGGCCCGTCGGTCGCGATGACCACGGTCGGGGCGGGCCCGGTGGGCGGCGGCAAGGTGACCGGGGGCGGCACGGTGAACGGGGGCGGTGGGGGAGCGGGCGCCGGCGGCGGCGGCGCCGATCCGGCGCAGCCGGTCAGCAGGGCCACCACCGCGCCCAGCAGGGCGATGCGGGGAAGGGCGACGCCGGTGTACCGCTCCCGATCCAGCACCCGCCACCTCCGGGTCCGCCCGGCCGCTCCGGTGGCGGTCCTCGCCCGCGGCCACTCTAGGGCGCGACCGGCGGGGCCGCCGCGACCGGCGCGCGCAGCGGCGGGCAGCCGGGGCGGCGCGCGGGTTCGGGGTGAATCATGGTCGGGACGCCGCCAGTCGAGGAGGAAACCACGATGTCCACCCATCCCGATCGGATGCGCCGGGTCGTGGTGTCGGCCGGCCGCATCGACGTCGTCGACGCCGCGGTGCCGCGGCCGCAGCACGGCGAGGTGCTGGTCCGCACGCTGCTCGTGGGGGTGTGTGGGTCCGATACGCACGCCGCGCAGGGCCGGCACCCGTTCGTGGCGCTGCCCTACCACCCCGGCCACGAGGTGGTCGGCGTGATCGCCGAGGTGGGCCCGGGGGTGGACGCGGTGAGCCCCGGGCAGCGGGTGACGGTGGAGCCGGACCTGCCGTGCTGGGAGTGCAAGCAGTGCCGCGCCGGCCGGCAGAACCTCTGCGAGAACCTGCGCTTCTTCGGCTGCGGGTACGACCAGGGCGGGATGGCCGACTACTTCACGATCGACGCGCGCCGGCTGCACGCCGTCCCCGACGAGCTCGGCGACCGCGCCGCGGCGCTGATCGAGCCGCTGTCCACCCCGGTGCACGCCGTCCGGCTGGCCGGGGACCTCGCCGGCCGGGCCGTGGTGATCCTCGGGGCCGGCACGATCGGGCTGCTGCTGTTGCGGGTGGCGCTGGCGCACCGGGCGCGGCGGATCGTGGTCACCGACGTGCGCGCGGACAAGCGGGAGCGGGCGTTCGCGTTGGGCGCGTCGGCCGTGGTCGACGCCGCGGCCGCGGACGCCGTGGCGCGGGTGCGCGCCGAGCTGGGGGAGAGCGCCGACGTGGTGTTCGACTGCGTCTCGGCGGCGGCCACGGTGCAGCAGGCCGTCGCGCTGGCCAGCAAGGGCGGGACGGTGGTGATCGTCGGGGTGCCCGCGGGCGAGGTGTCGGTGCCGCTGCCGATCGTGCAGGACCACCAGGTCCGCATCCAGGGCAGCGCCACCTACCTCCCCGAGGACTACGCGGAGTCGATCGAGCTGCTGCGCGGCGGGCAGGTGCGCGCCGAGGACTTCGTGACCGCGGTGCTGCCCCTGGAGTCGGTGGCCGCGGCGTTCGCGCAGTCCGGCAGCGGCGAGCAGGTGAAGGTGCTGGTCGCCGTCGACCCGGAGTCGCAGCGGCCGGTGGACGCCTAGCCGGTCTCGAAGCGGGCCCGCGGGTGGTCGTCCACCGCGGCCCCGATCCGGGCGAGCATCTCCGCGGAGACCGGCGGCAGCGCGTCCATCGGGAACCAGCGGGCGTCGGTGTTCTCGCCGTCGGCCGGGTTCGGCTCGCCCGCGGTCCAGCGCATCCGGAAGACCAGATCCAGGTACTGGCTGCGGTCGCCGTTGGGGTAGACGACCGGCGGCGTGACGTGCACCCAGACGAGGCTCTCCGCCGTCGCCCGCACCCCGGCCTCCTCCTCGGTCTCGCGCACCGCGGCCACGGCCGGTTCCTCGCCCGGGTCGACGATGCCGGTGACCGGCGTCCAGGCGCCGGTGTCCGCCCGGCGCACCAGCAGGACGTCGTCGCCGCGCAGCACGACCGCGGTGACCCCGGCCAGCCACAGCGGCGCGGTGCCGATCTTGTCGCGGAGCGCGAGGACGAACTCGGGAGTCGGCACCCGGGGACCGTACCCGGCCGCCATCGACCGGATGCCGGCCCCGTCGGGCCCGCCGGATAGGCCGTTCGGTCCACTGTGGCGGTGGCGGGCCTCGCTGCCCGGAGCGCCGGACGGGTCGCTCGGCTAGGAGGCCGCTCGGCGCGGCCCGGCCAGGGCGTCCACGAGCTGATCGCGGTTCATCGTGGACCGACCGGGCAGGCCCTGCTTCCGGGCCAGCCGCATCAGTTCGGCCTTGCTCGCCGCATCGAGCTCAGCGCGGTCGGTGGACCCGGAGCGCACGGGCGCGGCCTTGCGGGGCGCCTTGCCCTTCGCTGTGCCCTTCGCTGTGCCCTTCTTCCCCCGCCGCCCCGAGCGGGCTTCCTCGACGCTGCGCTGCAGGGCGTCCAGCAGGTCGGACATGCCGGTCGGCTCGGACGGCTCCGGCTCGGTGACGACGTCCCGACCGGCCCGCTTGTCCTTGATCAGTTTCTGCACCCGCTCCTGGTAGGAGTCGCGGTAGTCGTGCGGGCGCCACGGCACGCTCATCGACTCGATGAGCCCGGTCGCCATGTCCAGCTCCCGGTCGGCCTTGTCGCGGCGTCGTCGGCGAGCGGGCACGTTGTCCAGCTCGCCGGGATCCCGCACCTCGTCGGCGAAGTGCAGCGTCTCCAGCGCGAGCACGTCCCGGTCGGCCCTGATCGCGGCCAGGTACTCCTTGCCGCGCATCACGAACGTCCCGACCGCCGCGCGTCCGGTGTCGGCCATGGCCTGTCGCAGCAACGCGTAGGGCCGCCCGTACTGCTCCTCGGTCGGGGCCAGCCAGTAGGTGCGCTGGAAATAGATCGGGTCGATCTCGGCGAGGTCGACGAAGCCGGAGATCTCCAGTGACCGGGAGCGACCGGGGGCCACCGCCTCCAGCTCCTCGGGCTCCACGATCACGTGTTCGCCGTCGCCGACGTCGGCGCCCTTGACGATGTCGGCGTAGTCCACCTCCTTGCCGGTGCGCTCGTTCACCCGCTGGTTGCGCACCCGGTCCGAGGTACCGCGCTCGAACTGGTGGAAGTGGACGGTGTGGTCCTCGGTCGCGGTGTACACCCCGACCGGGATGGACACCAGCCCGAACGTGATCGACCCGGTCCAGATCGCCCTCGCCACGCCCATCGCCTCCCTCGGCCGCCGCCGCGCGTCGTCGCGGTGCCTTCTACTACCCGCAACGGCGGTTCCGGACACCGGTCGCCGGGTGTGTCGAGCTGGCCGGCGCGGGTAGCCAGGGGCGGACGGACTCGGACTCGGGAGGCGCGCGTGGCGGATTCGGTGGGCGACTACATCCTGCGGCGGCTGCGCGAGTGGGGCGTCGAGGAGGTCTTCGCCTACCCCGGCGACGGCATCAACGGCATCGTCGCCGCGTTCGGCAAGGCCGACAACCGGCCACGGTTCATCCAGTCCCGGCACGAGGAGATGTCGGCGTTCACGGCGGTGGGGTACGCGAAGTTCTCCGGCCGGGTCGGGGTGTGCATGGCCACCTCCGGGCCGGGCGCGATCCACCTGCTCAACGGGCTCTACGACGCCAAGCTCGACCACGTGCCGGTGGTGGCCATCGTCGGGCAGACCGAGCGCAGCGCGATGGGCGGGGCCTACCAGCAGGAGGTGGACCTGCAGGCACTGTTCTCCGACGTGGCCAGCGCGTACCTGGTCGAGGTGAACGTGCCCGAGCAGCTGCCGAACGCGATCGACCGGGCGTTCCGCACCGCGCTCACCCGGCGCGCCCCGACCGCGATCATCGTGCCGAGCGACCTGCAGGCCGAGGACTACTCGCCGCCCGAGCACGCCTTCAAGCAGGTGCCCTCCAGCGCGCCCGGGCTGGTCGCGCCGACGGTGCTGGCCGACCAGGGCGAGATCCGCCGGGCCGCGGAGGTGCTGAACGCGGGCAGCAAGGTGGCGATCCTGGTCGGGCAGGGCGCCCGCGGCGCCGCGGCCGAGGTGATCCAGGTGGCCGAGATGCTCGGCGCCGGGGTGGCCAAGGCGCTGCTGGGCAAGGACGTGCTGTCCGACGAGCTGCCGTTCGTCACCGGCGCGATCGGGCTGCTGGGCACCCGGCCCAGCTACGAGATGATGACCGACTGCGACACGCTGCTCATCGTCGGCTCGAACTTCCCGTACTCGCAGTACCTGCCCGAGTTCGGCAAGGCCCGGGCGGTGCAGATCGACATCGACGGCACGCTGATCGGGATGCGCTACCCGACCGAGGTCAACCTGGTCGGCGACGCGCGGGCCACGCTGCAGGCGTTGCTGCCGTTGCTGTCCGGCCAGCCGGACCGGGCCTGGCGAGAGAAGATCGAGGCGAACGTGTCCCGCTGGTGGGACGTCATGGAGCGGCAGGCCCTGCTCGACGCGGACCCGGTGAACCCGATGCGCATCGTCTGGGAGCTGTCGCAGCGGCTGCCGCACAACGCGATCGTCGCCGCCGATTCCGGCTCGGCGGCCAACTGGTACGCCCGCCACCTGCGCATCCGCGGCGACGTGCGCGGCTCGCTGTCCGGCACGCTGGCCAGCATGGGCCCCGCGGTGCCCTACGCCATCGGGGCCAAGTTCGCGCACCCGGACCGGCCGGCGATCGCCATCACCGGCGACGGGGCGATGCAGATGAACGGGATGGCCGAGCTGCTGACCATCGCCCGCTACGCGGAGCGCTGGTCGGACCCCCGACTGGTGGTCGCGGTGCTGCACAACAACGACCTGAACCAGGTCACCTGGGAGCTGCGCGCGATGGGTGGCGCCCCCAAGTTCACCGAGTCCCAGGTGCTGCCCGACGTCTCCTACGCCGACTTCGCCCGCGGGCTGGGCCTGGAGGCGATCACCGTGCGCAGCCCCGACGAGCTCGGACCGGCCTGGGACCGGGTGCTGGCCGCCGACCGGCCTGCCGTGCTCGACGTGATCTGCGACCCGGAGGTGCCGCCGATCCCGCCGCACGCCACCTGGGAGCAGATCGAGTCGGCGACGCAGGCGCTGCTCAAGGGTGATCCGAACGCCGTGCACCTGGTGGTGCAGGGGCTCAAGACCAAGGTGCAGGAGTTCCTGCCGGGCCGCCGCGACTGACCGGCTGCGGCGTCCCCGGTTGCGTGCGCACCGGTGCGGGTACGCCCCCCACATGCAGATCCCCAAGGGCATGGTGGTCGAGCGGCTGCGCGCGGCCGGGCAGACCGACCTGGCGGCGCGCGCGGAGGCCGAGCTACCGGAGAAGGTGGACACCGACCGCGACGGCGAGCTGTTGCGCGGCCTCGACCTCGACCCCGCCGAACTCTCCGACGGGCTGGGCGGCCAGGCGCCGGCGATCGGCTGAGCCGCCGGGGCGCCACCCCCGGGAACTGCACCGCGAGCGGGACGTGGTGGTTGTTCGATCTTCGTGTCACAGCCGTGGTGTTGCGCTCGTGTGCAGAGACGAGGTGTGGTTGTCCGGGTGCGGCCGGGTATCCCCGGTCATGGCTGCACCGGCGACACCCCGACCCGAGTCCATCGACCGCGCCGATCTCGAACGGATCGGCGCCCGGTGGCGCGCGGCAAGCCCGGACTGGGCCTGGCCGGGACCGCAGGGCTCCCGATGACCATCGGGGTGTCACTGGACCGGCTGCGCCGCAACGCCGCCGGGTGCACCGACTGCGAGCTGTACCGGAACGCCACCCAGACCGTGTTCGGGGCCGGGCCGGCCTCGTCCTGGCTGATGCTGATCGGGGAGCAACCCGGTGATCAGGAGGACCGGCAGGGCGCCCCGTTCGTCGGGCCGGCCGGCCGGATCCTGGACACCGCCCTGCAGCGGGCCGGCATCGACCGCGAGGAGGTCTACGTGACCAACGCGGTCAAGCACTTCCGCTTCGAGGCCGACGGCAAGCGCCGGCTGCACAAGACCCCGACCGTCGGCCATGTCCGGGCCTGCCGGCAGTGGCTGGACGGGGAGCTGGACGCGGTCGCCCCGGCCGTGCTGGCCACCCTCGGCGCGACCGCCGCGAAGGCGTTGCTGGGATCCGGCTTCGCGATCACCAAGGAGCGCGGCACGCCCCGGGAGTGGGAAGGCCGCCAACTGGTGCCGACCGTGCACCCGTCGTCCATCCTGCGCGGTCCGCCCGAGGCACGCGCCGAAGCACTGGATGCCCTGGTCGCGGACCTCACCGTGGTCGCCTCGCTGCGGCCTTGATGACCGGGCCGGCCGCCGCTGCCCGCACCCGCTTGCCGGCAGCCGCGCAAGGGCCGCCGGTCAGCGGCGACGGGCCCGGTCGGTCTCCCGGGCGTTGGCCCGCTTGATCTTCTCGACCAGCTCGTCCTTGGTCGACCGCTGAGGGTGCTCGATGCCGAGCCGCTCGGCCACCTCCACCAGGTGCTTCTTGCTGGCGTTGGCGTTGACGCCCTGCGCGGTGGGCCGCTCGTCGCCGCGCGACCCAGGGGTGCTGCGCTCCGCCTGCGGATCGGAGGGACCGTTCTCCTCCTTCGGCTCCCAGTGATCGCCCACCTTCTCGTGGGTGTGCTTCAACGCGGCGAAGGCCGTCCGGTGGGCCCGTTCGCCGTCGCCGTAGCTGTCCTCGGCGGACTCGAGCGCCTTCTTGTAGGTGCGCACCGCCTTGTCGTCGGAGCGGGCGATGGTCGAGGGCACGTCGTCGCGCATGGCCTCGGCTTCTTCGTGGTCGTCCGGCACGGTGATCCACGCTCCTTCCCCCTGTGGTTGCCGTCCACGGCGTCTCCGGGCGCCGTGAACCGGGAGTACCCGCGGACGGGCGGGGTATGGATCTGTCGTGATCGACGTCTTGATTCCGACCCGGAACCGGCCGGTGGAGTTCGCCACCACGCTCGCCGGTCTGGCCGCGCAGTCCGGGGTGGCCTTCCGCATCGTCGTGTCCGACCAGTCGGACGACGCGCCCTCGTTCGACACCCCGTCCGCCGACACGCTGGTGCGGGCGTTGCGCCGTCGCGGCACCGACGTCGAGTTGCTGCAGAACCTGCCGCGGCGTGGCATCGCCGAGCAGCGGGCGTTCCTGCTGTCGCGTTCGACCGCGGACGCCGTGCTCTATCTCGACGACGACGTCTGGCTCGAGCCCGGGGTGCTCGAGCGGCTGCACCGGGCACTGCGCGAACTCGGGTGCGGGTTCGTCGCCGCGGCCATGCAGGGGCTCACGCACCTCGACGAGCGGCGCCCGGACGAGTGCGAGCCGTTCGAGCTGTGGGTCGGTGGGGTGCAGCCGGAGACGATCGTCAAGGACAGTCCGGCCTGGTCGCGTTGGACGCTGCACAACGCCGCGAACGGGGTGCATCTGGCCGAGAGGCTCGGGCTCGACCGCGGCGCGTTGCCGTCGCCGCAGAGCTGGGTGCCGTACAAGGTCGCGTGGGCGGCCGGATGCGTGCTGTTCGATCGCACGGCACTGCTCGATGTCGGCGGTTTCGACTTCTGGAAGGAAGTGCCGGCCGACGCCCACGGTGAGGATGTGCTCAGCCAGCAGCGGGTGATGGCCCGCAGCGGCGGCGCCGGGATCCTGCCCAGCGGCGCATACCACCAGCAGTCGCCGACGACCCTCGGCAGCCGCTCGCACTCCGCGGTCGACCTGCTGCGCCGCGCGCCGGGCTCCGAGGCGGCCGGCCCGGAGCGCTGAGATCAGGACAGGCGGCCGGGCGCGCCGAGCGGCCTGGGCAGGGGCCTAGACTCGGGTGCCGTGAGCGCGCCTCCGCGCCGGGCCCCCGACGACCTGCTGGTGCATCTGCGCCGGGCCCGCGACCACGCCGACCGGCACTACCGCGAGCCGCTGGACCTGGACACGCTGGCCGCGGTGGCCGGGATCAGCAAGTACCACTTCCAGCGCCTGTTCAGCGCGACCTACGGGGTCTCGCCGGCCGCACACCTGTCCCGGCGGCGCGTGGAGCGCGCGCAGGACCTGTTGCGCGCCACCAACCTGACCGTCACCGAGGTCTGCCACGCGGTCGGCTTCACGAGTCTGGGTTCGTTCTCCAGCCGCTTCCGGGAGCTGGTGGGGGAGACGCCGAGCGAGTTCCAGCGCCGCTGGGCGGCGGCCGGCGCCCCGCACATCCCGGGCTGCTTCGTGTTCATGTGGGGGCTGTCGGAGCGGCGCGGATCCGCAATCGAGGAGAAGCCGCCGCCCGCCAGTACCCCCTAGCGTGGCCGCATGATCACGAACATTTCGATCGCCAGCGTGTTCGTCAAGGACATCGACGAGTCCAAGGCCTTCTACATCGACGTGCTGGGGTTCGCCGAGCACACCGACATCACGTTGGGCGAGGGCTACCGCTGGTGCACGGTGAAGCACCCGAACCAACCGGAGCTGCAGGTCCACCTGACGATCCCGGGCCCGCCGATCGCCCCGGACATGGTGGCGGCGATGAAGCGGGCGCAGAACGAGGGCGGCCTCTTCGGGCTCGGCATGGCGGTCGACGACTGCGCCGCGACCTACGAGCAG
>Ga0190265_10002659_pt1 | contig 12025 bp, 11 predicted proteins | sample Popmic124T_FD_133135 | JGI IMG/M metagenome (GOLD analysis project Ga0190265, IMG submission 133135) | Populus adjacent soil microbial communities from riparian zone of Indian Creek, Utah, USA - 124 T | ecosystem: Environmental > Terrestrial > Soil > Riparian zone | place: USA: Utah | collected... | reverse complement strand
GCGCTCGTCCGACACGGTCTGGATCCTCGCCGACGGCATTTGCGCGGCGCTCGAAGGGGAGGCGGCCCGGGCCAGCGCCCTGATCGATCAGGCGCGCAACGAAGCGGGCACGTCGATCGACCTGCTGCTCGCCGAAAAGGTGGTGGGCGCGGGCCAGCAATCGCGGCAGTCGGTCGACATTCACTGGGACGGCGTCGACGAGATCAACGCCTGGCGCTTCGGCCTGGCCAGCGCGACCGGCGTTGCCATTCCGGACCGGTTGCTGGGGCGGACGCCGCCGCACATCCGCGCCTGGATGGCGCGCGCGCCGATGCTGCCGCTTGATCAGCGGCTGGAAGCGGGCGCGATCGCCGCCGAACTCGGCGTCTTCTCGTCGACCTCGCTGGTCGAGCTGCACAGCCTGATGCTTGATCTGGTCGGGGAGGCAGAATCGGAGGGCACGGTGGCCGGGCGGCTGCGCACGGCCTGGATCGGCAACACGATCGACGCGCGGCTGAACGCGCTCCGGACCCTGTGGAGCGGCGACGACGTCCGGGGCCGTCTTTATGCCCGCCATATCCTCACCGCCGGCGCTGCGGCGCGAATTCCCGCCTCGGCCGAGAGCGGCGGCGACGCGGCCAATCTGATCGCGGCGATGCTCAGCGCCGGCATGGACCGGCAGGCGGCGCGCTGGGCCGCGGTCGTCGAGCAATCGGGCGACTCCGACCGCGCCTGGGCGTTGCTCGCCGTCGGCGCGCCGCGGCCCGTGGTCGGCACCGATTCGGGCCGCATCGACGCATTTGCGGGGGCCGACGATAGCCCGGGAGGAATGCGCTCGCGCCAGCTGGTCGCGGGCCTCGCCGGCCTTGACCGGATCAGCATCGACGAGGCCTCCCGCGCCGGACTTCAGCTCGGCCCCGAGGATCGCTGGACTCGGGCGATCGACCAGGCGGTGCGCGAGCGGCGGCCTGGTCAGGTCGCTCTGCTCGCCGGAATCGGCATGCAGACGGCCGACTGGACCGGCGTGCCGCCGCAATATCTCTACCGGATCGTGCGCTCGCTGCGCGCCGTCGGGCTCGATTTCGAAGCCCGGATGATCGCCGCCGAGGCCGTGGCCCGGCTGTGACCCGGCCGAGCGAGGATCGCCAGCTGATCGCGGCCTTCCTCGAAATGATGGCCGCAGAAGCAGGCGCGGCGCGCAACACATTGCTGGCTTATGAGCGCGACTTGCGCGGCGCGTCCGAGCTGCTCGGCGGCCGTCTCGGCGACGCGACCGCCGCCGGGCTGCACAAGCTGCCCGAGGCGTGGATGCCGCTGAAGCGGGCCACGGTCGCGCGCAAGGCCGCCGCGCTTCGCCGCTTCTACGGCTTTCTCCAGGACGAGGGCCTGCGCGCCGACGATCCGTCCTCCGCCTTGCCGCGCCCGGCGAGCGAACGGGCGCTGCCGAGGATCCTCGATCATGGCGCCGTCGCCGCTCTGTTCGCCGAGATCGAACGGCGAAAGGGCGGAGGCGGAAGTGCCGCCTTGCGCCTTTCGGCCCTGATCGAACTGCTCTACGGATCGGGCCTGCGCGCCAGCGAGCTGGTGTCGCTGCCGCGCAACGCCGTGTCGCCCGACAAGCCGTTCCTGATTCTCAAGGGCAAAGGCGGCCGCGAACGGCTGGTGCCGATTTCGGACCGGGCCCGGATGGCGGTGGCGGCCTATGCCGCTTTCGTCCCGCGCGACGCGCTCCACCTCTTCCCGTCCGGCAAGACGCATCTGAGCCGGGTGCGGCTGTTCCAGCTGGTCCGCGAGCTTGCCGCGGGCGCCGGAATTCCGCCCGAGCGGATCAGCCCGCACGTCCTGCGCCACGCCTTCGCCACCCATTTGCTCGAAGGCGGCGCCGACCTGCGCGCTGTCCAGATGCTGCTCGGCCATGCCGACATCGCCACCACCCAGATCTACACCCATGTCGACTCGCGCCGGCTGATCGACCTCGTCAACAGCCGCCATCCGCTGGCCGACGCAGCGCGCGTTGACGCGAAGCCGAACCCGGCCTAGTCCCCGCGCCGCATGGCGACCTTTCTCGACTTCGAAAAGCCGATCGCGGAGCTCGAGGCCCGGATCGCCGAGCTGCGCGACACGGCGTCGGCGGGCGAGGCCAATATCGAGGCCGAGATCAGCCGGCTCGAGGAGCGATCGGCGCGGATGCTGCGCGATACTTATGCGAAGCTGACGCCGTGGCAGAAGACCCAGGTCGCACGCCATCCCGAGCGGCCCCATTTCAAGGATTATGTCGCAGCCCTGATCGAGGATTTCGTGCCGCTGGCGGGCGACCGCAATTTCGGCGAGGATCAGGCCATATTGGGCGGGCTCGGCCGGCTCGGCGGTCGCAAGATCGTCGTCATCGGCCATGAGAAAGGCGACGACACCGCCAGCCGCCTCAGGCACAATTTCGGCATGGCCCGGCCCGAGGGTTACAGGAAGGCGATCCGGCTGATGCAGCTCGCCGACCGGTTCGGCCTGCCCGTGGTCAGCCTCGTCGACACGTCGGGCGCATTTCCGGGCGTCCAGGCCGAGGAGCGCGGCCAGGCCGAGGCGATCGCCCGCTCGACCGAGCAATGCCTCGCGCTCGGCGTGCCGATGATCGCGGCGATCGTCGGAGAGGGGGGCTCGGGCGGCGCCATCGCCATCGCCGCGGCGAACCGCGTGCTGATGCTCGAACATAGCGTCTATTCGGTGATCTCGCCGGAGGGTTGCGCCTCGATCCTGTGGCGGACCGCGGAAAAGGCCGCGGAGGCCGCCGAGGCGATGCGGATCACCGCCGTCGATCTGAAGCAATTGGGGGTGATCGACCGGGTCGTGGCCGAGCCGTTGGGCGGCGCCCATCGTCAGCCGGCCGTCGCCATCGCCACCTTGGGCGAGGCGCTCGGCGAGGAGCTGGCCGCGCTGGCTCCGCTCGGGCGCGACGAGGTCCGCGCGCATCGGCGCGCCAAATATATCGACATCGCCTAGCCGCGCGCGGCGCCGGCCGGGAGCCGGCCCCGATGCATCGAGGGCGACGAAAAGGGCGGCGGAATTGCTTCCGCCGCCCTCGTCAACGTTACGACTGGGAGAAAGGCTTAGCCTTCCATCTCCGTCGCGACCTCGTTGAAGGTGTTGCTGAGCTGAGTGCCCAGGCCCTGCATCGCGGTGATGGCGGCGACGGCGATCAGAGCGGCGATCAGGCCGTACTCGATGGCGGTGGCACCCTTTTTGTCTTTAATGAGCTTGCGAATGAACAGCATTTCCGGTCTCCTTGGTTCCATATTCAAGCTGGAAGTCCACACTTCCGTGCCGCCCGCGCTTGGCTCTTGGGTCAGCTACATTCCGATTAGGCTAAGGAAGTTTAGAAACGTTTAATGGCCGGCTGCGGTGAATCAGGCGCCCATCACCTCGTTGGAAATATAACCCCACATGTCGGTGGCGGCGGTCGCGAACGACCCGATGGCGCCGACCATGGCGAGGAAGATCATCGCGAGAATCAGGCCGTATTCGACCGCCGTCGCCCCACGCTCATCCTTGAAAATCCCGAAGAATCGCCGCATCGAACTGCCCTCTATCAGCGGGCGTGAGCGCCCCTGCGCACGTGGAATAACCCATACAGAGTTAACGAAACCCTATCGAAAGCACTGCATTTGCAAGAAATTCCGACAATGACGGTAGTGGCGGCGGCGCTGAGCGACGCGGATGGAAGGATCCTGCTGCAGCGCCGCCTGCCGGGGCGGGCCATGGCGGGGCTGTGGGAATTTCCGGGCGGCAAGGTCGAAAAAGGCGAACTGCCCGAGGCCGCGCTGGCGCGCGAACTGGCCGAGGAGCTCGGCATCGCCGTCGACGAGGCCGCGCTGGTCCCGGCTTGCTTCGCCAGCGCGCCGCTCGGCGGGCGGCACATGATCCTTTTGCTCTACACCTGCCGGGTCTGGCGCGGAGAGCCGCGACCGCTCGACGCCAGCGCGCTCAAATGGCTTCGCCCGGCCGAGATGGAGGCGGCCGAGATGCCGCCCGCGGACCGGCCCCTGATCGCCCTGCTCGAGGCCTTGCTCTAAGCCGGGCCGGCCCAGCCGCTGACGTGGATGATCTCGAAGCGCTCCGCCGTCCTGCCGTCGCCATCGGCCGCAGCGGCGAAGGCGGCCGTCGCGGCGGCGAGGCCGGCCCGACCGAAGGGCGGCGCGCTCTGCCCGGCGAGCTGGTTGGTCGCGCCCGTCGCGCGCAGATCGGCGATCAGCCCCGCCAGCGAGGGATAGCGCACCTCAATCACGTCGCGATCGACCACGGGCAGCGCGAAGCCGGCCCGCAGCATGAGATCGCCGGCGGCGCGCACGTCGATTTGCGGATGGATGCGCGGCGCCGCGCCCTTGCTTTCGGCCTCCTCGGCGGCGCGCAGCGCCCGGCGCAGCGTCGGCAGGCTGCCGGCGCCGGCAAAGGCGGCCACGAACAGCCCGTCGGCGCGCAGGGCGCGGCGGCTGAGGACAAGCAGTCCCGGCAGGTCGTTGACCGTGTCGATCAGGCCGACCGAGGCGACCAGATCGTATCTGCCCGCCGCGAAGGGGAGGTCGCGCGCTTCGCCTTCCTCGACCTCGATGCCGCGCGCGCGGAGCCGGCCGGCGAGCGCTGGATCGCCGGGCCCGAGCACCAGCGCGGTCGAGAAATCCGCCCTTGCCAGATCGAGCCGCTCGATCAACTCGTCGGTGGCGCGGCGATGGAGGAAATAGGCGTCGCCGCCGCTTCGCGCCGCGCGGGCGCGCCGAAGCCGCCCCAGGCGGGGGTCGAACGGGCCTGTCTCGCCGCCGATCTCTTCCATTGCCGCGCTATAGCGCGCGCAGCCGCCAAGACCACCGCCGGCTGAGGCCCTGTTCGGTCCCGGACGCCTTCGTCCGGAATCGGACAGCAGCGTGCCCGCCACCGCGCGCCCATTCAGGGGCCGCGGCTTGGCACATCTCTTGCTGTGTTGGGGCGGCATGAATGGCTCACTCTCCGCTTTGACTTGCCGGGCCTTGCCGATAAAAGCCGCAGGACCGAACAAGTGTGTTGCATCACTAAAACAGTTATGCGAGTAGAAGCGCGACCATGACCGAGCATAGTTTCGAACCGATGCGTCGCGCGATGGTGGCGAGCCAGTTACGCACGACGGGCGTCAACGATCCGCGCGTCGTCGCCGCGATGGGCGAGATTGCGCGCGAACGTTTCGTTCCGGCGGAACGCTCGGCCTTGGCTTATGCCGACGCCCTGGTGCCGCTCGGCAGGGGCCGCGCGCTCAACCCGCCAATGGCGCTGGGCCGGCTGCTGACCGAAGCGCGGCTGACGGGGCGCGAGCGGGCGCTGGTGATCGGCGCGGCGACCGGCTATTCCGCCGCCGTACTGGCCAGGCTGGTCGCGTCGGTGGTCGCGCTCGAGGAGGATAAAGATCTCGCCGCCGCCGCGACGATGGCGCTCGAAGGCACCGGCGTCGTTCTGGTGACGGGGCCGCTGGCCCGGGGCTGGGCGACGGGCGCTCCCTATGATTTCATCCTGATCGACGGCGCGGTCGAGCATGTGCCGGCCGCGATCGTGGAACAGACGTCGGACGGGGGCGAGATCGCGCTCGCTTTGATCGAGGACGGAGTGACGCGGCTCTGCCTCGGGCGTGCAGTGGCGGGGGCGTTCGGCGCCATCGCCTTCGCCGATGCCGCGGCGGCGATTCTCCCGGGGTTCGAACGGCCCCGCGGTTTCAGCTTTTGAAGGACGGAGTGATTTGATGCGGGGACGCATGCTGGCAGCGGTCGGAATGGCCGCCATCGCCTATGGCGGAATGGGCCATGCCCAGGTGACGACGGCCGCGCCGCCGCCGGAGACGACCGTCGCCCCGGCGGGGCCGACCCAGTCGCTTCGCGAGGCGCTCGTGCAGACATACGAAACCAATCCGACGCTGATGGCCGAGCGCCAGTCGCTGCGCGGGACCGACGAGAGCGTCGCCATCGCCCGCGCCGCCGGCCGCCCGTCGATCTCGGCGAATGCGGATTTCGACCAGGACGTCGTCACCCGCAACTTCCAGGCCGGGAACGGCCGCACGCTGGGCGTCGGCGCAAGCATCAGCGTGCCGCTTTATGCGGGCGGGCGAATCCGCAACAATGTTCGCGCCGCCGATACCCGAGTCGAAGCCGGCCGCGCCGATCTCCGCGCCACCGAAGGCGACATCTTCACCGAGGCGGTCGCCGCTTATATGGACGTGATTCGCGACCGATCGATCGTCCAGCTCAACCGCAACCAGGTGCGCGTGCTCGATACGAACTTGCAGGCCACCCGCGACCGCTTCGAGGTCGGCGATCTGACCCGCACCGACGTCGCCCAATCGGACGCGCGCCTGGCGCTGTCGCGCTCCACCCTCGCACTCGCCGAGGGCCGACTCGAATCGAGCGAGGAGAATTATCGCCGGGTGATCGGCCTGCTGCCGCCCGATCTGGCGCCGCCGCCGCCGCTGCCGGCCTTGCCGCCCGATCCCGACCAGGCGACCGACGCGGCGCTGGCCAACAATGCCGATCTCGCCTCGATCGCTGCCCAGGCGCGCGCCGCCGGCTTCGACGTCGCCGTCGCGCGCGGCGGCCGGCTGCCCACCGTTTCGGCGGGGAGCAGCACCCGCTACCTCAACGCGCTGGGCAGGGCGGACGAAGTCGCCGGGCAGCCGAACGGCTCGCTGCCCAACAGCACGACCGCGACCAGCGTCGGTCTCTCGCTCTCCGTTCCGCTCTACCAGGGCGGCGCGGCGGGCGCGCGCGTCCGCCAGGCCCAGGCTTTTCGCAGCCAGCTCCAGGAAACGGCGATCGCCGTCGAGCGATCGGTCGTCGCCAGCGTCCGCGCCGCCTTCGCCACCTACCAGGCGGCCAACGAAGCGATCGAATCGAATACGATCGCGGTCGCGGCAAACGAGCTTGCGCTCGAAGGCACGCGCGCCGAGCAGACCGTCGGCACGCGCAATATCCTCGACGTTCTCAACGCCGAGCAGGAATTGCTGAACAGCCAGGTCGCGCTCGTGACCGCGCGCCGCGACGCCTATGTCGCCGGCTTCCAGCTGCTCAACACGATGGGCATGGCCGAGGCCGAGGATCTGAACCTCGACGGCGGCCCGCTCTACGATCCGCTGATCAACTATGATCGCTATTCGCGCAGCTGGTCGGATTGGGACGATGGGCCGCGGCCGCGGCCGATCGCCACCCGCACCGTTCCCGCCGACGCGGTCAGCCCGCTGACGCCGATCGTCAACAATCCCGTGACAGAGCGGCGGCAATAAGCGATAAGGCCTTCTTCATGGGGGATATTCAGCCCGACCCGTCGATGGAGGAGATACTCGCCTCCATCAAACGCGTGATCGCCGACGACAATCGAGCGGCGACGACCGTGGCTGCGCGTCCGGCGCGGCGGATCGCCCGTCCCGCGCCCGAGCCAACCGACGAGGACGTGCTCGAGCTCGACGATCCGGTGTCGGACAATGTCGGCCTGCTTTCCGACGACGCCGCCACGGCGAGCCGCGACCGGCTCGCGACGCTTTCGGCATTGCGCCAGCGCAACGATCTGCCGCCCGAGGCGAGCGCGCTCGAGGCGGTGGTCCGAGACATGCTGCGGCCGATGCTGAAGGAGTGGCTCGACCAGCGCCTTCCGGAGATCGTCGAGGATCTGGTTTCGCGCGAAGTCGCCCGGATCACCGGCCGCGACCTCTAGTTTCGCTTTTTCAGGACTGGCCGGGGTGCTAGGCCGCCGGCTATGAACAAGCTCCTTATCGCGGGCTTTGCCGCGCTCGCTCTCGCCCCGGCCTCGGCCGCGCCCGCCCGCCCGCTCACCGCCACCGATCTCGCCACGATGCGCCGGATCGCCGCGCCCGCGGTGTCGCCGGACGGCCGGCTCGTCGTCTACCAGCTGCGCGAAACCGACCTCGAGGGCAATCGCGGCCGGCTCGATCTGTGGCTGCTCGATTTGGGCGCCGCCGACGCTCGGCCGGCCCGCATCGCCTCCACGCCGGAGCATGATGAGCACGACCCGCACTTCTCCGCCGATGGGCGCTGGATCTATTATCTCAGCGGCGCTTCGGGCAGCGATCAGCTCTGGCGGGTAGCGGCCGGCGGCGGGACGCCCGAGCAGGTCAGCGATTTCGATACCGACGTTGCGGGCTTCCTGCTCGCCCCGAGCGGCGACCGAATCGCCTTGTGGGCCGACCGCGACGGCCGCTGCACCGATTTCGATTGCGCCGATTTGCCCGAACCGGCCGCGGCTGCGGGCAGCGGGCGCGTCTTTGACGAGACGTTCGTGCGCCATTGGGACGCCTGGACCGAGCCGGGCGTGCGCTCGCGCGTCTTCACCTTCCCGATGGTCGACGGCCGTCCGCAAGGCGGGGGTACGCCAACGGTGCCCGAAATCCAGGGCGATTCGCCGTCCAGGCCGTTCGGCGGCGCCGAGGAGCTGGCCTGGAGCCCCGACGGCCGCACCCTCTATTTCACCCTTCGCGAAGGCGGGCCCGGCGAGAGCGTTTCGACCGACATGGACGTCTATGCCGCGCGCGAGGGCGCCGTGCCGCAGAACCTCACCGAGGCCAATCGGGGCCTCGACACCGGTCCGGCGGTTTCGCCCGACGGCCGCTGGCTCGCTTATACGGCGATGGCGCGGCCGGGCTACGAAGCCGACCGCCAGGTCGTCCAGCTACGCAACCTCGCCACCGGCGAGACGCGCGCATTGACCGCGGACTGGGATCGCTCGGTCGGGTCGATCGCCTGGGCGCGCGACGGCCGCTCGCTCTACGTCACCGCGGGCGACGTGCTCGACACACCGGTCTTCCATGTCGATGTCGCCAGCGGCCGAGCCAACCGCCTCACCCAGAGCGGCACCGCCGGCAATGTCGTGCCGCTCCCGGGCGGCGCCATTCTCTATACGCTGAACAGCCTGCAGGCGCCCGACGACCTCTATTTGCGCGATCGCCGCGGCCGGACTCGGCAGGTCACCCAGGTCAATGCCGACCGGCTGGCCGGGCTCGATCCGGTCGCGGTCGAACGGTTCAGCTTCGCGGGCGCCAATGGCGACACCGTCTGGGGCCAGATCGTCAAGCCGGCCGGCGCCGCCGGGCGCTTGCCGACCTTGCTTCTGATCCATGGCGGCCCGCAAAGCACGTTCGGCAATGGCTGGTCCTATCGCTGGAATCCGTGGCTGTTCGCCGCTCCGGGCTATGCCGCGGTGACGATCGATTTCCACGGCTCGAGCGGATACGGCCAGGCCTTCACCGATTCGATCAACCGCGATTGGGGCGGCGCCCCGCTTCAGGATCTGCGCCTCGGCCTCGCCGCCGCCGGCCGCGAGGATCCGGCGATCGACACCGGCAATGCCTGCGCGCTCGGCGGCTCTTATGGCGGCTTCATGGCGAACTGGATCGCCGGCCAGTGGCCCGACGGCTTCAAATGCCTGGTCAGCCATTCGGGCGTGTTCGACCAACGCGCCATGGCTTACGAAACCGAGGAACTGTGGTTCACCGAATGGGAGTTCGGCGGACCCTATTACGAGCCCCGCGCCGCCGAGGCGATGGAGCGCCACAATCCCGTCCATTTCGTCCAGAACTGGCGAACGCCGATGCTGGTCATCCACGGCGAGCGCGATTTCCGCGTGCCCTATACCCAGTCGCTCGGCGTCTTCAACGCGCTCCAGCGGCGCGGAATCCCGTCACGGCTTATCGTCTTCCCCGACGAGAATCACTGGATCCTGAAGCCGCAGAATTCGATCCAATGGTATCGCGAGGTGCATGGCTGGCTCGACCGGTGGCTGCGGCCGGGTAGTCAACCATAGGCTGATCGCCTATATCTAAGGCATGGCAAAGGGAGCGAGAGATATGAAGGTGGTCCTCGTCGAGGGGCCGCTGGATCCGGGCAAGCCGGGCAAAGCGAATATCGAACCGTAGAGCGCAATGGAGAGCGCGTGAGGCTTCGCGTGGTCGACGCGGACAGCCCTCGATTTACGGCCGATTTGCACGCGTCGTTCGCCGCGAATGTGCGGCGCGCACGGGGCGAAAACCGCGCCCTTGACGGCGATTGATTGGCAAGGGCGAGTCGGCGCCGCGGTTGTGGATCGTGGCGGGGCCGAATGGCTGCGGCAAAAGTACGATTTACGCGCGCAGTGATGTTGCGGAATTCGATGGCTCGGTCTGGATCATCGATCCCGATCTTCTGACCAAGCGGCTCCAAGCCGGCGAAAAACTGGATCTGGACGCAGCGAATCTCGAGGCTGTGAAGCGTATCGAGGCATGGCTGGACGCCTCTATTGACGTGCACCAGACGATCGGCGTCGAAACTGTCTTGTCCACGTCGAAGTATCGAAGGCTCGTGACAAAGGCCAGGGAGCGCCATTTCGACGTCCGGTTCATCTACATCTACATCTACATCTATGTCGATTCGCTGGAGCTCCAGCTCGAGCGAATTCGTTTGCGCGTGGCGAAAGGAGGCCACGACGTTCCCGCCGAAAAAGTTGCAGCGCGCCGCGATCGATCCTTCGGCGAGCTGCCATGGTTCTTCTGGAAATCGCACCAGGCCTGGATCTTCGACAATTCCGGAGCTGAGCCGAAAATAGTAGCGCGCAAGGAAATCGAGCGGCACGCGACTATCAGCGGATCTCTCATCCCGGCAATACGGGATGGAATCGCGAACTTCCACACTGGCGTCTGACTGCCGGGCTTCACAACCGGCGAATGCTCCCGCTAAGGCCCTCCCCATGACCGAGCTGACCAAGACATTCGACCCGGCCGAGATCGAGGCGCGCTGGTATGCGCATTGGGAGGCGCAGGGGCTGTTCCGGCCCGCCCGCGACGAGGCCGAGCCGTTCACCATCGTCATCCCGCCGCCCAACGTTACCGGCTCGCTCCATATCGGCCACGCGCTCGACAACACGCTTCAGGACATCCTGATCCGCCACGCGCGGCTGCAGGGGAAGGACGCGCTTTGGGTGGTCGGCATGGATCATGCCGGGATCGCGACCCAGATGGTGGTCGAGCGCCGGCTGAACGAGCAGCAGCGCAAGCGAACCGATTTCACCCGCGAGGAATTCGTCGCCAAGGTCTGGGAATGGAAGGCCGAAAGCGGCGGCGCCATCACCGGCCAGCTGCGCCGGCTCGGGGCGAGCTGCGACTGGGCCAATGAACGCTTCACCATGGACGAGGGCTTCAGCCGCGCCGTCATCAAGGTCTTCGTCGATCTCTACAATCGCAAATTGCTCTACCGCGACAAGCGCCTGGTCAATTGGGATCCGGGGCTGAAGACCGCGATCTCGGACCTCGAGGTCGAAACCACCGACGTCCAGTCGAAGTTCTGGCACTTCTCATATCCGCTCGAGGACGGATCGGGGGCGATCTCGGTCGCCACGACGCGGCCCGAGACGATGCTCGCCGACATGGCGGTGGCGGTGAACCCCGCGGACGGGCGCTACACGGAGTTGATCGGCAAGCGCGTGAAGCTGCCGATTACCGGTCGGCTCGTGCCGGTCGTCGCGGACGAGCATGCCGACCCTGAATTGGGCTCGGGCGCGGTCAAGATCACTCCGGGCCACGATTTCAACGATTTCGAGGTCGGCAAGCGCGCCGGCTTCAAGCCCGCCGACATGCTCAACATGCTCGATGGCGACGCGCACGTGGTCCAGACCGCCGACGGGCTGATCCCCGCCGAGCTGCTCGGCCTCGACCGCTTCGAGGCGCGCGAGCGGGTGGTCGCCCTGATCGACGCGGCCGGGCTGCTCGAAAAGGTCGAGGACCGCGTCGTCGCCACCCCGTTCGGCGACCGCTCCGGCGTGGTGATAGAGCCCTGGCTGACCGACCAATGGTATGTCGACGCCGCGACGCTGGCGAAGAAGCCGATCGCGGCGGTGCGCTCGGGCGACATCCGCGTCGTGCCCGAAACCTGGAAGAAGACCTGGTTCAACTGGCTGGAGAACATCCAGCCCTGGTGCGTCTCGCGCCAGCTCTGGTGGGGCCACCGGATTCCGGCCTGGTACGACGACGAGGGCAATATGTTCGTCGCCGAGACCGAGGCGGAGG
>Ga0190265_10002658_pt1 | contig 12026 bp, 8 predicted proteins | sample Popmic124T_FD_133135 | JGI IMG/M metagenome (GOLD analysis project Ga0190265, IMG submission 133135) | Populus adjacent soil microbial communities from riparian zone of Indian Creek, Utah, USA - 124 T | ecosystem: Environmental > Terrestrial > Soil > Riparian zone | place: USA: Utah | collected... | reverse complement strand
TTCACCGCCTCCGTGACCACGGCGTCCAACACCTCCGCCTCATCCCGAAGCTGCCTCACGGTCTCCGCGATCGTCCGCTCCGCGGCCGGCGACAGCTCGCGCAGCGCCTCGATCACGTCGTGGCGCACGCGCGCCCGCGCGAAGCGGCGGTCGGCGTTCGACGGGTCCTCGCGCCACTCGAGCCCGCGTGCGGCGAGGTACTCGCGCACCTCCTCGCGCGTCACGCCGAGCAGCGGCCGCACCAGCCGCCCGCGCCGCGGCGACATCCCGTGCAGTGCCCGCGACCCGGGCGAGACGGCAAGGCGGTACAGGACGGTCTCCGCTTGGTCGGACGCCGTGTGCGCAGCGGCGTAGTCCCCGACGGCAAGCGCATCGGCGAGCGCGTAACGCACATCGCGGGCCCGCTCCTGGAGGTTCCCTCCCTCGGTGCTCAACTGAACCTGCTCCACGGTCAACGGGATGTTGCGCTCGTCGCAGAGCTGTTTCACCAAAGCTTCGTCCTGGGGCGAATCCGGGCGAAGCTGGTAATTGACATGAAGGACTGAAATGTCCGCGCCGAGCCGCACCGCCACGTCGAGCAGCGCCACCGAGTCCCCGCCGCCCGACACCATCACGAGCAGCGGCTCGCCCGCACGCACGAGGCCACTCTCGCGCGCCGCCTCGAGCGCGAGCTCGGTCATTCCTCGCGCGGCTCGCGCAGCACCGCACGGCACAGCTGCCGCGGCTCGGCGAAGCCCTTCAGCTTCACCTGCCCGATCTCATCGAAGCTGAGGTGTGCCGAGTCACGCACGGCGTCCACGACCGAATCGGTCACGAGCACCTCGCCACCTCGCGCCCGCGCCACAACGCGCGAGGTGAGGTTCACGTCGCGCCCGAAGTAGTCGCCGTCCCGGTAGAGGGTCGTTCCCCAGTGCACCCCGATGCGCGGCTCGGGCCGCTCGTCGAACAGGCTGGTGAAGCCCACCGCCCAGTCCACGAGCGCGCGGATGTCCTGGCCCACCACCATCACCTCGTCGCCGATCGTCTTCACCACGCGCGCATCCTCGGGCAGCGTGTGCGTCACACCCTCGACGAAGCGCTCGACCGACGACAGCGCCTCCTCCTCTCCCTCCTCCTCGGTGAAGCGGGTGTACCCGGCGAGGTCGGCGAACGCGATCGCCACCCGCACCCGCCCGAGGTCCACGTCCTCGTCGTCGAGCTCGCTCTCCATGTGTCCCACCACGTCCTGCTCGACGAAGTGCTGGAGGAAGCGCTGGTGGACGTAGTCCATCATCGGCGACGCCACCGGCAGCAGATCGCGCGCCAGCTCTCCCATCTCCTCGGCCATCTGCAGTCCGGGCACGCCCTCGCGGATGAGCGGCTCGTGCACGTACAGGTGGAAGAGCCGCACCTCGGCCTCCGCGATCTGCGCCAGCGCCTGGCCGTAGACGCGGCAGAGTTGGAGGAAGGCCACGAGCGGGAAGCCGGCGCCGAGCACGGCGGAGACGTAGTGCAGCGCCTGGATGTCCTCGTCGCTGAGCTGCTCGAGCCCGCGGGTGGGCAACCCGAGGCTCGCCCAGAAACGCTCGATCAGCGCGGGCTCCAGGTCGGTGAGCTCGGACGCCTCCTTTAGCGAGCGCTCCTGCTGGTCCCCCCCGAAGAGCTCCTCGATGTAGCCGTAGGCGAGCCGGCCCTCCTTACCCGCCTCCTTGATCTCCTCGAGCTTGTGCCCGCGCTCTCGCAGTCGCGCCACGATGCGTGCGTGGGCCACCGCGGCGGTGGTCCACTCGCGCTTGCCGTTGACCTCCGGGATCACGCCCTCGCGCGCCCATCGGCGCAGCGTCTCGGGCGAGACGCCCACGCGCTCGGAGGCCTCTTTGAGGGAAACGCTCTCGGCCACGGTCCGCATTGTGGCGGTCGAGAGAGCAACGGCGGAGTGGAAGGGTTCACTCCGCCGTTGCATGCGGGGCACGGCCCGCGTCGTAGGCCGGTGACGGCGGGCCGCCAACCGGTCTCTACAAGAACTTGTGCGAAGTGTTGCGCGCGCCGAGGTCGCAGTCAAATTAGACTCCGGCCCTCACACCTACTGGAGGATTCTTGAACTACTTCGTCACCGGCGCGACCGGCTTCATCGGCAGGCATCTCGTGGCCGAGCTGCTGAAGCGCGACGGCACGATCCACGCGCTGGTGCGCGAGGGCTCGCGCGGGAAGCTCGACGCGCTCACCCAGCGGCTCGGCGCGCCCGAGGGGAGGATCGTGGCGGTGGCGGGCGACCTCTCGAAGCCCGGCCTCGGCGTGGAGAGCTTCGACCAGCCGATCGACCACCTCTTCCACCTGGCGGCGGTCTACGACATCGAGGCCGATGAGGAGTCCTCGGAGCGCGCGAATGTGGAGGGCACCCAGCACGTCATCGAGTTCGCGAACGCGCACGAGGTCGTGCGCTTCCACCACGTCAGCTCGATCGCGGTGGCCGGCAACTACGAGGGCATCTTCCAGGAGGACATGTTCGACGAGGGGCAGACGCTGCCCCACCACTACCACCGCACCAAGTACGAGTCGGAGCGGCTCGTGCGCGAGGGAGTCGAGACCAAGACGCTCGTGTTCCGGCCGGGCATCGTGGTCGGCCACTCCGAGACCGGCGAGATGGACAAGATCGACGGTCCCTACTACTTCTTCAAGCTGCTCCAGAAGCTGCGCCACGCGCTGCCGGAGTGGTTCCCGCTCGCCGGACCCGAGGGCGGGCAGACGAACATCGTGCCGGTGGACTTCGTCGCGCGCGCGATGGACCACATCGCCCACCTGCCGGACGGTGAGCTGCCCGGCGACACGTTCCATCTGGTGGACCCGGAGCCCATGAGCGTGGGCCAGACGCTGAACGCGTTCGCGAAGGCCGCGCACGCCCCGCAGTTCGCGTTGCGCGTGGACCCGAACATGACGAACGCCATTCCGAAGCAGGTGCGCGCGGGCGTCAAGGCGCTGCCGATGGTCAAGCGGATCCGCAACCAGCTCTACCACGACATCGGAGTGCCGCCGGCCGCGATGGAGAACCGCGACTTCCGCGCGAAGTTCGACGCCCGCGACAGCCAGCGCGCGCTCAGCGGTACCGGCATCGCGGTGCCTCCGCTGTCCACGTACGCGCCGCGCCTGTGGGACTACTGGGAGCGCAACCTCGACCCCGACCTGTTCCGCGACCGCTCGCTCGCGAGCGTGGTGAAGGGCAAGCGCGTCCTGATCACCGGCGCGTCCAGCGGCATCGGCCTCGAGACCGCGGTCAAGGTGGGCGAGGCCGGTGGCGAGGTGCTGCTCGTCTCGCGCACGCGAGAGAAGCTCGAGGAGGTGGCGAAGCAGGTCGAGGAGCTCGGTGGCACCGCGCACGTGCACCCCGCGGACCTCTCCGACCTCGAGGACGTCGACCGGCTCGCGGCCGAGGTGCTCGAGCAGCACGGCGGCGTGGACGTGCTCGTGAACAACGCCGGCCGCTCGATCCGCCGCTCGGTGGAGCGCTCCTACGATCGCTTCCACGACTTCGAGCGAACCATGCAGCTGAACTACTTCGGCGCGCTAAAGCTCATCCTCGCGTTCCTCCCTGGGATGCGAGAGCGCAAGGGCGGCCACATCATCAACGTCAGCTCGATCGGCGTGCAGACGAATACGCCGCGCTTCTCCGCCTACGTGGCGTCGAAGTCCGCGCTCGACGCTTTCTCCCGCTGCACGGCGCCCGAGGTGGTGGCCGACAACGTGAAGTTCACGACGGTCTACATGCCGCTCGTGCGCACCCCGATGATCGCGCCCACCGACATCTACAAGGCCTTCCCGACCCTCACTCCGGACGAGGCCGCGCTGATGCTGTGCGACGCGATGATCGACAAGCCGAAGCGCATGGCCTCAAGGCTCGGCACCTTCGGCGAGATCCTCTACTCGATCTCGCCGAAGACGGTCGACATCGTCCTCAACCAGGCCTACAACCTGTTCCCGGATTCGAGCGCCGCGAAGAAGAAGGGCAAGGACGAGACGAAGCCGCTGCCGGCCGGCGACAAGAAGGACGATGGGGAGATGTCAACGGAGGCGGTGGCCATGGCCTACCTGCTCCGTGGGGTGCACTTCTAGCGGCGCGGGCGCGGACGCGCGCGCGGGCGCAACTGCTTCGCGGCCTTGGCCGAGAGACGCAGCCGCGTGGGCCTCGAGCGGTTTCCCACGGCGTCGACCGCGAATGCCTGGGCGCGGTAGCGGACGCGGGGCCGCCGCTTCTTCGCGGCCCGCGCGCGGCTCGAGGCGCGCAGCCTGTTCTTCCCTGCCACGCCGGCCTGGCGGAGCACCCTGATCGTGCGCCAGCGCCTGCCCTTCAGCCGCTGTAGCTGGATCGTCACGCGCGCCGCCTCGGACAGCCGGTAGGTGATCGTCGATCCGCGGACCTTCAGCGCGCTGATCACCGGGCGGATGGAGTCGATGCTGAGCGGCGCGCCGGCCACGCCGGAGGCGCCATGCGGGTCGCTCGCGCGCACGCGCGGGGTGAAGCTCGTTGTCCCGCTGTAGGTGTGGGTGATGGCGGGGCTCGTGCCGCCGTCCGTCTCGAAGCTGCCGTTGCCGTCGAGGTCCCAGGCGTAGCGGAGCTGGAGCCCCTCCGGGTCGCGCGATCCAGACGCGTCGAAGCTCACCTGCCGACCGCCGGCGACCCTGGCGGGTGACACCGACAGCGCCGCGACGGGCGCGTGGTTCGCCACCACGGCCACGCCCAGCGGGTTGTTGAAGAGCTGGCGGTCCTGGCGCAGGATGCTCTGTCCCCCGTCCGGCAGGTCCACCGACACGAGGCCGCCCTCCATGTCGTCGAGCGTGAAGTCGCTCACGACCACGTCGCCGTCAGGGGTGAGCGCCGGCCGCTGAGGGAGCACCAGGCGGTCGGTCCCGGTGTTCGTGGTCTCCGCGTCCTGCACGCCCGTATCCGGGTTCACCGCCACCAGCGCGGTCCCGCCGTTCTGGTTCACCAGCAGGATGCGCCCGCCCGGCTCGACCGTCACTCCGAGCGGGTTGCGCAGCAGGTTGCCCCACTGCGCCGCGTTGCGCGACAGGATCGACTGGCCCTTCGTGACGGGGTCCACCTTCACGAGCGCGCCGAAGTCGTAGGTGCAGTTGATGACGGTCGTGCCGTCGCTGAAGTCGCCGTAGTCGGTCACCAGCACCGAGCCGTTCGGGTGCACGGCGATGCCGAACGGGTAGCAGAGCTGCCCGCCCTGGGTCACGAGCGTCTGCGCGCCGGTCGCCGGGTCCACGCTCACCACGCCCGGCTGTCCGAGCGTCCCGACGTTCTCGATCACGTAGATGAGCCCACCCGGACCGATCGCGAGGCCCGCCGGATCCACGAGCAGGTTGCCCGAGGTGACGAGCGACTGCTGGCCGGTCACGGGGTCCACCCGGATGATGCGCCCGTCAGGTGTGCGGTCCGACGGCGTGGCGTACGCGCCCATGTCGGCCACGAGCAGGCTGCCGTCGGCGGCGACCGCGATGTCGTACGGATGCCGGAAGAGGTCACCCTGCGCCCCGTTGCGCGAAATCTCCGTGAGCGCCCCGGTGGCGGGGTTGGCCCTGAGGACCACCGGCGAGGCCGCGGACTGCTTCGTGACCACCGAGTTTGCGACGTACGCGACCCAGGGGTCACCCGGCGCGGCGAGAGCCGATCCAGGCAGGAGTAGTACAGCCAGCGCCGCTAGCAGGACGGCAATGATTTGCATCTGCGTCAAATATCGGCCGATTTGGCCCTTTAGATGAAGGCGGGACCCCTGCGTACGAGGTTTGCGTACAGGGCGTGCTGAATCTCGCCGCGAACGCGCTCGGAAATCTCGAGCACCAGCGCCCGGTCATCGGCGGCCTCAGGCCCATAGGACGCGGTCTCGATCGGCTCGAGAAACTCGATGCGCCACTTCGACGGGAGCGGCACCACTCCGAGTGGGCCGAGCCACGGGAACGTCGGCGTGAGCGGGAAGAAGGGCGCGCCGAGCATTCGGGCCAGCGGCGGTATGTCGCCGAGCTTCGGATAGATCTCCTCGCTGCCCACCACCGCCACCGGCACGATCGGCGCGCCCGTGCGCAGCGCGATCTCCACGAAGCCGCCGCGGCCAAAGCGCTGGAGCCGGTAGCGCTCCGAGAAGGGCTTGCCCGTGCCCTTCACGCCCTCGGGGAAGACCGCCACCAGCTGGTCCTGTTCGAGCAGGCGCAGCGCGTTGAACGGCGACGCCACCACACCGCCGACCTTGCGGATCCCCGCGGAGATCCACGGGAGGTCGAACGCCCAGTCGAGCACGAGGAAGCGCGGATGGCGCGGCAGCGGGTGCTCTCGAAGCAGAGCCATGGAGATCATCGTGGCGTCCCAGGGCAGGATGCCGGCGTGGTTGGAGGTGAGCAGGACGCGGCCGTGGGCGGGCACTCGCTCGGCGCCCTCGACCTTCACCCTCCACCACGACTCGTACAGGAAGGCGAAGAACGGCTCCACCAGCTCGGCGAAGTCCTCGTCGAAGCCCCACTCGTCCTCCGAGTAGTCGCCGTCCATCCTGTCGAGGATCCGCTCCACGGTCTCACGCGCGTCGTGCGGGAGCGCGGCGGCGCCCTTGGTAATCGCCTCGGGGAGCTCGAGCCCGGAGTCGAGGCCGGCCCGGAGCCGGCGCATGAACGAGATCGCGGTGCCCTGGTTCACGCGGCCGCCCTCGCGAGCCCCGCCCAGCCCTCCACCGCGTCCACCGTGGAGTGGTGTGGCGTGTACCCGACCTCGTTGGTGAGCCTGCGCGTGTCCACGCCGCGCCCGTAGCGGAGCAGTCGCTGGAAGTCGTCCGACTGCGTATCGAGGCCGAGCCGATGGCCGGTGGAGGTGACCGCCCCGAACAGAGGTGCGGCTATCGGCAGCGCGCGCTTCCCCGCGAGCCGGATCATCCGGGCGAGGCCGATCGTGCCGGGTCCCGCAACGTTCACGGCACCGCCCACCGGGTTGCGCACCGCGGCGACGATCGCCTCGAGCGCGTCGTCGATGTGCACGAGCTGGATGCGCGGGTCGAAGCCCATGAAGGTCGGGCAGACCGGCTGCGAGAGATAGCGCGTGATCTGGCTGCGCATACCCGGGCCGATCGCCGGCTGGTAGCGGAGCATCGTGCAGTCCACGGCGTCGTGCCTGCGCGAGTAGGTCTCGAAGTAGTTCTCGATCTCCGCCACGTCGCGCTGGAAGCGCGTCCTCAGCGGGAACAGGCGCGCCATCTCCTCCTTGAAGAACTGGGGGGCCTGGGGCTCGGCGCCGTACACGCCGGCCGACCCGCGCACGACGATCGTGCGGAGGGTGGTCACGCGCTCGCACGCCGCGAGCAGCTGGAGCGTGCCGATCACGTTGATGTCGTGCATCGCACGCGACGACATCCCGGGTCCGGGCTGGCGGACGATCTGCTCATGGACGATCGTGTCCACTCCGGTGGCCGGGATCAGCCGGCCGATCTGCGGGTCGCGGATGTCGGCGTCGATGAACTCGGTCTGGTCGAGCGGGACCTTTGGAGGCCGTGTGTCCAGCCCGGCCACGTACTCCACGTCGGGATCGCGCTCGAGCTGAGCGGCGAGGAGGCTGCCAACGTGGCTGCCCACGCCGGTGATCAGCACCCGGCGACCGGCCACTACGAGGCGCGCTTGGAGGACGACTTCGCGCGCTTGGGGGGAGACTTCGCGCGCTTGGGGGACGACTTCGTGCGCGAGGAGGACTTCGCGGGTGCCTTCGCGCGCGCGCGCGTCTTCGTGGCGCCCCGCTTGGCCGGCAGCCGCTCCTCGAGGGCGTCGAGGCGGCGGCCGATCGCGCGCAGCTCCGCCTTCAGCTCCTTGACGTCGTCCGCGGTGGCGGGGCGCCGGCCCTCGATCACCTCGGCCACCGAGCGGCGCCCGCGCGAAAGACGCTCCTCGGCGCCCTTGCGAAGGTCCTCGACCGAGTCGACGAGGTCGTCGAGCGCGCCCTGAGCAGCCGACCGGCTGCGCTCGGCCGAGCCGAGCGTGGCCTCGACCGTCTTCTCGACGGCGTCGCGGAGGTTGTTCGGAGACTTGGCCACCGCGGAGGAGATTACCCAGCGCGGGCATCCTGCCCGCGCCCTGATGGCAGCGGCGCCATCCAGGCGCTGTAACCACGCTCACTACTGTGCGCCCCCCTTGTCTCTCCAGCACGAAGTCCACCCGAACCACCTCCGGCCCACCGCAGAGCTGGCCGAGCGGGTCCTGCTGCCGGGTGATCCGGGGCGAGCGCTCGCGGTGGCCCAGGCGCTGCTCGAGACGCCGCCGAGGATGTTCAACCACGCGCGTGGACTATGGGGCTACACCGGAGTCGCGCCCGACGGCCAGCCGCTCACCGTGCAGGCCACCGGCATGGGCGGCCCGAGCGCGGCGATCGTCTGCGAGGAGCTGATCGCTCTCGGCGCCACCCGGCTCGTCCGGATCGGGACCTGCGGCGCGCTCGACCCGGAGCTCGAGCTGGGGACATTGCTCGCCGCGGCGTCGGTCCTCCCCGCCGACGGCACCAGCGCGGCGCTCGGTGCCGATGCTCCGCTCGCGCCCGACCCCGAGCTGCTTGAGCGGCTGTTGGCGGCCGGCGCTCGCCCGGCGACGATCGCGACGAGCGACCTCTTCTACGACCCGCGCGACGGGGCCGCGGCGGGATGGGTCGAGCAGGGCGCGCTTGCCGTGGAGATGGAGGCAGCCACGATCCTGCAGGTCGCCGCGCGCCGCGGCATTTCCGCAGCCGCCGTGCTCGGGGTGTCGGACGTGCCGTCCTCGAACGGCTCGCGGCGAATGGGACCGGACGAGTTGGAGTTGCTGGGCGTGCGCGTGGGCGAGGCCGGCTACGCGGCGCTCAGGAGTCCGTGACCGTGAGCCGCTCCTGCGCCCGCGGCATGGGCTCCTTGCCCGGAGCGACCAGCGCCGAGAGCGCGGCGAGGTCGCGGCTCATCTCGTCGAGGCGGGCCTCGATCCTGGCCAGGCGCTGGTCGCCCGACCCTCTCGCGGGGCCGGCCACCCGCTCGTCGAGGCGGTCGATCGCGTCCTCGATGCCCTCGAGGCGCTGCGACACCGACCTGATCCGGCGAGTGACGCGCTCGATGTCGGCGGCCGACGGTAGGTTCAGTGCACCCATGGCAGCCTCCTGCGCCTGGACGGCCTTCTCGCGCGCCTCGAAGGCGCGGGCTATCGCGCCATTGATGACCGGATTCGAGATCAGCTCCTCGGCGATCTTGCCGAGGGCCTCCTCACCCTGCCGGGAGAGGCGGTCGACGAAGCGCTCGTCCTGCTCTGGGGCCGCCATTGCGGCGCAGGGTACATCACGGTCTCAGGAGAGACGCCGGAGAGGGGTTCCGAAGGCGTACCCTAACCCTCGACTCGACCCTTATGTACGTTTGAATAGCGTCACCGCAGGAACATATGCCTCACCTGGACGATGCATGAGGCATTTGAAGGGTGTCCAGTCCGCGGGAGGGCGGTATTGAAGTTATGGCCAGGGTCGGTCGATACAACGACGAGATCTCGCATACCCGCCCCCGGGCGGACACCCCGTCCCGACCCCACGGTTCCCCGTTGCACAGCTCAAAGCCCTCAAGTAGCGTTCAGGCCGCAGCAGGTGGTGAAAATCCGCGCGGCTCAACGCGCGGTCGTCTGCGGCGTCCCGAGGGAGGACCTGGAAAAACAAGGATGAAGACGCGGGTAATCACCCTCCTGCTTGCAGCAGGCCTGCTTGCCGTTGCCGCACTCACCGCGCTCAGCATGCCCGCGGCGGCGCAGACGCAGACGGTCTACGTCCGGCTCGCCGACGGGTCGGTCGTGCCCGTACAGGTGGACGTGCCGCCCGGCTCGTCCCTTGACGACATCCAGCTGCCCGGCACGCCGGTTCCCGCGCCGACCACGCCGACCCCGCCGCCCACGCCCACCACCCCGAACCTCCCGAAGCCCCCCGAGACAGACAAGCCGGCGCCGGCCCCTCAGGACGACAACGGGCCGAGCTCCGACGGCGGCTCGCCTCAGGAGCGCTCGGACTCCGGGCGTAAGGTCAAGGGGAACACCGACGACCCCCGCGAGCTCGTCGGTGAGGTCAAGTCTCGAGCCAAGGATGAGATCACCCGCGCGAAGCGTCGCGGCCGCCGCTCGCCCCTCCGCAACCCCGACGGCACTCCGACGCCGAACAACCCCGGCTTCATCGACGTGCTGCCCGGCCCCTCCACGGCCACCGGGGTCCCCAACTTCATGATCCGCAAGTTCCGCGTGCCGCCCTTCCTGCTGTCGATCTACCAGGCCGCCGGTATCGAGTACGGCGTGCGCTGGGAGGTCCTCGCGGCCATCAACGAGATCGAGACTGACTACGGCCGCAACCTGAACGTGTCGTCCGCCGGCGCCCTCGGCTGGATGCAGTTCATGCCCGCCACGTGGAAGATGTACGGGACGGACGCGAACAAGGACGGTCGCAAGGATCCGTTCAACCCCGTTGACGCGATCTTCTCCGCAGCCCGCTACCTCAAGGCGGCCAACTACGAGAACGACGTGCGCGCCGCGATCTGGGCCTACAACCACGCGGACTGGTACGTGGACTCGGTTCTCCTTCGCGCGCGTCTGATTTCGGGCGTGCCCGCCGACCTGATCGGCTCCCTCACCGGGCTGACCGAGGGCCGCTTCCCCGTTGTCGCACGTGCGCGCTACGCGGACGACATCGCCGAGAAGCAGCTCCTCAAGCGCGTGCAGCGTGGTGAGAACGCCGCCAACGTGATCGAGTCCGACGACAGCCGCCGCAGCATCGACATCTTCGCCGACAAGGGCTCGCCCGTGGTCGCCGTGAACGACGGCGTGATCAAGAAGATCGGCCGCAACAGGAAGCTCGGTCGCCACGTCGTCCTCCAGGACGTCTACGGGAACCGCTACACGTACGCCCACCTCGGCGAGGTCTCGCGCCTCTACCCGGTTCCGAAGAACGACACCGCCCCGGATCCGAACCGGACCGCCAGCGCAGTCCATGCGAACGAGAGCGACCCGCAGCCGGACGAGCCCGCCTCGGCCGGCCGACAGCTCGACGGGTCGGACAAGAAGGCCGAGCGCGACCGCGGCGGCGACGTGTCCGACTCCGCGACCCAGGCGTCGGCCCCGGTCAAGGAGCGCTTGTTCGCGCATCCGGACGTCCCGGGCGCGCGTGATTCCGGCGGCCTCGAGCAGCAGCTCGACGCCCAGGCCCGCAAGAACGGCAAGTACGAGACCTACAAGAACTACTTCTCGCGGCCCTTCGGCCTCGACCCGAGCAAGGTTCGCCTGCGCCCGCTCAAGAAGGGCGCACGCGTGATCGGCGGGACGATCATGGGCCGCATCGGCCGCACCGACCCAGGCAGGGCCTCCCACGTGGAGTTCTCGATCCGCCCCGCCGGCCGCGGCGCGCCGAGCATCGACCCGAAGCCCATCCTCGATGGCTGGAAGCTGCTCGAGGCCACGGCGATCTACCGCGCCTCCGGTCGCAACGTCCTCTACGGCAAGGACAACGCCGGCGCCATGTCGATCGGCCAGATCATGCTGCTGCCGAAGCCGCTGCTCGAGAAGCGCGTCCTCTCGGATGAGCGCATCGAGATCTACGAGTGCGGCCGTGACGACATCCGCTCCGGCCAGATCGACCGTCGCGTGCTCGCCTCGCTTGCCTACCTCGCCGAGTCGGGCCTGAAGCCGGGCGTGACCTCCCTCAAGTGCGGCCACGGCTTCTACACCTCCTCCGGCAACGTCTCGCACCACTCCTCGGGCAACGCCGTCGACATCGCCACGGTGAACGGCATCCCGATCCTCGGCCACCAGGAGTCCGGCGGAATCACCGAGCAGGCCGTGCGCAGGCTGATGCAGCTTCAGGGCACGATGGCGCCCGCGCAGATCATCTCCCTCCTCGAGATCGGCGGGGCGACCTTCGGAATGGCCGACCACAACGACCACATCCACCTCGGCTTCCAGCCGATGTTCGGCGCGAACCGCAAGCTCGGCAGGCAGGCGCTCGCCGTGCTGGCGCCCGAGCAGTGGACGGACCTGATGTCGCG
>Ga0190265_10002657_pt1 | contig 12028 bp, 23 predicted proteins | sample Popmic124T_FD_133135 | JGI IMG/M metagenome (GOLD analysis project Ga0190265, IMG submission 133135) | Populus adjacent soil microbial communities from riparian zone of Indian Creek, Utah, USA - 124 T | ecosystem: Environmental > Terrestrial > Soil > Riparian zone | place: USA: Utah | collected... | reverse complement strand
CTTCTTCACGCTCGGCTGAACCTTCATCCCGATCCCTAACTACTTGTACCTGTAGACGACACGGCCCCGGCTGAGGTCGTACGGGGACAGCTCGACCAGGACCCTGTCACCGGGGAGGATCCGGATGTAGTGCATCCGCATCTTTCCCGAGATGTGGGCCAAGACCTGATGCTTGTTGTCCAGCTCGACTTTGAACATGGCGTTCGGCAAAGGCTCGATGACGGTGCCCTCTACCTGGATCCCTTCTTCTTTGCCGGAAGAAGAGGCTTTCTCCTTGTTCTTAGGCTTAGCCACGCGCAAAAAGTCCTTCGCTCGATGAGATTGGACAGGACCCAACCCAAAACAAACGCCCCTTCCGGGGCGCGCATTTCTAGGGGCCGGGACCGGCTCGACATAGTAACACCAGCTAGCGGAGCCGGTCGAACCGAACCAAGCGCGTTTGCCCTGATCAGGGCCGAGTGAGGACCTCGTGCCCATCCTCGGTGATGGCCACGGTGTGCTCGAAGTGGGCGGAGCGGCTGCCGTCGACGGTCTTCACCGTCCAGTTGTCGTCCAGGAGCTTCGTGGCGCCGGCACCCGCATTCACCATTGGTTCTATGGCCAGCGTCATCCCCGGCGTGAGCACCTCCCGATGTCCGGGGGGCCCGTAATTCGGCACCTGAGGGTCCTCGTGGAACTGGCGGCCCACGCCGTGACCGACGTACTCCCTGACCACGGAGAAGCCGGACCCCTCGGCCACCTGCTCGACGGCGTAGCCCACGTCACCGATCCTGTTCCCGGGGCGGCACTCGGCGATCGCTGCCTCGAGACCCTCTTCGGTGGCCTTAAGGAGCAGAGCGCTATCGCTGTCGATCGTGCCCACGGGGTATGTGCGTGCGTTATCGACGTGGAAGCCCTCGTACAACAAGGCCACGTCCAAGGAGATGATGTCCCCTTCCTCGAGGATCACTGCGGCGGATGGGATGCCGTGGACGATCACGTCGTTCGGTGAGGTGCAGATCGCGCTGGGGAAACCGCGATACCCCTTCGCCGAAGGTTTGGCCCCGGCTGCCGTGATGGCCTGGTCGGCGATGGCGTCGATCTCTTGGGTGCTGATCCCCGGTTTGACCGCAGCGGCCAACCGTTCCATGACGTCGGCCAGGATCTTGCCCCCCCGGCGCATGATGGCGATCTCTTCGGGCGACTTCTTGTAGATCACTGGGCCCGGCTCAGATCGCTCCGACGATGCGGGAGAAAACTTCGTCCGGCGAACCTTCGCCGTCGATCTCCTTCAGGAGACCTTTCTTCTCGTAGTACACCTTCAAGGGTTCGGTCTGCTCGTGATAGAGGCGTAAGCGTTCTCGCACAGCGACCTCTTCGTGATCGTCTGTGCGCTCTATCACCTCCCCGCCGCAGAAGTCACACGTCCAGTTCTTCTCGGGCGGTGCATCCACGTGGTAGTTGCGTCCGCATTCCGAACAGACCCGACGACCAGTGATGCGGCGGATCGAGACCTCCTCGGGCACGTCGATCACGAGCGCGGCATCGATGGAGTGGCCCTGCTTCTCCACGATCCTGTCGAGGGCCTCAGCCTGCTCCACATTGCGAGGGAACCCGTCGATGAGAAAACCGTCCGTAGCATCGTCGGCCTGAAGGCGCTCGTCGATCACACCGATCGTCACACTGTCGGGCACCAGACGTCCCGCGTCGACATACTCCTTGGCCTTCAATCCCAGGGAGGTCCCGCCCTTGATCGCCCACCTGAAGATGTCACCGGTTGCGATGGCCGGGATGCCGTACTTCTCGGCTATGCGCGCAGCCTGGGTCCCCTTGCCGGCCCCCTGGGGCCCAAAGATGATCAGTCGCATCAGTCGGTCACGATCACTTCAGGAAACCCTCGTAGTGACGCATCATCAGTTGCGACTCGATCTGCTTCATCGTTTCGAGGGTCACACCCACCGTGATCAGGATCGACGTTCCGCCGAACGGCAAGGCCTGGATGTTGGCGCCGGCCAGTGCGACCGACGGCAACAAAGCGATGAATGCGATGAACAGCGCGCCCGGCAGCGTGATCCTCGTCAGGATCCGATCGAGATACTCCGCGGTCTGGCGGCCTGGACGGATACCCGGGACGAAACCGCCGTACTTCTTCATGTTGTCGGCCACGTCCGTCGGGTTAAACGTGATCGCCGTATAGAAGTAGGCGAAGAAGATGACCATCACGCCGTACAGAATCATGTACGTCGCGGCGCGCGGGTTCACCAGGTTGTTGTCGATGAAGTTCTGGATGGTCTCGTTCTGGATGACGTTCTGTAACAGTGTCGGGATATAGAGCACGCTCGACGCGAAGATGATCGGGATAACTCCCGACTGGTTCACCTTCAGCGGGATGTAGGTGGAGGATCCGCCGTACATCCGTCTGCCCACCACTCGCTTCGCATACTGAACGGGGATCCGTCGCTGTCCCTGTTCCATGAGAACGATGGCGACGATGATGCCGATGCCCATGGCGATGATGAGAAGGAAGGTTCCCATCCCCTTCTGGTCGAGGATCGCCTTCCCCTCACCGGGAAGCGTCGAGATGATCGAGGTGAAGATCAGGATCGACATCCCGTTCCCGATCCCACGCTGGGTGATCAGCTCGCCCAGCCACATGATCAGGGCCGTTCCGGCGGTCAACGAGAGCACGATCAACGCCACCCGGGGTGGTGTGAACTCGGGGATCAGATCCAGGTTCGCCTGGATACCCGTCTGCCCGAACTGGCCCCGGTGGAAGAGGAATGCAAGTCCGGTCGACTGCAGCAGGGCCAATAGAACGGTGAGATACCTCGTCCATTGGGTGATCTTCTTGTAGCCGGTCTCGCCTTCCTTCGACCATGCCTCGAGTTTCGGGATGACGACCGTTAAGAGCTGCATGATGATCGAGGACGTGATGTACGGCATGATCCCGAGCGCGAACACCGCCATCTGGGTCAGCGCTCCGCCTGAGAACAGGTTGATGAACGCGAACACCCCGCCTTGAGCCTGCTGCGAGAACTGTTGCGCCGCCTCGACGTCGATGCCGGGTGTGGGGATGTGAGATCCGGCCCGGTAGATCGCCATGATCAGCAGCGTGAAGAGGATCTTTGTGCGAAGGTCTGGGACCTTGAAGGCGTTGACGAACGCCGCGAGGAGGTTCACTCGGAGGCCTTCCGATCGATGACCGTCACCGAACCGCCAGCTCCTTCGATCTTGCTACGAGCCGATGCGCTGAATGCATGCGCTTTAACCGTAACTGCCCGGGAGATCTCGCCGTCACCCAGGATCTTTATGAGCTCATCTCTCTTGCGAACGAGACCCGCCGCTCTCAGTTCGTCGGGGCCGATCTCGCTCCCTTCGAGCTCGCCGACCTGGGTCACATTGACCGCCCCGTAGAGCTTCCTGCGGGGGGGCTTGAAGCCCTTGAGTTTCGGGATGCGCCGAACGAGGGGCATCTGACCACCCTCGAAGAACGTCTTGACCGTGTTTCTGGCCCTCGTCCCCTTGGTCCCACGCCCCGCCGTCTTGCCTTTGCCCGCAGACTCCCCGCGTCCTTTCCGATTCCGCCTCTGGTGGGAGCCCGCCGGGGGCCTGATCTCATGCGGCTTCATCGTTACTTCGCCTCCTCGACCTCTATGAGGTGTTGGACCGCGCGGATCATGCCGCGGATCTCGGGCTTGTCGTCGTGGACCACACTGTGGCCCAGTCGCTTCAAACCGAGGGCACGGATCGTCCCGCGCTGCTTCTTGCCCTTGTCCACGGCCGAGCGCACCTGAGTGACTTTCAGCTTAGCCATCGTCTCCCCCGCGCAACATGTATGCCGGTGCCACCTCTTCGGGCGTCTTCCTCCGCCGGCGTGCCACCGACTCGGGCGTCGACAGACCTCTCAGCGCACGCACGGTTGCATGCACGATGTTGATCGGGTTGTCCGAACCAAGTGACTTCGACAGGATGTCCTTGATCCCGGCACACTCGACGACGGCCCGCACCGGCCCCCCGGCGATAACACCGGTTCCTGGTGACGCAGGCTTGAGTAGCACGACACCACCGGAGTCCTCACCGACGATCTCGTGAACGATGGTGCTGGCAACCATGGGCACTTTGAAGAAGCTCTTCTTGGCCTCTTCGACGCCCTTTTGGATCGCAGCCGGAACCTCACGTGCCTTGCCGTAACCAACGCCTACCTGGCCTGCACCGTCTCCGACCACGACGAGCGCGGTGAAGGAGAACCGACGGCCTCCCTTGACCACCTTCGCCACTCGGTTGATCGATACGACCCTCTCCTCGTAAGGAGAGCGATCGTCATCGCGTCCCCCGCGTGATCCTCCTCTACCCATCAGAAGCTCAAGCCTCCTTCACGCGCACCTTCAGCGACGGCGCGCACACGACCGTGATATTTGAATCCTCCGCGATCGAACGCAACCTGATCGACCCCGGCTTCCTTCGCCCTCTGGGCCAGGGTTGTTCCGACCGCCTTCGCCTGCTCCTTGGGATCACCGCTGCCCGCATCCTTGAGCGTTGAAGCGGCCGCCAAGGTCCGTCCCGCGAAGTCGTCGATCAGCTGTGCATAGATATGACGATTCGACCTGTAGACGGCAAGCCTTGGCCGATCGGGCGTGCCCAGCACTTTCTTGCGCACTCGGCGGTGACGCCTACGCAGCGATTGGATCTTCTGTTTGCGTTCCATTCTTCTTTCCAGTCCCTCGCTAAGCTCCGATGGCCTTCGCGGCCTTGCCGCTCTTCCGTCTGATGTGCTCACCCTCGTACCGGATCCCCTTGGCCTTGTACGGCTCGGGTTTCCGGATGGCCCTGATCTCGGCCGCGGTTTGACCGACGAGTTCCTTGTCGATCCCTCTCACGACGATCCGAGTTGGGGTGGGAACTTCAAACTCGATCCCCTTCGGCGCGTCCTTCTTGACCGCGTGCGAGTAACCGACCTGGATCTCCAGACCGTTGCCTTGCTTCGCAGCCCGGTAACCGACGCCGTGGATCTCGAGAGCCTTCTCGAAACCCTGCGTCACGCCCTGAACCATGTTCGCGAGTAACGATCGGATCAGACCGTGCAAGGCCTTCACCTCACGGCTTTCCTTCGCTCGCTTGACGATGATCTCGTTGTCGACGACCTCGACCGTTATGTCCTTGGGCAGGATGCGTTGCAACTCGCCCTTGGGACCGTTCACCGTCACGCGGCCCGCGGCAGCGCTCACCTGGACCCCAGAGGGGATCACAACTGGCGCTTGTCCGATCCGTGACATCCTTTGCTCCCTTTACCAGATGTAGGCGAGGACTTCCCCGCCCACTCGCGCACGTCGCGCGTCTTTGTCCGTCATGACTCCCTGGGACGTGGAGATGATCGCCACTCCCAGTCCTCCCAGAACTCGAGGCAGGTCGCCGGCGCTTCTGTAGACGCGGCGACCCGGCTTGGAGATCCGTCTGATCCCCGAGATCGCTCGCTCGCGATCCGTCGAGTACCTCAGCTGGATCTTGATACATGGGTGTCCGTTGTCGGTCACCGTCTCCATCTGATCGATGTACCCCTCGTCCACCAGGATCTTGGCGATGTTCGCCTTGATCTTGGAGGCCGGAATCAACACGTCGTCGTGCATCGCTGTGGATGCATTCCGGATGCGGGCCAGCATGTCGGCTATGGGGTCGGTCATCGTCATATGCGCCTCACCAACTCGACTTCGTGATGCCGGGGATCTCGCCGTTATGGGCCATCTCTCGGAAGCACAACCGGCACAGGCCGAAGCGCTTGTAGACCGCCCGCGGGCGTCCGCAGCGGGCGCACCTGGTGTACGCGCGCACCTGAAACTTTGGCTTCCGCTTTGCTTTGTTAACCAATGCTTTCTTTGCCACCTCTAACCTCCACCACCCTGCTGCCGGAACGGGAATCCGAGCGCTGTTAGAAGCGCCCGCCCCTCTTCGTCATTCTTTGCCGTCGTCGCGATCGTTATGTCCATCCCCCGGTTCGTATCGATGTCGTCGTAATCGATCTCGGGAAATACGAGTTGCTCGGTCAAGCCCATCGAGTAGTTGCCGCGACCGTCGAACGAGCGCGGATTCAAGCCCCTGAAATCCCGGATGCGCGGTAGCACAACCGAGAGAAGTCGGTCCAGGAAGTCCCACATGCGATCCCCGCGCATCGTGACACTGGCGCCCACCGGCATCCCGGCCCTGATCTTGAAGGTAGCGATCGACTTGCGTGCTCTGTTCATCGAAGGCTTCTGGCCCGTGATCGTGGTCAGGTCCTTGAGCGCGCCCTCGATGAGCTTGGCGTCTTTGGCCGCGTCGCCTACCCCCATGTTCACCACGATCTTGTCGAGACGGGGAACCTCCATGACGTTGCCGAGTCCCAACTCCTGTTGCAATCTGGGCACGAGCTCGCTCCGGTAACGCTCTTTCAGTCGGGGTGTGTAGGTAGCTTGAGCCATCACAGCTCCACCCCACATTTGACACAGACCCGCACCTTGGCGCCGTTCTCCTCAACGCGGTGCCCGACCCGTGTCGGTCCGTCGGTCGGGCAGACGAGAGCCACGTTAGACAGGTGCACGGGAGACTCCTTGTGAGCGATGCCCCCCTGCTGGGTCCCGCGCCTATCCATCCGGATCTTCTCGTGACGCGTTACGCGGTTCACCGCCTCGATGATGACGCGCTGCTTCTTCGGGATCACTTCCAGAACGCGGCCTTCGACACCCGCGTCCTTACCCGATATGACTTGGACGGTGTCGCCCTTCTTGATATTCACACCCATCACAGAACCTCTGGAGCTAGAGAGATGATCTTCATGAAGCGTTTGTCACGTAGTTCGCGAGCGACGGGCCCAAAGATGCGTGTCCCGCGCGGCTGCATCTGGCCATCCACTATCACGACTGCGTTGTCGTCGAACCTGATGTAGGAGCCGTCACCGCGGCGGCGTTCCTTCGCCGTTCTCACAACGACTGCCCGCACAACATCTGACTTCTTGACGGCGCCGCCGGGGATCGCATCCTTGACGGTGCAGACGACGATGTCGCCGATGCCGGCGTAGCGGCGGCGAGATCCTCCGAGCACTTTGATCACGAGCACCTCACGAGCACCCGTGTTGTCTGCAACCCTGCACCTGGTCTCTTGCTGTATCACTTTGCCTTTTCCACTATCTCGACGAGCCGCCAGCGCTTCGTCTTGGACATGGGCCGCGTCTCCATGATGCGGACCGTGTCGCCGACACCCGCCTGGTTCTCCTCGTCGTGGGCCTTGATCTTCTTGTTACGCCTAACGATCTTCGTGTAGGTCGAATGAGCGGCGGAGGTGCGCACCTCGACCACGACCGTCTTGTCCATGACATCCGAGACCACGCGGCCTACATGTGACTTCCTCTGACCGCGAACGATCTCGTCCTCAGGAACGCTCATCTACTACCTCTTCCGTCTCCGTGTGACCCAGCTCTTCGTGACGAAGGATCGTTTTGATCCGTGCCACGTCTTTGCGTAGTTCTCCGAGGCGCTTGTAGTTGTCCAACTGTCCAGTCGCGTTCTGGAAACGCAGGTTGAACAACTCCTCCTTCACCTCGACCAACCGATCCCGAAGCTCATCGAGCGGCAGGTCGCGCAGTTCCTTCGCCGTCGCCATTGCTACTGGACCTCCAGCGGCTGTTCGCGACGGACGAACTTGCACTTGATCGGCAGCTTGTGTGCCGCCAGCCGGATCGCTTCACGCGCGACCGGCTCCGGGATCCCTGCGATCTCGAACATCACCCGGCCGGGTTTGATCACTGCTACCCAGCCCTCAGGGTTCCCCTTACCGGATCCCTGGCGGGTCTCGGCCGGCTTCTTGGTGTACGGCTTGTCGGGAAAGATGTTGATCCAAACCTTGCCGCCTCGACGGATGTGCCTCGTCATGGCGATACGAGCCGCCTCGATCTGACGGTTGCTGATCCAGCCCGGCTCGACGGCCATGAGACCGAAGTCACCGAAGTTCACCTCGGTGCCACCTTTGGCCTGACCACGCATACGCCCGCGATGCTGCTTGCGGTGCTTGGTCTTCTTCGGCTGCAACATCAGCTATCTCCCTGCCCACTTGAACCAGCCGAGGACGGCTTGTCGTCCGCAGGCTGTGGCGGAGTTTCTACGGGCGGCTCGGGCTCGGACGACGCTTTGCCTTCGGAGGCATCCGCCTTGCCGGTTGCGCGTTTCGCCGCCGGAGCTTTCTTGGTAGCTGCCGCTTTGGTCTGTCCCCGGCGGCGGGCGCGTTCTTCCTCGCCTCTACCGACGGTTTCACCGGCAGCCAGTGCCGCTTCTCGACGCATGCGGGCCGCGTCTCGGGCCACCCGGTAGACGTCTTCGAAGGGACCCTTGTAGATCCACACTTTGCATCCGATGCGTCCGAAGGTCGTCTTCGCCTCGGCGAATCCGTAGTCGATATCGGCGCGCAGCGTGTGCAGCGGCATCTGTCCCTCGATGTACCACTCAGTGCGGCTCATCTCGGCGCCGCCGAGACGCCCGCCACATTGCACGCGGACACCCTTAGCCCCGTGACGCATCGCCGTTCCCACGGCTTTCTTCATGGCTCGGCGGAAGGAGACACGGCTCGCCAGCTGCTCAGCAACACCTTGGGCGATCAACTGCGCATCGAGCTCCGGTTGCTTGACCTCGATGATGTTCAGACGCACGTCGGTCGGCTTGCCGTAGATCTTGGACTCCATGTGCTCGAGGTGGGAGCGAAGTCGCTCGGCCTCAGATCCACGTCGACCGATCACGATCCCCGGTCGGGCGGTGTGCGCGTCGATCCGAACGCGCTCTCTCGTGCGTTCGATGTCGATGCGCGAGATGCCGGCGTGAGGCAACTGGCCCAACAGGTACTCGCGGATCCGGAGATCGGCCTCGAGGTAATCGCGGTACTGCTTCTCGGTGAACCAGCGCGATTTCCAGTCGGTGTGGATACCGAGGCGGAATCCGTACGGATGAACTTTTTGGCCCATTAGCTGTCGTTCCTTTTTTTCTCGGGCGAGGACGACTTGTCGCCCGCAGCCCGTGTCGTCTTCTTCCTGGCCGCAGTCTTCTTCGCGGTGGTCTTCTTTGCCGTTGTCTTTGCAGTGGTTGTCTTTGCAGTGGTTTTCTTTGCGGTCGTCTTCTTCGCCGTCTTCTTGCGTGACGTCTTCTTGGGGGCAGCTTCCTCGGCCGTGCTGGTCTTGGTCGCCGCCGGCTTGCGCGGCTTCCCCGCGGTGTCCTTGCGCACCCGGCGAGCGGTTTGCCTCGTCGCCGGCCGTTCCGGCAACACAACTTCGTCCTCTTGCCGTCCGACGACTACCGAGATGTGACAGGTACGCTTCCGGATGCGGGTGGCTCGGCCCTGCGCTCGAGGTCGGTACCGGCGCAACGTGGGGCCCTCGTCGACCCAGGTACGCACCACCACGAGCTCGTCCGTGGGCAGACCCCTGTTGTGCTCGGCATTCGCAACCGCCGACTCCAGAACCTTGCCGACCGGCAGAGATGCGGCCCTCGAGGTGAAACGAAGCACCCGGCGAGCGTCGGCCACGTGGCGACCGCGGATCAGGTCCACGACCTGGCGCGCCTTAGTGGGCGACATGCGGATGAATCTCGCCGTCGCTATCGCTTCCTGTGCGTCTGGTGCGATCTTCCTAGCCATGATTACTTAACCTTTGCCGCCCTCTCCGACGAGCCGTGGGTGCGGAACGCTCGTGTGGGAGCGAACTCGCCCAGCTTGTGACCGACCATCGCCTCGGTGACGTATACGGGCACGTGCTTCTTGCCGTCGTGGACGGCGAGCGTGTGACCCACCATCTCGGGGATCACCGTGGACCGTCGAGACCACGTCTTGATCACTTTCTTCTCGTTGCGCTTGTTCATCTCGGTCACCTTGATCAGCAGGTGATCGTCGACGAACGGACCTTTCTTCAATGAGCGAGGCATGGCTAACGACCCCTCTTCTTCCTGCGCCTGCGGACGATGAGCTGGTCCGACGGCTTCTTCTTGCGGGTTCGCCCTTCGGGCTGGCCCCAGGGCGACACCGGGTGCCGTCCACCGGACGACTTGCCCTCCCCGCCGCCGAGCGGGTGGTCGACCGGGTTCATCGCGACCCCTCGGACGGACGGACGCTTGTTCTTCCACCGGGCTCGGCCGGCTTTGCCGCCGGAAACGAGCTCCGCCTCGGAGTTGCCGACCTCGCCTACCGTCGCACGGCAATCGAGTGGAACCATGCGCATCTCGCCCGAAGGCAGTCGCAACGTGGCGTTCTTGCCTTCCTTCGCTACGACCTGTACGGAAGATCCGGCGGAGCGGGCCATCTTCCCCCCGCCGCCGGGCTTCAGCTCGACGTTGTGGACGACCGTACCGACCGGGATATTGCGGAGCGGAAGAGCGTTGCCCGGACTCACGTCTGCCTTGGGTCCCGACTGAAGCGTGTCGCCGACACGCACGCGGTTCGGGAGAAGGATGTAGCGCTTCTCGCCGTCGGCGTAATGCAGGAGAGCTACACGCGCGTTCCGGTTCGGGTCGTACTCGATGTGAGCGACCTTGGCGGGAACGCCATCTTTGTTCCGGCGGAAGTCGATCACCCGGTAGCGGTTCTTGTTCCCGCCACCTTGATGCCGCGTCGTGATGCGACCGTAGGAGTTCCTACCGGCCTTCTTCGGCTTCGGCTCGACGAGTGCCTTCTCAGGCTCGCGACGAGTGAGTTCGGAATAGTCGGCGAACGACTGGAACCTTCGTCCCGCCGATGTCGGTTTCGCTTTACGTATGGGCATCCGTTAGCCCCCCTGCTCGAAGATCTCGATCTTGTCGCCCTCGACGAGACGAACCACTGCTCGCTTCGTGTCGCGACGGCGACCTTGGGTGTACCTGAAACGCTTCGTCTTGCCCTTGCGGTTGACCGTGTTCACGCTCATGACCTTGACGCCCCAGATCTCCTCGACCGCCTTGCGGATCTCGGTCTTGTTGGCACGGGGGTGAACCAGGAACGTGTACGCGTTCATGTCAAGCAACGAATACGACTTCTCGCTGACGACGGGAGCGAGGATCACGTCGCGGGGACCCGGCTTGGTAGATCCACTCATCCCCGGCCCCCCTTCGCTCGCGCGAGGAACCTGTCGAAGGCAGTGGACGTGAAGAGCACGGCATCGGCAACGAGGACGTCGTAGGTGGAGAGCGATCCCTGCAACGAGAACGCCACCTTGTCCAGATTACGGAAGGCCCTGTCGACCGTCCGCGACCCCTCGTCTTCAGGGTCGAGAACGATCAGGATCCGGCCCTCGATACCCGCCGCACTCAACGCGGACCCAGCCGCCTTGGTCTTCGTCTCGGTGAAACCGTCCATGACCCAGATCGCCGAGCCGTTCGCCTTGTCGGCGAGCGCCGATCGCAGCGCAGCGACGCGCATCTTCTTGTTCACCTTTACCGAGTACTTACGCGGCTTCGGCCCGAAGACGCGACCGCCGCCCACCCACTGCGGCGAGCGGATCGATCCTTGCCGAGCGCGGCCGGTGCCCTTCTGACGCCACGGCTTCTTGCCACCCCCGCGCACCTCGGACCGGGTCTTGGTCGAGGCCGTTCCGGACCGGGCCTCGGCGAGCTCGGCCGTCATGACCTGGTGCAGCAAAGCCTCGTTGATCGCGCCGCCGAAGATCTCGGCGGGCAGATCCTTGGTGCCGGAGGACTTGCCGGTCCCGTCGATGACCTGAGCCGTCAACTTCTTCGCCTTAGTAGTCGTCTCGGCCATCAGTGGACCTCCGAGTGACGTGAGCATGCGTCTGTCGAGCGAAAAGCAAGCCAGGCAAGGCCGCAGGGAGCGTGCGCACCTGAAAGGTGCGTGCGCGACCGAGAACGCAGCATGGCGCCGCTTTGCAAACGACAGCGCATCGCGAACGTTGCTTGGAGGTCCACTACCCGGCCTTCCTCTCGGAACCGCCACCGCGACGGCGCAGGCGGACCGCCGACCGCACCATCACGAGGCCCCCTCGAGGGCCGGGGACGGCACCTCTGATCAACAGGAGGTTCCGCTCCGGATCGGCCTTGATGACCATCAGGTTCAAAGT
>Ga0190265_10002656_pt1 | contig 12031 bp, 10 predicted proteins | sample Popmic124T_FD_133135 | JGI IMG/M metagenome (GOLD analysis project Ga0190265, IMG submission 133135) | Populus adjacent soil microbial communities from riparian zone of Indian Creek, Utah, USA - 124 T | ecosystem: Environmental > Terrestrial > Soil > Riparian zone | place: USA: Utah | collected... | reverse complement strand
TCTCTACGCCTATGTGGGGAATGATCCGGTCAATTTGGTTGATTCAACTGGCACTCAAAGTAGTGTGTTCAGGCCGTTTTTCCCCGTCATCTCCGTCCCCGGCGCGCCGCCGCCAATGCGAGCTCCCACGCCAGAGAGTGCGTGGCAGGACATTCGAGACGGGGCGCTAGTGCTTATATGCGGCATGACTGGAAATTGCGGGCCGGTGCATATCGAGCGCCAATTGGGCCAGGCGCTTATGAACGAGGGCGAGGATGGTAGCAGCGCGCGCCCCCCACCAGGCTCTCGCCCAATTGACCAGACGGACTGGTCTGGAGATCATCGAGATATCAAAAGGGGAATTGGCGCTGGGCCAGCCGATAACGTAAAAATCTCACCGGAGGGTGACGTTTGGGGAGAGACACCGGAGGGCGATTGGGTGAATCATGGGCCGGCCGGAGATTACACTCCTTCGGGTGAACCAAGCGGGAGAACTGGACGTGACAGGGAGCGAACGCGGGGACGCGATAGATAGTGGAGCGGATTCGAGCCACGTTAGGATTGTTCTGCAGCATCCTGATTACGACATGTCCGCCGTGACTCGCGAACTCCGGATGGAGCCGAGTCGATGCTGGGGTGCACGCGATTTGGTGAGCACGCCGTCTGGAAGACTGGTTGGTGGAACCTACGGCTACAGCATGTGGACTTGGTCATGTGCGGAGCGGGATGGCCCACGTATTGGCAGAAGAGTTGAAAGTGTGGTGCAAAATCTTGAACGGGCCTCTGGAACCGTACGTCAAATTGTCGAAACGGGCGGCACAGCCTCTATTTTCGTCGACTTATCCGGCGAAGCTAACATCGGGGTTTTAGTGGATTCCTCCCTAATGAGGCGGATGGCATCGCTCGGCCTTTGCTTTGGCTACGAGGTTTTCCCCAAGTGAATTGGATGCGATATCGGGGCGCTGATAGGAAAAGCGCCGACGCTTTCCTCGTCGGTCGATGACGTATCAGCAAATTTGGCTCCCGAGAAAAATAGTTGGCCGAAAAAATCTGCAACGTTCACCTGCATCTGATGGACATGCGAGATCAGGACCGCCGACAACGCAAGGAGGCGGAAGCCAATCGCTTCGCGGCCATGCTGCTGATGCCGCCGCCCGTGCTCAGAGGCGAGCTCAGGCAGATCTACCGGCCCGATGTCGCCGACCTCATTCGCCTCGCCAGGACGTTCGACGTCAGCAAGGATGCGCTGGCGCGGGCCTATGCAGAATACAGCCGTGAGGCGGTCGCGATTGTCGTCATCCGCAACGACCGGATCCTGCGCATCTATCGCAGCGCGAGGAACTTCCCCTGGATTGGCGCTTCGCCTGGCCAATCGGTGCCGGAAGGATCCATCTACCATTCCGAGCCTCGCTCGCCTGGACGTATCTCGACGGCCGAGGAGTGCGAACCCGTCCTGTGGCTGCCGGCGTCGCGGGCGAAGGCGTTCCGCCAATAATCCCAGAAGGTGTAGATCGTCTCGTCGGGGTGGAGATGGCGGATCGCGTCGGTCCAGCCCTGGGCCAGCAGCCGCTCATATTGGGCGCGCGGCTCGGGCTGGAACAAGGCGTCGTCCAGCCAGCGCTCGGGCTTGTAGACGTCGGCCTCGGTCGGGATGACGTTATAGTCGCCGGCAAGAACGATCGGGCAATCCACGCCGACCAGCTCGGCGGCGCGGGCGATCAGCCGCTCCATCCAGGCGAGCTTGTAGGCGAATTTCGGCCCCGGGACCGGATTGCCGTTGGGCAGATAGAGGCAGCCGATCAGCACCCCGTCCACGGCCGCCTCGATATAGCGGCTGTGGCTGTCGTCCGGGTCGCCGGGAAGGCCGCGCTGGGTCTCGACCGGCTCGGCCCCGCGGGCGAGGATGGCGACTCCGTTCCAGCTCTTCTGGCCGTGCCAGATCGCGCCATAGCCGGCTTGCTCGATCGCGGCGGCGGGGAATTTCTCGTCGGGGCTCTTCAATTCCTGAAGGCAGGCGACATCCGGCGCGGCTTGCGCGAGCCAGTCGAGCAGGAGCGGCAGCCGGCCGTTGATGCCGTTGACGTTGAAGGTCGCGATCTTCACGCCTCTGCAACGCATCGGGGCCGGGCTGGATGCCTTGGTTTAGCGCGAGCTCAGCTCGAATTCGTTGCCGTCGGGATTCTTGAACCTGGCAAAGCTGCCCCAAAGCTCGTGGGTCTGCGGCGCGGTGAATTCCACGCCGCGGGCCGCGAGCGGGCATAGCCTCGCCTCAGACCGCGTTTCGCCACATTGCCTGTCACCAGGCCCCGGACGAAACGTAGCCCAGGGGGCGGCAACTATTTAATGTCCCTTTCGGCGATTTTGACTATCATCCGCCTGTTCTAAGCTGAGTCGTGACTTACCCGGCAACTTGGGGACAGGAAAATGTTCGCACCCCGGATCCAGAAGCCTCAGCCCAAAGCCGTCGCGAAAGCCGCGGCCCCCGCGCGCGCGCCGGTGCGACCGGCAGGCCCGGCACGGCCCCTCAATGGGTGGGATCCGAACGCACGATCGTCCCGGCAGATCGCTTCGCTTGCGCGCGGCGTGTTGCAACGCAAGCTCACCATCGGCTTGAGCAACGATCCGCTCGAGCACGAGGCGGACCGGGTGGCGGACCAGGTCATGGCCGGGCCGTCCCGGTCCGATTTCAGTCGGGTTCCGATCAGCATCCAGCGTCACGCTCCGACCGGGGATCGACAATCCGAGGAAACGCCTTCCAGCGTGGATCGCGCCCTGGCCACGCCCGGCCGGCAGCTCGATACGCCGCTGCGCCAGGACATGGAGGCGCGCTTCGGCCGCGATTTCGCGCAGGTGCGCATCCACGATGGCGCCGCTGCCGCGCAATCAGCAGGCGACGTGGGCGCGCGCGCCTATGCGGTCGGCAGCAACGTCGCCTTCGGGCGTGGCCAGTATGCGCCCGACAGCGCCAGCGGGAGGTGGCTGATCGCACACGAGCTTGCGCATGTGGTGCAGCAACAGGGCGGTCGCAGCGCCGGCATCGTCCAGCGGGCCCCGGCTCCGGCCCCGGGCAATGCCCCGCAGGCGCCGGACCCGGTGCTAGACAAAGTGAAGGCTCTGCTGAGCTATGGAGGTCTCGATTGGGTAGTCACCGATGCCGAGGCAAAGGTGGCGTTGGCGCTGCTCGCCACAATCCCCCCGTCAACGCTCGCCAAGGAACTGAGAGGCCTCGAACCCAAATACGTCCATCGGCTGATGGACAACCTGCCGGACGCCAACCTATCGGCCGATGTGGGAAGCGCCTTCATGTTCGCGAATCTGACCTCGGCGGCGCAGGAGATCTACCTGGCAAATCTGAACAAGGCTGGCAAGCTCGGCCCCGTCCTGTCGAACGCGAGCGCCATCCAGCACGCCATCTTCATCCGCCCTTGGATCGCCAAGTTGACCCGAGGCGGCCTGACCGCCGGGCAGCGCGCGATCCTGAGGACCATCGTCATCAACAGCAAGGACGATGCCCTGGCAACGCTGAAGCTCGCCGCCGCGACCCGGTTCAACGTCACCGTGGACAAGCGGCCGATAGACAAAAAAACCTCGGTCGAATGGAATGCCGGCCAGTTGCGGCAAACCTATCTGGCGCTGGAGTTGCTGCCCGAAGCGCATGTGGCGCAAAACAAGGAGCTTCTCCATGTGGCGCAATACAACCAGCCCGCTGCCGGCGGGGTTACGGTCGTAGGAGCCTATTATCCCCAACAGCAGATGCTGACTCTCAACGCCGTACCCTCAGCCGACCTTCAGGAAACCGTCATCCACGAGACGGGGCATGCGGTGGATAAGCAGTTGGGCTGGAGCGCAGGAGCCGAGCCGGCCAAGCCGAAGCGCGGCGGGTGGAAGACCTACGGAGCAGACTTCGTCTCCTGCGCCGGGAAAATGATCGACGCATCGGCCGGGCCAATAAAAACGGCCCTTACCGATCCGCAGCGCAAGGATGTGGTCAAGGAAATGGCCGTGGCCATGGAGGCCCAGAACGCTGCCGGGCTGGAGGGGAATATCCGGAGCCTGGGATGGTTTGCCGGCCTGAGCAAGGCGGCCAAGGCAGCTGTACCCTCCGACCGGGCCCTGCACGGGGTCAAGATCGGATTGAACATGCCCTGGTTCAGAGCGGCGAACGGCGGCGAGCATCTGGGCGCCCACGTCTACCAGGAGAGCTATGCGAAGTCGTGGGTGCGCTACCGCCACGAGGCGCGGGCTCGCATTGTTGCGCCCTATCAGTTCAGGGGGCCAGAGGAATGGTTCGCGGAAGCCTATGCCGTCTATTACCTGCCCGACCCGGGCGGAAAGGGCGCGAAGCTCGACGCCATAGACCATGATACCAAGGTCTATTTCGACAACGCGGTGGAGCCCCTTGCCAAGTCCCGTTGACGGGCGGCGCAGACGAGCAGGACGATGGCGGCGATTGCCGCCAGCCTGCGACCGCCCCGATCAAGCCGCCGCCGCCTTGCGCGGATGGACTGCCCTGCGCGGGCTCGCATCAGCCCGGCGGCTCCCCGTCGGGCGGTCGGCGAGTTCGATCCAGGTCGGCGCATGGTCGCTCGCCTTCTCCCGCCCGCGGACCCAGGTGTCGACGCCGGCCGCCTCGAGGCGCTTCGCCGCACCGCGTTCAACAGCAGATGGTCGATCCTGATGTCGGCATTGCGGGCGAAGGCGCTGCGCCAATAATCCCAGAAGGTGAAGATGGTCTCATCGGGGTGGAGAGCGCTAACCGGCCGTTGGCGCCGTTGACGTTGAAGGTGGCGATCCTCACGCGGTGGAAGACTATTCAGCCTCCGCGCCGGCCTCCTCGCCGTCCTCCTCCCGCCACCAGGTCTCCACCTCGCCGTTGAGCTTGACCGTCACCGGCATGCCGTGGCGGTCGACGGCCTTGCCGGCCGCCACTCGGAGCCAGCCTTCGGACGCGCAATATTCCTCGACGTCTTCGCGCTCCTTGCCTTTGAAGCGGATGCCGACGCCGCGGCGAAGCGCATCGACGTCGAAATGCGGGCTGCGCGGATTGTTGGAGAGGCGATCGGGCGGCGCGTCGTCGGCCATCAGGACGTCCTTTTCGAGGCAATCCACTCGTCGACCAGCTCCTCGAGCACGTCGAGCGGCACCGCGCCGTTCTCGAGCACCACCGCGTGGAATTCGCGAATGTCGAAGCGGGTGCCGAGCGCGGCCCGCGCGCGGTCGCGAAGCTCGAGGATCTTGAGCTGGCCGATCATGTAGCTGGTCGCCTGGCCCGGATTGTTGAAATAGCGCTCGACCTCCTTGGCCGCGTCTCGGCGCGAAAGCAGGCCGTTGGCGGTGAAATAATCGATCGCCCGCTCGCGGGTCCAGCGATGGTGGTGGATGCCGGTATCGACCACGAGGCGGATCGCGCGCCAGAGCTGGGTCGAGTACATGCCGAATTCGCTGATCGGCTCGCGGTAGAAGCCCATCTCCTTGCCGAGCCCCTCGGCGTAGAGCCCCCAGCCTTCGGAATAGACGCCGTAGCCGCCGAAGCGGCGGAACTTGGGCACGCCGGGCAGCTCCTGCGCCAAAGCGATCTGGAAATGGTGGCCTGGGGCGCCCTCGTGATAGGCGATCGCCTCGACCTGCGGGCGAAGCACCTGAGTCATGTCGGCGAGGTTGACGTAGAAGATGCCGGGCCGCGAGCCGTCGGGCGACGGGCGGTTGTAGAAGGCGACGGCTGCAGTCTCCTGGCGGAACGCCTCGACGGCGCGAACCTCTAAGGGCGCGCGCGGCAGGCGGCGGAACCAGCGCGGCGCCGCCTCCATCACCTGGGCGATGAAGGCGCGGGCGTCGGCGAGGTAGCGTTGGCGGCCTTCGTCGGTGTTCGGATATTTATACTCCTGCCCCTCATTGAGGTGCGCGAAGAAGGCTTGGAGCGTGCCGGTGAAGCCGACCTGGGCCTTGATCCGCTCCATCTCGCCGTGGATTCGGGCGACTTCGCGCAGGCCGATCTGGTGGATCTGCTCGGCGGAGAGGCTGGTGGTGGTCGATTGGCGCAGGCGCTGCGCGTAATAAGCGGAGCCCTCGGGAAGGCTCCAGGCGCCGTTGTTCGTGGTGGCGCGCGGCTCGATCGCGGCGATCGTCGCGAGCAGCGATTCGTAGCCGCGGCGGAAGGGGCCGGTCAGCGCCTCGCGGGCGGCGGCGATCAGCCGGTCCTTTTCGGCCTGGGGGATTTGGAGCCGGCCCACCTTCGCCTTGAAATCGGCGAACAGCGCGCTGTCGGCGCCCTCGGTGAAGGGCGCGCCGGTCAGGATCCGGCGGCCGTCCTCGCGCACGGGCGCGAAGTTGAAGCGCGGGGGGATGATGCCGAGCCCGGTCTGGTGGCGGATATTGGCGCCGATCTCGCCCATCACCCGCTCGACCTCGCGCAGCCGCGCCACATAGGCCTGGGCGTCCGCGACGCTGTCGACCCGGTGATTGTTGATCAGGAAGACCGGGATATTGCCCATCGGGCTGCCGTTGTTGGTGGCCGGAAAGCCGTGCCAGCGCCAGCGGAAGGCGGCGCGGGCGTCGTTCGCGTCCTTCTCGAACAGCCGGAAGGAGAGGCGGCCCGCCGGGCTGAGCCGGGCGGGATCGAAGCGGCGGCGCAGATCGGCCAGCTGCCCCTCCCTCAGCGCCAGCTGCCTGGTGCGATAGGCGTCGGTATAATCGTTGAGCCGGTCGTAGAGCTGGCGGCTGCCGAGCGAGGTCAGCAGCTGCGGATTGGTCGCGATCGCCTCGTCGAACGCGGCGTCGAGGAAGGCGTTGAGCCGGGCGTCCTCGGCGGCCGGGCCGGATTGGGCGGCCGGGGCCGGCGGGGCGGACGGGGCGGAGGGGGCCTGGGCCAGCGCGATCGAAGTGGTGGCGAGCAGGAAAGCGAGGAGCGGGAGATGGGGCTTCAAGGCATTGGTCCTTATCGCAAGCGGATCGCTGCTTATTAGCGGCTGTTCGCGGCGGGTCCACCGCTCGCGACGGCGCGGTCGTCGCGCCGGCCGATCGAATAGCCGACAACGGCCCAAATTGCGCAGATGACGACTCCGCCGAGCGCCGCCAAAGGGGAGGATCCCATCGCGACCAGCCCGGTATTGGCCCAGGCGCTGATCAGATCGCCGCCGCGATAGACGAACGTGTCGATCGCGTTCTTCGCTTTGTATTTGGTCTCGGCGTCGACCCGGGTGAACAGCATCTCGCGGCCGATCCGGACGAAGGCATATTCGCCGACGCGGCGCGCGATCATCACGCCCGCGAGCACAGGGAAGGTCGCGGCGAGCGCGAGCAGTCCGAAGCCGAAGATCATCGTCACCGGCACCGCGGTGAGCAGGAAGGTGACTCCGAAGCGCCGCGCGATCCGGCCGGTGACGAAGATCTGGATCAAGATGGTGAGCGCCTGGACGGTCGCGTCGATCGCGCTGAATATCTGGGTCTGGGCGGTCCGGTCCGGGAAGGTCGCCTCGATGATCCGCGCCTGCTCGAAATAGAGGAAGGTGGTGGCCGAGGTGAGCAGGATCACGAACAGGGAAATGGCCATCAGCCAGGGCGTGCGCGCGATTAGGACGAGGCCAGCCCAGATCGAGCCGCCGATCGCCTGCTCCGGAGGGCGCGAGTCGTCCGGCTGGCCGTGCCGAGTCCGCCAGCCGAGCAGCCACCAGGCGAAGGGCAGGGTCGCGAGCAGCAGGGCGACCGAGAGGAAGAGCAGGCCGGAATGGCCGAGCGGCGCGACCAGGAAGCCGCTCAGCAGCGGGCCGGCGAGGCCGCCCAGGCTGGCGCCGGCGGCGATCTGGCCGAACAGGCGCCGGCCCTGCTCGGTGCCGAAGACGTCGGCCATCAGGCTCCATGCGATCGAGATGACGAACAGGTTCATCACCGAGATCCACACGTAGAAGCCGCGCGCCGCCCACATATTGTCCGGATCGACCCGCAGGCTGATCGCGAAGCCGCTCATCACCAGCGCGGAGAAGAGATAGGTGACGGGAAGCAGGGTCCGGCGCGCGACATTGCGGCTCAGCCAGCCGTAGAGCGGAACCACGACGAGCGCGCCGAAGAAGGTCGCGGTCCACAGCCATTGCAGATTTTCGACCCCGCTCGCGATGCCGAACGTCTCGCGCACCGGGCGCAACATGAAATAGGAGGCGAAGAGCAGGAAGAAGAGGGCGAAGCCGGCCAGCACCGCCGGCAGCTCGCCGGGGCGGGTCGCGAACAGGCGGCCGACCATGCCCCCGGCCGGCGCCTCAGAGGCCATCGATATATTGCTCCATCCGAGTTCTCAGCGCGGCGTCGGGCATGGGTCCGCGCGCGGCGCCCAGATTGTCGTCGATATAGCGGGTCTGGGACATTCCGGGGATCGCGATCGGATTGGACGGGTGCGACAGCACATATTTGAGGAAGACCTGGGCCCAGCTGGTCGCGCCGATCTCGCCCGCCCAGTCCGGCAGCGGCCGGTCTCGGGTGGCGGCGAACAGCCTGTCTCGGCCGAACGGCAGGTTGATCATTACCGCCAGCCCCTTCTCCCGGGCGAGCGGCAGGATTCGCTCGGCGGCGTTGCGATTGTCGAGCGCGTAATCGACCTGGATCGTGTCGAGCGTCTCGCGCCGCATCACCGCTTCGAACGCCTCGTACTGGCGGTCGGCCGAGGTGGTGATTCCGAGCGCCCTGATTCGCCCCGCCGCCTTGAGGTCGCGCAAGATGGCGAGCTGGTTGTCGACGTCGCGGAGGTTGTGGACTGCGATCAGGTCGATCCGGCCGGTGCGCAGCTTTCGGAACGAGTCCTCGATCTGCGCGACCCCGGCCTCGCGCGTGTCGACTCCGACCTTGGTGGCGAGGAACAGGCGGTCGCGCACGCCCAGCTCCTGGACGAGCTGGCCGACCACCTCCTCGGCGCGGCCGTAGGAGGGCGCGGTGTCGATCACCTGGCCGCCGAGCTCGGCGAAACGGGCGATCGTCGCCCTGAGCGGTGTCAGCGCTTCGGCGCCCTGCGGATCGTCGTAGCGGCGCGCGGTGCCGATGCCGACGATCGGCACAGCCGCGTTCGCGCCGGGGATTCGGACGGTGCGCAACCCGGCGGCGGCCGGGGCCGGCTGCCCGGCCAGCGCGCCGGCGAAGGGCAGAGCGGCGATTCCGGCGATCAGGGTTCGGCGGTCGATCATCAGCGTCTCCTTTTCGCGCCCCCACCCGGCGAACGGAATATGGGCCCGGGCCGCCGAGGCCAAGACAAAATTTGTCGCATTTTGTGGCGGGGCCTTCGCTCGTGGCGCGCGCTTTCGCTGGGCAGCGTTTCGCGCGAGGCGGCTGGCCCGGCCTTGATAACGGCATGGCCAGCCGCTACACTTTGCCATGGCCGCGGCATTCGAAACCCTTGCTTCCCCATTAGGTTACGGGACGGAATACCAAAGCGGCAATCCGTTTCCCCATATCGTCATCGACGATGCATTTCCCGAAGCGATGCTTCTCGAGGTCGCGCGGGAAGTGGATGCTCTCGAAGTGCCTTGCGAGCGCGAATTCTATGGGACGTCGCGCAAGCACCGGCTTTCCGACCTGGACGCCATGCCGCCGGCGACGCGCGCGCTCGTCGAGCAGCTCCAGGGCGCTGAATTCCTGCGCTGGCTGGAAGGCGTATCCGGCATAGAGGGTCTGGTTGCCGATCCGGGGCTCGAAGGTGGCGGGGTCCATCGCGTCGCGTCCGGCGGCTTTTTGAAGATCCACGCCGATTTCAGCTGGTCGAAGGACCTCCAGCTGCATCGCCGGCTCAACCTCCTTCTCTACCTCAATCGCGGCTGGCAGGAAGAATGGGGCAGCCAACTCGAATTCTGGCGTCGGGACATGAGCGAATGCGCCTGTCGCGTCGCGCCAATTTTCAATCGGATGGTCATCTTCTCGACCTCAGCCGACAGCTTTCATGGCCATCCCGAGCCGCTGCGCTGCCCGGAAAGCGTGACCCGAAACGCCATCGCGCTCTATTATTACACGGCCGATCGCCCGCCCGAGGAAATTCCGAACGGCCCGACGGTGCTCACCGATTACCGGCAGCGTCCTCAGGAGCGCTTCGGCGGGACGATGCACCGCCTTCATCGATTGATGATGCGGTTTCCGCTGCTTCGATCGACAACCGGGGCGCTGCGCCGCTTCCTGCGACGCTAGGGGCGGCCGCCAGCTCCCGCCCGCCAGCACGGATCCCACGCCGGTTCGGGGCCGAAGCGCGCGACCAGGAAATCGACCAAAGCTCGGACCCGGGCGGTCGTGGCGCGGCCGGGCGGCATGACGGCGTGGAGCGCGCCCTCCTCGACGGCGAAATCGCGCAGGATCACTTCGATGTCGCCGGCCTCGATCGCCGGCGCGGCGATGAAGCTTGGAAGCATGCAGATGCCGAGGCCCGCGACGGCGGCGGCGCGGAGCATCTCGCCATTGTTGGCGCGCATCCGCGGGGCGATCCGCACGGTCTCCCAACGGTCATCGACTCGGAAGCGCCATTGCTCGTTGCCGTAGACGAGGATGGAATGGCCGGCGAGATCGGCCGGGCGGGCGGGACGGCCGCGCGCCTCGAGATAGGCCGGGCTGGCGAGGACCGCCTTGCGGATCGGCGCGATTCGGCGGGCGACAAGGGCGGAATCGGCGAGGCGGCCGATGCGGACGGCGAGATCGTAGCCGCCGCCGATCAGGTCGACGGTACGGTCCTCGAATTCGATGTCGAGTTCCACGTCCGGATGGAGCCTGGCGAAATCGGCCAGAACCGGCGCGAGATAGGAAATGCCGAAGGAAAGCGGCGCGCTGAGGCGGATCGGGCCGGCGATCTGGGTCACCGCCTTGGCGACCACTTCCTGCGCGGCCTGGAGGTCGGCTAGGATCGAGGAAGCGCGGGCATAATAAGCCTGGCCGATGTCGGTCGGCTGGGCGCCGCGCGCCGTGCGGGTGAGGAGCCGAGCGCCGAGATGCGCCTCGAGCCGCGCGACCCGGCGCGAAAGGACCGGCTTGGAAAGACCCATCCGCTCGGCGGCGCGGGCGAAAGAGCCGGTTTCCGCAACCCGCACGAAGGCGAGGACGTCGACGAGGTCGGGTGCTGAGCGTTCCATATTCCGCAACACCAAGATAGGCGTTCGTTGCCTTCCGACAACACTGCTACGTCATTACATCCTGGCCTGCAATCCAGCCCAAGGGGTAGAGACATGAACAACATCCTCATCGTCACCAGCAGCGCCAATGGCGAGGCCTCCGTTTCGAGCCGGCTCGCGAAGGCCCATGCGGCCCAGCTCGCCGCCGCGCATCCGGGCGCCAGGATCGTCCGCCGCGACGTCGGCGCGGACCCGATCCCGCATCTGACCCATGTCACCGTCGCCGCGATCAAGGGCACGCCCGAAAGCGCGGCCGAGCTCGAGGCGCGGGCCCTGTCCGACACGCTCGTCGCCGAGCTGGTCGAGGCGGACCTCGTCGTCATCGCCTCGCCGATGTACAATTTCGGGATGAGCTCGACGCTCAAATCCTGGTTCGATCACGTGGCCCGCGCCGGCTTGACCTTCCGCTATACCGCCGACGGTCCGGAGGGCCTGCTCAAGGGCAAGCAGGCGGTGCTGATCGAGAGCCGCGCCGGCTTCTACAGCGAGGGCGCGGGCGCCGCGATGGACGGGCAGGAGCCGCATATCCGCACCCTGCTCGGCTTCATCGGCATCACCGACGTCACCGTCGTTCGCGCCGAGAAGCTTGCCTTCGGGCCGGAAGCGGCGGAGGCTTCGATCGCCGCGGCGGGCGAAGCGCTCGGCGCCGCCGTGCGGCTGGCCGCCTAGGAAGACGAAAGATGATCGACGTCCGCAAGTTCGACAGCCTCGGCCATGCCGACCATGGCTGGCTGAACGCCCGCCACCATTTCTCCTTCGCCGACTATCACGATCCCGCCCGCATGGGCTGGGGCTCGATCAGGGTGTGGAACGACGACGAGATCGGGGCCAAATCGGGCTTTCCGCCGCATCCGCACAGCGACATGGAGATCATCACCTACGTCCGCTCCGGCGCCATCACCCACGAGGATTCGATGGGCAATAAGGGC
>Ga0190265_10002655_pt1 | contig 12033 bp, 16 predicted proteins | sample Popmic124T_FD_133135 | JGI IMG/M metagenome (GOLD analysis project Ga0190265, IMG submission 133135) | Populus adjacent soil microbial communities from riparian zone of Indian Creek, Utah, USA - 124 T | ecosystem: Environmental > Terrestrial > Soil > Riparian zone | place: USA: Utah | collected... | reverse complement strand
GAAGCCGATGCCCTCCAGCGCTCTGGCGACGTGGTCGACGGATGCGTCGTATCCCGGTGTGCCGGTGGCGCGGATGCCACCGTTGGCGTCGGCAATCTCCTGGAGTGCAACGAGGTCGGCCCTCAGGCGATCCGGCTCGGCAACCAGGCCTGTCCCGCCCGGGTCCGCAGACGCATTGGGGGTCGCGCTCTGAACGGGCGCGGAGGAATCGGACGGGACGCTGCTCGGGACCGGGATGACGGTCGGGGGCGCGACGGCCGTGCAGGCCGCCAGCAGCGCGACGCTCGCCAGCGCCGCGAATCGGTGGGCGTTCATCAGCATGGGTAGGCTCGCCGATGCCTCGAGGTTCAGTTCCGGCGATCGGCGGGGCGTTGTATCATCGCGCCCCGGTTCGGCGAGCGGGAGTAGCTCAGTTGGCAGAGCGCGACCTTCCCAAGGTTGAGGCCGCGGGTTCGACCCCCGTCTCCCGCTCCAACGCACGTCGAAGGGATCATGTGGACCATGACCGACTCGATCGAACGTGGCGAGCCGTCGTCGGTCGACCCATGGCGCCACACAGCCACGATCCCGGTCCGGCAGTACGAGCTTGACGTCCTCGGCCACGTCAACAACGCCGTTTATCTGAACTGGGCCGAGCAGGTGGCGATCGACCACGTTGAGCGCCTCGGATTCGGCCGAGCCTGGTCGATCGCCCACGATGGCGCGTGGGTGGTCCGAGAGCATCACGTGACGTACCACCAGCCGGTCGAGTACGGGGAGGTCGTGACGGTGACGACCCTGCCTCAGGAGCTCTCCGGCGTGCGCGGCCTCCGGCGAACCGAGATCAATCGCGAATCGGATGGCGCGCTCACGACCGAGATCAGCACGGTCTGGGTGTGGGTCAGGTCCGCCGACGGCCGCCCATCACGGATCCCCGAGGAGCTCGCCCGGGTCTTCCGACGCTGAGCACGACGTTCGAACGCGGGGCCATTCGTCGACCGGTGACTGCCCGAAACCGCTGACGTACAGAATCCGACGACACTTGAGGGGGACTGAAGGAAACCAGATGCAGCACCGCGGCTTCATCCACGTCGAGATCTCGGCCGACGATCCGGGCAACCAGCTCGCGCTCTGGGAGGCACCGCCACGCAGCTGACCCCTCTCCGGCGTGGGACGACGGGGCGCGTGCCGGTCGCGCTCGCCTCGATCGCGCTCCTGGCTGCGTGCGCGTCGCCGGGCGGTACCGGGTCGGGCTCGGCGGTGAGCTCCGTGCCCGGCCAGTCGACGGGTGCGGCGTCACGGGCCGCATCCGCATCGGCCGCTGCGGCATCTTCGATGACGCCTGCCCCGGTGGCGCTCGGCTGGTCGCCCGTCACGGCAGACGGCCCTGCCGCCCGCGAGGACCACACCTGGACCGTCGACCCGAACGGCCGAACCGCATACCTGTTCGGCGGCCGCGACGGCGGCACGGCCTTCGACGACCTGTGGGCCTACGACCTCGAAGCGGATAGCTGGGCACCGCTCGATCCGGGCCCGTCGCCGGCGTCGCGCTTCGGCCACGAGGCCGCGTGGGTGAACGGGATCGGCCTGGTCCTCTTCGGCGGCCAGGCGGGCTCGTCGTTCTTCAACGATCTCTGGGCCTATGAACCCGACGCTGGCGCATGGACCGAGCTGCCCGCAGGCGGTGAGGCTCCGGTCGCCCGCTACGGCTCCTGCAGCGCCGTCGGCTCGGATGGCCGGCTGTGGATCAGCCATGGCTTCACCGCCGACGGCGTCCGCTTCGACGACACCCGCGCATACGACTTCGACGCAGAGGGCTGGACCGATGAGACACCGGCGGGCACCCGCCCCGTCGAGCGCTGCCTCCACACCTGCTGGCTGACCGCCACCGGCGCCCTGGCCCTCTACGGCGGCCAGACGACCGGCGTTCCGGCGCTTGGCGATCGATGGACCCTCGCCGATGGCGAATGGACGCAGTCGGCCGCCGCCCTCCCGAGCGAACGGAACCTGCCGGCGCACATCAGGCTCGACTCCGCCACGCTCATCTTCGGCGGCATGGCGCTCGACCTCGAGTTCCTGGGCGATCTCTGGCTCCTGCGCGACGATGAAGCCGATGCGGAGCAGCTGACGCCCGAGGGCCCCTCGCCGTCCGGTCGCGCCGGCGCCGCCCTCATCCGGGACGGCGGACGGATCCTCCTCTTCGGCGGTCGGACCGCGGACGGGGCGTCCAACGAGCTGTGGGCGCTGGGCGGCCTGGAGGTGGGCGGCTAGGGTTCAGCCGTCGTCGTCACCGCCGCCACCTCCCGGGCCGCTGTTGTCGGAGTCGCTCGGTTCCGGCGTCTCGTCATCGTCGTCATCGTCCGATGCCGTCGGCACCGGCGTCGCCGGGACGGGGGTGGCTGGCGGCGTCGGAGCCACGGTGGGGGCCACCGTGGGCGTGGGTGACGCCGTCGGGCTGGGCGATGGAGAAGGAGACGGGCTGTCGCTCGCCGTCGGCGAGTCGCTCGGGACCACGACCGGAGATGCGGGCGGGGTCGCGCCGACGTCGGGGCGAAGCTCGTCCATGATCCCCGCCAGGGCGAACGCTCCCACGGCGGCGATCACGACCACGGCAGCCACGGCGGTGAGCTGACCCAACCGGTGCCAGCTCCGCGGACCGGCGAGCAGCCGTGCCCACCAGCCAGCCTCCGGGTCCGGCTGCGCGTCGATCGCCGCCTGGATCCGCGACTGCAGCCCCGCCGGCACGGAACCGGTTCGATCCGTCGCGTACTCCTCCAGGGCTTGTGCGACACGATCCAGCTCCGCGTCCTGGAGATCGAGCTCGTCGGGGCCGTAGGGGTGCTGTGTCATCCGTCCGACCTCGCCGGCTTCATGATCGGCCGCAGGCGCTCGAGCCCACGTCGCAGGTGCGTCTTGACGGTGCCGAGCGGGCGTCCCGTGGCTTCCGCGACCTCGAACAGCGAGAGCTCACCGAAGAAGCGGAGTGAGACCACCTCACGATACGGATCGGGCAGGGCGGCAACGGCATCGCGGATCTCGTCGCGTGACTCCATGGCGGCCACGAGCTGTGTCGGATCGGCCGATCGATCGGCAAGGCGGGCCTCCCCGACCGCTTCGAGATCTGCTGTCGGCCGCCGCTGGGCGAGCCGCCTGAACGCCTGGCGCTGCGCGATCCGCAGCAGCCATGCGCGTGCCGATCCCTCTCCTCGGTATCCGCCAATCGCCCGAAACGCAGCCACGAAGGCCTCCTGGGTCACGTCCTCGGCATCGTGCTGCCTGCCGAGGATGCGCAGGCAGGTTCGGTACACCGCGGCGGTCTCCCGCTCGACGAGCCGGCCAAAGGCATCTCGATCCCCGGACCGGGCGGCGGCGATGAGAGCGTGGTCGTCCACGCCCCCATCGTGCCACGTCGCCGACTGCATCCCGTGCGGACGGTTGCGGGGGCGATCAGCTCAACCGCCGTGGCCCGAGCTGTCGTCGTCGTCATCGTCATCGTCGTCGTCGCCGTCGCCGGGACCCGAGTTGTTGTCGTCGTCATCGTCATCGTCATCGTCGTCGTCGTCGCCGTTGCCGGGACCCGAGTTGTCGTCGTCCTGGTCATCGTCGTCGTCGTCGTTGCGGTTGCCGGGACCCGAGTTGTCGCGATCGTCGTCGTCGTCGTCATCGCTGGCCGACGCACTCGGAGACGCGCTGCCGGACCGACCGTCGTCATCATCGTCCCCGTCGTCATCTTCACTTGCCGACGCGGATGGTGACGTGGACGGGGTGGCAGCTGTCGAGGCGGAGGCCGAAGGCGACGCCGATGCCGAGTCGCTCGCATCGGCGCTGGCGCTCGCTCCAAAGGTTGCGCCTGCCGCCGTCGCGGAAGCCGAGCCGGACGCCGATGCATCCGGAGAGCCGGTGGTGACGCGGCCGTTGGCGAGGGCGATCGTCGCCAACGCCAAGAGGCTGATGACGGCGAGGACGCCGCCTCGAATCGTTGAGTTGACCTTCACGCTGGAATCTCCTGGCTTCGGGGTCGACCCGCTCAATCGCGGATCGGTCTTCACCAGGTATGAGTCAGCGGGGCTCGAAAAGGATTCACCACGGAGGGGACGGCCCGCCTAGGAGGAGGACTCCTCCAGCGTCGACGCAACCTCGATCTCGACATTTCCGGCCAGCGCTCGCGAGATCGGGCACTCGTCCTTCGTCGCCTGCGCGGCAGCGTCGAAGCCGGCCTCGTCGAGTCCGGGGACGGTTCCGACCGCGTCGAGCTGCGAGCGGGTCACCGTCCATGCGTCGCCAACCTTGTCGAAGCTGACCGTCGCCGAGACGTGCATGTGCTCGGGCGGTGTCCCGCCGCGCGCGAGCCGGCCGGAGAGTGCCATCGCAAAGCAGGAGGCATGGGCGGCGGCGAGGAGCTCCTCGGGAGAGGTGCGGCCTTCGGGAGCCTCGGTCCGTGAGGCCCATGAGATCGGGAGATCGGTGAAGAGCCCGCTCGAGGCGGCGGTGGTCGTGCCGGATCCCTCCTGCAGGCTCCCGGTCCAGGTGACGGTCGCGGTTCTGGTGGCGGTCATCGGTGCTGGCTCCTTCGCTAGACTCGGGCCGAGGATGACCAGCCTACCCGAACCCCGTCCGATCATCCGCGGCGAGCGTGTCTACCTCCGACCGGCTGAGCGGGAGGACGTCCCGACGTTCGTTCGCTGGTTCACCGACGCCGAGGTCCTGGCCAACCTCGCGATGTTCGCGCCGATGAGCAACGCCGCCGAGACCGCCTGGTTCGACCGGATGCTCGCCGCGCAGGGCTCGACCGACTATCACTTCGTCATCTGCCTGGCTGCCGACGACCGACCGATCGGCACGATCGGCCTGCACGAGATCAACTTCGTCGACGGTCGCGCCGAGTTCGGGATCGCCATCGGCGAACGGTCCGAATGGGACAAGGGCCACGGAACCGATGCGACGCGTGCGATCTGCGACTTCGGCTTCGGGGAGCTGCGGCTGGAGCGCATCGGCCTCTTCGTGTATGCGGGCAACGATCGGGCACGACGCGCGTACGAGAAGGCGGGATTCAGCCACGAGGGCACGATGCGACGCGCCCACTACCGCCGTGGCGAGCATCACGACGTGCACGTCATGGGCCTGCTGCGCACCGACTGGCAGGCACTCCCGCATCGGCGAAGCTGGGAGCCGGACTGACGTCCATCCTCGACCTTCCGGCACGAACCGAGAGCCTCGACGGTCCGGCACGCCAGCGCGCCGAGCGCCTGATCGACGTTCGTTCGGTGGTCGCCCGGACCGATCCGCCGCCAGCCATGGAGCCGTGGCTGACGAGGGTCTTCGGTTCGGCGGAGGCCGTGCGCGAGCAGCGCCTGATCAAGGTCAGCAACCGTGTCACCGGCGAGGCGACGCTCTTCGCGCCGCTGCGCGCGCGCCGCCCGATCGACGGCGCCTCGGCGTCCGGCGACCTGGCGGCCGAGATCGCGGATACCGCGGACGATCCCTTCTGCGACCCGGAGTCCGGCACGCCGGCCCACGAGTTCGGCCGGGTCCGGGGGCGACGCATGATCACCGGCGCCAACGCTGCCGCCGCCGATGCGTACCACGCCGTCCTCGTCTTCGACGAGCACGACCCGCTCGCCTTCGACGCCGACCTCGTCGCCGACCTGTTCGCGACCGGGCGCGAGTGGGCGGAGCGGGCGCAGCGCGCCGATCCGTCGGCCACGAACTACCTGGCGCTCTGGAACTGCCTGTGGCGGGCGGGCGGCTCGATCGTGCATGGCCACGCCCAGGCGCTCCTCGGCTCCGGGCCGCACTACGCCCGCCTCGAGCGCTTCCGCCAGGACGCGCAGACCTACCAGGCAACCCACGGAGCAAACCTCGCCGCCGACCTCGGAGCCATGCACCTCGACCTCGGCCTCGCCGCCGGCACCACCGTCATCACCCTGGCGAGCCTGACGCCGATCAAGGAGCGGGAGGTGCTCGTCATCGGCCAGCCCGGCATGGATGAACGAGATCGATCGTTCACCGACGCGGTCGCCCGCGTGCTCGTCGCCAGTCGCGATCGGCTCGGCGTCCGGTCGTTCAACCTGGCCCTGTGGCGCCCGCCGCTCGCGGCCGCCGATGGATGGGACGGCATCCCACCGATCGTGCGGATCGTGGACCGAGGCGATCCGCTTCAGCGTCCGTCGGACATCGGCGCGATGGAGCTGTACGGGACGCCGATCGTCGGCTCGGACCCCTACGACGTGATCGCCGCCCTCGGCTGAGGCGTTTCGGGCATCGGGTACGATGCGGCCGTGTTCGAGCTGCGCCGGGACCCGGTCACCGGCTGGTGGTCGGCGATCGTCGCCGATCGCGCCTTCGAACGCGCCGCGTTCGAGGTCCAGGCGCAGCCGATCGAGGGCACCCATTGCCGCCACTGTGACGAGGCGCCCGACAAGGCGCCTCCCCACATGGTCCGCCGCGTCGCACTTCGCTCCCAGGCGTTCCATCGCATCGACTCGACGAAGGCGACCGCCACCCAGCTGGCGATGAGCGAGGTCGAGCGCGCCACCGGTGCATGGGAGATCCTCGTCGCGCCACGCGACCACCACGAGCGCCTCGCCGACGCCGCTCCCCAGCTGGCAGGGGCGCTGCTGCGTTCCGCCCGCGATGCGATGCTGGCGCTCGCATCGGATCCTCGCCCGACCGATCCGGATGGCAAGCCCGAGCCGCTGTACATCCAGGTCGTCCAGAGCTACGGCCGCCAGGCCGGCTCGCGCACGTCGCACCTGAACCTGGAGCTGTACGCGATCCCGCAGGTGCCGCACTGGGTTGCCGAGGAGATCGGTGGTGGGGCGCGCCAGATGATCAAGGCTCGCCGGTGCGTCTGGTGCGCCCTCGCCGAGGCCGAGGAGGAACGAGAGGAGCGGCTCGTGCTCGCCGATCATCACGCCGTGGTGTTCACGCCGGCGGCGAGCCGATCGGCGTTCGAGATGATGGTCGTGCCACGTCAGCACGCCGCGGACTTCACCGCCCTCGACGACGACGCGATCACCGACACGACGGCCACCCTCCAGCGCGCCCTGCACGCCCTCGAGGCCCTCGGCGACCCGCCGTACAACCTCTTCCTGCACACCTCGCCGGCCGGCGAGCGGCTCGACCAGACCTTCCACTGGCACTGGGAGATCCATCCCCGCCTTCGGACGATTGCCGGACTCGAGCGCGCAACGGCGCTCGCCGTCAACCCCGCGGCTCCCGAATATGCCGCGGAGGCGCTGCGCGCGCACCTCGCCGGTAACAGATGACGGTCATGAGCCGTCTGGAGCGGTCGAGGGGACAACTTCGTGCTCGGAGGGACGATTGGACGCCATGGTCATGCCCGGCCCGATCCCGTGGAGCCCCACGGTGAGCCGCGGCGCGCCCGGCGCACGCGAATCCGACTTCGAGCAGCTGTTCGAGGAGTACTCGGCCCCGATCTTCAATTACGTCCTGCGCATGGTCGGTGACCCGGACCGAGCCGCCGACATCACCCAGGACACGTTCATCAAGGCCTATCGCAAGCTTGACACCGTGACCGATGCGACCTCGACCCGATCGTGGCTGTACCGGATCGCGACGAACACCGCGATCGACGACATGCGCCGTCGGCGCAACGTGACCACCATGAGCGACGATCAACCCACCTTCGCGAATCGCGCGGACACCAGGCCCGGACCCGAGGCCGAGGTCATGGCCGGGACCCTGGACGAGCGCGTCCAGCGCGCCCTCATGACCCTTCGCCCCAACCACCGCCAGTGCCTGCTGCTCAGCGATCTCGACGACATGAGCGCGCAGCAGATCGGCGAGGTCATGGGCCTCTCGTACGGCGCGGTTCGGACACTCCTCTGCCGCGCCCGCGGTGAGATGCGGCGAGCCCTGGCCGCCGAGGGATTCAGCCGATGAGCATGAACCGCCACGAGCCGTTCGAGGAGCTGATCAGCGCCTCGCTGCACAGTGACCTGACGAAGGAGGAGCGCGAGCGCCTTGACCGCCACCTCGACACCTGCGACGAGTGCCGAGCGACGCTGGCCGCCTTCTCCGACCAGAGACGGATCGTCTCCGGGCTCCGACATGTCGCGCCGCCACGCGACCTGAGTGCCCGGATTCGGGCCGGCATCGAGCGCAAGCGCACGTCGGTGCCATGGTGGCGCCGGCCGCAGGTCGCCTTCGCCGGAATCGGCGGAAGCCTTGCCCTCGTTGCTGGCGTCCTGCTCGCATTCGTGCTGATCAACGGCCAGCGCGACCCGGTCGGCGTCGCATCGCCAACCGCCTCCGCCGACCTCCAGCCGAGCGCGACCCCGGTCCCGACGCTCCCGCCACCGGCCTCGGCCGCGCCGAGCATCGCGCAGCCCTCGGCCGCCCCCACCGAGTCTCCTGCGTCAGCCTCCCCAGAGCCCGAGGTCTTCCTTGCCCTGACGGGGCCGGTCGACAACCAGGCGCTCACGATCCGAGATGGGCCAACCGGCGACACGATGGCCGAAGTCGATACACCCTCCGGTGCGCCGATCGCCGCCGAGCTCTCGCCCGATGGTCAGTGGCTGGCGTACATCGCGGGAGTGGGCGACAGCGGCCTCCACGAGGTGCGCGCCATTCGCATTGCCGATGCTGCGCCATCCGATGACCCCGAGGCGCCCTCACCGATCGAATCGCCGATCGACGTCGGTGAAACCGTCATCCTCGGAGACTCCGTCGCCGGGGGCGCATTCCTCGAGCATCTGTTCTGGTCGCCGGAGTCGCGGTACCTCGCCTTCACCCTGATCGACCCCGACGGTGGTGGTGCCGATGTCTGGATCTTCCAGCCTGCATCGGGTGACGTCGATCCGCTCACCGGCAGTGGCCGTGCCTATGCCGGCAGTTGGGCCTTCGGCGGGTCAGGGACCTCAGGCATGTGGGTCAGCGTGGCCGGCCAGACGCCGCGGAGCTACCTCGTTTCGTGGCATGACGACGCGGGCCCGATCGAGCTGACCGATCCGGCGGACAGCGAGTTTCCGCCAGCCGAGAACGTCTTCCAGCCGGTGATCAGTCCAGATGGAGGATTGGTCATCTTCTGGAGCGGCCGGATGGACCGCCCCGGCGAGGACTGGGTCTTCGTCGAGGGTGGCGCGCCGTGGCTGGCCGAGAACACCGCCGACGGCGCGGGCGGCTTCGAGTTCACTGATGCCCGCGAGCTCTTCGGCGACGTCACGATCGGACGCGATGCGTTCGAGTCCGCGGCGATCACCTGGGGGCCGGATAGCGATAGCTACGCGGTCTGGGACACGAAGTGGGAGGGCCGCCCACACGGGTCTGATGCCGTGCCATACCCGGACGTCACGCGCGTGTACTTCGGCCACGCGCTGGCCGCGGGGGGACTCCGGGCGGATCAGGCCCTCGATCTCGGTGACATCCCGCAGGGCTCGTACGTGGTTGACGTCAAGGTGTCGCCGACTGGCCGCCATCTCGTGATCACCGCCGGGCGCCCGCGGGCAGGCGCTCTCGACCCGCCGCGCTCCGACCTGCTGCTCGTGGAGCGCAACACCGGCGAGGTCCCTGACGAGGTCGAGGTCCTCGAAGACGGCGATCGCGGCTGGTTCGGCCCCGCGGCCTTCGACAGCGCTCCCTGACGCATCGGTATACTCGCCTCAGCGAGCCCTTTAACGCGGTCCCGTGAGGCCGCCAAGGAGAGACCGATGAGTGAGCGCCGCATCCTCGACGCAGACGACGTCCGCCGCGCCCTGACGCGCATCGCCCACGAGATCGTCGAGCGCGATGGCACCGTCGAAGAGCTCGTCCTCGTCGGGATCCGCAGCCGCGGCGTCCCGATGGCGAGGCGCCTGGCCGGCCTCATCCAGCAGCACGAGGGCGCATCGGTCCCGATCGGGTCGATCGACATCACCTACTACCGCGACGACCTGACCCGGATGGCACACGCGCCGATCGTCAAGCGCTCTGACCTGGAAGTGGAGGTCGGTGGCCGGATCGTCGTGCTCGTCGACGACGTGCTGTACACCGGGCGCACGGTTCGAGCCGCCCTCGACGCGCTCACCGACCACGGCCGGCCGCTGGCCGTGCGCCTCGCGACACTGGTCGACCGCGGCCACCGCGAGCTTCCGATCCGGCCCGACTTCGTCGGCAAGAACCTGCCGACCGGTGATGACGAGATCGTTCATGTCCGGCTGGTCGAGACCGATGAGGTCGACGAGGTCGTGATCGAGCGGCCCGAGCGCGTCGCATGACGCTCACCGCAGAGCCGCGCTCGTGGACCCAGCGGCATCTGCTCGACGTCAAGGGCCTGCACAGGGACGAGATCGAGCGGCTCCTGGACCTCGCCGTCGTGATGCGGGACGCGCGGGCGGCGCGGACGAATCGGTCGCTCCTGGAGGCCGACACCGTCGGCCTTGCGTTCTTCGAGGCGTCCACCCGCACCCGGGTCAGCTTCGAGCTCGCCGCCAAGGCGCTGGGCGCGACGGTCGTCGACCTGCAGGTCGGCTCGAGCAGCGTCGCGAAGGGTGAGTCGCTGATCGACACGGCAAGGACGCTTGAGCGCACCGGCGTCACGATCCTCGTCCTGCGCCACCCCACCTCCGGCGCGCCGGAGATGGTCGCACGAGGCACTGGCCTGCGCGTGGTGTACGGGGGTGATGGCACCCACGCGCATCCGACCCAGGCGCTGGCCGACGCGCTGACGCTGCGCGAGCACCTCGGCGGTCTTGACGGGCGGCTGGTCACGATCGTCGGAGACGTCGTCCACTCGCGGGTGGCGCGCTCGAACATCCATTGCCTCCAAGCGCTGGGCGCCAGGGTCCGCATTGCCGGCCCAGCTGCATGGATCGAAGGATTCGAGACCACGACGGGGCTCGAGATCGCGACCGGCCTCGCGGCGGGTCTTCGCGACGCGGATGCGGTGATGGCCCTGCGTGCCCAGCTCGAGCGGGGAGCCATCCTCCCGCCCGAGCTCGCCTCGTGGCGGCTCGACACCGAGCGCATGGGCCTGGCACGCCCCGGCGCACCGATCCTGCATCCGGGTCCCACGAACGAGGGCGTCGAGCTCACTGCCGAGCTTGCGAGCGGCCCGCGCAGCCTGATCGGGCAGCAGGTCTCGAACGGGGTCCCGGTGCGGATGGCCGTCCTGGCATGGCTTGCCGGCTCTTCCTGAGCTCGCGTCGTCGGCCGCTCCGTATGACGAGCTGACGGCGATGTGGGACGATGCGGGCGGCCACGCGCCAGCCCTCTCGCCGCACGACTGACGAGGCATGGCTTGTCGATTCGCTACAACGAGGAACTCGACCCGAATGAGGGGCCGGGATTCGGCTGTTTCGTCACCCAGGCGATCCTATTCGCGATCCTTCTGCTGCTCATCCCCGTTGGGCTCTTCACCTTCGGATGGCCGGTGTGGATGCTCGCGACGCTGCTCGTCGTGGCGCTCATCCTGCTCTTCTTCGTGAGCATGACGAGCGTCTTCCTGCTTCGGGTCTTCTTCGCCGATCGCCGGCGGGGCCGCGGCCGCCAGACGGGCGTCGCCCGACCTGAGACGCGCGTCATCACCACGCAGGAGGACGACCCCGATGCAAGCTGACCGACGGGCCACCGCGATCGGCGGCTTCCTGGCGATCGGAATCGGGGTCGGGACCGCGATCGGCGTAGCGCTGGACAACATCGCAATGGGGATCGGCATCGGCGTGGCGCTCGGCCTCGTCATCGGCCTTTCCGTCTCGAGCTCGCAGAAGCCGGAGTAGCCCCGCAATGCCGCTGATGGTCACCTTCTTCAACGTCCGCAAGGTCCGCGACACGATCTTCAAGAGCGGGATGCGTCACATCTTCCCGCGCACCGCGCGGCAGGCGGAGGAGAAGTACGGGATCCGCTTCGTTGGCTGGTACAACGTGACGGAGGGATCGACCTGGAACAACGTCATGATCCTGGACCTCCCGAACTACGCGGTGCTCGATCAGCTCTACGAGGACCCGTCGATGCGCGGCTTCGGGCACCGCGTGGCGGAGTCGGTGTTCGACAAGAAGCACACCATCTTCCTGCGCGAGCGCATGGGGCCCGACTTCGTGTTCAAGCCGTGAGCG
>Ga0190265_10002654_pt1 | contig 12034 bp, 11 predicted proteins | sample Popmic124T_FD_133135 | JGI IMG/M metagenome (GOLD analysis project Ga0190265, IMG submission 133135) | Populus adjacent soil microbial communities from riparian zone of Indian Creek, Utah, USA - 124 T | ecosystem: Environmental > Terrestrial > Soil > Riparian zone | place: USA: Utah | collected... | reverse complement strand
ACCAACGTCACAGTCGGAGCGGGGATGATCACCGGTGAGGGCTCGTGAGCGAGAACGTGGTCTGGCACCGGGGTGCGTTGGGCCTGTCGGATCGCAAGACGGTGACCGGTGGCGAGGGCATGACCGTGTGGATGACCGGGCTGTCGGGGAGCGGCAAGTCGACGATCGCCTATCTGGCCGAGAAGATGCTGGTCAATGCGGGCAGGGCGGCATATGTGCTCGACGGGGACAACCTGAGACACGGACTCAACTCCGATCTCGGTTTCGACACCGGGGATCGTGCTGAGAACGTGCGACGGGTGGGTGAGGTCGCCCGGCTCATGACCGACGCCGGCATGGTGGTGTTGGTCCCGGTGATCTCACCTTTCGCCGCCGACAGGAAGATGGTCCGGGAGGCACACCAGCAAGCAGGCTTGGGCTTCGTCGAGGTGTTCGTCGATGCCCCACTCGAGGTCTGCGAGCAGAGAGATCCCAAGGGCCTCTATGCCCGGGCCCGGGCCGGTGAGATCTCCGACATGACCGGGATCGACTCCCCGTATGAGCCACCGGGGAACCCTGATCTGCACCTCGATGCCGGCTCCACGGAGCCGGCAGAACTGGCCGATCGTCTGGTCGCCCTGGTCAGGGATACGCGATGACCACCACAACGTCACCGGTCTACTACGCCCGCCGCTTCAACGAATACATGTCCGAGCTGTGGCGGCGCAGGGACTTCATCTGGTTTCTCGCCCGGGGAAACATCAAGGCCCGTAACGCCTCCACCTTCCTCGGCCTGGTCTGGTGGGTGCTCAACCCCCTCCTGCTCGGGCTTGTCTACTTCTTCGTGTTTGGACTCATCTTCCCCACCCAGCGCGACATCGCATACCTGCTCTCGGGGATGTTTGTCTTCCACTACAGCAGCCAGTCACTCACCGGTGGCGCCAGCTCGATCCTGCAAAATTCGAAGCTCCTGGTCAACATCAGGTTTCCCCGCCTCATCCTCCCTATCGCTTTCCTGCTCGAGTCGACCTTCGGCTTCCTGGCCTCCCTGATCGTGTTCTACCTGATCGTGATTCCCTTCAGCGACGTCCTCCCCGGACCGGAGATCGCCCTCCTGCTCGTGGCCCTGCCCCTGCAGATCCTCTTCAACGTGGGCCTCGCCGCGGCCACAGCCCGGCTGGCGGTCCCCTTCCGTGACATCAACAACCTGATCCCGTATCTGAACCGAATCTGGCTCTACATGTCACCGATCATCTGGCCGCTCTCGCTGGTGGAAGGGCTCTCCGAGCCATTGCACAGTCTCCTCCGACTCAACCCGATGTTCCCGATCATCGCGGTATACCGCACCGCGCTCCTTGGGTACCCGCTGGAGCAGGCCGACGTGGTTGCGATGGTGGCCTGGTGTCTGGCGATTGGGATCATCGGAATCGCCATGTTCATCAAGTACGAAGGGAAGATGGTGAGGTATCTGTGAGCCTGCCTGCCATCAAGGTGGACAGCGTCTCGGTTCGATTCCGTCCCTATGTCGACAGGCGCCCCACCCTTCGGCGCTCGCTGGCGACCTTCCGACACAAGGAGACCCAGCTGGTCGAGGCCCTCAAGGGTGTGTCCTTTGAGGTGGCGAAGGGCGAGGCGTTCGGGATCGTCGGCCAGAACGGCGCCGGCAAGAGCACCTTGCTTCGGTGCATAGCGAGAACTCTCAGACCGGACGAGGGCAGGATCGTGGTGCGGGGCCGGATGTCGACGCTTCTCCAACTCGGCGTCGGCTTCAACGCCGAGCTTTCGGGCAGCCGCAACATCTACCTGGGCGGTCTGGTGGCCGGACTCACCAAGAAGCAAGTAGACGAGAAATACGACGACATAGTCGAGTACTCCGAGCTGGGTGATGCCATTTACCGACCGATGAAGACATACTCGTCGGGGATGTTCTCCCGCCTGGCTTTTGCCGTGGCCATGCATCTCGACCCCGAGGTCCTATTGCTCGACGAGGTGCTTGCCGTCGGCGACGAAGGCTTCAGAGAGAAGAGCATGGCAACCATGCACGAACTGCTCGGTCGCTCCGGCAGCATCGTCTTCGTCAGCCACGCAGTTCGCCAGCTGGCGGAGTTCTGCGACCGGGCCGCGTGGCTCGACCGGGGCGAGCTCGTCGCCGTTGGCGATGCCGAGGACGTCGTCGAGCAGTATCGGGCCGAGGTGAGAAAACGTCGGCAGGAGATGAGAGCCCAAGGGATCGGGTGAGCATTCCTCCCGGGGGAGCCCCACCCGAGCCGTCCAAACCAGAAGGCGATGATGCCTTGGCCCGGCTGGAGCCGGACGTCGACTCCGAGCTCAGCATGGCCATTGAAGACTTCCGGGTCATCCGCGCCGATCTGACTGCCCGGCTCGATGAGCAGGTCGCCCGCTCGCGGGAGCTGGAACGAGCCCTGAAACAGGCGGAACGAAAGATCGAGTCGATCTACGAGAGCAGGACGTGGATCGTGGGTAAAGCGTTACGTCGAGTGGGACGGCCGTTCACGGCCTCGAAGGATGAGATGTCGACGCCGGCATCAGTTGCGACTAGAACCACAACGGAGAGCCCCTTCGTTGAAGCGTCGTTGCCGGGCGAGCCGCACCCGCTTTGGAAGGAGTATCAGGCTGAGATCGCTCACCCGCTCGAGCCAGGCGATCCTGGGGGCGTGTTCATGGTTTCGACGACCAGTTTTGGAGAGGGCCGGGGAGATCTGTTCGTTGCGACAGGGCTTGGCCGGAGTATGCGCCGTCGCCGATTCAGTGTCGTCTACCTCGACCAGGGGCACTGGTACCAGCCCTTACCAGATGCGCAATGGGTCGTGGCCATGATGCCTGCCTTTCGTCCATCCCGAGCGGCGTCCGGCCCGACGACCATTGGGTGGGCACGGAACGAGTTCATGAGCTGGCTCACCCATCCCGAGTTGGATCGGTTCGATGCCATCCTCTGCTCTTCGCCTTCTGCTGCGGCCGAGTTCGAGCGGCTGTACGCCGGCCCCATCCATGTCCTTCCAATTGGAGTCGACGTCGAGCTCTTCCGGCCGATCGAGGGCTCTACCCGGCAACGGGACGGGGTGGTGTCGACTGTGAATCAATGGGGGAGAGAGCGCGATGTCTACCGCGCCCTTCGGTCCATGCCAATCGATTTCCCGTTGAGAATCCATGGCCAGTCGGCCGGGCTCCCGTTGCAGCTGGCTCGCTATGACCAGGGGCCCGTGCACTTCTTCGAGCTCCCCAAGGTCTACTGGGGCGCCCGGATCGTGCTGGACGACTTCAATCGCACCACGGTCGGGTGGGGCGCAGTGAACAGCCGCGTGTTCGAAGCGATCGCCGCTGGGGCGCTGCCGGTGACGAACTCACGGCGGGGCCTCGACGCGCTGGGGTTGGCGGAGATGCCGACCTACGCGGCCCAAGAGGAACTGAACCCGCTGGTCAATCGATTGCTCGGCGATCCTGATGGCGCCGAGGCCCTGGTCGAGAAGTTGGGCATGGTGGTTAGGGAGCGCCATTCATTCGACCAGAGGGCCGCGGATCTGGCCACGATCCTCACCGGGCTCGCGGGATGACGCCCATCAGGACCGGCGGGGCGGGCGTATCCGTGATCACACCGCAGACCCGAGGAATGATGGTCTCATGACCGCCACCGTGGATCAGGCGCGGCCTCCCGCAACTCGTTCGTGGTGGGTCGAACACCGGTACCTGCTGGCAATCGGCGGAATCACCCTCCTCGGCGCGACCATCCGGCTCATCGGCCTGGGCAGCGAGCCGTTCTGGCTGGACGAGGCCCACACTGCCAACTTCACGACTCTGACGATGAGTGAGCTGTGGTCGTTCGATCCTGTCTACAACCGGGCGAATCCTCCGGGCTACATCGTCCTGATGAAGGCATGGGCTCAGATCAGCCGCTCGGAAGAATGGTTCAGAGCATCGTCGGTGATCGCCGGCGTGCTGACGATCCCCTTGCTCTATCTGAGCTGTGCACGCATGGGCAGTCGGCGGGCTGGGCTCGTGGCGGCGCTCCTACTCGCTCTCGCCGGTTACCAGGTGCGGTATAGCCAAGAAGCGCGGGCCTACGCGATCCTGACCATGCTCGTCGCCCTCGCGATCCTCGCCGTCACCCAACTGGTCACAGAACCCGATGGGCGTCTCGCTAAGCCAATCCGCAAACGGCTGAAGGAGCGGGACCTGCATCGTCGGATCACATGGACCGACGTTGCGTGGCCCACCTACGGTCTGGCTACGGGTCTGGCACTGCATATGCACAACACCAGCCTGACCATCCCGCTTGCTGCCACTTTCGGAGTGGGAATCTGGTGGCTATCGACCAAGCCCAAGCCTCGCCGCTTCGTCCGCAACTGGGTGCTCGCCAATCTTCTCGCTCTGGTGGTTTGGGCTCCGTGGCTCCCCGGTTTCATGACTCAATTGTCTCGGGTGAGCAACGAGTTTTGGGCGACCGGTCCCACCTGGACGACGGCCCTGCGTGACTTCGCCGTCCTGGCAAAAGGGGACATCGGTGCGATGGTGCCCTTCGTCGAAACATGGTGGATCAACGCGTTGGTGCTGATTGCGGTTGGTGTGCTGGTCTTGCTCGGTCTCAGGAGGATGGATTCCAAATACCGGCCGGTGATCTTGTCCTTCATCATCATCCATCCGTTGGCCCAGCTGCTTTACAGCTTGAGGAGGCCAGTGTTTCTGGCCAGAACCCTGATCTGGATCTCTCTCGGTGTGCTCATCGCAATAGGGTTCGCGGTCTCACACTTGAAGGGGGCGAAGCTATGGCTGGCGACGGCGGGGCTTCTGCTGGTTCCGGTGCTCGGAACCGTCGGTTATCACATTGCCTTTGAGAAGACGCCATGGGACGAGGCTGCTGCGATAGTTGCTGCAGAGGCCGGTCCGGATGACGTCATCTTCGTCATGTCTCCGAACAACGTCGTCCCCTTCCGCCACTACTTCCGGGAGTACGACCTCGGTCTGGACGCGACTCGACTACCGAACGATCTTCCCAATCGAGAGACGGACGAGACGATCATCAACCAGTCAGATCTCGAGTCACTTCGCATCGTGGCATCGGGCAGCGATCGAGTCTGGTTGGTGCTACGTCGGGCGGTCCAGGTTCCCAACTACGAAGAAGTCGATCCCTTCCTTCGGTCCCTGGCGCGCGAGTTCGAAGTCCACGATCTTGGGGACATGGCAGTCGTCGAATACCAGATGAACTGACGCTTCCTAACTCGACAATCTCGGGATCTCGTCATCGAGGACGCGGTTTCGGACGAACGGCGCGCCGGTCGCCACTGTGGCCACCATTACCCCGAGGGTCATTACAGCCAGGATTGCGGTCGGATCTTCGCCCACGGAGTAACCAGCACCGATTGTGAGCAACGTCACCGGGATCCAGGCGATCAACGTTCGGTTGGCTCTACCCAACGAAAGCAGCGCGACCGAGCTCAGCAAGGCCCCAGTGGCGAGAATGGTCAGTGCCGCGGCCAGAGCGTGGTCGATCGGTTCGAGAATCCCCCCGGCCGCGAAGATTGGTGTGATGACCAGTTCGCCCAGCGTCCAACCAAATGCTGCGGCGATCAGGCTGATCACAACGAGCCAGAGACCGACCCGTCGTGAGGCGGCAGCGATCCTGGACTGGTCCATTCCGGGGAGATCCTGAGTGAAACGTCGGGTGATTGCCGGGAGGGCGCCCAGCACCAGCTGGTAGGGGGCGCGGTAGACAGCCAGGGCGACGAAAAGAGCGGACACCAATTCCGGACTTGCTCCGGCCGCTGCGAGCACCGTCGGTGCCGCGACCAGGATCAGATGATCGGATATCCCTGCCACCGAGGCTGCGACGGGCAAGAGACGATCTCTTGGGGATCCCCCTTGGGATTCGGCACGGGCCGCAGTGTTTCGGCCGCGAAGACCCAGCAGGGCAACGGCATACCCGGCGAGGAGAGCGATGGCGTACCACCGGGCGCCGGCGTTGACAATCCCGAGGATGATTGCGGCACTAGCCCTCACGAGGTTCTCCCCCCCGACGACGGCGGCGAGCTGTGTGGGTGACCCATGGACGGCGAGCCATCCCCGGGCCTTTCCAGTAAGGAAGGCGCCGATCGGGATGAGGCCTCCGACCAGGGGCCAGAACGGACTCGCGTCGCCGAAAATCCGAATCCGATAGACCCACAGGATGGGCAGTGCCAGTGCCAGGAGCAGCATCAGGGGGAGTAGCTCGGCCGACCGAGAGATCGCACTTTGACCCACCAGCACCTCGCGGCGCACCGTGACCACCTGAGTCGAGAACGTGACCACGGCGGTCGCTATCGCCCACACCGTCCACAGCTGTGAGATGGGTCGGAAGCCTTCAAGTCCGAGGCTACGAGTTGCGATTACGACAAATACGAAGGCGCCTAACCCCGCCAACGCCGATCCGGCCAGGATGACCAAGCGGCTCCTCCGCAGCGTGGGCGACCACAATCTGGACACGGCTCGGATGCTATTCACCGGCTTAGCTGGCCTTGTGACTAAATGGCATTCACCACCCGGGCCCAGTTATGCGAGACTGTGATGCACACGCCAACTTTTCGATTGCCGGGGTTGAGATGACGAACGTCTCCGTGGTGGTGCCGGTGTACTCCGGCGAGGACTACCTACAGGAGTTGACGACACGGCTCGAGGTGGTCCGGGAGGACTGGGCCGAGCGTTTCGAAACCGTGCGCTTGCTCGAAGTGATCTTCGTCGACGATGGAAGCATTGACGGCTCCTCCGAGGTACTGGCGGTGCTCGCAGCAAGCCACGAGTGGGTTCAGGTAGTGACCCTGTCCAAGAACTTCGGACAGCATCAGGCCACGAGCGCCGGGATTCTTCATTCCAGCGGCGATTGGGTGGCCACACTCGATGAAGATCTTCAGCACAGACCGGAGGACGTCGAATCAATGCTGCTTGCCGGGGCGACCGTCAACGCGGACGTCATCTATGGCGAGTCGCTGGGACCCATCCACGGATCGTGGCGCGATTCGATGTCACGCTTCTATAAGTGGATTCTCGCCACGATCACCGGAAACCCCGTGATCATGCAGTTTTCGAGCTTCAGGGTCTGTCGCGGACCAGTGGCCCGGGCCGCAGCCAGCGTCTCGGGTCACGAGACTTATCTCGACGTGGCGCTCACCTGGTTCACGGATAGGTTCGTCACCCAACCGCTCGCCATGGTCGACAGCCGTTACCGGGTATCCGGTAGAAGTGGATATTCCTTCTTCAAATTGCTCGGGCACGCTCGCCGATTGCTCATTTCGTCGCATACACGCATCGGTCGTCTCGGCGTGGCGATCGGGGTTGCGGCCGTCCTCTTCGCCCTCATCATGACCATTCGTGTCATGGTGGGCCGTCTCGGGGGCTTCGAGGAGATCTACGTGCCCGGATACGCCTCCTTGATGGTGGCCATACTCGTGTTCGGAGGAATCCTCGCCCTGCTGCTCGTCGGGGTCACCGAGTACCTGTTGAATATCGCCCTGCACACCCAAGGGAAGCCGACCTACTTCGCCGTGGACCGAACTGGTGATGAACGACTAGCCAAGGACCTCCAAGCTGGTGTCCGCATTACTTGACGATCCACGGTCGATCGACTCGGGTGCGGTCGTGCTGCTCGGGTCTGGCGTCATTGCCTCGGCCGTTGCTACGGCTTTGAAACAGCGCGGCCGGACGAGGACCAGGCCCGTCGCGATCCCATGGGAATCGCACAAACGATCAAGGGTCCTCCGTGACACGCTGAGCGAACTGCCGGTGGTGCCCGGAGCCCGCAACGCATTGGTGTGGGCGGCGGGCCGGACGGGTTTCTCAGCTGACGAGGAGGCGTGCAACGACGAACTGTTGGCTTTCAAAGACGTCGTGGACGCGGTCGAGCAGATGGCGGATCAACCCGGCGGGAGGCCGATGTCTCTTCATGTGGTTAGTTCAGCGGGCGGTCTGTTCGAAGGACTGACCCGAGTGTCTGGCGATTCCCCGATAACACCCAGGAGGCCCTACGGCTACCTGAAGCGGCGTCAGGAGGAGATTGCTCTCGGTATGGCGGACCGTATTCCGGTGTGGATCCATCGTGTGAGCACGGTGTACAGCTGTCCGTGGCCGGGCCAGCGAGTTGGACTGGTGGGCGAACTGTTGCGGAATGGCCTCGATCGACGTCCGAGTGAGATCTTCGGTGCTCTGGACACTCTTCGCGATTACGTCGGAAGTGCAGAGGTCGGACGCCATATCGCAGGGCGCGTCCTTGACCCACCTGAAGCAGCGTCGGGCGTCGAGATGGTGGTCTCAGGTCGACCGACCCCGATCGCAAACATCATCGAGATCGTGCAACGTCTACTCCGCCGGCGCCTGCTGGTCTCCTTCGAGGATGCGTGGAACGCTCGGGATATCACTTTCGATCCGGCGATCAGGGCCCGCGACTTCCGGGCTGAGGACTTGCGGGTCGGTGTTTCGAAATCCTTGTTCGAGCTGATGACAGCGCGTTGAGCTCATGCGCCGGCGGGATCGCGCCGTGAGGCAAGAGCTTCCCAGAGCTGTCGCGTCGACCTGGGAAGGTTGACCGGGATATCGGCGTCGAAGTGTTTGAGCTCGGGGACGAAACGAGCTCGAAGGGCCGCTGTCAGGTCTGAGGATGGCGTAGAAACACCCAGAAATTGAGCCAAGCTCTCTAGTTCGGCGCCGGGGGACTCGCTCGCGAGCACGTCGAAATCGACGTAATGGACCTTGTGGTGGTCGATGGATAGGAGCGCTCTGGCGTGATAGTCCCAGAACCGGTAGGAGACCCAGAGCGGGATTCGTTGACGACGTTTCAAAGAATGAGCAACCTGATCGGGTCGACGGAGACTCACGACGACGTCTTGGACGTGGGGTTTCCAGGCCGGGAGAGTCAAGGCAAAGCGCGGGTCTTTCACGAGGACGCCTCCGAGACCTGCAGCAGTCCGGTCAATCTCATCGCGGAGGGCTCGAGCCCGTCGGTCTATCGACGACGGAGCAGGCTGCAGCACGTATCGCACCTGGCTCCAGGTCGAGGCGATTCTCCCAGTCGTGCGAGGAAATCCCGTGATGATCCTGCTGTTCAGATCGATGATGTCTCGCCGCTCGAAGTAGCCCTCTTCGTTCCACTGGTCGGCTGCGTAGAAGGCGCCGTGGTCGCCGAACTCCATACCCAGCGCGTCGAGAATCATTGCGACAAATGACGTCCCCGATCGATGTACGCCGGTCACGACCCTCACGACGTCCTCGATCCCGGCGCGAGCGTGAAGTGGGGCGAGTTCATAAGTCGTTGGCGCGATTCATGGGTCCGATAGCGCTCGTCGCTGTCAGCGGAAACGATCCGAGCGCATGATGAATGCCGCCATCTGTCCCCGGGTGACGGCATCGCCGGGGCAGAATCGGTCATTCTGCGGCGGGTTGCAGCCGAACGTGATTCCTGCATGAGCGACGCTGTTGATCGCACGTTGGAAGACCGACGATCCATCGTCTCGAAAGAAATCACTGGCGCCAGGCGAGAGGTTGAATGTGCGGGCCAGGAATGCCGCCATCTGTCCACGTGTGATCGGATCACCGCCACAGAACGCCCGCGGGCCGCAGCCTTGAGTGATCCCGGCCTCGAACAGTTGGTTGGTGGCGTTCTCGTAGAACACGCCCCGATCATCGGTGAAATGATCGCCGACCGGTGCAGGCAGGTTGAGGGCGCGGGCGATGAACACCGCCATTTCACCGCGCGTGACGGGACGCTGAGGGCAGAACTGCGTGTTGAGCGGCGGATTGCAACCCTTGGTTATGCCTTCAGCGGCGAGCCATGTGATAGCCGCCTGGAACACGTGACCGTCGATGTCCACAAACCCGGCCGACAACCTCGACTCGCGGTCCCGAACCCAGGCGTCCATGCGACCGTCAAAGATCCACGACGCGTCAGGCGGCGGGTTCCACGTTGCATATCCGCGGCGGAAAGCGTCGTCGAGTTGCCCGTTGACCAGCACCCGATAGTCGCGGTCAACGTCCCGATTGAAGTAGATGGCTCCGATGACCTGATCGTGAGCATTCAAACCGCTGAACATGTCGTTGAGCCATCCATCTCGTCGGGAGTCCTCAACTGAGGCAGTCTGAGTGATGATGATCGGCTTGGCGACGGACACAGCCTGCATCTGGTCGAGATGCCGCTGGAACGTGACCTCGTAGTCGCGCCATGGGGTTCCGCGGTTGAGTTTGCTGAAGCCGATGATGTCGACGACCCCGTCGCCGGGGTAATAGTCGTCGTAGGCACCCGCCAGACCGTTGGGGCCGAACACGAACCTGATCTGCTCCGGCGTCAACCCGCGGGCCACAAAGGCATCACGGATTCGTTGATAGCCCGCCTTGAATCCTGACGGATTGCCCCCCCAGGGGTGCTCGACAAGGTTCATCTCGGGGAGTGGGGCAATGATGATGCGTCGGCCCGGAGCGTCGTTGATCCAGGTGGCGATGGTGTCGGCCATGGCCGCGAGGCTCGAGTCCTTGCCGCCATTCACGAGTGCCCCGAGGTCGGGCGTGGTCACCTCGATGTAGGGGGTCATGCCGCGGCCGTGGAGATCGGTCAGGATGTTGGTGATGGTCGGGGCAGACCAATCGGACTCCGTGGTCCGGAAAAGCTGGTAGATCGCTGGCCGACGCCCTGCTTCTCGAGCGAAGGCGTCGAGGTCATCGCGCCACTCGGTCCCGGTCGCGAACCCGAGCAAAGTTGGCTTCGATTCGGCTGCGTCGGCCTGACCGTCACCAATCGGAGCCAGTCCGGCAAGGAGCGCAATAGCCAACGCGATCAGGGCGGTGGGTCGTGATCTGTGGTTGGCCTTCGGAACGTCCATCGACATGCGATCGGTCATGGTCAGCGGCCTGCCTGGTGGTCGCGTTTCGATGTTGTCGAGAGTAGTTAGATAACAGGCATAGGGGGCGAACACGATCACGAGGAGATCCTTTCCTCGACCGCCTTCGCAAGAACCTGCGCACGTTGCTCGAACGAAAACCGTTCGCGTACAACGGCCGACGCCAACCTCGCTTCGTTCTTTACCTGGGGATAGTTGAGGAGCAACTCCTCCATGCAGGAGTCGAATTCACTCCGGTCGCGGTAGTAGAGGATGCCGGTCGGGAACAGGGCGTGTAGCTCTTCGTGCCAGTCCGAGACCACTGGCAGTTCACACGCCAGCGCATCAAAGATTCGGTTGTTGATGAACCCGTATTCCCTCATGTCGCCCCAGTGATCGTTCAGAGTCGCCCGGGATCGACCATAAAGTTGGCCGAGGTCCTCGTTAGGGAAATAGTCGCCAACGACATGATCCCCTGCCGACCATTCACTCCACCCGCGTCCCCAGATCTTCAGTGGGATCCCGTAGTCGATCGCCCATAGGACGCCCGGCCTTTTGGCGTCTCGGGTGTTGCCGATGAAAATGATGTTGACCCGGGCTTCGTCGGCGTCGCTGGGAGGGCTGAACTCTTCGAGATCCGTGCATTGGAGGAGGGGCATCACAGGGGTGGTCAGCTCAGGACCGAGTCGGTCAGCCAGAGTTCTCGACGCGACGAAGACCAGGTCGTAAGACGCGTACTCATCGAGATCGACATCGGCAGGGTGACTTATGTTCCACATGACTCTCAGCGCACCCTCGTGGATACCGGCCGTAGGGAAGGCATATTTCCCTCTGAGCACCAAGACCACATCGCAACTGGCATCGTCGGACCAATGTGGGTCGTACTGGGTTTCTACCTCGTGGCCGAGTCGCTCCAGGTACTTCGTGAGTGATCTACCGAAGTGATAGTCACCCCACTTCGTTCGTCGTGAGTCGGACGGTGCCGGGTTCTTGATCAACCATCGCACAGGCGTCACGAGTCCGTGACCGGCGACTGCCGGCTGCTAGCTGACAGGTGCAATGGTTTCAGCGTCGTCGATTTCAGCCCCGGCCCGGAGGTGCTCTTGGAACTCCGAGAAGAACTCGGCAAACTCCTTGGCGACCGGGAGCGTGCCCGTGTCCGCAATCGCCTCGCCCATGACGATCCCGAGGTTTCGGCGCACCGCGTT
>Ga0190265_10002653_pt1 | contig 12036 bp, 9 predicted proteins | sample Popmic124T_FD_133135 | JGI IMG/M metagenome (GOLD analysis project Ga0190265, IMG submission 133135) | Populus adjacent soil microbial communities from riparian zone of Indian Creek, Utah, USA - 124 T | ecosystem: Environmental > Terrestrial > Soil > Riparian zone | place: USA: Utah | collected... | reverse complement strand
TGGTGCCGGGATAGAGGTCGCCGATGCTCGCGCCGACCGCGACCTCCTCGCCGCCGATCGTGCCGGTGTGGCTGACCAGGCCGCCCATCGCCTGCGCGACGATGTCGTAGGAGGGCCACGAGCTCGAGGGGCTGGCTCCGCTCCGCGGATCTCCGAAGCCACGGATCGCGCAGTAGACGAGCGCCTCGTGGCCGTCGCGCAAGGTCTCGTAGCCGAGCCCCCTCGCCTCCATGACCCCAGGCCGGTAGTTCTCCACGACGACGTCGGCTCGATCGACGAGCTTCCGGAACCGGGTCCGTCCCTCCTCGTCGTCGAGGTCGAGCAGCACGCTGCGCTTGTTGCGGTTGTTGGACGCGAAGTACCCGCCGAACGCGTGCTCGTCGTCGACCTCCGTGTAGGGCCCCAGCAGGCGGAGCTCGTCGCCGAAGGGAGGGGTCTCGACCTTGATGACGTCGGCGCCGAGGTCGCCGAGGATCATCGTGCAGTAGGGACCCGACAGCGCTCGGGTCAGGTCGACGACCCGGACGTCGTGGAGGGGCCCGGCCCGCTCCGTCTGCATGGGAGCGGCCTGCTCGTGCGCACGGGTGTGATCTGACACGAGCACCTCTTCCTGGTGTTTGTTCCAGTTCTCCTGCGAGCAGCGTTGCCTTGACGCCTCACCTGGGCACTTCTAGGGTTAAGTTAGTTTCTGTTCTTGTTCTGTGCCATGTCGGTCTGACGAGGGAGTTCAGCGTGGAGACGCAGCTGCTGTCCTACGAACCGCTCACCGGCGCGATCGGCGCAGTGGTCACGGGGATCGATCTCACCGAGCCGCAGCCCGACGCGGTCATCACCGAGCTCGACCGCGCCGTGGCCGACCACGGCGTCCTGTTCTTCGTCGACCAGCACGAGCTCACGCCCGGGGCCCAGGTGGCGTTCGGGGCGCAGCTCGGCGAGCTCTGGATCCACCCGTGGGTCCGCGGCCACCCGGACCATCCCGAGGTGATGGTGCTCGCGCCGGAGAACCTGCCGAACACCCCTGGCGAGCCCATCCGCTGGCACGCGGACGCGACCTTCGCCGCCCGCCCGCCGCGGGGGTCGATCCTGCGAGCGGTCGAGCTCCCGCCGGTCGGCGGCGACACCCTCTGGGCCAACATGGCCGCGGCCTACGAATCGCTCTCGTCGAGCATGCAGCGCTTCCTCGACGGCCTGAGCGCGCGGCACGTGAGCGACTCGTTCCAACGCCTCCTCGCGCAGGGCAAGGCGGTCGACGCCGCGTCGGCCGAGATGCAGTCGAGCGTCCACCCCGTCATCACCACCCATCCCGTCACCGGGCGACGAGGCCTCTACGTCAACACGATCTTCACCACCGAGATCGTCGAGCTGTCCCCTGCGGAGGGGGCCAGCGTGCTCGCCTTCCTCTACGACCACATCAAGACGCCCGACCTCCACGTCCGCTGGCGGTGGCAGCCGGGGTCGGTGGCCTTCTGGGACAACCGAGCGACGCAGCACCACGTCACCGGCGGCTACGCGGCGCGCCGCGAGATGCACCGGGTCACGCTGCAGGGCGACGAGCCGAAGTAGCCGGCTCGGTCAATCGCCGGCGACCGCCCACGTCGGCGGTCGCTTCTCCAGGAACGAGCGAAGTCCCTCCTGTGCCTCCGCTCCCCCGACCGCCGCATCCAGGAGCTGCTCGTCGATGACGCCGTAGCGGCGGTTCATGAGACCGCGCACCAGCGCCCGCGCGCCAGGAGCAGCGGCGACCAGCTCGAGGACCGCGTCGCCGGCCGCGGCCTCGAGCTCGCCGTGGGGGACGACCCGGGTGACCAGACCCCAGTCACAGGCCTCGGCTGCGCTGAGGCGCCGTCCGGACAGGAGGAGGTCCCGCGCTCGTCCCACGCCGACGTGGACCGGGAGCACGGCCGCCATCCAGATGTCCGGCAGGCCGAGCAGCACCTCGGGGACCCGGAACGTGGCCCGCTCGCTCGCGACCGACACGTCGGCGAGCAGCGCGAGCAGCACCCCCGATGCCTGGCAGATCCCGTTCACGCAGGCGACGACGGGGACCGCGCTGTCCAGGATGGCGCGGTACGGGAGGATCCGGCTCGGCGGGGGCGCGGGTTCGGCACCGGTCGAGTCGGCCACGTCGCCACCAGGCACGAAGACGTCACCCGTGCCGGTGATCACCAGCGCCCGGAGCGAGGGATCGGCGGCCACGCGGTGCAGCGCCGCGGCCAGCCCGAGGTACATCTCGGTGGTGAGCGCGTTGCGGGCCTCGGGCCGATCCACCACGCACCACGCCGCGGGTCCCCGACGCTCGAGGCGGAGGTGGGCCACCCCGAGGTCGAGGTCTGCCGTCACCCGGGTGCCCCGCCGTAGGAGAGCACGTCGACCTCGGGGTGATCCGGCACCTCGAGGCCCCAGCGCGCGGCCTGGTCGAGCAGGTCGCGGGCTGTGCGCACGTGCGCGTAGTCGATCATCCGGCCGCGGTGTCGCACCGCCGCGTCGCCGCGCGCCACGCCGTCGGCCATGGCGACCAGGGTGGCGACCGCCTCGGCGATGTCATCTGCCGACGGGGAGAACACCTCGTTGAGCACGGGCACCTGCGACGGGTGGATCGCGAACGCGCCGTTGGCTCCGATGGTGCGCAGTCGGGTCATGACGGTGCGCAACAGCTCGGTGCCGGTGAGGTCGGTGACCACGCCGCCGATGATGCTGTCGAAGCCTGCGGACCGGGCGTCGAGGACGATCTTGGAGCTGACGTAGAGGGACTCCAGCCCCTCGTCGGTGTAGGTGGAGCCGGTGGCCCGGTAGAAGTCGCCGCCGGGGGTGGCCGCGATCACCCCGCTCCCCCGCCGGACGCGCGCCGACGACGTGAACACGGCGTGGCTCTCGCGCATGCTCCGGGCCGTCTCGAGGATCGGGTACACCTCGATCGAGCCCACGGGAAGCCCTCGAGCCGCCTCCAGCTCGGACAGGACGCGGTCCAGGGCGATGACGTCACCCGCCTGGTCGGTCTTCGGGAGCGCGACGCCGTGCAGCCCCGGGCCGACGACCGCGTGGAGGTCGTGGAGGAGGTGCCCGGTGCCCCAGCCGTTGACCCGGACGAAGATCGGGACGGACGTGGCCCCCGCGTCCTCGACGACCGCGCCGGCGGCCGCGCGCGCATCGGCCTTGGCATCGACCGGCACCGGGTCCTCGAGATCGAACATGAGGGCGTCGGCGCCGAGCCCAGGGGCCTTGCGCATCCAGTCGGGCTTGTGCCCCGGGACGATCAGGATCGACCTCAGGATGTCCGCGATCGGCATGGCCGGATCACCTCGCTTCCAGCAGTGGTCGCAGCCGGGTGGCCACGGTGGTGACGTGGTCCAGCACCCGGGCCTCGTCCATGTCGGTCATCGGCGCCTCGATGTGGATCTCGACGACGGGGAGGCCCGCGACACGGGCGGCGATCCGCTCGGCGGCCTCCTCGGGGGTGGCCATGAGGAAGTACCGCATGGGGTCACCGAGGGGCGACGAGCGCAACCGCTCGAGGTCGACCGGACGGGGGTCGTCACGACCGGTCCCCTCGACCATGTGCCGTCGGAACGTGTCGTACTTCAACGCGGCATGGCGCGACACGAGGGGCCAGTCGGCCTCGGGATCCTCCGAGATCCAGCCCTCGAACGCTCCCGCCATCCTCGCCGTCGATTCCGGGTGACCGGCCTCGAGGAGCCCCGCGCGGTAGTGCGGCCACGATGCGGGCGACGCCGACAGCAGGCCCTCGCCGAGCAGGCCGGCCCGGCGGGCGCCCCGCGGCCCCTGGTACCCGAGCCAGATCGGCAACGGCTCCTGGAGCGGTCGAGGCCGGACGGCGCCGGACGCAAGGAGCGAACGGACCTCCCGGACCCGGGCATCGGTGGCGTCGTAGCGCTGGCCCATCGCGGCGCCGAACAGCTCGAACTCGGGCAGGCGGTACCCGGCGCCGACCGCGAGCTCGAACCGGCCGCCGCTGATCAGGTCGGCCAGCGCTGCCTCCTCGGCGAGGTGCTGGGCCGACCGGAACGGCGCGATGACCACGCCGGTGCCGATCCGGATGTGCTTCGTGCGCGCCGCCACCGCCGCGCAGAAGGCGAGCGGTTGGGTGAGGTGGCCACCGTCCCACCGGTGGTGTTCGGAGTACCAGAGGTGGTCGAGCCCGAGGCGGTCGGCCTCCTCGGCGACCTCGAGCATGAAGCCGTAGAGGCGCGCCGATGCGCTCGGCTCGCGCGACGTCGTGTCGAGGGTGAAGCTCAGGCCGACCTTCACGGGGTGCGGACCCCCGCCGCGGTGGGTCGGGCGGCTGGACCGCTCCCGAGGGGTGCCGTCCCGATCACCCCTCGCTGCTCGAGCCCGTCGATCTCGTCGTCGGAGAACCCGAGCTCGCGCAGCACCTGCTGGTTGTGCTGGCCCAGCGTGGGTGCCGCGGTGCGGTGGTAGGTGTCGGGCCCGTGGGAGAACCGCACCGGCAGGCCGCTGTGGCGGGCCGCTCCGGCGACCGGATGGACCACCTCCTCGAAGAACCCACGGTGGACGAGCTGCTCGAGCGAGCCGATGTGGTGCGGCTGCATCACGGGTGCCACCGGCACCCCCGCGGCCCACAGCCGGCGGACGATGTCGTCGATCGCCCGGTCGCGGCACCACGCCGCCAGCTGCTGGTCGATCTCGTCGTGGGCCGTCCGGCGTCGGCCCACGGTGGCCAGTCGGGACGCGGTCGACGGGTCGAGCCCCACGATCGACGCCAACGAGGCCCATTGCTCGTCGGTGTCGACCGCGATGGCGACCCAGGTGTCGTCGCGGCCGAGGTCGTCCAGGTCGGCCGTCTGGTAGAGGTTCTGCGGCGCCGAGCGCGGCCCGCGGTTGCCGGCCCGCTCGAGGAGCGCTCCGTGCGCGCTGTGCTCGATCACCTGCTCGGCGGCGACGTTGAGGGCGGCCCCGATCATCGAGGCCTCGACGAAGACGCCGTCCCCGGTCCGGTCGCGCTGGGCGAGCGCGAGCAGCACCGCGACCGCGGCGTGGACTCCGGCGTTGGGGTCACCGACGGAGTACGGCTCCTGCGGTGGACCATCGGGGTAGCCCGTCATCCACGTCAGCCCGGAGGCGTCCTCGATCACGTAGGCGAACGCGGGGATGTCCCGCCACGGCCCGTCCAAGCCGAACCCTGGCATGCGCACCATGACGAGGTCGGGGCGGAGGACGTGCGCCGCAGCCGCGTCGAGGCCGATGTTGTCGAGCACGCGCGGACTGAAGTTCTCGATCACCACGTCGGCGGTGGCGATGAGCCGATCGAGGATCGCCCGACCCTCGGCGTGCTGGAAGTCGAGGGTGATCCCGAGCTTGTTGGTGTTGCCACCGGAGAACTGGGGCGCCCGCTCCCACCACTGGTCGACCGACTGCGGGATCCCCGCCAACAGCCGGAACCCGTCGGGACGGCCGACCGACTCGACGTGGAGCACCTCCGCCCCGAGCATCGCGAGCACGTGCCCGCAGTGGGGCCCGGCCCAGAAGGCGGTGAGGTCGAGCACGCGGATCCCGGCGAGGGGGCGCGGCGGCACCGTGCTCGCAGTGGGGTGGGGTCGAGCCGGGCGCGGAGGGTGGCGGTGCTCGCCCAGAGACGGGGGCGGCCGCAGCTCGGCGGGCTCGGCGCCGCTGAGCCGGAACGGCTCGTCGGGCTGGAGGAACCCGTCGCGCGGGTTCACCACGAAGGAGCGGCGTCCGACGAGGTGGTCGAACCCGGGGATGGTGGCGCCGCTCCCGATGGGAGCGTTCGGGATGCGGAACGCGGTGGCGAGCTCTCGGATCTCGTCGGTCGTGCGCGCCCCGGCCCACGCGGCGATCACGGGGGCGATCTCGTCGGCGCGATCGGCCCGGATCTGGTGGTTCGACAGGCCTTCGTCGTCGAGCCAGTCAGGGCGATCGATCATCACGCAGAAGTCCTGCCACTGCTGGAGGTGACCGCAGGCCAGGCCGACGAGGCCGTCCTTCGCCTCGACGACCCCGGGCACGGTGATCGTGCGGCTCGACCTCCACGGTCGGCCGGACATGTCGAGGAACGTGACCGGGTAGCAGGTCAGCGCGAGCACCATCGCCTCGAGCTGGGACACGTCGACCAGCTCGCCGCCCGACTCGCTCGATCGCCGAAGGGCGGCGAGAGCGGCGACCGCGGCGTGCGCGCCGACCACCCAGTCGCCGATCTGACCGCCGACGTGCACGGGAGCGCGGTCGGGTGAGCCGCGCCCGAGTCCGATCATCGCCCCGGACCACGCCTGCAGCGTGAACTCCGTGGCCGGGCGGCCGGCCCAGGGTCCGCGGAGGCCGAAGGGCGTGATCGCGGTGACCACGAGGTGGGGGTGGCGCGCCAGGAGCTCCGAGGGCTGCAGCGACGGCAGCGCCGCCAGGGCCGACCCCGGCGACCACACCACGACGTCGGCGCCGGCGAGGTGCTCGTCGAGGAGGGTGAGGGCGCGCTCGTCGGTGGGACCGACGACGAGGCTCTCCTTGCCGCAGGCGAGGAAGCTGAACAAGGGCCCGCCCGCGACCGGGTCGACCGTCGCGCCCGACGCGGACCACGAGCGCAACGCGTCGCCGTCGGGCGACTCGGCCTTCAGGACCCGTGCCCCTCCCCCACGCAGCAGCTTGGTGCAGTAGGCACCGGCGATCCCGCTCGAGAGGTCGATGACCGCTCGGTCGCCGATCGGACCGAGCGGCCCGCCGCCGGCGGCGTCAGCGCTCGCGGGAGGCGTTGAACTTGTCAATCGTCGCTCGGACGTCGGCGGACGCGAACGACTCGCGCTCAGCGCTCAGCGCGTAGCTGAGCACGAGGTCCGCGGCCGCTCGCAGGTGCAGGTTGATCGCGTGCTTCGTGCCCCGCAGGGCCTCACGCGGCTGGAGGACCAGGCGCTCGGCGAGGTCGAGCGCCTCGGGGAGCAGCGCGTCGTGCGCCACCACGCGGTTCGCGAGGCCGATGCGCTCGCACTCCGAGGCGCTGATCCGGTCGCCGAGCAGCAGGTGCTCCTTCGCTCGGAGCAAGCTCATCAGGAGGGGCCAGACGACGGGCCCGCCATCGCCGGCGACCACCCCGACCGACACGTGTGGATCCATCAGGTAGGCATCGTCCGCCATGAGGACGATGTCGCAGAAGGCCGCGAGGCTCGCGCCGAGCCCGATGGCGGGACCGTTGACGGCGGCGACGACGGGGAGGTCGCACCGGATCATCCCGAGCAGGAGCCGCTCGGCGTCGCGCACGCATGCGGCGCGCTCCGCCGGGTCCTCGTGGAACCGCAGCAGGTCGGGGTAGTGCCCCCCGGCGCAGAAGGCGGAGCCGGCGCCGGTGAGCACCACGGCCCCGGCATCGTCGTCGTCGGCGAGCAGGTCCCAGAGCTGCACGAGCGACCGCGACATCTCTCGGTCGACGGCGTTGAGCCGTTGCGGCGCGTCCAGGGTCACGACCCGCACCGCCCCGCGGACCTCCACCGCGACGGACGCAGCGAGGTCGGCGTAGCCCGGCATGGCCGCTACCTGCCGACCAGCTCGAAGAAGTTCTCGGACGTGACCCGCTTGCGGTCGGCAGGATCGAGGACCTCGAGCTCGGCGAGGAGCTGGCGCGGCTCGGACACACCCTCCGGGTGGGGCCAGTCGGAGCCGAACATGACCCGGTCGGCTCCGATCAGGTCGACGATCTGGCTGATGTCGTCCTCCTGGAACGGGGTGACCCAGATGTGGTCCCGGAAGGTCTCCAGCGGGTCGCGGCTGAACGCGCGGGGGTTCTGGCCGTAGACCGTCCGGAAGCGCCGCAGCAGCTCCGGGACCCAGCCCGCGCCCAGCTCGATGGTGAGCACGCGGAGACGCGGGTGCCGGTCGAACAGGCCCTGGGTGATGAGCGCCGCGACGGTGTCGAAGATGGGGCGTTCCATGTAGAGCGAAAGGACGCTGGAGAACGCGCTGAAGAGCTGCTGGAAGTTGTGCTTCCCCTGGCCCTCGCCCCACTCGCCGGCGTACTTCGCCACGCTGCTCTCGGCGATGTGGAACGCGACGAGGGTGCCCGAGTCCTCCACCATCGACCAGAACCGGTCGTAGCGGGGGTCGGCGGGCGAGAACGAGCCGAAGGGCCCGACGACCGGCCCGGGACGGAAGACGACGAGCTTGGCGCCGTGGTCGACGGCGTACCGGAGCTGGGCCTCGGCGCACTCCGGGTCGATCAGGCTGATCAGCGCGGGCACCAGGATCCGGTCGTCGCGGTGGAAGCCCCAGTGCTCGTTCGTCCAGCGGAGGTAGGCCATGTAGATCGCGTGCATGGCCGGCACGTCGAGCTTGAGGATCTCCTCGATCGCCAGCCCGGTCTGGGGGTTCACCACTGCGGTGGTGACGCCCTGGGCGTCGAGCGCGGCCACGCGGGCCGCCCGGTCGGTGAACTCGGGACGGCACGCAATGAGGTCGCCGACGAGCTCTCGGGCGGACGCGCCGGTCGGGTTGTTGCCGCGGAAGTACTCGCTGAGGCGGCCGGGCTCCGGAACCCAGTCGTGCGCAGGTCGGATGCCCGCCCGCACGACCCGGTCGTTCATGAGCAGGTGGCGCCGACCGTCGACCTCCGCCCAGCTGACCAGCTTCTGGAACGCGGGATCGAGGTACCGGGTGAACGCGTCGTCGGTCTCGTAGAGGTGCTGATCGACGTCGATGAGGACGTCGGCGGCGGTGTGCGGCGCGGCGGTCATGCGGTACCTCCGGTGGGGACGGGCGAGGTGACGCCGTAGACCTGGGCGGCGTTGTCCCAGAGGACCTTGCGGGCGACGTCGCCGGGGACGTCGGCGAAGGACTCCTGGACCCACGACCGCGCGTCGGTCGCGATCGACGCCGGGCCGGGCGAGAGGCTGGTGGGGTGCGGGTAGTCCGTCTCGAACATGACGTTGTCGGCGAGCAGGGGCAGGAGCGAGAGCGACGACCGCTCGTGCCAGAAGGCTCCGTACACCTGGCGACGGAAGATCTCGCTGGGGAGGGGCTCGTTCGGCTGCTCCTTCCCGGCGCCGCTGTTGTGCCACTGCCAGTCGAGTGATTCCAGGAGGAACGGCAGGTACCCGAACCCGCTCTCGATGGACACGAAGCGCAGGCGGGGGAACCTGCGGCAGATGCCGTCCATGATCACGTCGGCGATCGCCTTGAAGTTGCCGATGTGGAACAAGGCACTCGTCTTGGCCAGGTTGGCCGTGTTGAAGTGGTCGCGATCGAGCAGCTTCGCGATGTCGCCTTCGCCCACCGCGCCGAAGCCTGCGTGGAAGTTCATCGACAGGCCCCGCTCCTGGGCGGCCGCGAGGATCGGGTCCCAGTGCGAGTCGGCCAGCCGGGGGAACCCGACCTTCTCGAACTCCGAGGCGAACACGATCCCGCGGTGGCCGAGCTCGTGGGCGCGGGCCATCTCGCGCAGCGACGCCTCGGTGTCCCAGAACGGGAGGAACATCAGCGGGATCAACCGTGCCGGATCCGCCTCCGCGAACTCGACGAGGAAGTCGTTGTAGGCCTGGACGCAGAAGATCCGCAGGTCGGGATCGTGCATCTTCAGGATGGTGTGGGCGGAGAACCCGAGGATGTTGGGGAACAGCACCTGGGCCTGCACGCCGTACTCGTCCAGGCGCTCGAGGCGGGCGCGCGGGTCGAAGGCGCCGGGGTCCATGTCGGCGTGGGTGGGCGGCGGGTTCGACTGGTAGTCCCTCCAACCCGCGAGCGCCATCGCCCCGACGGCGTGCATCTTCGTGTCGCCGGCCCACCACTCCTCGACGCCGTTGGCGTCGGTGCGCACCTGGGGCACGGCGTCGGCCCACTTCGCCGGCGTGCGCGACGTCCACAGGTCGGGCGCCTCGGCGACGTGGCTGTCCACGTCGAAGATCGGTTGGGTGGCGAGGTCGACCTCAACCTGGGACATGCATCCTCCTCTGGGTGCGGACGGCTCCGCGGGCGATGAGCTTCTGGACCCACTCGCGCGAGTAGCCGGCGTCGAGGAGGATCTCCTCGCTGTGCTCGCCGAGCTCCGGAGCGATCCGATACGGCGGGGTGGGCGCACCGGTGACCCGGACGAGCCGGCCCATGGCCCGGATCGTGCCCTCCTCCGGGTCGGCGACCAGGGCCACGCGCCCGGTGCGAGCGTTCTCGGGGTCGTTGAGGAAGGCATGGCCGTTGCGCGGAACGGGTGTGGCGACGGGAACGCCCTCGGCCCGGCAGCGACGCTCGAGGTCGTCGGTGGTGTGCGCGCCGATCGCTCGTGCGAGCAGGTCCTCGAGGAGGTGGGCGTTCGCCGCTCGTGCGCCGGCGTCCGCGAACCGGGGGTCGCCGAGCAGCGTGAGGTCGAGGGCCCGTCCGATGCCGTCGAGGTGGCGGGTGCGCGGTGCGGCGAGGCAGATCCACCCGTCGCTCGTCTCGTAGAGCCGGTCGAGGGGACCCAGCCCCAGCTGCAGCGGATCGAGTCGCTCGGCGCCGAGCACCTCGCCATCGGCTCGCCGGACGATGTGGGCGAGGAGGCCCATCGCGGCGCTCACCTGCGGGCACTCGAACGACAGCGCCTCGCCGGTCCGCGCGCGGTGGAGGAGGCAGAGCAGCATGGCCGCCGCGCCGATGAGCCCGTTGCCGGCGTCGGCGTTGCCCGCCGGATAGACGGGGCTGTTGAACTGCCCGGCGACCTCGAACCCGAGGCCGACGTAGCCGGACATCATCGGCTCGAAGCTCTGCTGGGTCGCGTAGGGACCGGCCGAGCCCCACCCGGGGCTGTGGCCGCAGATGGTGGACGGGTCGATCCGCCGGATGTCGGCGCTGCCGAGGCCCAGGCGGTCGGCCGCCCCGGGCCGCATGTTGTGGTGCACCACGTCCGCCCACGCGATCAGCGCGTCCCGCGCCTGGTGCAGCTCGGGGTCCTTCAGGTCGACCGCGAGCGACCGCTTCCCCGCTTGCGCCCCGCGGAAGAGGCGCGGGAGGCCCCGGAGCGGGTCGCCGGCCACCGTCTCCAGCTTGATGACGTCGGCGCCGAGGTCGGCGAGGTGCCGCGAGGCCGCCGGACCGGCGAAGTACACACCCAGGTCGAGGACCGTGACCCCGTCGAGGAGGGGGACCTCCCGCGGCTCGGCCTGGCCGAGCCACGGTCGCGCTTGGTCAGAGCGTTCCTCCCATGGCGCACCCGAGCCCGGTCGGGGGGCCGCCGGGAGCGTGGGACACCGCTCGTCGCCCAACCGGATGGGGGGACCGACCTGGTCGAGCGGGCCGTGGATCTCGTCGGCGACCTGCACGATGGCGCCGTTCGCCTGCGGCTGCGGCTCGTCGAACACCTCGCCCGCCCGACGGCACGGGATGGCGCAGACGTCGACCGCGAGGAGGCGCTCCACCCAGGCGTCGCGGGGCCGGCCGGCGAAGATGGAGTGGATCTCCTCGGCGATCATCGTCCGCTCGTCGTCGGTCAGCGGCGTGCCCACCTCCTGCGCCGGGGGCACCGGCGGGATGCGATCGCCGAAGCCGAGGGCGTCCATGAGACGGCCGAAGCCGCCGACGGCGCCGGTGTGCACGCCGATGAACTCGTCGTCCGCGCACCGGAAGAACCCGGTGATCTGGCGGATCGCCCGGTTGGGGAAGAACCCGTCCATCGTCATGTGGTCGTGGCGCGACGGGTTGGCGTCGGAATCGCCCCACATCATCCCGAGGTAGGCGAGCGCTCCGTCGTAGAGCGAGGTCTCCACCCCTCGACCGACCCCGTCGTGACCCCGCCGGTGGAGGGAGGCGAGGATGCCGATGACGGCGAGCCAGCCCGCGCCCATCGACGCGAACGGCACCGCCTCGAAGATGGGCCCGTCACGGTGCCCGACCTGCTCGCCCATCGTGCCGACCAGCGCGTGCACGAGGGACTCGATCGCCTCCACATCGCGGAGCGGTCCGTCGACGCCGAACCCCGTGATCGAGCAGTGGATCAGGTGGGGTGCCCCGCGCCGCAAGGCCTCGATGTCGAGGCGGTCGTCCGGATCGAGGCCGGGGGGCTAGCTCTCGATCAGCACATCGGCGTGGCGGACGAGG
>Ga0190265_10002652_pt1 | contig 12037 bp, 10 predicted proteins | sample Popmic124T_FD_133135 | JGI IMG/M metagenome (GOLD analysis project Ga0190265, IMG submission 133135) | Populus adjacent soil microbial communities from riparian zone of Indian Creek, Utah, USA - 124 T | ecosystem: Environmental > Terrestrial > Soil > Riparian zone | place: USA: Utah | collected... | reverse complement strand
TACTCCGTCGCGAGCAGCTCGACCATTGCCGTCTCGCCCATGACGTCGTAGAGCACGGGCAGGCGATAGCGGCGGGCGATCGCGCAGACCTCGCCGGTGATGCGCGCATCGTGACGATGGACCTTGATCCCGCGAAAGCCGTGGCGCTCGACGCCCTCTGCGACGAGCGCTTCGATCCGCCCGCGATCGCGCTCGGCGTGGACGAAGACGAATCCAATCCGGCGCCGTGGGTCCTCGGCGACGATCTGTGCGACGGCGCGGTTGGCGATCGCGTAGTCGGAGTGGAAGACCGCGAAGAAGACGGTGCCGGCAATGCCGGCGGCGCGCGCCCGCTCGAGGTAGGCGGCGAGGTCGGCGCTCGTGTCCCAGGGCCCGGTCAGGCCATCGCCGGGGCCGGCGTGGCAGTGGCAGTCGATGATCATGAGGTCAGCTCCGGTCGCGCGCCTCGAGCGCCGACGAGCTCGAGGAAGCGCGCGCATGCGACGGTCCCGCGCTCGAGCGTCGGCAGGTTGACGCGTTCGTTGGGGGCGTGCATCCCGTCGGTCGGCAGCGCGAAGCCCATGAGCACGACGGGTGCACCGAAGAGATCCCGCAGTGTGTCGATGATCGGGATCGATCCGCCTGAGCGTAGGAAGGCCGGCTCGCGGCCGAACGCCTCGCGCAGCGCGCGCGCCGCCGCTGCGAGCGCCGGGTGGCTGCGGTCGATCGTCGTCGCGGCCGACGCAGGGCCGGCGCGGACTGCGAGGCGCAGCTGCGCGGGAGCCAGCGCGCGCAGGCGCGCACAGACGAGCCGGCGCGCCTCCGCGGGATCCTGGTCGGGCACGAGGCGCAGGTTCAGCCGCGCGCGTGCTCGGGCGGGGATCGCGGTCAGCGCGCCCGGCCCACCGTAGCCGCCGTCGACGGCGGTGACGACGAGCGCCGGACGCAGCGATGTGCGCTCGAAGGCGCTGAAGCCGGCCTCGCCGGCGGTTGCGGCGGCGGCGTCGCCGAGCAGCTCCGCGGTGCCCGGCGCCACGCGGGCGATGCGCGCTCGCTCGGCCACCGCGATCGGGCGCACGCGATCGTAGAGTCCGGGGACGCTGATTCGCCCGCGCGCGTCGTGGAGCTGCGCGAGCATCGCGCACAGCGCCTCCAGCGGGTTGGCGACGGCGCCGCCGAACTGGCCCGCATGCAGCTCTGCGCCGGGGCGCGACAGCTCGATCTCGAACGAGACCGCGCCGCGCGTGCCCTCGACGATCGCCGGCCAGCCCGGCCCGCGCATGCGCGTGTCCGAAACGATCGCGACGTCGTGCGCGAGCCGTCGCCGGTGGGCTTTCAGGAACGCGGGAAGGTGTGGGCTGCCGTGCTCCTCCTCGCCCTCGAAGACGCAGAGCACGTTCGCGGGCAGCCGGCCGCTGGTCGCGAGGTGGCTGTGGATCGCCGCGACGTGGCATAGCACCGGGCCTTTGTCGTCGCAGGCGCCGCGGCCGACGAGGTTGTCGCCATCGAGCGCCGGCGCGAACGGCGGCGTGCGCCAGGCGTGCAGCGGCTCGGCAGGCTGGACGTCGTAGTGGCCGTAGATGAGCACCGTCGGGGCGCCCGCCACGCCGCGCCAGGAGGCATGCACGACCGGGTGGCCCGCCGTGCGGGCCAGCGCGGCGTCTTGCAGGCCCGCGCGTCGCAACCGGTCCGCGAGCCAACGCGCGCACGCGACCACGTCGCCGCGCCGGCGCGGGTCGGCGCCGACCGAGGCGAAGCGCACGAAGTCGGCCAGGTCGGCCGCGAAGCGGCCGCGACCGGCGACGATGTGCGCGAGCGCCGCGGTGGTCATGCGACGGCCCGCTCCCGGCGGCCGCGGCGCAGCAGCGCCAGCTGGGGCGCGCGTGCGACAGCCTCGCACGCGGCGTCGATGTCGGCGTCGGTCGTCCGCGCGGTGAGTAGGAACACTTCGCGCCCCGCGGCCCCCGCGGCCCAGCTCTGCGGAACGGCGTAGATCCTGTGGGCGAGCAGGTGGCGATGCAGCCCGGCCGCGGCCTCGGCGGGCAGTTGCGGCAGCGCCTGGACGGGCAGCGGGCCGCCCTCCGCGTGTACGCCGAGCTCGCCCAGCAGCCGCCGGAAGCGCGCGACGGCGCGCGCCGCGCGCCATCGCAGCCGCTCGCCCTGGTTGCGGTTGCTCGCCAGCGCGTGTTCCAACGCGCGCACGGCGGCGACCGAGACCGGGCTGCAGTGGACGCGCGTGTCGGCGCCCGAGCGGTAGCGGTGGATGAGCTCCGGCGAGCCGCTGAGCGCTGCAAGCGGCGCGCCCAGCGCCTTCGCGAAGGACGTCAGCAGCAGCACGTCGGGCGCGCGTCGCAGGCCGTGGTGCGGCAGCGAGCCGCCGCCGCCGCGGCCCCACGCGGGAACCGCTCCACCGGGCTCGCCGAGGATCCCGACTGCCTGCGTGTCGTCGACCACGAGCAGGCCATCGCCGCGCCGCGCCGTTTCGAGGTACGCCCGTAGCGGGGTCGGTCCGCCGGCGGCGGGCGAGATCCCGTCGACCAGAACCACCGGCCGGCGCCCGTCGCCGCGCATGCTGCGCTCCAAGGCGGCGGGCTCGTGGTGGCCTACGTCACGCACCGTGACGCCGCGTGTCCGCGCGCGCAGCGCCGCGACCCGCAAGATCGGATAGACGTCAGCGTCGACGTAGACCGTCTCGCGGCGGCCGTCGATTATGCCGCCGAGGTCCCAGGCGCCGTGCAGCGTCGATGTCACGAGCTCGGCCTCGACGCAGCCCTGAAGTGCGCGCAGATCGCGCGCGACGGCCGCCGCGCCCGGGACGCGGCGCACGGCGGCGGGCGCTCCGGTCGTCATCTGCGCCCAGGGCCGGAGCTCGCCGCTGGCGTGCCACAGCCCCAGGTACAGCGCAGATGTGAAGTCAGCCACCGACCCTGCGCGCGGCAGCCGTATTCGTGACCAGGCCGCGGGCCGGCGTGGCGCCCGCGGGCAGCGCGGGCGTGCGCCGCCGGCGCTCCTCGAGGCGCCTGCGGAGGTGCACGGCGGGCGCCAGGTCGCGCCCCTCGCCGCGCGGGTCGCGGGCGTGCACGCCGAGGTCGACGCCGGTCACCGCCCGGTAGGAGTGCATGTACGTCTGCACCTCAGTGCGCCACTCGCGCGCCCAGTTGGCCGCCGCAGCGCTGTCACTGATCACGCTCCAGTTGCCGTAGCGGATCGAGAGCAGTAGCTGCTCGCCGAACACCGCGAGATCGCGGAAGTGCGTCACCGACGCGTCGCCCCAGCCCTGGATCTGCTTCATCGTGTCGACCCGATCCATCCACGGCTCGCGGTAGGGGACCATCGCGCGGCCGCCCAGGAACTCGCGGAACTCCGACCGGCTCAGGATCCACTGCTGTGCGAGCATTTCCGAGCGCGCCGTCCAGGCCATGTCGCCGAACTGGTTGTGCGCGCCCTCGGCGAGGATCGGATGGACGTCCTTGAGCGCGTTGAGGACCGGGAACGCGTCGGCGATCACCGTGGTGTCGTCGTCGGCCTCGTAGAACGCGGTGCATGTCGCCAGCAGGTCGTGGAACGACGCCAGGAAGCGCGACCGCGAGTCGACGGGGTCGAAGCCCGGGATCGCCTTGCCGAGCAGGCTGATGCCGTACTCGTGCTGGTACTCGTAGGCGCGCCGCTGGACGGTCAGCAGGTTCCACTCGTCCTGTACGTAGCCCCAGATCAGGTTGTTGACGGTCCGCAGCGGGTCCATCTCGAAGCGCGCCAGCGGGTCGTGGCCCGTGTCCGTCGTCCCGCGGTTCTGGAAGCGCCGCGAGATCGCGTTCATCGTCTGGACGAGCATCCCCTCCTCGTGCCAGTACGACCAGATGAGCTCGAGCAGCACTGGTCTGAAGAGCTGCGCCGGCGAGATCCCGTAGTCGCCGAAGACGACCCTCTGGTCCTTCAGCGGCAGCGCGCCGAGCGAGTCGACGATGAGCTTGTGGTAGGGCAGCACCTTGAGGTCGTTCTCGAGCTCCGCGAGGTAGTCGCGCCGCAGCAGCCGGATGTCGCGTCGCTCGTCGGCGGACTTCTCGGGAAGATCGTCGTTGAACGCGGACCTGAACTCCGACTCGACCGGGTCGACGAGCGCCCTGCGGACGACCTTCCCGCTGCTGTCGACCCGCTCGACGCTCGGGCTCAGCCACACGCCGGCCTCGTGCTGCAGCCAGGCCCGCGTGGCGGTCTTCAGGGTCTGGTAGACCTCGACCCCGCGGAACAGCTGACCGTCGACCTCGACCTGGTCGATGAAACGCTTGTAGTTCTCGAACGTGATCGCTTCGGTGCGGTCCTTGATGACCGCCCACAGCCGCTGGTCATCGGTCTGCTCGCTCTCGGTCCGGGTGAGGGTCACGCGCGTGGGCTGCGCGAGGTCCTGGCGTGGGTCCTCGTCCGTGGGCGGGGGGATGGGCGGGATAGTGCTCATCGGGTCCTCCTTCGTGACAGGGGCATCGGTGCCAGCTGGGTTGACGGGTGGGGCGGCGGCGCGTGCGGCCGGCGGCGGCCGCTGTCGGTGGGCATCGCGCTACGCGCCGAGCAGGACGATGTTCGCGCCACGACGGATCCAGCGGCCGCTGCGGGGACGCGCGCCGTACGACCCGGCGGGAGGCGCCTCATAGCCCGTCTCGCCGTACTCGTAGGCGTAGGACTCCGGCTGTTCGAGCTCGGGCAGGCCGGCAAGCCCCTCGCGCTCGGACTGCTCGAGTTGCTGGCGGTCAAGATCGTGCATGAGGTCCTTTCATCGAGTGTGATCGCGCTGACGCAAGCGCCGTGCCAGCGCTGCACGCCGAGCCTGCGCGCCACCCCCGGCGCCGGGGCCGAACGCCGCTTCGCGACCGGGCCGCGGGCGGCGAAGGTTCTTTCGCAGCGTCCGAGATCCAGCCGTGACGACCGGGCGCCTGGCTCCGATCTGGATCCAAGGGCCCATTGCCACCGGCCGCCCGCTGGCGGACCATCGACACAGACCGGATCGCCACCCTCGACCCGAGGAGCCGACATGAGCCCCGACGCCAAGAAGCCACGATCGCGGCCCCAGCGCCAGCGGACCGACGACAAGCCGCCGGCGCGCGAGCGCGCCGCCGCAGCCGAGAATCGGACCGCCTGGATCGTGGACGAGTACGTCACGGAGACCACGTGCCTGGTGGAGGCCGAGGAGGTCGTCGCTCGCCCGGTGCTGCTCGACCAGGACTTCACCCGGGCCGACAAAGGGGACATCGAGGCCTGCGCCGACTGGGCCTACATCTACTACTTCGAATGCGCCTTCGAGGCCATGCAGGTCCTGTCGGCCGGCTTCCAGGACGGCCGCTTCCCGCTCGAATGCCAGGTCGCGGTCGACATGAACATCTGGATCGCCGAGTCGTTCAGTCGCGTCCCGGCGAACCAGCGCCAGGCGATGGGCGCGAGCGTCCTGGACGGCGTCGAGCAGATGCTGGAGGACCTCTACGACGCGCTGCTGGCCATCTACGAGGCGCGCGTGGGCTGCTGCGACGACGAGCAGACGCCCCCGGGCCCGGTGGCGTCGCTCGCGTGGACGATCGAGCGCCTCCAGCGCGAGCTCAGCCGCCGCGGCGCGGGGGCGCCGGCATTCTTTGCCCTGCGGGTTGGGGAGGAGCTCATGCAGGCCTTCAAGATCCTCGGCTCACCGGACCTCGCTCGCTTCCTCTGTCCCGGCTATGACATCGATCTGGTCGGCAACATCGACCGGCTCCTGGGCGACCGCAAGCCCGATGGCAGCCCGCGCATGCCGGCCTACCAACTCGCCGAGCTCGCCGTGAACAGCCGCCTGGCGATCGATCAGGTGGCCGCCCTTGTCGACGCCAATCTGTTGGAGCTGACGATGGGTGAGATCGACGGCCTCACGGCGCAACTCGCGCTGTTGCGCGCCGTCGCGGGGCGGCGCGACTTCGAAGGGCGGCGCGACTTCGACGGCAAGCGCGAGCGGCTCACCGATGACGCAGCCCAGACGGCGGCCAAGGTGATCCAGCTGACGCGCACCGCAGGCGGCGCGTTCTGAGGCGGCTCGCCGCCGTGGCCGAGGGCGACGGGGATCACGCGGGGTGATGGTTGCGCTGGCGCTGGCGGTGCAGCTGCAGGGTGCGGTCGGTGACGCCGAGCCGGCTGGCGGCATGGCGCAGGCTGCCATCGGCGCTACGGACCGCCTGCGAGATCGTGATGTCGCGCGCGACGTCGACGATCTCGCGCAGCCCGACTCCGACCGCGACCGCGCGACCGAGCGCGACCTCGAGCTCGTCCTGCCAGGCCCGGTGCAGATCGCCGGCCGGACGCTCGGCCGGGGGCACGTCGCCGACCGTCACGGGGCCTGGCCCGACATGGCGCAGCCCGATCCGTGCCATGAGCTGCTTGAGGTCGCGCACGTTGCCCGGATAGGCGCGCGCCAGCAGCAGCTCCCGCACGGGCTCTGAGAGGGGCGGCGGCGCCTCGCCGTCCCACGCCGCCACGAAGTGCTCGGCCAGGCACGCGACGTCCTCCGCTCGCTCGCGCAGCGCCGGCATCCGGATCCGCGCCGCTGCCAGGCGGAAGAACAGGTCGGACCGAAACGTCCCGGCCTTGCAATCCGCCTCGAGATCGCGGTTGGTCGCGCACACGAGCCGGAACCGGGTCTTCTGCCAGCGATTGCTCCCGACCCGCTTGTAGGTGCCCTCCTGCACGACGCGCAACAACTCCGCCTGCAGCTCATGCGGCAACTCCCCGACCTCGTCGAGCATCAGCGTCCCGCCGTCGGCCAGCGCGAAGGCGCCCTCGCGCGCCGCGACCGCGCCCGTGAACGCCCCTCGCTCGTGCCCGAAGAGCTCGCTGCCTGACAGCGATGGCACGATCGTCGTGCAGTCCACGACGACCAGATCCTTCTTCCCCGGTCGCTGATCGAGTGTGTGGATGAGCTGCGCCGCCAGCTCCTTGCCGGTTCCGCTCTCACCGGAGATCAGAACGTCGACGTCGCTGAAGTGGCCGACCTCGACGATGTCGCGCAGCACCGATCGCCACACCGCGCTGGATCCGACGAGATGCCCCGTCACGAGCTCCGAGCCGACGAGCTCGTCGACGTTCGCCCACCGCTCCAGCCGCAGCAGGACGCTCTGGGCGCAGCCGTCCCACGCGACGACGTCGGCCGCGCCCGCGTCCAGCAGCTGCCATGGCGCGTCGCCGGCCAGCGCCTGCGCGGCCGTCGCGATCGCCAGCACACGCCGCTGACCGCCGCGGCAGTGCTCGCGCACGAGCGCCAGCACGCGCTCGTCGGCCTCGTCGAAGACGAGTGCGCCGGGCCCGTCGCCGGGCGGCGCGACGGGCAGGTCGAGCGGCTCGGTGCGCGCGGCGAGCGCGTCGACGATGTGCCGCGCCGACGATCGCTCCTTCGTCGCCGTGATCACCCACGGCGCGCGCCGCGTCACGGGCGCCGTCCGAGCCGGCACTTGTCCCGGTCGCCGGGCTTCGGGGCGCGCCTGTGTTGCAGCGCGACGAGCGTGTCGTAGCAGTACACGTTGTTGACGCTGGGGCGGCCGATCGCCGCCTTGTGGTGCTCGAGGACGAAGTAGACGTGCAACGCCTCGTGCAGCAGGGTGCTCGCCATGAAGCCGCGCCGGCCCTGCTTGAACCAGCCCCACCACGGCCCTCCGATGCAGATGTGGTACCGGCCGCGATAGCTGCTGCAGGCGCGATACCTCATGGGGTCGCCCGTGCACTCTGGGCAGTGCCCCGCGCTTCCCCAGCAAAAGAAACGCACGTGCCCGCCGACGAGGATGCCCGACGCCCGCTCGAGCCGCAGCGCGACGAGGTCGCCGAGGTCGCGCCAGGAGGCGCTCGCCGGCCGCCATGCCGGTACGAACGTGGGCGGCACGTTGAAGACGCTCTCGAAGAGCCGGCTCGTAGGAGCGGTACGCGGAGTGGCGCGCAGCGCCCGCGCCGTCGCGCGCCCCTCGCGCGCCCCGCGGGCGGCGGCGGCCTCGACGGCGGTGCGGATCTCGGCGGCGGAGACGGGGCGGCCGACGACCGCGGCGACGCGCGCGCGCTCCGGATCGCTACACGACAGCAGTCTCGTCGCCGACAGCTCGCGCGCGGCGCCCGCCGCTTGCGACGGGTGCGCGTACGTGCTGGCGGACCTCGCGGGCATGGTCGTCCCTCCTGTGGCCATCAGTGAACGGGTACCGGCTTGCTCCGCGCGCGCAGGGCGGCGGGTGGCACGAACCGGCGCGTCAGACCCTGCGCGCAGAGCGCGCCAACGTCGAGCGAGCTGCGCGCGGCCCATGTCCGCAGCAGCCCCGTCAGAAGGCGCGACTCGTCCTCAGGGGAGACGAGCCCGCCCAGACGCGCCTGAGCACACACGCCGAGCGCCAGCGACGGCGACATCGCCGCCATCCCCTCGCGGTCGCCACGCGCGCCGCGCCAGAGCGCGAGCAGTCGCTCGGGCGTGCGATCGTCGAATGCGAGCGCCTGACGCAGGCTGCGACCTTGCAGCGACGGCGGACGGTGCTCGGCCAGCAGCGTCGCGAACGCGGGGACCGTAGCGTCGAGCTCCTGGATGATCGTGCGACGCTCGGCCGCAGCCGACGCGAGCGGGTACAGCGAGGTCCACAGTGACCTCAGGCGGGCCCACTGCGCGTGCGGGTACAGCGCGTGTCCGATCGCGCAGCTGAGGACGACGCGCAGCCACGGCGTCGGATGCGGGTCCTCGGTGTCGATCCGGAAGACGAACCAGCGCGGCAGACTGACGACGCCGATCAACCCCAGCGTCGAGGCGATGCCGACGCGGCCGATCGACCAGAAGTCGGCGATGACCTCCGAGATCCAGCGTCGCCACAGCGCCCACGCGCGGCGCTCGGCGGCGGTCGCGGCCGCCTCGCGCGCCTGCAGCTCGGCGCTCAGGGACGCCACCAGGCCCAGCAGCGCGGCGCCCTGATGGCCGACCTCGTGCATGAGCGACGAGGCGATCCCGTGGCCGACCATCCGCTCGCGCGGCACGCGGATGAGCGCCACCGGGTTCGGCCGGTTGCCCGGCAGCCGCGTCCGTGCGCGGCGGATCGCGCCGCCGGGCCCGCGATCGAGATAGCACAGCAGCGGCGGGTCCTCGAACGGCCGGCCGGCGACGCGCAGGCCGTCCGACGCAGCCACGTCGAGACCCGACAACAGCACGCCGTCGGCCTCGCTGCGCTGCGTCAGCGCGTCCGAGAACAGGTCGAAGTTCCCGAGCGCCAGGTTGAAGCGCACCCGTAGGATCGCGAAGCGCCGCTGCATCTCGGCGGGTTCCGCCGCCGCCCCGCGCAGCCACGCGCGAAATCGGTCGATCTCGCGTCGCAGCTCCGCGCCCTCCTGCTGCAGGAACCGGTCGATCGCCGCCTGCGCGACGGGCGATGGCATCGCGGCCATCACCATCGTCTCGTTGACGGCGAACGCCGGTACTCGCCGGAGGCGATCCTGTATCGCGCGGGCCTCCTGGTCGAGCATCCAGGTGGCGGTCGCGGTGCCGGTGGCGGCGGCGGGCGGCATCGTCGCGCCTACGCGCCGAGGACGACGATCTTCTGTCCGCGGCGAACCCAGCGGCCGGTGCGCGCGCCCGTCGTCGGCGCCATGCCGGCGGGCACGCCGGCGCGGGTGACCTGCGCGACCGCGCGTGCGACACGCGGATCCAGCAATCCGGGGGCGTGCTGCCGGGCGGCCTGCGCGATGGCGGCCTGGGCGACGGCGGCGGGGGGTGCGTTGGACGGCGCGCGGGCGGCGTTCTGGGCCGCGCTGGCGGTCAGGCGCACCATCCGGCGGGCGACCTCGAACTCGCCCTGCTCACTGGCCACGAACTCCTCCTCGAGCTCGAAGAGCTTGGACGCCATGCCGCCGAGCTTGCTGCCCAGTGCGCCGCCGACGCCGGGCAGCACGAGGTTGCCGAGCGCGCCTCCGACCATCGGCAGCGCGGTCTTGGCGACCTTCTTCAGCGCGCCGCCGATCGCCTTGCCGATCGGGCCCTTGACGACGCCGCCGACCTTCTTGATGAGGCCGCCGAGGAACTGCTCGAGCTCCTCCTCGCTCGTGATCTCCAGCAGCTCGGCCGCGAGCGCCATCTCCTGCGCCTCCGAGAGCGGGCTCCCGTACTCCATCTCGCCGTAGCTGCCTTCCGCGATCGCCTCGCCGACAAGCTCGCCGAGGCTGGAGCTCTCGCCGGTCGCCTCCGAGCTGCCGAACTCGAACGGGCCCTCCATGCCGACCTCGCCGAAGGCCGACTCGGTCTCATACGACTCGAACGGCCCGGACTCCCAGGACTCGTACTGTTCGTGAACGCTCATGGTGGTTCCTCCGTCGTGGGTCGTCAGCCCAGGTCGATGACGATTGCGTTACGGGTGCGATGCCAGCGTCCAGTGCCGGCTGTGGCGAGCTCGTTCGCGCCGATGTGGAAGATCTGCGTGATGTGCGGCACCAGGCCCGGCAGGTCGCGGCGCGCCGCGTGGCGCACCGACAGATAGGCGGCGCGTTCGGGCGGCATCCGCCGCGGCGCGCGCAACGCGTTGCGCAGCGCACGATGCGCGAAGCGCGTGTAGCGCCGCGCGTACTCCAGCTCGCGCTCCTCGCCGGTCAGCCCTTCGAGCTCCTGCTTGGACCAGCGATCCATGAGCGCCTTGAGCCGGATGGCCCCCAAGTCGATCGTGGTCGGCAGCTGGTTGGCGCGCAGCAACGCGAGGTCTGGGGGCATGCCGCTCAAGATCCCCGCCACCGCGCTGAGCGGCGGAGCGACGGTCTTGATGGCGCGGATGGTCGTATCGACGGCCTTGGGGTTGGAGACGAACGCCTTGCCGGTGGCACGCTGCACCGGCCGCATCGCCTGCTGTGCCCGGCTGACCACGCCGCCGACCCATTTGACGAGATCCGCCTCGCTGGCGACCTCGAGCAGTTCGGTGGCCAGCTCGAGCTCCGCGGACTCGCTCAGCTCGCCCGCGCCGCCGTTGGTGTGGCCGCGGACGAACTCGAGCTGCTGTCGATCGAAGTCATGCATCGGCGTCCTTTCTCGATCTGGTTGCTCTTTCAGCTGCAAGTCGCGTGCCAGTGCGCGGTGAGCGCCCGCCCGCGCACCGTCGGTGCGACGGACGGCGCATATGCCGAACGGCGTTTCGCCGCGGGTCGGCCGATGCGAACGCCGCTTCGCGTGGCGGGCTTCGTCGTCAGCGCAGGGCGCTGGGCGGGATGTCAAGCAGCCCGCGGTACTTCGTCACCGTGCGCCGAGCGACGCGGTGGCCGCCGGCGTTCAGCGCGGCGGTGAGATCGTCGTCGGAGAGTGGGCGCGTCTCGCGCGCGATCAGCTCGCGCAGCGCCTCCCGGGCGCTGCCCGAGGCGCAAAAGAAGTCGCGCAGCTCGACCAGGCGCCCGCAGGGCAGCAACACGCTGCGGCCTGTAACGGCGCGCGAGACCGTCGACTCGTGTAGCCCGATCTCGGCCGCGACCGCCGCGCGCGTCAGCGGCCGCAGCGCGGCTGGGCACGTGAGCACGAATTCGCGCTGATGGTCGACGACACACTCGACTACGCGCCGGATCGTCGTCCAGCGCTCCTGCAGGCGACGCATGAAGCTGCGCGCGCTGGACGTCTGCTGCAGTGCCGTGCGTCGCTCCCTCGGCGTGAGCGCGGTCAGGGGGGCACGAACGCCGTCGTAGGCAGGGCTGACCCGCAACGCGAAGCGCCGCTCCTCGGTCAGCTCGATGATCAGCTCGGCGGGGTCGTCGGGATCGACCTCGACGATGATGTCGGGCGCGCTCGGCGGCTCCTGGCCACCGCGCAGCGGCGCGTCGAGGACGGGAAACGGGCGCAGGCGCGCGCGGATGAGGTCGCGCACGGCGACGACCCGCGCGCGGTCGACGCCCAGGCGTCGGGAGAGGGCCCCGTACCTGCCGGCGGCCAGATCGTCGAGCGAGGAGGCCACGATCCGCCGTGCCAGCGCGACGAGGTGCGGGTCGTCTGCGACCTGGTCCAGCTGGGCGTCGAGGCAGTCGCGGATGTCGCGGCTCGCGAAGCCGACCGGCCCGAGCTCGCGCACGAGCGAGT
>Ga0190265_10002651_pt1 | contig 12037 bp, 12 predicted proteins | sample Popmic124T_FD_133135 | JGI IMG/M metagenome (GOLD analysis project Ga0190265, IMG submission 133135) | Populus adjacent soil microbial communities from riparian zone of Indian Creek, Utah, USA - 124 T | ecosystem: Environmental > Terrestrial > Soil > Riparian zone | place: USA: Utah | collected... | reverse complement strand
TTTGCCCGCGCCGGTCTCGCCGACGAGGAGGACGGAGACGTCCCAGCGCGCCACGGCCTGGATCTGCGCGTAGATCTCGCGCATCTCCGGCGCGGTGCCCGGCACATGGCCTGCGGGAAAGATGAGGCGTGCGTCGGCCGGCTTGCCCGGCGGGCCATCCTGGCGCCGGTGAAACGCGGCCAAGGCCTCGACCGTAATAGTTTCCATGGGACCCGGAGGGAGATCGGCGGGAGCGGCGGGGGTGATCTCGATGGCGATCCGGTCGGCGGCGTCGTCGAGGCGCCGGAAGCGGAATTCCAGCGGACCGAAGGCGAGCCGGTCTCCCGGCGAGAGCTCGGCGCGGCGCACCTTGATGCCGTTGAGGAACGTGCCGTTCTTGCTCCCCTGGTCGATAATGGTCACCCGGTCTCCTTCGACGACGAGGACGGCGTGGCGTCGCGAGACTCCCGCGAACGGGAGCACGTGCCGGGCCGGAGCATGGCTGCCGACGGAATTGGAGCCGGTTGCGAGGTCGAGGGCGAGCTCGACGCCGTCGAGGTGGCCGAGGAGCCTGAAGGCGCTGCCGGAATCGGGTCGAGGATCGTGCACAGGGATTGGCGGAGGCTGAAAGGTTTCAGCCGCATCCTACACTCCTACAGGGGAGCCAATTCAAGCGGAGGGGTGGATGAGGAGCTGGCGCGACGTGACGCGGACGATGCTGGGGTTGCACGAGCAGAACGCCGTCTCCGTGCCGGCCGGCGGCGAGGAGAGGACGGAAGGCGACGGGATCGGGAGCGCGGGTTCGCGCCTCGGCCGCTATGTGATCCTCTACCGCCTGGGCAGCGGCGGCATGGGAGTGGTCTTCGCCGCCTACGATCCCGAGCTGGACCGCAAGGTCGCGCTCAAGCTGGTCCGCCTGGAGAGCAGCTCGCTCGCGGCCCGCGAGGCGCTGCGCCGGGAGGCCCAGGCGATGGCCCGGCTGTCGCACCCCAACATCGTCGCCGTCCATGACGTCGGCGGCGAAGGGCACGACGTGTTCCTCGCCATGGATCTGATCGACGGGGTCACGCTGGACGAATGGCTGAAGCTCGACAAGCGGGGCTGGCGCGACATCCTGCGCGTATTCGTCCAGGCGGGGCGGGGGCTCGCGGCGGCGCACGCCGCGGGCGTGGTCCATCACGACTTCTCGCCGCGCAACGTCCTCGTGACGGCGGAAGAAAAGGCTCTCATCACCGACTTCGGCCTGGCCCGGGCGCTGGGGAGGCCGCTGGGAGGGTCAGATACCGAGCCGCCGGACGAGGCGGCGGTGCGCGGTACTCCGGCCTATCTCGCGCCGGAGAGGCTGCTGGGCATCGCCGTCGATCCGCGCAGCGATCAGTTCAGCTTCTGCGCCGCTCTCTACCGTGCGCTTTACGGGACGCTGCCCTTCCCGGCGGACAGACTGGCCGACAGCCCGGCGCCCTATCTGGAACGGGTGGAACGGGGCGCCATGGCGCCGCCGCAGGGCGGCAGGCGCGTGCCCCGGCGTCTTCTGACTCTGTTGCGGCGCGGCCTCGACGCCCGGCCGGAGAACCGCTTCGCGACGATGCCCGAGCTGCTAGGGAGGCTCGAAGCGGCCTTGCGCCGGCCTCGCGTGCTGCTCTTCGCCACGGTCACCCTGCCGCTCGCCGCGTTGGTGGCGATCCTGCTCCTGAGACAGCCGGCTCAGGCCCCGCCACCGGACCGCCTGGCCGGCGTCTGGAGCGCGGCAGAGCGGCAGTCGGTCCACAAAGCCCTCCTGCGGCTCGATCCGGCGACCGGAGCCCAGGCCGCCTCCCGGCTCGAGAGCGAGCTCGACGCGTACGCGGCGCGGTGGCGGGCCATCGACGAAGACGGCCATCGCACGGCACTCCGCGACGGGGCCGGTCTGGTGCGCGACCGGCAACGGCTCTGCCTGGATGCGCGCCGGGCCGAACTGCGCGCCCTGATCTCCCGCCTGGAGGCTTGGCAAGACCGCTCCCTGGAACCGGCGGTCCGGGCCGTCCAAGGGCTTTCCGACCTCGGAAGCTGCGCCGATATCCGCGTGCTGCGCGACCTCAAGGCTCCGGCGCCGGATGCGCGGATCCGGCATGCCATGATCCCCCTGCAGGACGGGCTGGAGGAGCAATTCACTCTGGTGGAGACCGAAGGGGTGCCGGACTTGGTCCGCGTCGACTTGCTGGTCGCCGAGGCCGATCGTCTCGGGTATCTGCCCCTGGTCCTCCGGGCGCACGAGGTCCGCGCCTCCATCCGGATGGATCGCGGGCTGCCGGGAGCCCAGGCCGACTTCGAAGCCGCGCTGCGGGCCGCGGTCGCCTCGGCGGACCCCATCGCCCAGGCCCGGATATTCGGCTTGCTGGCGGAGGACATCGGGCTCAAAGAAGGCAGGTTTGCGGACGCGAGGCTGTGGGGGGACCTCGCCGAGTCCGGCCTCGCGGCGCTCGGTCCCGGCCACGAGGAGGTCGAGGCCCGTGTCCTGCGGTCGCTGGGAGCGGCGGCGCTGGCCGAAGGGGAAAACCGGGAAGCCGCCCGCCGCTATCGCCGGTCGCTCGCCCTGACCGAGCGGCTCTGGGGCAAGGAGACCATCCGCCTGCTGCCGATCCTCAACAACCTGGCGGTGGCGGTCGGGAGCGAGGAGGGCGGCCCTCAAAGGGCGATGGCGCTCCTGCGGCGGGCCTTGTCGATCGCGGAGCGCGCCTACGGTCCGGACAGCCTCATCGTCGTCAACCCCTTGACCAACCTGGCCGCGGAGCTCGCGGCCGCGGGCTTCTACCGCGAAGCGCTCGGGCTCGCCCAAAGGGTGGTCCGCATCCTGGAGAGGTCCTACGGGGCGCGGTTCCGGGACCTCGCCTATCCGCTGATCCTCTCCGGTCAAATCCTCATCGTTCTCGACGAGCCGGAGGAGGCCCTGGCTCTCCTCGATCGGACGATGGAGCTGGCCCGCGAGGGGTACGGAGAGGGACACCACCTCGTGATCCAGGCGTGGTGCGCCCGGGCCGACGCCGAGCTCGCGCAGCTGCGCCCCGAAGCCGCGGCCGCAAGCGTCGCCCGCTGCCGTGCGGGCGTGGCCGGAACGCTGCCGCCGACGCATCCGGTCTTCATTACGCTGGGGCGCCTGGAGGGGGAAGTCGAGCTCGCGAGAGGCCGGACGGCGCGCGCCCGCTCCATTCTCGCCGAGGCTGCCGGGATGCCGGGCGCAGTGAAGCTGGAGACGGTCCAGATCCTGGCTCCCCAGGCGGAAGCCGAGCTCGCGGCCGGCGATTTCGCGGCTGCTCGCCACGCTGCCGAGGCCGGCCTGGCGCTCGGCAATCCAGTCAGCGATCCCGCCCTCGTCGGCCGACTGCGGTTCGCCCTCGCCCGCGCCCTCATCCGGACGGACCCCGGCCGCGCGATCGGGCTGGCCCGGCAGGCGGTGAAGGATCTGAGCCAGGGCGGTCCCCGCACACGGTCCTTGCGCGCCCGCGCTGCCGCATGGATCGATAGTCACCGAAGAGGTGCCGGGCGAGCAACCGAGAGAAGGTCTTCGAGCGCCAGGGACTCATCGCCGGTCGTAGGAGCTCGACTGGGCGGACCTCGACCGGGCGCAGTTCCTTCGCGCAGACGTGAAGTAAGACAGCTCGGCATGGAACGCTTGCTGGGAGCGCCGGCATCCTAAACGGCTCCAACTTTGTTTTTGGATTAGTCAGCCGGCAGGATGCCGGCGCTCCCAGCAGCCTCTCCAACGAGCGGGTTTCGGGACTTTCGCCGCTCACCAGGACGTCGTTGCCATTGCCACCGTTGAGGGTGTCGCCCCCCTTCTGGCACCACCTCGGATCGTGAAAAGATGGCAGCCACCATGACATCGACCTCTCCACAGCTCACCCGTAGACCGCCTCCGAGGGCCGCGTTCCGGGGTCGACGGCTACGCCGCGTTCCGGCGTTGTGCGTCGCCATCTTCCCGCTGCTCGTCGCGAGCTGCGCGACCGGTCCCACCGAGAGCGCCCGCTCCTCCAACGACCGGCAAACCCTCCGGACGCACGCGTCCTTCCAGTTGTTCCGCCAGCTCGACAAGCCGGGAGCGCGCGCCACGTTCGAGCGCCTGCGGCGCCTCGAGCCCGAGGACGCCGAGGTGCTGCGCTCGCTCGCCGCCCTCTACGCCGACGCGCGCGAGTGGCCCCAGGCCATCGCCGCCGCGGAAGCCCTCGTCCGACAGTCTCCGAACAGCGCCGAAGCGCTCGACACCAAGGCGGAGGTGCTCCTCGCGGCGGGCCAATTCGATCCCGCGGAGGCGGCGTTTCGGGAAGCGCTCGCGGTGGACCGCGGCTTCGCGCCCGCCTATAGTGGCCTCGCGAGCGTGAAGCTGTACCGAGAGGATTGGGACGCCGCGGTCGCCGCGGTGGAACAGGGCATCGCGTCCGTCGAGGAAGTGGCCGAGCGCGACACTTTGACCGCGCTCCTGGGATGGATCCAGCTCGCCGCCGACCGACCTGAAGAAGCACGCGCGACCTTGAAACAGGCGCTGGCTAAAAGAGCGCTCGATTCAGGTTTTTCGATGATCGATTTAAACCTTGCGATCGAACGCCAGAGCTGGACCGAAGCGCAAACGGCGGCCGCCGCCGTCCTCGCGGACGCCGAGCGCGTGAACGCCCCGGCTCATCCGCGGCGCTGGATAACGCTCCTGCAGGTGATCGCGTCGAGCCGTGCGGGGGACCTCGAAGCCGCCGAACGCGGCTTGGCGTCGCTCGAAGCGGGCAGCGGGAGCCTCGAGCCATGGATCACGAAAGACCTCAGCTTCGCGCGGGGGCATGTCGCGCTCGCGAAGCGCGAGACCGATCTGGCCGTCGCCTCGTTCACCGACCGCTGGGTGCTCAACCACAACAGCCTGTTCGATCCGGGGCGAGGCAACCCGCAGCCCAGCCTGGGCCAGTTCGCGCTCAAGGGAAAGCTGCTCGCCGCCGAAGCCCTGGCCCAGGCCGGCCGCACCGCCGAGGCCGCACGGATTCTCGACGAGCTCGCAAGCACGTATCACCGCGGGATCGGGGCCGTGATGGTCCACCAGCAAGCCCTGCAGGCTCGGCGTGCGATCGGGGAGTTTGCAGGTGAGGAAGCATTCCGATAGAAGCGACAGCCCGAAGGGCGGCCTTCGAAGAGCCCGGTGCGGAAGCGCCGGGCTCGCGCGAGGTGGACTTTAATTGCAGCGCTTTTTCGTGTCAGCGGCGTCGGCGGTCACGACATCGTTACCCAGCCCGCAGTTGATGGAGTCTTGCTGGCCGTCCTGGGTGTTGATGGTGTCTTTGCCCAAGCCGGCGGAGATGCTGTCGGCACCGCGGCCGCCGACGAGGGTGTCGGTGCCCGCGCCGCCCACCAGGACATCGTTGCCATCGCCACCGTTGATGGTGTCGTCGTCGAGCTCGCCGTCCAGATTGTCGCCGCGAGGGCCTCCCGTCAGGATGTCGTTGCCCGTTCCTCCCTTCACGCGCATGGGCACGGCGTCTCCCGGCTCTCGTTCCTCCTGGCTCACCCTGTCGTTCTTGTCGCCCAGGTCGAGCTCGACGAAGCTCACGCTCGCGATGGTACAGACCGCCGTGCCCACGAGGATGCGGCAGCCCGGCCCCGAAAAGATCGACGCGGTCGAGTCCTTCACCGTGAAGCCCTGGACGGTCTGCCCGGTGGCAGGATCGAACGCCGAGCCTCGTGCATTGACCACTACGGTGTTGACTTCGTTGTTCCCGGCCTTGAAGACGACCGCCGAACCTTCAACACGGACCACACCGGCCGCTGCCAGCCGCGGTATTCCCAACACGGCGCTGCAGAGCGCCGCCGCAACGATCAAAACCCTGAAAGAAAAGTCCCGCCTCATAACCCATCTCCCTTGATCTCGGAAAGAAGCCTCTCTTGGCTCACAGTCCGAAGGAAAGGCGCTCGGGCTGCGAAAAAGTTACAGCATGGGCGGGCCGGCCCGCGAAGCGGCCCCCCCATGGGAAGCAAATCCATGGGACGGGCCGCCCGCATCGGCCCGCCCATGGTAAGGATTCAGTTGTCAATGAACCATCCTGCACAATCTGCCCGAGGGGCGAACGTCCCGCTCCCCGGGATCGCCATCGCGCCCCTTGGGGCAAAGAGTCCGCTCCGAGGAGCGGCGACCTCAACCCACGGGTCAGCCTCTCTGCCCCACCGAGCCGGCTCCCCGCCCCAAGGAGCGAGAGCACCCCATCCAGGGTCCGAGACCCCGCCCCAAGGAGCGGAGAGCCGGCCCCATGGAGCCGGTCTTCCGCTCCCTGGGGCCAGAACCAGCCCTCCGGGAGAGCTGCCTCGCCCCAAGGGTCGGCGCTCTCGCCCCAAGGGGCAGAAAGCAGCTTTACCGGGGCTTCCGAGAGACATAGATATACCAGATCAGCGCCTATAGTCAACTTCAAAGGAAGTTTTTGGACTGAAACGGTAGACACGGAGAATTTCTTCGGATAGGCTCTGCCGAGATTTCAGGGGCTCGAAGCTGAGCCGTGTTCATTGACAACTGAATCCATACGAGGTGCCAGCCCCTCCGGGCCAGCGCCCGCTCCAGGTGGGGTTGCCCTCCCCTACCCAGGGCCGCGCGGGCTGGCACACTCGTTCTATAAGTGAACGGCCGCGGCTGCCTGCCAGCAGCGCACGCCCTCGCTCGCCTCTGCGGAGCTTTCCGCACGCCAGCCAGAGCCTCACCATTCTCGGGGGTGAACCTGTGGGATCGGGTGCATCAGGTATCCGCACAGGTTAGACTCTCGGCATGGCTGGCCGCGTCGAATGGGTCCTCGCACCTCTCGAGAGAGCAGGTGTCCGGTATCTGGTGGTCGGCGGAGTCGCAGTCGTGCTCCACGGCTATCTGCGAACGACCCTCGATCTCGATCTCGTCCTTCAACTGAAAAGAGACAATCTGGAGCTGGCGTTGAAAGCCCTGGCCGACCTGGGATTCGAACCCCAGGCGCCGGTGCCGCTCAGCTCCTTTGCTGATCCCCAGATCCGCGAGAGCTGGTTCAGAGAGAAGAGCATGACGGTCTTCTCTCTGTGGCACCCGATTCATCCTGGTTTTGCTGTTGACCTCTTCATACAAGAGCCGTTTGATTTCGATGCCGCCTACCTCCGTGCGGTACGCGTGCCTCTCCAGGAAGTTCAGGCTACGGTCGTGTCACGCGATGACTTGGTGGCCATGAAGCGAACTGCCGGGCGGCCCCGGGACCTGGAGGATATTGCGGCTCTTGAAGAGCTGTCGGAGGGACCATGACCGAGCCATCCGGACCCAAGCCTGAAGCCAACGGCTGCACATGGGACTTTGAAGGGACGCGCCGCCATCATATTCGGGCTGGGTTGCGGCTGAGTCCCTTGGAACGCCTTCGCTGGCTGGAAGAGACCGTCGACGAGATGCGGCAACTCCAAGGCCTCGCCCGAAAGGGCCGGAGGATCGACGGCGCCGAGCCCTGAGCACGCTGCTGGATAAGTTGCCCCGCCGCGCGCGGCGGCACCCCGAGGGGATCGTGCCACCTGCGGGTTCTTCGCGGACAGACTCGTGGGAGCGAGTGATCGCGCCGTTGTTCGCCTTGGTGAGATAGCCATCCCGGTGCCCAGGGACAGTGGCGTACCGTCCAGTGTCAGGCTGCCGACTGCCGCCGCATCCCTCTGCTGCCCGCTCAGCCGGAACGAGACATGGTAGCCAGGAGAGTGCGTGGATGAATGAGAGCGGGCCCAACCGCTGTACCGAGGCGATTGGGACCGCCGCAGGAGGTGGAACAGGGCATCGTGTCCGTCGAGGAAGTGACCGAGCACGACAGTTTGACCGCCCTTCTGGGATGGATACAGCTCGCCGCCGGTAGGACGCGCGACCTCAAGCAGGGGCTGGCCCGCGCGAAGTGGCTGGCCCCTCCGGTTGGCGCCCCCGCGAAGTCGCTGGCACCCCAGGCTGGGGGCTCAAAACCTTTCCGGCTGCAGCACCCTTGATCTCGCTCCGCGAAGTCGCTGGCACCTCAGGTTGGGGACCCGAGCGCGACTGGGCTGTTCCTGCCGGCGCGAGGCCTTGGTGGTTGCCCTTGAAGTCCGTGCACCCGCATTGGATCTTGTAACGGAGCGGCGGCGGCAGCAGCTGACCGGAGGGCCGGGTGAACCGTAAGGTCTCGTTGGCCTGGCCGCCACCCCATCCCCCCAGGCCGATCCCAGAGTTGCCGCAGCCGCCGAGGTCGTTGAGGTTCAGATCCTCGTCGTTGACGGGCGGATCGCGAAGAGGCCGGAACCGCCGAACGTCCACGTCGACCATCTGTCGAACTGCTGAACGGGCTCCAGAACGAGGTCCCCGCCCGGCTGTGCCGCCAGACAGTACCCCGACTGCATGTGCCAGAGGACGGCCCCAACCGGCCGGCCGTCGGGCGTTAAGCCTTGGTCGAGGAACGAGAAGATCGCTGGATCGTACGGAAAGTTGGCTGACCGGCAAATTCCTGCATGGTTCAGTTTCAAGCCCCGCCCGTCCTGCTCGACAAGTATAGATGGACGTCGATGCTAAATTACCCCGCTTTCTTTGGATTCGCATCACGGCATCCTTTAAGAGAACCAAGGATCTCCTGAACATCTTCCCGCCGTACGCCTTGGCGCTCCAGTGCCCCTTGGAGGGCTTTCAGGACCTTAGCGATACGGCGATAGAGGGGCTTCTGTTCCACCTTCAGGATACGGGCTATATCCGAGACCTTGAACCCGGTCGTCAGCTTAATGAGCAACCGGTCCTCTGGCAGAAGCGTGTCTAGGGCCCGATAGAGGGCTATACAGATCCTCCGTCTCTTTACCGCCAGTTGCTTCTCTTGCAACTGCTGGTCCGGTGGGAGTTCCTGGGCTGGCTCGAACCGCAACGACTCTTCTCCAATGATTTGCCGCGTAACGCGCGGGGGGAGTTTGGCCCGGAGGTCCGTGAGTTGGGCCACAGACAAGCCGATCTTCTCATTGGTGCGGAGGACCTCGCAGGCCTCGTTGAAGGTATAGCCGTCCCGATTAATGAGTTGCTCGAGTCGCTCTGCCACCTCGCCCAAGCGATGGGCCTCGGCTGACTCCCGCCACTTGCCCCAGAGGTGATCCAGATGGTCAAGGAGGAAGCGATTGACGACGATGGTCAGGTAGGTGTCGAACTTGGCATTGTCTCGTCCCTCAAACCGGCGGATGACGGCGTAGTCGTCCTCCATAAGCTTGATGTTGGCCCGGGAGAGGAAGTCATCCTTGTCCTCAGGCCGGAGCCGGAATCGCCGGCAGGCGTGCTCGACGATGCGCTTGATGAGTTCGAGGCTTTGGCGGAAGAGATCCTGGGGATCTTCAAGGGGATGGTCGCAGGAGGGGGCGAGCGTGACGGCCATAGATGTGGATCGCGGCGAGACAAAGATGGCGGGACTATAGGAGTTGCCAAGAGGTGGGACGGACTTCATAGGATCATTGCTAAACGGCTTGTCATCTTCAATGAGCACTTGAACGCTCCTCTCTCGCTAAAGCCCTTCTGTCCTCCTCAAAGTTGGGTCGCCTGAATAAAATCTCTACAAATGGGTAAGGAGGATCCTCATGTTTAGATTGGTTATCAGCCCCCGTCTCCCGTGCGATCAGACATCCTGGCGCCGCCTCGTGCCTTCGTTCTGACGGACGGCGCAGGCAATCTGCGTCACCCTGTGCGAGGCGTCCACGTCCATCACTATTCGTGGGTCCTCGCAGTCGATGATGTCGGCGCCGACCGCAGCGGTGCCGCGGACTTCCTCAGCGTTGAAGATGCTGACTAGCAATTTCGGACGCAAAACACCCCTCCTGAGGACCGATCCGGCCGGCGCGTGCGTCGCGCCGCCTTTTCGGCCTGTGATCTCATAAACGTGAGAACCGGGTTAACAAACCTACAGGGTGTTGACGAGCCGATCGATGTCCTCTTCGTTGTTGAAGATCGCGACAGACACGCGGGCGTGTCTGGCGCCGCTGGGGTCCTCGGGAGATTCCGTGATGTGAATTTTGTTGTCCGTGAGCCGACGGACCGTCACCGTCGGCTCTTCTTCAGGGTGACGAAAGCACACGATGCCGGAGGAGAGCTGTGCGGCGGCGGGCGTTTCGATCAGCATGCCACGCTGGGTCAGACCGGCTCGAAGCCGTTCGACGAGCTGTCGGACACGCTTGTACACGGACGGCTTCCCGAGCGCCGAGAGGAAGTGAAAGCTCGTCGCGAGGCTCAACGTGTGCTCGTAGGCGTGCACACCGCCTGGCGTGTGAAGGCGTCCGGGTCCTTTCGTTCGCGCGGAGAACGTTGCCACGATCGGCACGACCTGCTCCCACGCTTCCGGCCTGCCGCAGATAATCGCGGTGCCGCGCGGGCCAAATACCCATTTGTGGCAGCCGGCAATGAAGAGGTCGCAGCCCAGCGCATCGAACGTCGAGTCTTCTACGCCAAAGCCGTGGACGCCGTCAATCGAGAACAGGAGCCTCTCGCTTGGATCGTGGCGGCAAGCGTTCTCCGCCTTCACGACTTTGGCGATATTGCGAACGGGAATCTTCAAGCCGTCTGATGAGTATACCCAGGCGAGCGACAGAAGGCGCGTCTCGGGCCGTATCGCTGCTCTCACGTTGTCGACGATTTCCGCTGCCGTTGCCGTTGAGCCCTGCTTATATAGTCGAAACGTGCGGTACGCCGTACCATCACGTCGTTTCCTGAGTTCCAGCGTGTCGAGCGTCGAAGAATGATCCGCCGTGCTCGTCAAGATCTCCTGGTGTGGGGCGACCGCCACCCCGCCCAACACCTGGGCCAGGCCCATGGTGGTGCTGCCGGTCAGGGCGATCGAGGACGCGTCGGCGCAGAAATACGTCGCCACAGCCTCGAAGGCCGCCTCTTCTGCGACGGGAAACTGTGTGGAGACATGCATGAGCGGCCACCGGTTCAACGCGTTGCGGTGGCTGTCTATCTCCCACTTGAGCACCGCCGGGTGGGCTACGAGCGACATGGCGGCAAAGTGGGTGACAGCGGGATCGAGTTCGAACGCTTCGCGGACGATGTTCCATTTGCTCATGTCTGTTCCGTGCTCCCCTCTCGCCCGTGGTGTGCCGGCGGCACGATCGCGGGACGCTCTGTGCTGTCCGGGTAGGGGGCCCACTCTGCACCGTCAGGTCTCGGGGCGACGCCCGCCGCGTAGAGCACTGCCTCTGAAATGCCGTCTATGCCGAGGTCCCGCTCGATCTCGGAATCGGCGAGCGCGGCGGAACTGAATGGCGCCAGCCCCATCCAGGTGGCGGTCAGACAAAACGTTTGGCAGAGATGCCCCGCCTCGATCAGAATCACGCGGTAAGCCCGCGGATGACGGTACTTCCATTGCACGCGACCGAACACCGACGTCATCAGAGCAATCGCGGATGCGCCGCCGTACCACGGCTGCCCCGGGAAATACGTCTGGATGCGTTCCCAAGACCATGATCCAGGCACTCTCGTCAACACATGATCGTCTGCGTTGTAGTGGTAGAGCCCTGGCTCAACATGCTCCACGTTCCGCACCGCCCAATAGAGTTCGATGCTGTGGCAGGCGCCGCCCGACGGCGATGTCTTCAGGGGCAAGCGCTGATCCTTGACCTGTGCCCAACTTTGGACGGCAAACGACAACCCCGCCAGATCCGAGAGCTCCGCGAGTGTGAGCGGACGCGCTCCGAAACACCGCCACGACCGGCGCGTGAGCAGAACCTCTGGAAATGCGCCGCCTTGCGCGAATGCGGGCAGGTGCACGCTATCACCGTGGGTGTGTTTCAGCGCGGGTGGCGGCGACACGCAGGCTTGGCGACGATCCAGGATTTCGTCGGCCAGTTCCCGTGAGGCGTAGCGAACGTCACGCGTGGCGAGATGAAAGTGGGACGCGATGGGATCCCACGCCTCCCAGGATTCGAGGGGCTGCTCTCGAGGATCTGGCAGTTCGCCCGCAACTTCGACGAGTTGGCAAAGGTGAAGCTTCTGCAGCCTCTCGCCGAGAGCCGCCTCATCATAGGCAGGAAAAAGCCGCACGAGATCCTGGTCATTTCGTCAGAACGGCACCACCGAGAGCAGGGCGGA
>Ga0190265_10002650_pt1 | contig 12047 bp, 11 predicted proteins | sample Popmic124T_FD_133135 | JGI IMG/M metagenome (GOLD analysis project Ga0190265, IMG submission 133135) | Populus adjacent soil microbial communities from riparian zone of Indian Creek, Utah, USA - 124 T | ecosystem: Environmental > Terrestrial > Soil > Riparian zone | place: USA: Utah | collected... | reverse complement strand
TGTTCCAAACCAGCTTCTCCCAATGCGTGCGTTCGAGATTGTCGGTCACCGCGCAAGGCACGCCGGAATGGCGAATCGCCGAAGCGATGTCATGCGTACGCGGCTCGGGCCAGCCGGCAAACTCGCCGAGCACGATGCGCCCGTGATCGATGTGCTGGATGACGCCCGGCTCAATGCGGTTCAAGCAAACAAAGCACAAGCCGCCGAGAATCTGAGCAGGCGGAAACAACGCGGCGAGTTGGTCCTCATTGCCCAGTCCGTTTTGCAATGTGAGCACCGCCGTATTTTTTCCGAGCAGCGGCGGAAGAAGTTTTGGAAATTGTTCGTTCGCCGTCGTCTTCAACCCAATCAGCACCACATCGCAAACGCCGATCTCTCCAGGCGTGCGCGCGCACTTGGGATTCACGTGAAAATTGCCTTCGAGACTGCGGATGAACACGCCCCGACGCCGGACCACGTCGTAATCGCTGCGCAAAAGAAAATGAACAGCGTGGCCGTCCCGGCACAGCTTCGCGCCATAATAACTGCCCAACGCGCCACAACCCACGACTCCAATCTTCATTGCGCGCCGGATCGTTATCCGAAGGACGCGCGTGTGTCTAATCTCACGCGGCGCGGGCCGGCACGAACAACGGCGGCCTTCAGAAGACGAATCCAAACGCGCAAATGAACTTGGTGTGACGGACAATCGAGCGGTTAAAGAGGCCGCCCGCAGTGAGCGAGCAGCCGTTTAATATGAACTGTTAATCAGACCCCAGTCATCGCGTGCCCGTTAAAGTGGGTGGCAAGATGGCCCCGCTCATCGCCCTTTCGTGCAGCGCCCGTTTCCGGCACGCGGTGAAGACGGCCAGGTTGAAGAAGTGCATGAAACCCAGTACCAACAACACCAGACCAATCTTGGTGCTCAGGCTTTCCAGTCCCTCCTTGATGTTTTCGGCGGTGACGCCGAACCGAAGCGCCAGCGTTACGAAGCCAATGTTGATAAGATAGAAACCGACCACAAGGAGGTGATTGACAGAATCGGCTAGTTCAGTGTTGCCGTGGAAACAATCGACCAAAAAGATGCGGCCGTTCCGATGCAGCGTTCGAGCGACCCATACGGTGAGAGCAATGCTGATTCCGAGGTAAGCGAGATAGGTCCAAACAGTCAGTGTCATAACTTGCCTTTCTATGTATCCGTTATTTCTGTCACGACAGACATATAGGAAATACAACCTTGGATGGCAAGCGTTTTTTGACTACCACACGGAAAGGAAAAGAAAGTTCGGGAGGCGAGGAACGCTTGCTCACCGTTGACCGCCGAAACGGCTTCGCAAGCAATCTGTAGGAGGGATTCGCTCAGTCGGCGACGGCCAGATCCATATCGCGCGTGAAGTAGAGAATGCGGCCGCAGTTGGTGCAGGTGATGATTTCCTGCTCGCCCTGGCAAGCCACCACGGTGCCCCGGTTGAGTTTCATGTGGCAGCCGCCGCAGGAATGATGGCTGATGCCGACCACGACATTGCTGCCCTTGCTCTTGAACAAGCGCTCGTAGCGGCTGCGCGTGGATTCATCGACCGCTTCAGCCAACTCGGCGCGATTGGATTCGAGCTGCGCCAATTCGCCGCGAAGATTCTTTTCCCGGGCGGCCAGGTCAACGACTTTGCCGTCCATCAGTTTCTTCGCTTCGGCCGCGACCTGCTGGGCGGCTGCAACTTCTTTTTGCACCACCTCCGCCTGCTCCATCAATTCCAGTTCCTGGTCTTCGATGTGGGTGATTTCCTTTTTGCAGGCCTCAATTTCGTTGGCCAGCGCGCGATATTCCTCGTTCTTCTTGGTTTGAAGCTGTTGGAGCGAGTATTTGTCGATCTGTTGCTTTTTTGCATCGACATCGAGTTCGAGTTTTTTGCGATCGGACTCGATTTGTTTCCCACGAAGCTTGGCGGCTTCGAGCCTTGCCTGCGAGCCGGACGCGCGGCCCTCCAGTTCCTGGCGCTCGGGTTCTATGCGCGCCAGTTCGTTCCTCGTGTAAACGATCTTGCGGTCGCGGTCCTGGAGGACGAGAAGTTTTTCAATCACGTCGAGCATGTTTCAGTCGGTTTAAGTGGCGCAGAATGTATCGGCGGGTCATCGGGCCGTCAACCAGAGGGAACAAGACGCTTGCGGCACGCCGCCTCGCGTTCCGTCACAATGCCCGAATGCTCCGGGTTGATTTTTTCGCGGGAGTTTTTCGATGCGCTGTTTACAGTGCTCCCATGATGCGACTTGGCTTTGCCGCGGTGATGGTGGTGACGGCGTCCACTTGTTTGGCGCCCGCTGCCGTCACGAATTCCCCCGCCCTCGATCTGGCGCGCCAGTTGAACAACGCCTTCATTGAAGTCGCTGAGAAGGTATCTCCTTCAGTCGTCGTAATCAGGGTTGCGCAACGCGAGCGTGCCGAAGCACTCGACGACATGGACAATCCGTTTTGGGATCTTGTGCCGGAAGAATTCCGCAAGCAATTCGAAGAGGAACGGGAGCGCCGCCGCAAAGAGGGCGGCGGACGAGGTGGAAGGCGCGGCGAGAAAACGCCTGAATTCAACGGCCAGGGCTCAGGGGTGATCGTCCGCGACGACGGTTACATCCTGACGAATTTTCACGTTGTTGAAGACTCCGAAAAAATCCTGGTGCGCCTGCGTGACGGCCGAAAGTTCGAGGCCACGGTCACCGGCCGCGACGAACAATCCGATCTCGCGGTCATCAAAATCAACGCCACCAATCTCGCGGCGGCGAAGTTTGCGGATTCAGCGGCCGTACGCGTGGGCGAATTTGCCGTGGCGATCGGCGCGCCGTTCGAACTCGACTACAGCGTCACCTTCGGCCACGTCAGCGCGAAGGGACGTTCGCGAGTCGTGCCGTCGTTCGGCATCAACTCGCAAGGCGCGACCATGGACCAGGACTTTATTCAGACGGACGCCAGCATCAATCCCGGCAACAGCGGCGGACCGCTCGTGAATCTCTATGGCGAAGTAATCGGCATCAACACGCTCATTCGCGGGTTGCGCACGGGCATTGGCTTTGCAGTGCCGGCCAATCTGGCGCGTGAGGTTTCTGCGCAACTGATTGCGAATGGCAAATTCCCCCGCTCGTGGCTGGGCGTAAGCATTCGCAGCCTGCGCGACGACGAGGAAGCCCGCGAGGACGTGAGCGAAGTGGACGGCGTGCTTGTCATTAGCCTGCGCCCGGACGGACCGGCGATCAAATCGGATTTGAAGCCGGGCGACGTCATCACGGCAGTGGACAGTAAAACCGTTTCCACGGAAACGCAGTTACGGAACGAGATTCGCGGCAAAACCCCCGGTCATGCCGTCACCCTGGACGTCTTGCGCAACAAAAAGCCGATCAAGGTGAAAGTGCATCCTGAGCTCTGGCCCGAACGGAGCGACGATAAAAAAGCGGAATAACCTTGCGTATCGAAGTTATCCAAGCTCCGTGGAAATGAACTGGCTCAGAACCAGGTAAGATTCAGTTTCGTGTCCGCGTGTTTCCAAGCCCGCTTGAATTGCTTCGCGATTTCCTTCGCTTCATCGTTTTTACCCTGCGCGCGCAAGCTCTCCTCCAATCCAAACAGAGGCCAGCCGTTCGCGGGCAGATCCTTCAGCGTCGCGCGAAAGACCTTTTCTGCTTCAGCCCCGTGCCCCGTCTTGAGTAATCCAGCGCCGAGCGAAAGCTTCGCGGGGTAATGCCAATAGGGCGGTTCCATGTACGAGAGTTCACTCTCGGCTTTCACCGCTTCGCGCAAGTGCTGCACCATCGCATCCGGGTGGTTCGCGGCGCCCGCGATTTTCCCAGCAATTACATGTTCGGCGACGGCCAGAATTTTCGTCCCGGGAAAATACGGATTGTCCATCGCCTGCACCGCATCGCTGCCCTGAAGTTTTTTGAATGAGGCGAATTCCTTCTCCGCGTTCGACACGTTCGTTTGCGCGGCGAACGCCACCGCTCGCGCGTAATGGGCCATGGCGCGGTCGAACGGATATTCTGCCGCCGGCAGTTTCTCGTTCAGGATGCTGTCCCATTTCCCAAAGCGTGAATAGGCCAGCAGCGGCAAATAGCGCTGGCGCGGTCCTTCGATGGCGCCGCAGCGCAAATCGAGCGTGTACTGCGAAACCTTTTGCGCCGCCGCGATGCTTTTTTTGCTGCTTCCTTCGAGTTCCGCCGCGTACCAGAGAAAATGAACGTTGTGGGGATAATAACCGCCCGGGTAGGTGCCCGTCGGGTTCGCCTTCTTCAGATAGCCTTCATCCACCTGGCTCGCGCGCTCGTTCACCGTCACCGCCTCGTGATAACGCCCGACCCGCACGTAGATATGCGAGGCCATGTGAACGAGATGCCCGGCCTTCGGCGTGAGTTTTCCAATCCGCTCCGCGCTCGGAACTCCCTTCTCTGGATGCGGTCCCGCTTCCACGAGATGAATGTAGAGATGGTCCGCGCCCGAGTGCGATGGAACTCGTGCGAGGACGGATTCAATCACCGCCAGCGCCTCCTTGGCCGATGGCTTCGGCGTGAGATCATCCTGCCAATAATTCCACGGCGACGTGTCCATAAGTGATTCGGCGAACAGCGTCTGCGCGTCGAAATCATCAGGATACTTTCTCGCCACCGCCCGCATGGCATCCGCGAACGCCACATCAAGCACGGAACGATTCGTGAGTGGTTCCTTGGCATAGCGTTTCGCCAGCGCCTCGATATATTCGCGCTCCGCGACGCTCGCCTTGTCCTTCAGGGCCATTGCCTTCTGCAAAGCGTCCCAGGCCTTCGGCACGGCGCTGTCCTCCATCGGTGCATTGATGTTGGGACCGCAGGCGAATGCCACCCCCCACCACGCCATCGCACAATTCGTATCGACTAGCGCCGCCGCCTCGAATGATCGGATGGCTTCCGCGTGATTGAAGTTGTAGCAAAGCGTCAGCCCCTGATCGAAATAGCGCTGCGCCAATTCCAGGCGCGTCGTGATCGGATGATGGTGCCGTCCGAGCCCATCAAATCGTGGCACCGCCGGCAATGACTGCGCCACGCTCGTGCTTTCCAACGCCCATACCGCCAGTCCAAACAAGAGGATCTTTTTCATGAATCAGAGAGCCTGACGTTCAGTGTTTTCCAATCAATTCAAAAATCGCTTCCACTGGAAGCAATTCAACGGTTCGTCATGGCCGCGCAAACTGTCCGACGTTCGCGCAAATGTCATTAGACCTTTCGTTCTACTGCCTTGCGGAATTCTCCTGCTACTCTCGCCTCATGCGCCACGTCGCGGAGAACCTCTGGATTCAGCGGTTCCCACTTTCAATGTTGGGCACGCAAATGGGTCGCACGGTCACGCTCATCCGGTTGGATTCGGGAAAACTCGTCATTCATTCCACGGCACCGTTCAACGAGGCGGATGTCACCACCATTCGCACACTCGGCAAACCAGCTGGATGGTGGAGGCGACGCTCTTTCACGATACGTTCGCGAAGAAAGGACGCGCGGCCTTTCCCGCGGTGCCGTATTTTGCGCCCGAGGGCTTTGCCGGCAGCGCCGGAGCAACGCACCCCCTCCTGGCTCCGTCGGCGGAATGGGCGGAGCAATTGGACGCACACCAACTCGAAGGAATGCCGAAGGTGCGCGAGCACGTGTTCCTCCACCGGTCAACGCGAACGCTTATCGTCGCGGATCTCGTATTCAACTTCGGACCACCCTCGACAGCATGGACGCGCGGTTTTTTCCGTTGGGCGGGCGGCATTCGCCAATTTCCTGGGATGAGCCGCCTGTTTCGAGCGTGCATTCGCGACCGCGCGGCATTCGCCAAATCCATCCTGCACATGATGCAGTGGGATTTCGACCGGCTGATCGTCGGTCACGGCGATGTAATCGAGACCGGAGCCAAACCAAAGCTCGCGGCTGCACTCGCCGCGCAAGGCTTCTGATGGGTTCACAACCGCCCCGCTGCGCTTAAGTCGATCACTTTGCCGGCAGTGGCTTCGGCGGCTCACTGCTGTTGGGCTGCCGTTCGCGGCGCGTTTGTGCGGGAGTCGTATCTACCGCTTCCTGGCCGCAGGCGGAGGCGGATTGGCGAGCTGGTTCTCCACCGACGTGATGGTCGTGCGATGTTTTTGAATGGCCTGCTCGATGGCGGCGATGACTGCGATATGGTTGGTCGCCACATTGAATCGTTCTTCCACATCTTCAACGACGTTGAAGAGCAGCGGCGGGGAATTGGTTTGCGGCTTGTCGGGTGCGTAACCGGGGCGAGTGATGAAATGCGCCTTAAAATCGCCGATGCGTGCGGCGTAGAGTTGTGCGCCGCGATAGTAGAAAAACGGCTCGCGCTGCACTCCGCCGCTTCCGAAAAGCAGCGGGGAAATGTCCGCGCCGTCAATCACGCGGCCGCGGGGCGGTTCCGCCCCGGCGAGTTTCAGCGACGTGGTGAAGAGATCCATCATGCAGGCGAACGCGCGTTGCACCTGGCCGGGCGCGATGCGGCCCGGCATCCAGGCGAGGCCGGGCACCCGCATGCCGCCTTCCCACGTCGAACCTTTGCCTTCGCGCAGCGGCCCGGCCGATCCGCCCGCCTCGCGCATGGTGCGCCACGGCCCGTTGTCGCTGCTGAAAACTACGAGCGTGTTGGTGGCGATTCCGGCGGCGCGTAACGCATTCAACACTTCGCCCACGCTCCAATCGAGTTCCTCGACGACATCGCCGTAGAGACCGCGCGGGCTTTTGCCCCGGAACCGGTCCGAGGCAAAGAGCGGCACATGCGGAAAGCTGTGTGGCAGGTAGAGCAAAAAGGGGCGCGACTTGTTCTGATCGATGAACTTCGCGGCTTCCTCGGTATACCGGCGCGTGAGGATATTTTGGTCAGCGGGCCGTTCGATGAGTTCCTCGTTGCGGTAGAGCGGCGCGTCCCACCAGCGCGGGTCCTGATCGAGGCGCGACGTTGCGTTCGGAGGAGCGTCGGTGGGATTCATGTCGTTCGAGTGCGGCAGGCCAAAGTAGAAGTCGAATCCGTGGCGGCGCGGATGGTGGGCGGGATTATTGGCCCAGTTGCCGAGGTGCCATTTGCCGATGCACGCGGTCGCGTAGCCGTTTGTCTTGAGCGCCTCCGCCAAAGTAATTTCTTCGGCCGGCAGCCCGCCGGTTGAGATGTTGCGGATGACGCGGAACTGATCGTTGCACATGCCACTGCGAATGGGATAGCGCCCGGTGAGCAATGACGCGCGGCTCGGCGTGCAGACTTCCGCCACAGAATAGAACTGCGTGAAACGCATCCCTTCCGCGGCCATGCGGTCGAGATTCGGGGTGCGGATGTTCGGGCTGCCGTAGCAACCAAGGTCGCCGTAGCCAAGATCATCAGCGAGGATGATGACGATGTTGGGCTTCGTGGCTGCGGCAGAGAAAAATGGCGCGCAACAGAGGAGCGCCATCATCGAGAGGAGCACGGGCTTGGAATTCACATCGGCATTCTGCCGAGAGCGGCCCGGGCTGCAAGCTTCAGTGAAGGCCACCGAAACACGCACGCGTGCTCATGCTTTGGTGAAGTCGGACGACGAGAGTGGGCGGTGACGGGGCGCGAACAACTATTTGCGCCGTTTATTACTCGAGGCAGACCGAAACGGCGTCAGCGGCAACTCCTTGTTCACGACCGTGATTTGAATCCGCACGGATTCTTTCGCCTGCTTTGACCAATGTGCGGCGAGCAACATCGGGCCGGATATGGCTTTAACACTGGACGTCTCGCGGAGTCGGAATGTCTCTGGCGGAGTGGAAGCGTCTCCTTTGAATCCCATAAATATTTCCTAGTCCGAGCGGTAGTAGTCGTCGATGAGGCCGGACTTGCTGTCGTCGAACTGTTTGTTCGGCCCCGCGGAGCGAATCAACACCTCATTGTTCGCAAAATAGATTTTCAACGGCGTGCCCCAGGGATCGATGATTTCCCCCTTGGTGTTCACTTCCGCTTTCTTGACGGCAAGGATGATGATCTTCTTGGGATTGTTCCCTTCGAGCAAAGCCTTCGTAATCTCCACATTGTTGCCTTTGGGATACTCGCCAACGTAGGTTTTGTATTGGTGAAAAGCTTCGAAGAGACTGTCCACTTCCTCGTTGAAGGCGCGCACCGGTTTTTCGCGGCTCCAGGTTTTCGCGGCCGACCAGCCCCACACTGCCCCAATTCCGGCCAAGAGTATGACAACGATTAAGACAATCCGGCGTCCTGTACTACTTGAGTCTTCCATGCCGGGGCTGATGCAGGACGCTTGCCACTTGTCGGAAAAGTAAACAGGGCGTCAGTCATCAGTGAATCAGTGAGTCATAATTCCTCAATCGAAGTCCCGGGCAGTGAAACTGACTTACTGATTACTGACTCACCGTCTTACTGTTTGATCGCCGCTCCCGTGCTGGCGCGAACAACGATCTCTGCCCGCAGCCGCTTGCTCTCGCCCGCCTCGCCGTCGAGCAGGGCCTGCATTAAATCCATGGCGGCGTAGCCCAGGCGCAGTTTCGGTTGCCGGACGGTCGTGAGCGGGACACGAAAATATTCACTCACGAGAATGTTGCCAAAGCCAGCCACGGCTATGTCGTCGGGGATGCGGATGCCTTGATTCAAAAGGACATCCGCCGCGCCGATGGCCACCAGATCGTTCACCGCCTGCACCGCGGTCGCCTTCGGGTGCTCGTTTAACATTTGCAGGGCGGCCTTTTCACCTTCTTCAATGGTGCCACCGGCGTTGAACACAAGGTGGTCATCCATTTCGATGCCCGCTTCGCGCAGCGCCCGGCGATAGCCCTCGTAACGTTCCTGTGCTGATGGCGAAACGGGTGGCCCGGTGAAGTACGCGATCCGCTTGTGGCCGAGATCGATCAAATGCTTCGTGACGGCGTAGCTGGCCGCGATGTCGTCTGTTTCGATATTGGGAAAACTGCTGCAGAACAGCCCGCGATGGCCCAGAATTACCGTCGGCACTTTCAACCGTTTGATTTCTTCGTAGGCGATGGCATTGGGCGTCAGCCGATAAACCGGGACGATGAAAAGTCCATCGACACGGCGCAGCAGAAAACGCCGGATGCAGGCCTCTTCGCGGGATGGCTGGTTCAACGAGTGGGCAAAGAGCAAATCATACTGCAACTCGTGAGCGCGTTCCTCAATGGCCATCATGATGCGCGCGTATATCGGGTTCGTCGCCGCGGAGATAATCAGACCGAACAACTTCGTCTTGCGGCTCCGCATCAATTGCGCCGAGAGATCCGGCACGTAATTCATCTCCTCCGCCAGTTTACGGAGGCGCACGCGCGTCGCCGGCGCGATGTCCTTCGCATCGCGCAAGGCTTTTGACACCGTCATGATCGAGACGCCGGCGCGCGCCGCGATGTCCTTCAACTTTACCATCGGGTTTTTCGGTTAAACGTGCGAACCGCTCCAATGCAGCTTTTGCCGGAGCGTCTGAAAAAATGAGCTGCCCCGCAGCCGGAGCAACCGCACCCCCATCTTGCTCTTGCGAATCTGCACAAAATCACCGGTGCTCAACGGCATCTGCACCTGGCCATCCGCCGTCAGAATTGTATCCACGCGCTCGCTCAGCACCGTGACTTGAACGACGGAATCCATTGGCACGATGACCGACCGGTTCGAAAGCGTGTGCGGGCAAATCGGCGTAATCGTCAACACTTCAGAATCGGGGCTGACGACGGCGCCGCCTGCCGCCAAGGAGTAGGCCGTCGAGCCCGTCGGCGAGCTCACAATCAAGCCATCGCAGCGATAGCGCGTGAGTTCCTCGGCATCCACCGTCACCGCCACTTCGATGAGCCGGGAAGTCGCGCCGCGGCTGATGACGAAGTCGTTCAATGCAATCTCCGCGATGGATTTTCCCTGGGCCTGGCCGCCCGCCTGAATGAGTGGCCGCGATTCCAGTAGATAATCACCTTCCCAAATCTGCTTGAGCGCCGGCACGAGTTGATGCGACTGCACGGCGGTGAGAAATCCCAACCCTCCGACCTTCACGCCCAGGATCGGCGTCTGCAATCCCGCCAATTCGCGCGCCACGCCCAGCATCGTGCCATCGCCGCCGAACACGAGCAGAAGATCCACCTTGCCCGCCAGCAGTGCGGTACCACTGACGGATTCACACTTCAAGCCCGCCAATTGCGCGGTGGCAGTGTCGCAAAGAAGCTTTCGTCCGCTGCGTCGAATGGAATTCGCCGCGCTTTGCACGAGCGCACGACTCGACACCTTTCCGGAATTTGCCAGCAGCCCCACCCTGCCGATTCTGTCAGCCACATTTTTCAATCAGGACCAAAAATTCTTTGTTGCCGGCCGGCCCCAGCAATGGCGAGGCAATGACACCTCGCCACGCGACGCCGGGCACCTGCGAAATAAAACTCTCCAACTCGCTCAACACACGCGCATGAATCGCCGGATCGGTAATAACGCCTTCGCCGCGGTCCGCTTCTTCTTTTCCAGCTTCGAACTGTGGCTTGATGAGCGCGACGACTTTACCGAAGGGTTTCACCAATGCAATCGCCGCGGGCAAAATCTTCCGCAGCGAGATAAAGGAGCAGTCAATCACGACGATGTCAGCGAGGGCAAAGGGCTGGGGGAACCGTTCCGGCGTGAGCGTGCGGGCGTTGGTCTTCTCCATCACGACCACTCGCGAATCTTGGCGCAGCTTCCACGCGAGTTGTCCCTGGCCGACATCAACGGCAAAGACTTTCGCGGCCCCGCGTTGCAGCAGACAATCCGTGAACCCGCCCGTGGAAGCGCCGAGATCAATGGCCGTCGCGCCGGAGGCATCGATGTGAAAATGTTCGAGCGCGTGTTCCAGTTTGTGGCCGCCACGGCTGACAAACCGGTCACCGCCCGTCACTTCGATTCCATCCGACTCTTGGATCGCATCACTCGGCTTGCGGGCGAGCTGTCCGTTCACGCGCACCTGGCCGGCCATGATGGCACGCTTGGCTTTCTCGCGGCTCTCGCACAAGCCGCGTTCGACGAGCGCTTGATCCAGTCGCAGACGCACAGGCGTGACGATGCAAAACGTGCCGCCGGTTTGCAACCGGGCAGGACGTTGCGGCAGCACTTACAGCCCCGTCGGGTGATCGATGAAGGCCCAGGGCACTTGAAATCTCTTTGCCAGGTGGGCCGCGAGTGCTTTCACTCCGAACGTTTCCGTCGCGTAGTGCCCGCCATAAAGCACATTCACTCCCAGTTCCTCCGCCAGCGCAAAAGTCCAGTGCGGGCCCTCGCCCGTCACGAACGTATCCACGCCTTCGCTCGCGGCGATCTTCACCTCTGCGCCCGCGCCGCCGGTTACCACGCCGATGCGACGGCACAGCTTCGGTCCGCCCGGCACGACTTTGACTTCTTGTTTCGTGAGGTTGGCCAACCGTCGCGCCAGTTCATCGCGCGACACGGACGCCACGCTTTGCAATCCGAGAAACTGTTCCTTCATCCGGAAGAACGGCTTCAAATTCCGCAGCCCCAGCGCCGCGGCAAGCTGTGCGTTGTTGCCGAGCCGCGAATGAACATCCAACGGCAGGTGGGAACTGTACACCGCGACGTCATTGTCGAGCAGCAGCCGCAACAACTCGAAGTTTTTGCCCGTCCACGGCTGCCGCTTGCTCCAGAAAAGTCCGTGATGCACCAGGAGCAGATTCGCGCGCTCATCAATGGCCTTGCGAATAGTCGTGGAACTCGCATCCACCGCCGCGGCGAGCCCGGTGACCGCGCCGCGATTCTCGACCTGCAACCCATTCACCGCGCCGTCGTAGTCATTCACGCCGGACGTGTTCAGCAAGCGGTCGCAATACGCCGCAATTTGTTTGAGCGAAGTCTTTGGCATCGGCGAAGTGTTCTTGGTCGGAAGCCAGTTGTCAGCCGCGAAGTCACAGGGCAAGCCTTGCCCTGCCTCAGGCAGCACGGAATCGGAGGCCGCCTTCCTATCGAAAGATCCGGGCGGCTGCCCCGGCGGCGCTCGAATAAAACGCTGCGTGCTCCGGCACTCGCTTTTCCCCGCGTGCAATCCTCCGCATCCGTGCTAACGGTATCTCGGATTTTGTTG
>Ga0190265_10002649_pt1 | contig 12048 bp, 10 predicted proteins | sample Popmic124T_FD_133135 | JGI IMG/M metagenome (GOLD analysis project Ga0190265, IMG submission 133135) | Populus adjacent soil microbial communities from riparian zone of Indian Creek, Utah, USA - 124 T | ecosystem: Environmental > Terrestrial > Soil > Riparian zone | place: USA: Utah | collected... | reverse complement strand
TGTCGCTGAGGGCCTGATCGTCGTCACTCAGCGCCTGCCCGCTGTCGTCCACCGGCGGGTCGTCGTGGTGATCATGGGTAGGCCTCGGAACCCCTTTTTCTGGGAGCTTCCCGGTGCCTTTACCCATTGCTCTGATCCCTCCGTAACGTGCGCTGCCTGCGGCCCCGCCCGTCGTCGAGTAGGACCACGGTACTCGCCCTTTAGTTTTTTTGCGGGGGTTTCGAGTCCCCGTAGGGCTCGTCGCGCTCGCGCACCGCTGCCTCCCAGCCCTCTCGCGCGGCCCGCTCCTGGAAGGCGTAGCCCTCGGGCGTATGACGTGCGATGCCGTCGAAGAACACGCCCAGCGTCTGGGTGGCCGCCAGACCCTGGGCGAACAGCGCCTGGTTGACCGCGAGCTTCATCATCACCAGCTGGTTCACCGGGGTCTGCGCTATCCGTGCCAGCAGCGCCTCGAAGCGCTCGTCCAGCTCGGCCGCCGGCGCGGCACTGAGCGCCAGCCCCCATTCGTACGCGCGGCGCCCGTCGATCAGATCGCCCGTGTACAGAAGCTCCTTGGCGCGGCTCGGGCCGATCCGGTGCGCCCACATCATCGATGTGGGCACGCCCCATACGCGCGCCGGCGGGTATCCGATGCGCGCGTCCTCGCCCATCACGAGCAGGTCGCAGCACAGCGCCATGTCGGTGCCGCCCGCCACGCAGAAGCCGTGCACCTTGCAGACGGTGGGCTTGTCGGATTCAAACAGCGACATGAAGCCGCGCAGGTTGCGGCTCATCATCTGCCAGTCCACCACCGGGTCCCACGTCTGCGACGGGTCGTGGTTGGCGGCCTGGACGGCGGGGTCGAGCGGGGATCCGGGCACGCCCGGATCGAGGCCCGCCATGCCCTCCTGCGCGGACTCCACGAGGTCGTAGCCGCCGCAGAAGCCCTTGCCGTTGCCGGCGAGGGCGATCACGTGCACGGCCGGGTCGAGGTTGGCGCGCTCCACGCACTCGGCCAGCTCGCGCGGCATGGCCAGCGTGATGCCGTTGCCGCGCTCGGGCCGGTTCAGCGTGATGCGCGCCACCCGGCCGGTGACCTCGTAGGTCAGCGTGGAGAGCTGCTCCATGTCACTGCCCGAAGCGCGACCGCAGGGCCATCACGTTGGCAACGTAGCGCTCCGTCTCAGGAAACATCCCCTGGCTGGCCACCGACGCCGCGCCCTGGTAGTAGCCGGCCACGGCCGTGGTCTCGTCGCCTCCAGAGTCGGCGATCAGCTGGTCGAGGTACATCACCCCGGCGCGCACGTTCTCCTGGGGCGAGGCCGGGTCCATCGCGCGGCCCGCGAGGTTGTCCTCCACCCAGCTCCAGGTACCCGGCATCACCTGCATCCCCCCGCGCGCGTTGGCGGAGGACACCACGTTGTTGTGGGAGCCGCGCTCCTGGTAGGCCAGCGCGGCGGCCAAGTCGGGTGCAATGCCGTGCTCGGCGGCGATCTGGCCGATCTCGGCCGAGGTCACCGAGCCTCCCGTGGCCTGGGGCGCCGCATCGGGCACCACGGTCTCGGCGGGCGCCGTGGCGGGGTCGGTCGGCGGCGTGGGAGAGCCGGCCGGCAGCTTGAGCACGGTGCCGGCGATCACGTAGCCGTTGGGGTCGAGCCCGTTCATGAACGCCACCTGGTCGGGCGCCACGCCGCTCGCGGCGGCGATGCCCGTAAGGGTGTCGCCGGGTTGCACGGTGTACGCGCCGGCGGGCGGGGGAGCCACCGCGCTGGTGGCGCCGGCTGTGGCGGGCGCGCCCGCGGAGGCCTCGCCCGCGGCGGGGATGTTCACCGTGCTGCCGAGCACCACGTGGGAATCGGGAGACAGCCCGTTCGCCGCCGCCAGCGCGGCGGGATCCATGCCGTTGACGGTGGCGATCGACCACAGGCTCTCGCCCTCCACGACGGTGTGGGGCACGGCGGCGCCGGCGGCCGGGGCCGAGGTCAGCGCCAGCGCCATTCCTGCGGCCAGCATCCATCGAGGGACGGGCATTCACGTCTCCTTACAAGTTCGGGTTCGCTTGAATCCCCCTGCCCGGGGGAAGCTCACCCCTTCTTGGCCCCGCGGCCGGCTCCTACGGGATCGGCAGAGTTACGGAGAGCTGCAACGGGTGATGCAGGTGGCCACGCGTTCAGACGGCCAGCGTGCGATCCAGGATCGCCCCGGCGTCCACGCCACCCGGGAGGGTCCCGAAGGCGCGACCCGAGCCGTGGGCGCCGCCGAGCCGCGACGCGCAGAAGGCGTCGGCCACGGGGGCGGGCGCATTGCGCACCAGCAGCGAGGCCTGCAGCGCCAGGCCGAGGTCCTCGACCAGCCGCCGCCCGTGCCACTGGGCGTCCTCGCCCAGCGATGACACGGACTGCTTCACGTGCTCCACGTGGGCGTCGAGGTGGGCGTTGGAGCCCGACGCCGACTCCACCTCCTCGAGGAAGGCGGGAAGGCCCTCGGGCTCCTTCATCAGCGCCCGCAGGACATCCAGCGCCGCCACGTTGCCCGAGCCCTCCCAGATCGAGTTGAGCGGCGCGTCGCGGAGCAGCCGTGGCATGCCGGACTCCTCCACGTAGCCGTTGCCTCCCAGGCACTCGAGCGCCTCCCCGGCGTGGAACGGGGCGCGCTTGCACACCCAGTACTTCGAGACCGCGGTGGCGAAGCGCCGGAAGGCACCGTTGGACTCGTCGTAGGCGCGGGCGATCCGCATGGCGGTGGCGGTGGCGGCCTCGGACTCCAGTGCCAGATCGGCCAGCACGTTGCGCATGGCGGGTTGCTCGGCAAGCGTGGCGCCGAAGGCGGAGCGGTGGCGGGCGTGATGCACGGCCTGCGCAACGCCCCAGCGCATCCCCGCGGCGGAGCCGATCAGGCAGTCCAGGCGCGTGTGGTTGACCATCCGGATGATCGTTGCCACGCCGCGGCCCTCCTCGCCAACCAACCGCCCGCGGACGCCGTGGAACTCAACCTCTGACGACGGCAGCGAGCGCGTGCCCAGCTTGTCCTTGAGGCGCTGGATGCGGAAGCCGGGGTCGCGCCCCTCGATCAAGAAGCACGACAGCCCCTCGGTGGTCTGGGCGAGGGTGAGGAACACGTCGCACGGCGGGTAGGAGCAGAACCACTTGTGGCCGGTGATCTCGTACGTGCCGTCGGACTGCGGCTCGGCGCGGGTGGTGTTGGCCCGGACGTCCGAGCCGCCCTGCTTCTCGGTCATGGCCATGCCCGCCAGCGCGCCGCCCTCGTAGTCGGCCTTCACCAGCCTGGGCTCCCACTCAGCCGCGGCCTCGGGGTTCTCGCGCAGTGCGGGGATGATCGAGTAGGTCATGGACACCGGGCACATCACGCCCGAGTTCACCTGGCTCCAGGTGTACATCAGCGCCGCGCGCACGGTGTGGGCGCCGGGCTGCGGGTCGCGCCACGGGAGTGAATGGATCTCGCGCTCCACGGCCTGGCGCAGCAGCCAGTGCCAGGAGGGGTCGAGGTCCACCTCGTCGATGCGGTTGCCGTAGCGGTCGTGGGTGCGCAGCACCGGCTCGTTGCGCTCGCAGCGCTCGGAGTGCTCGATCGCCTCCGGCGAACCGGCCAGCTCGCCGGTGTCGCGCAGGCGGTCCGTGCCCCACGAGCCGCCTTCGCGCTCCAGCGCCTCGCTCATCGGTACGTCGGCGTCGAAGACGTTGTAGGGCGCCAGCGGGGGCGCCTGGTTGAGCACCTCGTGCGTTTGGTCGAGCACGCGCATGTGCGGTACTACAGCAGGGTTTGCCGTTGGACTCTTCACTGCGAGGCCGCTTGCGGCTCGGGGGCAGGGGCCCAGGCGCGGGAACGAAAGCTCAGGGCCGCCATGACCGCCACCCAGGCTGACTGAATCGCCAGCAATCCGAGGGCCACGGCCTTGAGGTCCGTCCCGGCCGCAATCAGCACAAACGGCTGCGCGACGGCGGCCACCGCCAGGGCGGCGAGGAAGATCCGCGATTGCACGGCCAGCAGGTACTGGACGAAGAGATAGCCGCACGCGAGGATGCTCATGGCGGCGCCAAGCCACGGGAGCGCGTGGCTGGCCAGATCCAGCCGGGAGCCGAAAACGGTTTCGAGCAGGAGCTGCCCAGCAAGCGCATACACCGCCACCATGGGCACGGCCACGAGGGCCACGATTCCCAGCGTGCGTACGAGAACCGAGCGCCCGTCCTGGCCGGCATGCGAGCGTCGCGCCGCCTCGGGAAGGAGGAAGAGGCCGAGGCCCACGCTGACCCAGAAGATCGTCTTCGCCGCCACCGACGCTGCGGCGTAGGAGCTTGCTGAGGCATCCGTGGCCGCCTGGTGCTTGACCACGATCACGTCGACGTTCTGAAGCCATGCGAGCAGGGCAAGCGCCACCAGAGGCACCACGGCCCCCCGCAGCGTGTCGCGCATCGAGCGTGCCCTGCTACTCAAGGTCGAGGGGTCGGGGAGTGCCGCACCCAGGTTCCTGCCGAGTATCACCGCGATGACCGCCATCGAGACCCCGCTCCCGAGGAAGGCGCCAGTGGCTCCGAGCCCCGCCCCGATCAGCGCCGTTCCAACCGCAAGGCGGGACAGCGCCTCGCCCATCAGGCTGAAACCCACGAGGCGGTAGGAGCCGATCCCCTGGAGCACGCCGCGCTGGACCGAGAGCAGCAGCCAGATGCAGGCGGTGGGTAGCACGCCGGCCGCTCCGTAGGGCACCTCTTCCACCCCGATCAGCCCGGCGATCGGATCGCGAAGCAGTAGGCCCACGACAGCGGTCGTGGCGGCTGCCGCCACCAGGAAGCGCACCCACCGCGCCAGCTCGCCGGCCACGCGTCCATGGTCGGGGGAAGTGCTCACGCGTTTGGCGAACTCCACCTGCAGGGCCTGCCCGGGTATGCCAAGCACGAGAAAGGCCGACATGAGCGCCGCCATCGCGCCATATCCGCTGGTGCCGAGCAGGCGGGCGAAGACGATCGTGAGAGCCAGGCTGATCACGTTCGTGGCCATTGCCGCGGCCGCGAGGCCGAGCGCGCGGCCCGTGTCGGATGACGTGGCCGCGCGAGGAAGCAGGCGCTGGATGAAGTCTCGTTCGAACAGCCCGGGCATGACGGGGCAGCGTACCCTCAGCCCGGCCGGTCTCCAGTGGTGACGCCGCGTTAGAGCCGCCCGCAACTATCGCTAGCTTGCGGTGTCTAGATGCTCGCCGTGCGCCGCTCGCTTCTCTCCGCTCTCCTGGCCGTCTGCGCCGTTGCCGTGATCGCCCCGGCGGCGACCGCCGCACCCCGAAAGGTGCCCCCGTCCTTCTTCGGCGTTATGTACGACGGCGCTCTGCGCGGCGCGGCGTTGCCGACCCAGGAGGCGCAGTTCGACCTGATGGCGAGCTCGGGGGTTGAGTCGGTGCGCTGGGTGATGAGCTGGGAAGGCATGCAGTTCGTGCCCAACGGAAGGTTCGACTACGACGCAGCCGACAGGACGGTCAGGCTGGCCGCCGAGCGCGGCATGACCGTGCTGCCGGTGCTCCTGCACGCACCGCGCTTCGGGCGCCTCTTCAAGGGGCGCGACTATTCGCCGCCGCGCATAGCCCCCTTCCAGTCGTTCCTGCGCGCGGTGGTTCGTCGGTACGGGTCCAACGGGCGCTTCTGGATGGACAACCCGGATGTGCCCAAACGGCCGATCCGCCACTGGCAGGTCTGGAACGAGCCGAACACCCAGACCTTCTGGGACGTCAAGCCGGCCGGCGCCTGGAGGTGGCCGAACGGCTATGCGCGGTTGCTCAAGGCGGCCGGCAGGACGATCCGCCGCTCAGATCCCAGGGCGAACGTGGTGACCGCGGGCATCGTCGGGCCCGCGTGGCGGGAGTTGCGGCGGCTGTACGAGCTCGGCATCAAGGGCCACTTCGACACGATGGCCGTGCACGTGTATCCCCAGACGGAGGCGCGTGTGCTCGAGGCCGTCCGGCGCGTGCGCGTGGTCATGACGCAGTACGGGGACCGCCGCCGCCGGATCTTCCTGACCGAGACGGCGTTCCCCTCCTCGCGCGGCGAGGTCAAGCCGATCCAGGGGCAGCGCCAGGAGACCAAGGCCGGCATGGCCCGGCGCCTCGGCCGTCTCTACCGCATGGCCATTCGCCACCGGCGACAGCTCAGCCTGGACCGCATGTACTGGTACACGTGGGCCAGCGGCTATCGCCACCGGACCTCCAACTTCGAGTATTCGGGGCTCCTCGCCGAGTCCGAGGACGGCCAGCGCTACAAGCCCCAGCCTGCTCTGAGGGCGTTCCGCAACGCCGCGGCGCGCTACCAGGGGTGCCGCAAGAACGTCTTCGGGCGCTGCCGGTAGCCCATCAGCGTTCGAGCAGCGGGGCGATCAGCGCGTCCAGCCCGTGCGCCGTGCGCTCCCACCCGAAGTGGGCGGCCCTCTCGCGGCCGGCCGCCACGAGCGGGTTGCGCGTGGCCGGTTCGAGGGCTGCCGCGACGAGCGCCGCGGCGAAGCCATCCTCGTCTGAAGGATCGACGAGCAGGGCGGCCCCACCGCAGGTCTGGGGGAGGGCCGCACGGTCCGCGGCCACCACTGGGGTGCCGCTGGCCATGGCCTCCAGGCACGGTAGGCCGAACCCCTCGTACAGGGAGGGCATGGCGAAGGCCGACGCCCCGGCGTAGAGCCCCGGCAGCTCGGCCTCATCCACGTAGCCGAGCGAGTGCGCGCTGTCGCTCGCTGGGCGCATGTACGGGCGGCCGGAGCCCGCGATCGCCAGGCTCAGCCCCTCACTGCCGAGTCGGCCGGCGATGCGGTCCAGCAGGGCGAAGTTCTTCCTGGGCAGGTCGCTTCCGACGGCCAGTACGTAGGGCCGGTCGAGGCCGTGACGCCGCGCGGCGCGTTCAGCATCATGCGTCTGGGAGAAGCGCTCGTCGACCCCCAGAGGCACCACGGCTGTGCGCTCGGGCGGCGCGCCGAGGACCCCCACGAGCTGGTCGCGTACCACCTCGGAGGGCGCAACGGCCAGCTTCGCTCCGCGCGCCACCCGCGGCAGGAGCGCCCGGTGCCAGCGCGAGTACAGCGGGCCGTACCAATCGCCCAGGAACGGGGCGACATCCTGAATCATCACCACGTTGCGGCGGCTCGCCACGGGGGCGAGGTTGGCGGGTGAAAGAATCAGCGCGCTGTCACGGGCAAGCGCGGGCAGCGCAACTTGCTCCCAGGCGTGCCCGCGGCGGTGGGCCAGCGAGGGGCGGGGGGCGATCACCTGATAGCGGTCCGGGCGCAGCCGGGGGAGGTGGAGGGCCAACTCTCGGGCCACCCGCTCGACTCCTCCGATCTCCCGCCGTACGGCCGCACGCGCGTTGATGGCCACCGGCGAACTCACGAGCTCACCTGCTCAATCATCGCGCCGAAGCGGTTCCGGGAGCGTTCGACGTCGAACAGCCGCTCCGCGCGGCTGCGTGCCGGCGCCACCAGGTCGTGCGCGCGGCGGACCACGTCGATGAGCGCGAATGCCGCGTCGGAGTGGTCACCGGGCTCGTAGAAGCGCCCGCACGTCTCATCGACGATCTCCAGCGGGCCCCCGGACCGAGGAGCCACGACCGGCCGTCCGCTCGCCAGCGCCTCGATCAGGGCCAGGCCGAAGGGCTCGCGGTCGGCGCAGTGGAGCAGGCAGGTGGCGGCGGCCAAGGCCGAGGAGGCGTTCTCCACAGAGCCATGAAGGTCCACCGCGCCCGCTAGATCCGGGGCGCTGGCCCGTGTCGCGAGGCGTGCACCCAGGCTGTCGCCCGCGGCGTCCAGTGTCGTGCCCACCACCCGCAGCCGCAACTCGGGCAGCTGGGTGCGCGCCGTGGCCACGGCCTCGAGCGCCAGATCGGGGCGTTTCCATTCCACGATCGCACCGAGCAGCAGAGCCTCCGGAGGGCCCTCGGGGAGGGTCGTGGAAGAGAATCGCCGCAGGTCCACGCCGGGCCGGATGACGTCAACCGCCAGGCGCCCCCCGGGGTCGAGATCGGCCGCGACGGCACTCGACGCGGCCACTACGCGGTCGGCGCGGCCAGCCGCCGACCGTACCGCCGCCGCCACAGCAGGAGAGGGGAGGAGGTCGTTGTGCTGGAAGACGAGCGGCGGGCGCCCGTGAAGCCCTGTCAGCGCAGCGGTGGTGCTCAAGAGGCCACGCATGCTCCAAGCGACGACGCATCGCGGTCTGAGATCGGTCACCGCCCGGCGCACCTCGCGGCTCTGTGCGGCCAGGCGTGCCGCTGCCGCCAGCCGCTTGCCTGTCGAACCGCGCGCCTGGGGCTTGCGCTCGCGTAGCGCGATCACGAGCAGCCCCTGGAGGCGGGCGCGCTCGGCAAGGGGTCCTGCGGGGCACGCCAGCGCCACCGGGCCCTCGATCGCCGCGGCCTGGTCGAGCAGCAGGCGCTCGGCGCCGCCGGACCCGCCCGCGTAGCTCACGAAGAGCACCGGCGACCGCCTCCGCGCGGTCACGAGAGCCGTGGCGGTCGGCGGCGCGCTCGCCAGAGCGCCTCGAGCTGTGCCCGCTCGCGTACGCGGGGACGGCGGAGCAGCGCCTTCAGTGCGATGCGATCGGCAAACGTGAGCAGCTGAAGCCAGTCGTCCACTCGGCGGCGCGCGCCGCCGAGGCGCTCCTGCACCACGGCGCGGCGCTGGCGCGCCAGCAGCTCGAAGTGCTCACCTCCGAAGGCCGTCAAGCTGGCGTGGGCCTGGTGATGGCGAACGCAGGTGTCCGGGCAGAACCATGTCTGAACGCCGTGTTCGCTCGCGCGCAGACCCAGCTCGGTGTCCTCGGCGTAGAGAAAGATCCGGGGATCGAACGGGCCCAGCCGGCGCAGTGTCTCGGTCCGCGCCACCAGGCAACAGCCCACGGCCCAAGCCACCAGACGCGGCCGACGCCCACGCCAAGGTTCCAGCGCGGGGCGCAGGCTCCTCGGCAGGGCCGCGGGTGGGACCAGAGCGCCGAGCACCGTCGCGGCCGATACAGGGGCGGGGTGGGCGCTGTCCTGGAGCGTGTCGTCGTTGTTGAGCACCCGGGGGGCGAGTATCCGCTCGGGTGGCAGAGTGGCCTCCGCAGCCATTCGAGCGAGGCTGTCGTCCAAGAGCTCGAGGTCGGGGTTTGCGACCACCGTGACGGGCTGGTCGACCGCCCCGAGCCCGAGGTTGATGCCGCGTCCGTAGCCGAGATTGGCGCCCGGCTCGAGTACGGTCGCCCGGCCGCCGGCCCATGCTCGGGCAGCGCCCGCGCTGTCGTCCGACGACGCGCAGTCCACCACCACCACCTGCGCGTGAGGCATGTGCTCCTCGACCGTGCCGAGAAAGCGTTCGAGCTCGGTGCGCGAGTCGTGGGTGACGGTCACTATCGCCACGCCCCGAGCGCTCATCTGTGACAACCGCCTAGTGGGCGGAGACGCGGCGCAGGGCGATGCCGCCTAGGAGCACCCACCAGCCGATGGCGGCGAACAGCCACGCTTCGAAGCCGGTACGGGGAAGCGTGTCGCCATCGCCCCCCGTCTGCGCAGAGCCCACCTCTGGAGCCTGCGCGAGCGGGTCTATCGGCTCCGCGGGCGCCGGCGCAGCGTCCTGGGTCTGCGGCTGCACCGCAGGGGGCTGGCTGTTGTCCGAGGATCCGTCGTCGCGCTGCTCGACGGGGCCGAAGGGATCGGCGTACTGGTCGTCGCCCGCGTTCTGCGCCAGTGCAGCGGCGGGAGACGCCAGGATTGCCGCTGACAGCACTGCGGCGAGGAGCAGACGCTTCGAGAGCATCGGCGAATCAATAGCAGGTGATCTGGCCGCGATCGCTGCCGTATCCTCGCCGCGTGCGGCGTGCAGCAATCCTCACCGCGGTGGCCGCGCTGCTTGCCGGACCCACCGTTCTGGCCTTCTTCTCGGGTGGGTACTTCGACAAGCCCCGCCTGATCGCCGCGATCGCTGCCTGCGTGCTCGTTCTCCTGGTGGCGATGGTCGTTCGTGAGCCCATGCCCACGTCCTTGTCAGGGCTGATCGCCCTCGCGGGACTGGCATCTCTGACCGCGTGGACGGGGCTCTCGCTCCTGTGGGCCCCGCTTGCCGGGGCCGCGAGCGACGACCTACAGCGCCTGCTGCTCTACCTGGCGGTGATGACGGCCGCGGCGGGACTGGTGCGGTCCAAGGCTCTGCTCCGCGCAGTGGAGCCCGCGCTGGCCGGTGGAATGGTCGTGGTGATCGGCTACGGCCTTGCGGGGCGGCTGCTTCCCGGCCTGGTGAAGCTCGATGCCGCGGTCCGCGCCAACGGCCGGCTCGAGCAGCCGCTCACCTACTGGAACGCAGAGGGGGTCCTCGCGGCGATGGGATTGGCTCTCTGCGCCCGGCTGGCCGGAGATGTCGAGCGGTCGGTGGTCACCCGCAGCCTTGCGGCCGCGGCCTGTCCGCTCCTGGGGGCGGGGCTGTACCTGTCGCTCTCACGCGGAGCCATGGCTGCGGGTGCGGTAGGGCTGTGCGTGCTGTTGGCCTTGGCGCCCACGCGCGCGCAGCTGCGAGCGCTGGGGATTGCGGTCTCGGCTGCCATCGCAGCGGCCGTCTGCGCATCGTTGTTTCCTGGCTTCGAGTCGCTCGACGGCCCTCTCGGCCACCGCGAGGCTGACGGTGCGGCGATGCTCGCCATCCTGACCGTCCTTGCCGCGTCGGCGGCCGTGGCGAGCGGCTGGGTGGCGGGCGGTGAGCAGTCGGGCCGGCTGTCGATCGACCGTCTGGCGGCGGCCGGACGGCTGCCCGCGGTGGCCGTAACGCTGGTGGCGCTCACGCTTCTCGGCCTGGTGGTGGGTGGTCTGCGAGAGGGCGGCGAGGTGGAGGTGCTCGGGCCACGACAGTCGGAACGGCTCACCTCGCTGGAGTCGAGGCGGTACGACTACTGGCGGGTGGCCGCCGAGAACGTTGTGGACCAGCCGGTCAGGGGGGCGGGTGCAGGTGCCTTCCGAGTGGTGTGGCTGCGCGAGCGCCCCGTCCCGGAGGCGGCAGCGGACGCCCACTCGCTGCCGTTGGAGACGCTCCTGGAGCTGGGACTCGTCGGCCTGCTGGCACTCGGCCTCTTCGTGGGCGGCGTGGGGACCTCCGCCGCCCGTGCGCTGTCGCGCGAGCCGCGGGTGCTCGTGGGAGGCGCGGCGGCGGGCGCCATCTGGCTGCTCCATTCGACGATCGATTGGACCTGGGAGATGCCGGCTGTGACCCTCCCCGCGCTGGTGATCGCCGGTGCGCTGATCGCGTCGAGCGAGGGCCCCCGGCCACCGAGCTCGCACTAGGGCCCGGCGCGAGGATCCAGCCGGCGTATCTGTGCGGCCGCCTGGTCGGCGCGGCCCGGATCAAAATCCCGTGTAGTGGCGTAGAGCACACGCCAGACGGCCACGTTGTCCGGCTCCTCGCGCGCGAGGCTGTCCAGCTCCCGGACAGCTCGACCTGGGTCGCGTGTCAACCATGCGGCCGCGCGAACGAACCGGGGTGTGGGGTCGGGATTGAGCAGGCGGGAGCTGTCCACCCTCTCGATGTCATCGCGAAACTCGCCCGCGGACCGCTGGGCGGCTCCCGTGAGCCGAGGGGCTACGTCCTGGTTGATCAGCTCCGCTCGCAACATCAAGGCCAGCCAGGCGATGGCCACGACCGACAGCATTCCGAGCGCCATGCGCGGCAACATGCCGCGGATGATGCCCGAGCGCGCGCTATAGGGTCCGCAGGAATGTCCGACGAGGCCGTCTGGCGCGACATCCGCGCTCGTCACCCCGGCTTCCGGGAGGCGCTGTTGGCCGACGCCCGGATCACCGCTCGCTACCGCGGAGAGCGGGAGGATTTCCATTCGCGCGCGGACGCCGCGGCCCAGATGCTGCGCTTGGCGTGGCAGAGCGACGCGTTTCTCGCTCAGGCCCTGTACCGGGCCAAGGCGCGGATGCAGGCGCTCGGCGTCCCTCTGCTCCCGCGCCTGGCCCACCGGCTGGCGATGGCGATCGCCCAGGTGTCCATAGGGGATCCGGTGGTCGTGCATCCCGGCGTGTACATCGTCCACGGGCAGGTGGTGCTCGACGGACTGGTGGAGGTGCA
>Ga0190265_10002648_pt1 | contig 12055 bp, 10 predicted proteins | sample Popmic124T_FD_133135 | JGI IMG/M metagenome (GOLD analysis project Ga0190265, IMG submission 133135) | Populus adjacent soil microbial communities from riparian zone of Indian Creek, Utah, USA - 124 T | ecosystem: Environmental > Terrestrial > Soil > Riparian zone | place: USA: Utah | collected... | reverse complement strand
CGCACGCCGTCCTGCACCCGGGTCCAGGACGCCTACTCGCTGCGCTGCTCACCGCAGGTCCACGGCGCGGCGCGCGACACGCTGGCGCACGCCGAGACGGTGGCCGACCGGGAGCTGGCCAGCGCGGTGGACAACCCGGTGGTCACCCTGGACGGGCGGGTGGAGAGCAACGGCAACTTCCACGGCGCCCCCGTCGGCTACGTGCTGGACTTCCTGGCCATCGTCGCCGCCGACCTGGCGTCCATCAGCAAGCGGCGCACCGACCGCTTCCTGGACGTCGGGCGCAGCCACGGACTGCCGCCGTTCCTGGCCGCGGACCCGGGAGTCGACTCCGGCTACATGATCGCCCAGTACACGCAGGCCGGGATCGTGTCCGAGCTGAAGCGGCTGGCGGTGCCGGCATCGGTGGACTCGATCCCGTCCAGCGCGATGCAGGAGGACCACGTCTCGATGGGCTGGGCGGCGGCCCGCAAGCTGCGCCGGGCACTGGACGGGCTGACCCGGGTGCTGGCCGTCGAGCTGCTCACCGCGAGCCGCGGGCTGGACCTGCGGGCGCCGCTGGCCCCGGCACCGATCACCGGTGCGGTCCGGGACCGGGTCCGGGTCGACGTGCCGGGCCCGGGCGGCGACCGGGAGCTGGCCCCGGAGATCGAGGCCGCGTTCGCCCTGGTCGCCTCCGGAGAGCTGGTGGCCGCGGCCGAGGCCGCGGGCGCTCACCTCCGCTGAGCCGCTGCGGGGGCGGCGTCCCCGAACCCGCCCACCGGGCAGCGATCACCCGATGTGGTTACCGGGGGAGCATGCGCAGGGCGCCGTCCATCCGGATGGTCTCGCCGTTGAGGTAGTCGTGCTCGACGACCATCGTGACCAGCCGGGCGAACTCGGCGGGCTCGGCGAGCCGCTTCGGGAACGGGACGCTCGCGCTCAGACCGGCCCGGATCTCGTCGGTGAACCCGGCCATCATCGGCGTGTCCACGATGCCGGGGGCGATCGTCATCACCCGGATCCCGACCTGGGCCAGATCGCGAGCGGCGGTCACGGTCATGCCGACCACACCGGCCTTGGACGCGGCGTAGGCCACCTGCCCGATCTGCGCCTCGAAGGCGGCGATGGAGGCGGTGTTGACGATCACGCCGCGCTGACCCCGCGGATCGGCGTCCGCGCGGGCGATCACCTCGGCGGCCAGCCGCAGCACGTTGAACGTGCCGACCAGGTTGACCTTCAGCACGGCGTGGAACAGCTCGAGGTCGTGCGGCCCCGAGCGGCCCAGCACGCGGGCCGACGGGGCGATGCCGGCGCAGCTGACGGCGATCCGCAGCGGGGCGGCGCCGAGCCGGTCGAGTGCCGCGCGGACCGGGGCCTCCTCGGTGACGTCGGCGGCGACCAGCGTCACGCCGGGTGGCGGCGTCGCACGCTCGATCGACGCGGGCAGGTCCAGGCCGACGACCGCGGCGCCGCGCGCGGCCAGCGCGGCGGCGGTGGCCGCGCCGAGTCCGGAGGCGGCGCCGCTGACCAGCGCGCTGGTGCCGGTGATGTCCAACGAGCTCTCCTGACGTGCTTCGGATGTGTCAGGAGCGTACGAGCCGGGCGATCGCGTCCGACGCTTCCCGTACCTTGATCTCGGCTTCCGGGCCGCCGGTGGCTGCGGCCTGCACCACGCATGTGGCCAGGTGCTCCGCGAGCAGCTGGAGGGAGAACGACTGCAGCGCCTTCGTCGCGGCCGACACCTGGGTCAGGATGTCGATGCAGTACTTGTCCTCCTCGACCATGCGCTGCAGCCCGCGAACCTGGCCCTCGATCCGGCGCAGCCGCTTGAGATAGGCGTCCTTGTCCTCGGTGTAGCTCGCCATGACCGCCTACTCTCTCGATCGGGTGCCCGCATCGATGGTAGAGGCGCGACCGTGGTGTCAGACCAGGAACCGGTACGCGGTGCTGCCCGGAGCGACGTGCTGGATCCGCAGCGGGCTGGCCTCCATCCGCTTCCACAGCGGCTCGTACCCGTCCCGATGAGAGAGCTCGATCCCGCACAGTGCGGCGCCGGTCTCGCGGTTGTCCCGCTTGACGTACTCGAACAGCACGATGTCGTCGTCCGGGCCGAGCACCTCGTCCAGGAACCGGCGCAGCGCGCCCGGCTCCTGCGGGAACTCGACCAGGAAGTAGTGCTTGAGCCCGCGGTGCACCAGCGATCGCTCCACCACCTCCGCGTAGCGGCTGACGTCGTTGTTGCCTCCGGAGAGCAGGCAGACCACCGTGTCCCCGGGCCGTACTCGGATGTCGTCGGCGAGTGCGGCGGAGGCCAGCGCACCGGCCGGCTCGGCGATGATCCCGTCGACCTGGTAGAGGTCGAGCATCTCGGTGCACACCCGGCCCTCGGCCACCCTGACCAGCTCGGCGCCGCAGTCGCGGACCAGCGGAAAGGTGATGTCCCCGACCCGGCGCACGGCGGCGCCGTCGACGAAGCTGTCCAGCTGGGCCAGCACCACCGGGGCCCCGGTGGCCCGGGCCGCGGCCATGCCGGCCGCCCCGGCCGGCTCCACCCCGACGACGCGCACCTCCGGGTGCTCGGCGGCCAGCCAGCTGCCCACCCCGGCGATCAGCCCCCCGCCGCCGACCGGCAGCACCACGACCTCCGGTGCCCGGCCCAGCTGGGCCACGATCTCCACGCCGACGGTGCCCTGGCCGGCGATCGTGCGCCGGTCGTCGAAGGCCGGGACGACCGTGGCGCCGGTGCGCGCGCTGTAGGCAGCGGCGGCCGCCGCCGCCTCGTCGTACGTGTCGCCGCCGACCACCAGTTCGACGGTGTCACCGCCGAGGGCCTGGATGCGCTCGCGCTTCTGCCGCGGGGTGGTGCTCGGCACGTGCACCCGACCGCGGATGCCGAGCTGGCGGCAGGCGTACGCCACTCCCTGCCCGTGGTTGCCGGCGCTGGCGCAGACGGCGCCCGCCGCCCGCTCGTCGTCCCGGAGCTGGGCCAGCAGGTTGTAGGCCCCTCGCAGCTTGTACGAGCGCCCGACCTGCAGGTCCTCCCGCTTCAGCCAGACGTTCGCGCCGGTCGCGGCGGAAAGCCGCTCGTTGCGCAGCAGCGGGGTGGTCATGGCCACCCCGAGCAGCCGTCCGGCCGCCGCGGTGACGTCCTCGGCGATACCCATCGGTAGATCCTCCCGCTGGTCGAGGGGGCCGCCCGGACCGGGGCGCTCAGTGCACGCGATCGCGCCAGTCCCCGGGCACCCGGCCGGCTGGGCCGGGTACCGGCTGGTCGAGCGGGCGGTGCGTCGGCGCCGCCAGCTCGGGCCCGCTCGCCGCCGTCCCGTCGCGGTAGTCCCAGTACCAGTCCTCGCCGGGTTCGAAGCTCTGCACCAGCGGGTGGCCGCTGCTGCGGAAGTGCGCCGTCGCGTGCTGCGCCGGCGAGCTGTCGCAACAGCCGACGTGACCGCAGGCCGCGCACCGGCGCAGGTGCACCCACCAGCCGCCGGCCTCGTCGCAGTCGACGCAACCGGTACCGCTCGGCGTCACGGTGGGGTCGATCTCCGCTGGGGTCACACGCATCTCCTTCTCTCTCTGTCGCACACACACGCGGCGTCGGGTGGGCAGACGGCTCGGCTGGGCCCATGATGGACCCCGGCCCGCAGTACGCCCACGATCGGTGAAGGAGGATCACATGCCCACGAAGCCGTTCGCGTCGTCCACGGATCTGGATGCCAAGCAGCAGACGCTCGAGGTGCTGGCGGACGGCGTCTACGCGCTCACCGCCGAAGGCGACCCGAACATCGGCGCCGTCGAGGGCGAGGACTTCGTGGTCTGCTTCGAGGCGCTGGCCACCCCGGTGGTCGCCGCCCGGTGGCTGGCCATCCTGCGTGAGCACACCGACAAACCGGTGCGCTACCTGGTGCTGTCGCACTACCACGCGGTCCGGGTGCTGGGGGCGTCGGCGTTCGACGCCGAGGTGATCGTCGCGCACGAGAACACCAGGGCACTGGTCGCCGAGCGCGGCAAGCAGGACTGGGACAGCGAGTTCGCGCGGATGCCGCGGCTGGCCGAGGGCGCCGACAGCGTGCCCGGGCTGACCTGGCCCACGCTCACCTTCTCCGACCGGCTGACCATCGACCTCGGTGGCGACCGCGGCGACCTGGTACTGCAGTACTGCGGCCGCGGGCACACCGAGGGCGACATCGTGGCCTGGCTGCCGCGGCCGCGCATCCTGTTCGCCGGCGACCTGGTGGAGGCCGAGGCCGCGCTGTACACCGGCGACGCCTTCCACCGCGAGTGGTCGGGATCCACGTTGGACCGGCTCGCCGGGATCGGCGCGGAGACGCTGGTCGGCGGGCGCGGCGGGGTGAGCCGCGGCGCAGACGCGGTGGCGGCGGCGATCGCGCAGACCCGGCACTTCCTACAGGTGCTGCTGGCCGAGGTGGGCCGGGTGCGGGAGCGCGGCGGAACGCTCAAGGAGGCCTTCGAACGAGCGCACGCCGCGCTGGTCGACGACTACGGCCGGTGGCCGATCTTCGAGCACTGCCTGCCGTTCGACGTCTCCCGGGTCTGGGACGAGCTGTCCGGCGTGGAGCGGCCGGTGATCTGGACCGCGGAGCGGGACCAGGAAGTATGGGCCCAGCTGCAGACGTGACCGATGCGGCCGTTGCGATCGTCGGGAACGGGCCGGTCGGGCAGACCACAGCGCTGCTGCTGGCGCGCTGGGGGGTGCCGAGCGTGCTGCTGGACCGCCGCCCGGCGCGCGACCTGATCGGGTCCAAGGCCATCTGCCAGCAGCGCGACGTGCTCGACATCTGGGCCGCGGTCGGAGCGGGGGAGCAGATCGCGGCCGAGGGCGTCACCTGGACGACCGCGCGCACCTTCCACCGCGACACCGAGCTGTTCAGCTACTCCTTCGCCGAGTCCGGCCGCTCGGCGTTCCCGCCGTTCGTGAACATCTCCCAGTCGCGCACCGAGGAGATCCTGGACGCCGCGGTCGCGGCCGAGCCGCTGATCGATCCGCGCTGGAACTGCCCGGTCACCGCCCTGGAGCAGGACGCGACCGGGGTCACGGTGAGCTGCGCGGGCGGCAGCCGCATCCGGGCCGGGTTCGCGGTGCTCTGCGCGGGCTCGCGCTGCGACGAGCTGCGGGCCGGGCTCGGGATCGGGCTGCACGGACACTCCTTCGACGACCGGTTCCTGATCTGCGACATCCGCACCGAGCTGCCCGGCTGGGCCACCGAGCGCCGCTTCTACTTCGATCCCTCGTGGAACCCGGGCCGGCAGGTGCTGGTGCACCCGTGTCCGGACTCGACGTTCCGGATCGACTGGCAGGTGCCCAGCTCCTACGACCTGGACGCCGAGGTGGCGAGCGGGCAGCTGGACCAGCGGATCCGGGCGGTCATCGGGGAGCGGCCCTACGAGATCGTCTGGTCCTCGGTCTACCGCTTCCACTCGCGCTGTGCGGACCGGATGCGGGCCGGGCGGGTGCTCCTGGCCGGCGACGCCGCCCACCTGGTGTCGCCGTTCGGGGCCCGCGGGCTGAACTCCGGTGTGGCGGACGCCGAGAACGCCGCCTGGAAGATCGCCTTCGTGGCCCGCGGCTGGGCTCCGGAGCAGCTCCTGGAGAGCTACCACGTCGAGCGGCACGCCGCGGCACGGGAGAATCTGGAGATCACCACCGCGACCATGGACTTCCTGGTGCCGCAGAACGAGAACCAGGCCGCGCACCGACGCGACGTGCTGGCCGCGGCGGCCACCGACCCGGCGGCCCGGGCGCGGGTCGACTCCGGCCGGCTGGCCGAGCCGTTCTGGTACGTCGACTCGCCGCTGACCACGCCGTCGCCGGCGCGCCCGTTCGCCGGCCGCCCGGCCCGCGGCGCGGTGCCGGCCGCCGGCCCCGGCATCCTGGCCCCCGACGGACCTGTGAGTGCCGAGCCGTGTTCTAGCACGGCTGGGCACTCACGACGGTTTCGTGAGCTGGCCCGCGACGGCTTCCTGCTGCTGGTCACGGCGGACGCCGATGTCGAGGCCGCCCGGCAGGCGGCCGCGGGCTGCCCGGCGCCGGCCCGGGTGCTGGAGCTGGAGAAGATCGACATCACCGGGGCGCTGACCGCCGCGCTGGCCGCGCGCCCCCGCGAGGTGTGGGTGATTCGTCCGGATGCCCACGTCGCCGCCGTGCTGGAGCAGCCGACCGGCCCCGCCCTCGAGACGGCCCTGCGCCGCGCGCTGGCCGCCCTCGACCCGTCCGGCTGAACATCCACTACGGGTGATCCATCCGAGCGGCACGTCATGGTCGTCGGCACAGCCATGACATGACGTTCGAACGGATCTCAGGGGGTGACCGGAGGGGAGCCGGGTGCTCAGTCGGCGGGCGGCGGGGCGCTGGTGGTGCCGATGCGCAGGGTCACCGGGAGCGTGACGTCCGGCGGGCGCTCGCCCCGCACCAACGCCATCGCCGCGCGGGCGGCGGCGCGCCCCTTCTCGTCGGTCGGCTGCACCACCGAGGTGAGCACGGTCGCGCCCAGCCAGGGCAGCTCCGCGCCGTCGAACCCGGCCACGCTGAGCTGCTCGGGCACCCGCAGGCCCAGCTCGGCTGCCGCCTGCAGCACCCCGGCGGCCAGCACGTCGCTCTGCGCGATCAGCGCGGTCGGTCGCCGCCGGGTCGGCACCTCCAGCAGGGCCCGCCCGGCGACGGCCCCCTCGGCCACCGAGTTACTGGCCGTCTCGAACGCCGGCACCGGTCCGAAGACGTCCTCCACACCCTGCAGCCGATGCCGCACGTCCCGGTAGTGCGCCCGGCCGCGCCGCTGCCCGTCCACCAGGCCACGGGTGCCGTCCAGGCGCAGCGGCATCGTGACCACCTCGACCCGGCGGTGGCCCAGCTCGTGCAGGTGTCGGGCCAGCTCGCGGGTGCCGCGCAGGTCGTCGATGTCGACCAGCACCACGCCCTCCACCACCGGGCCCTCGACGGCGACCACCGGGACCCCGCGGGCCCGCAGCTGGTCCAGCGCCGGGTCGTCCTCCAGGCCGCAGGTCGCGAAGATGGCCGCGTCCAGCGGGATGCGGGCAATCTGCTGCGCCGACGGCCGCCCGGTGTCGCCGGCCAGCAGCAGCAGTCCGACGCCGTGTGGGCCGAGCACCTCGGTGATCCCGTCCAGCAGCTGCACGGCCACCGGGTCGCGGAAGGCGTAGAGCAGCCGCTCCCCGACGAACGCGCCGATCACCCCGCTGCGGCCGCGGCGCAGCGATGCCGCCAGCGGGTCCGGCCCGGCGTAACCGAGGGCCGCGGCGGCGGCCAACACGCGCTCCCGGGTGGGGGCGGCCACGCGTGGGCTGTCGGCGAAGGCCAGCGACGCGGTCGACGGCGACACCCCGGCGCGCGCCGCCACCGCGGCGAGCGTCGGACGGGAGTTCACGACCGCCGACGGTACGCCGCTCGGCGGACACCGAACCGTCGCAGCCCTGCTGCTCGGGCTGCTCCGTGCCACGATGGGGCACCCACGTGCATCGAGCTGATACGAGGTGTGATGTCCGACGATCTTGCCGAGCTGATTCGGGCCGACATTCCGCACTCGGCGCGGGTGTGGAACTACTGGCTGGGCGGCAAGGACAACTATCCGCCCGATCGCGAGGCGGCCGAGACCGTGCTGGAGCTCTTCCCTGGCATCGCCACCCTGGCCCGGCAGTCGCGGCAGCTGCTGATCAGGGCGGTCCGGCTGCTGACCGACGAGTTCGGGGTGCGTCAGTTCCTGGACATCGGGACGGGCCTGCCGACCATGCAGAACACCCACGAGGTGGCGCAGTCGATCGCACCGGAGTGCCGGGTGCTGTACGTGGACAACGATCCGCTGGTGCTGACCCACGCTCGGGCGCTGCTGACCAACACCACCCCGGAAGGGGTCACCGCCTACGCCGACGCCGACGTCCGCGATCCGGACCTGATCATCTCCGACGCGCGCAACGTCCTGAACTTCACGCAGCCGATCGCGGTGATGTTCCTGGGCATCCTCGGCTACGTCGCGGACTTCGACGAGGTGCGTTCCATCGTGGCCCGGGTGATGGACGCCGTGCCGTCCGGCAGCTACCTGCTGCTGCGCGACAACACGGACCTGAGCGCGAACGTGCGGGAAGCCGCCGACCGGTACGCCGAGTCCGGGGTGGAGCCCTACCACCTGCGCAGCGTCGAGCAGCTGCAGCAGTGCTTCGAGGGGCTGGAGATGGTGCCGCCGGGGCTGGTCCGGGTCGCGCACTGGCGCCCTGGCGACATCGAGGTGGGCGCCGACGAGGTGACCGACGACCACTGCGGGCTCGCCCGCAAGCCCTGACCGGACCGCCCCTTCGCCAGCACACCGGAGCTCGGCCGACGCCGGGTGCTCAGGGCGCGCGGAAGCCGAGGCCCGTGCTGATCTCCGCGGTCCCGGCCAGCAGCGGGGCCACCAGTTCCGTCATCCGGGGCCGATCCAACCGGTACGACGGGCCGGAGACCGACACCGCCGCCACCACCTCACCCGCCCGGTCCCGCACCGGCGCGGCCACCGCGTTGAGCCCGAGCTCGTACTCCTCGACCGCCACCGCGTACCCGGTGGCCCGCACCGTGCTGAGCTCGGCGTCGAGCCGGTCGGTCGAGGTGACGGTGTGCGGGGTGAGCGCGGGCATCCCGGACACGGCGAGCAGCCCGGCGCGCCGGCCCGGGTCGAGATGGGCGATCAGCACCTTGCCGCTGGACGTGCAGTGCAGCGGGGTGAGCCGGCCGATCCAGTTGTGCGAGGCCACAGTGGACGGACCGAGGGCCTGGTCGACGTTCACCGCGTAGTGCTCCTGCAGCACCGCGACATTGATCGTCTCGCGCAGCTCGGTGGCCAGCCGCCGGCACACCGAGCGTCCGAGCCGGGTGACGTCGAGCCGGTCCGAGACGGCCCCGGCCAGCGGGATCAACGCGAAGCCGAGCCGGTACTTGCCGCGGTCGGCGACCTGCTCGACCAGCCCGCGCGCCTCCAGCGCCCCGAGCAACCGGAAGGCGGTGGACTTGTGCACCTCGATCGCCGTCGCCACCTCGCTGACCCCGGCCTCCCCGCGGCGGGCCAGGATCTCCAGCACGCTGATGGCGCGGTCGACGGACTGCAGGCCACCGTCCCGACCGGCGGTGTTGCTCATGGCGAAACACTATGCCTCAATTCGAACTCAATGCTTGACGCGGAAGCGCTGGTGAGGACGATCAACGGGTGCCCAGCCTCTACATCGACGGAACGTGGTCACGCGGCTCCGCGGGCACCGCCGAGGTCATCAATCCGTTCGATGCCAGCGTGGTCGAAACGGTCGATCAGGCTGGCCCGGATGACGTCGAGCGGGCGATCGCGGCCGCCCGCGCCGCCTTCGACACCGGGCCGTGGCGGTCGACCACGGCGCCGGAGCGCGGCGCGCTGCTGCGCCGGGTCGCGGACCTGCTGGTGCGGGACAAGGAGGAGATCGCCCGCACCGAGACCCTGGACACCGGCAAGACGCTGGCCGAGAGCCGGATCGACGTCGACGACGTGACCGCGGTGTTCCGCTACTACGCCGATCTGGCCGACAAGGACGCCGGCCGGCTTGTCGACACCGGGCGCCCCGAGGTGCTGTCCCGGGTGCAGCACGAACCGGTCGGGGTCTGCGTGCTGATCACGCCGTGGAACTACCCGCTGCTGCAACTGTCCTGGAAGGTCGCCCCGGCACTGGCCGCCGGCAACACCTGCGTGATCAAGCCCAGCGAGGTCACGCCGCTCACCTCGGTCCTGCTGGTGCGGCTGCTGGCGGAGGCCGGCGCCCCGGCCGGCGTGGTCAACATCCTGCTCGGCGACGGCCCGACCGTCGGCGCCCCGCTCACCGAGCACGAGGCGGTCGACATGGTCAGCTTCACCGGCGGGCTGGCGACCGGCCAGGCCATCATCAGGGCGTCCGCGGCCACGGTGAAGCGGGTGGCCGTGGAGCTGGGCGGCAAGAACCCCAACGTGGTGTTCGCCGACACCGACTTCGAGGTGGCGGTGGACAACGTGCTCACCGCCGTGTTCCTGCACTCCGGGCAGGTCTGCTCGGCCGGCGCCCGGCTGATCGTGCAGGACACGCTGGCCGACGAGCTGGTCGCCGAGGTGGGTCGGCGGGCCGACCGGATCCGGCTGGGCAACGGCTTCGACGAGGGCGTCGAGGTGGGTCCGATGGTCTCGGCCGCGCACCGGGCGAAGATCGAGGACTACGTGGCCTCCGCGCTCGACGAGGGCGCGACGCTGGTGGCCGGCGGCCGCCGCCCGGACGAGCCGGAGCTGGGCAATGGCTTCTTCTACCGGCCCACCGTGCTCGACGGCTGTCACCGCGACATGCGGGTGATCCGGGAGGAGACGTTCGGGCCGATCCTCACCGTGGAGCGGTTCCGGACCGAGGACGAGGCCATCATGTTGGCCAACGACACCGAGTACGGCCTGGCCGGCGCGGTGTTCACCACCGACGGCGCCCGGGCGCACCGGGTCGCCGCCGCGCTGCGCTGCGGCACGGTGTGGATCAACGACTACCACCCCTACATCCCCGCGGCGGAGTGGGGCGGGATGAAGCGCTCCGGCAACGGCCGCGAGCTGGGGCCGACCGGTCTGGCCGAGTACCAGGAGGCGAAACACGTATGGCACAACACGTCGCCCGCTCCGCAGCGCTGGTTCACCGGCTGATCGGCTAGGGGGGCGGACGTGTCGGAGCAGACCTACGACTTCGTCATCGTGGGCGGCGGCTCCGCCGGCTGCGCGCTGGCCAACCGGCTGTCGGCCGATCCCGGCACGTCGGTGCTCGTGCTGGAGGCCGGCCGCTCGGACTTCCGGATCGACCCCTTCATCCACATGCCGGCGGCGTTGCCGATCCCCATCGGCAACCGGTTCTACGACTGGCGCTACCAGTCCGAGCCGGAGCCGCACATGGGCGGCCGGCGGGTGTTCCACGCCCGCGGCAAGGTGCTCGGCGGCTCGTCCAGCATCAACGGCATGATCTTCCAGCGGGGCAACCCGCTGGACTACGAGCGGTGGGCCGCCGACAAGGGCATGGAGACCTGGAGCTACGCGCACTGCCTGCCCTACTTCAAGCGGATGGAGACCTGCCTGACCGGCGCCGATCAGTGGCGCGGCGGCAGCGGGCCCCTGGTGCTGGAGCGCGGCCCGGCGACCAACCCGCTGTTCGGCGCGTTCTTCGAGGCGGTGCAGGAGGCCGGCTACCCGCTGACCGACGACGTCAACGGGTACCGGCAGGAGGGCTTCGCGCGCTTCGACCGCAACGTGCACCGCGGTCGGCGGCTGTCGGCGGCCCGGGCCTACCTGCACCCGGTCATGGACCGGCCCAACCTGACCGTGCGGACGCTCGCGCTGACCACGGGCATCCGCTTCGACGGCACGCGGGCCACCGGCGTGCGCTACCTGCGCGGTCGGCGCAGCCACGAGGTCGCGGCCGGTGAGGTGATCCTCTGCGGTGGGGCGATCAACTCGCCGCAGCTGCTGCAGCTGTCCGGGGTGGGCAACGCCGCCGACCTGGCCGCGCTGGGCATCCGGGTGGTCGCGGACGTGCCCGGGGTGGGCGAGCACCTGCAGGACCACCTCGAGGTGTACATCCAGTACGCCTCGAAGCAGCCGGTGTCGATCGCGCCCGGGCTGCGCTGGCGCGCCCGGCCGCGGATCGGCGCGGAGTGGCTCTTCCTGCGCAGGGGGCTCGGCGCGACCAACCACTTCGAGGGCGGCGGCTTCGTGCGCGGCAACGACGACGTCGACTACCCGAACCTGATGTTCCACTTCCTGCCGGTGGCCATCCGCTACGACGGCAGCGCCCCCACCGAGGGCCACGGGTACCAGGTGCACGTCGGCCCGATGTACTCCGACGCCCGGGGCAGCGTGAAGATCACGTCCACGGACCCGCGGCGGCACCCGGCGCTGCGCTTCAACTACCTGTCCACCGACCAGGACCGCCGGGAGTGGGTGGAGGCCGTCCGGGTGGCCCGCGCCATCCTCACCCAGCCGGCGTTCGCCGCGTTCAACGCCGGCGAGCTGTCGCCGGGGCCCGGCGTGGAGACCGACGAGGAGATCCTGGGCTG
>Ga0190265_10002647_pt1 | contig 12057 bp, 10 predicted proteins | sample Popmic124T_FD_133135 | JGI IMG/M metagenome (GOLD analysis project Ga0190265, IMG submission 133135) | Populus adjacent soil microbial communities from riparian zone of Indian Creek, Utah, USA - 124 T | ecosystem: Environmental > Terrestrial > Soil > Riparian zone | place: USA: Utah | collected... | reverse complement strand
GGCGGTGGCGGTGGCGGTGGCGGTGCGTAGGGCGCGCTGAGCAGGGAGCGGTTGTCGAACTCCTTGCCGGGCGGGAGCGGCACGAGCGCATTCGTCGTCAGGTTGTAAAGGCTGAAGACAGACGTGTCGTTGTTGAAGAAGCCGAGGTACGTGCCCGGCCCGTCGAGCACGCAGTTGACCTCATTCGTCAGGGGATCGTTCGCACCGGGGATCGCGACGGCCTGCGGCGGAGAGACGCTCCGGTCGAACAGGAAGATGTCCCGTTCCGCCACCGTGGACGAGCGGCGCTTGTCGATCCCGAATAGCGAGCCGTCGCCGTCGAGGCATGGATGTTCCTCGTCCGCGTTGTCATCGTCGGGGAACGCGGTGTCGAGCTTGGTGCCGAGTTCCTGCACGTAGGGATTCGCATCGGACCCGAGGTCCACGATGCAGTTGGTCACGCAGGTGGTGCCGAGGAAGCGGCCGTCGCCGGAGAGGCGCGTCTGACGATGCCCATTGGCCGCGCCGAGCCCCGTGTCCACGAACTGGCCGGTCTCGCTGCGATAGACGAGCGCAGGCCCGTTGCTGTTGTCGTCGAAGCCGACAATCCCGCCATCGCTGACGGTGAGGCCGTTCGGGTTGGTGTACACGTCGATTCCCGGCAACGGCACCTGCGTGCTGGTCGCGCGGTCGAGCAGGTGGAGCTTTTTCTGCGCGTCGTTGAAGAGGACGTAGCGTCCGTTCAGGGAGATCGCGTGGCGAAAGCCGAGGAAATTCGCGGGCACCGGCAGCGGCGGCGTGACCTCGGCGTTCAGCTCCTCGTCCCAGAGCCGGAAGGTGCCCCCGGTGTCGATGTAGGAGATGACGGGCTCGCGCGCGGACGCGGCGGGAGCCGTCACCAGTATGAGAACCAGGGCCAGGGCCCAGCGGGGCATGGGCCCACCGTAATCCCTGCGAGGCTACGCCGCCAATGCTCGGCGACGACCTCGGCGACCTGCTCGGCACCCGCATCCCCGCTGACCACAGCCGGCAGGTGCTCGCCGACCACTACGCCGCTCGCCTGCGAGCAGCCAGGGTGATGGACCTCGGCTGCGGGACGGGCGACTCCGTCGAGCTCTTCCGCGCGCTCGACCCCGAGGTGCGCTGGGTAGGCGTGGACATCGAGGAGTCGCCCGAGGTGGCCGAACGCACGCGCGGCGACGCCGAGTTCGTGACCTTCGACGGCGAGGACCTGCCGTTCGACGACGGCAGCTTCGAACTCGTCTACTGCAAGCAGGTCCTCGAGCACGTGGAGCGGCCGCGGGAGCTGCTTCACGAGGTTGCGCGCGTCCTGGAGCCCGGCGGCTGGTTCGCCGGCTCGACCTCACAGCTCGAGGCGTTTCACTCGCGCAGCATCTTCAACTGGACGCCGTACGGGTTCACGGTCGTCGCTGAGGAGGCCGGCCTGGAGGTGGTCGAGCTGCGTCCCGTGATCGACGGTCTCACCCTGGTGGCCTGGCGCGCGCTCGGGCTGCCGCGCTTCTTCCATCGCTGGTGGGCGCGCGAGTCGCCCGGCTATCGCGTGATCGAGCTCGGCGCCCGTGTCGCCCGGCTGGACGCTCGCACGCGCAACCAGATCAAGCTCGTCCTGTGCGGGCAGTTCGCCTTCCTCGCGCGCCGGGCCTAGCATCGAACGGTGCGCCGGATCTGGCTCGTCCTCCCGCTGCTCCTGCTGACGGCGACACCCGCCGCGGCGGCTCGCCCCCGCGAGCCGCTCTGGGGAGTGATCGCGGTGGCGAACGGCAGCTACTCGGTCGACTACGGACAGGACCGGCCGTCGCCCTCGTCCGGCGTCGACGGTCGCGCCACGGGCACGTGGAGCTGGCGGGTGAAGGCGCTCGCGGTGGGTTACGACGTGGACACGCTGATAAGCGCGTTCCGGATGGACGTGACAGGGCAGTCAGACATCGTCCTCTACACGGTCCAGCAGAACCAGATCCGGGAGACGCCCTACTGCCGGCCGCCGGCCGGGAGCACGGTGGACTGGGTCCGCGACCCGAGCGTGGGGTTGTTCCTGCGCGCGCGCCGCGGCTTCCAGGTCGACCACGGCTTCGCCGACCGCCTCGCGGGCTGTCACGTCGGGGCGCACGGAATGGGCCTCTACGACGGCGTGTCCCCGGCCGAGACGCCGATCGCCCGCGGCGCCTTCCGGCCGCGCCGGGACCGCGACTTCAAGGACACCTGGACGCAGGAGATCTCGCTCGACCGGACCCACGAGTCCGACCCGAGCAGCGCCCACACGTTTCAGGCGGAGGGCACGATCACCATCTCGGTCAGGCGCCTGACGAGGCGGAGCGCCGCAGCCTTCAAAGTCAGGCTGCGGCGCATTCCTCGTACTCCTCTCGTTCGGTAGCTCACGCCGCGATCGGCTCGGGGATGGCGGTGGGCGCCGGTGCGGGCCCCACCTCGGACTCGACCGTCTCCACCTCGCCGCGCTCGATGTCGCGCTCGCGCACGAGCAAAAACGCTCCGATTGCCGCAGCCAACGCGAGGATCCCGCCGAGCACCGAGATGGTGTTGAACCCGGCGACGAAGCCCTCACGGGCGGCGTCGGCCACCTGCTCTCGCGAGCCGGCCGGCACCTGCGTGAGCGCGTGGTCGAGGTTTCCGGACGAGGTTGCCTCGACGAGCTCGCGCGAACGGTCGGCGCCGAGCCCAGTGAGCTCCTGCACCTTCGACGAGCCGACGCCCAGGAAGATGGCTCCCCAGACGGCGACACCGAGGGCCACGCCGACCTGGCGGAACGTGTCGTTGATGCCGGACGCCATCCCGCTCTGCTCCTTCGGCACGACGCTCACGGCGACGTCCGCGATCACCGGGTTCAGCAGGCCGATGCCCGCGCCCGCGACGATGAAGCCGCCGAGGAGGCCGGTCCAATCGTCCGCGGCGTCGACGCCCGCGATCAGCATGAGGCCCGCGCCCGCGCCCACAAGGCCGAGCGACATCATCACACGGGCGTGCACCTTCGACAGCAGAGCTCCCGCGATCGGCGCCACCAGGAACAGAGCGACGGTCAGCGGCAGGTAGCGCAGTCCCGCCTCGGTCGGGCTGTGACCGAGGAAGTTCTGCAGGTAGAGCGTCAGGTACAGGAACAGGGCGAACATCGAGGCGGAGATTCCGAAGGCCGCCAGCTGCACGCCGGTGAAGGCGGGCCGCTTGAAGAGGCCGAGCGGGAGCATCGGCTCCGCCACGCGCCGCTCGATCGCGAGGAAGGCCACCAGCAGCACAGCCGCCGCCGTGAATTGGCCGACGATGAGGCTGCTGCCCCAGCCCTCCTCGTTCCCGCGGATAAGCGCGAGCACGAGCAGGAACAGCGAGCTCGAGAACGTCACGAGCCCTGCCCAGTCCACACGCGTCGCGTTCGGGTCACGCGACTCGCGCACTCGCAGGTACGAGATGGCAATCGCGACCACGCCGATCGGGACGTTCAGGAAGAAGATCCACTCCCACCCGAGCGAATCGACGACCACGCCGCCCACGAGCGGCCCGAAGGCCACCGCGAGGCCGATGGTCGCGCCGTACACGCCCATTGCCATGCCGCGCTCGCGGCCGGCGGGGAATTCCTGCGCGATCAGGGCGAGCGAGACCGCGAACATCGCGGCTCCGCCTATTCCCTGAACTCCGCGAGCGATGTTCAGGAACGTTGGATCACTGGCAAGACCCGCGACCAGAGAGGCAATGGAGAAGATGCCGAGTCCGATCGCAAAGACGCGTCTGCGCCCGAGCCGGTCGGCGAGAGAGCCCGCGGTCAGCACGACCGCGGCCAGGGTCAGGGTGTATGCGTCGACCACCCACTGGAGGTCGGTGAAGCTTGCGCCGAGGTCCTCCTCGATGGCGGGCAGGGCGGTATTCACCACGGTGATGTCGAGGAGGAGCATGAAGGTGGCGACGGAGACGACGCCGAGCGTCCACCACTTGGTTGTCGTCTGAGATGTCATGTCAAATCTGGACTCCTGGGCTAGACTGGTACGGGAACCTGATCAAGTTGCCTGACCGTAACAGTCAGGCAACCGGATCGTCAAGTATCCTGACCAAACCGTGACCAAGATCACAGACATCCCCCCACGCGACGGCGGCCGCCACGGCCGCGGCCTTCCGGGCGCCGCAACGCAGCGCTGGACGCCCCTACCCGCGCTGCTCGACGACCTCGCGGGTGACAGCTTCGCCGACTTCCACGCCAGGCTGAAGGAGGCGGGGTACACCACCATTCGCCAGGGACACGGCTGCGTGTTCCGCTTCATCCACGAGGGCGGATCGCGGCTCACGGAGCTCGCAGAGAGCTCGGGCCTCAGCAAGCAGGCGGTCGGCGAGGTGGTCGATGACCTGGAGAAGCTCGGCTACGTCGAGCGCGCGCCGGACCCGGAGGACGGGCGGGCGAAGGTGATCCGGCTCACCGAGGAGGGCGCCGACGCCCAGCGCACGGCGCTCGACATCTTCGCCGACATCGAGCGCGACTTCGCGGAGCGCTACGGCGCCGAGCGCGTGGCGACGATGCGGGAGCTGCTCGAGGAGATCGCGGCCGGCTAGGAGGGCTTAGTCCCGCTTCTTCCGATGGCGGCGCGGCTGGAGGATGCGCGGCACTGGCACCGGGATATCGAAGGGGGTGCCGTGTCCTTCCAGGTCCTCGCGCCGGGGGCGCTCGTCAGGATCGGCGTGGAGCGGTGCCAGCCGCGAGAGCTTGTCTTCGTGGCTTCCGACGTAGACCGTGCGCGGGGGTTGCTTCTTCGGCCATAACCGGCGCATGCTGCATACCGTAGACCCTCTTAGGCCTCGCTGTACTCGCCGAACTCCTCGCGCATCACGCCGCAGACCTCGCCGATCGAGGCCCGCTCCTTGAGGGCGGCGCGCATCGGCTCCAGCAGATTGGCATCGCCTCGGCAGGCCTCACGCAGCTCCTCGAGCCGCCCGTCGACCGCCGACTGATCGCGGTCCTCCTTGAACGCCTCGAGGCGGTCCACCTGCTGGCGCTCTGACTCCGGATCGACCCGCAGGATCTCGACCTCGTCCACCTGCTCGGTCACGTACTCGTTCACGCCGACGACGATGTCCTGCTTCTGGCGGTAGCGCTCCTCGTAGCCCCAGGCCGACTCCTCCACCTCCGCCCGGATGAACGGGATGCAGTTCACCGATCCGCCCATCTCCTCGACCTTGTCGATCAGCGCCTGCGCCGCCTCCTCGATCTCGTCCGTGAGGGCCTCGACGAAGTACGAGCCTGCGAACGGGTCCGCGGTGTCGGCCGCGCCGGATTCGTGAGCCAGGATCTGCTGGGTGCGGAGTGCGATGCGCGCGGCCGTCTCGCTCGGCAGCGCCAGCGCCTCGTCGAAGCCGTTCGTGTGCAGCGACTGCGTGCCGCCGGCCACCGCGGCGAAACCCTGGAGCGCAACGCGCACGATGTTGTTGTGCGGCTGCTGAGCGGCGAGCGTCACGCCGCCCGTCTGCGTGTGGAAGCGCATCTTCAGCGAGCGCTCGTCCTTGGCGCCGAAGCGCTCGCGCATGATGCTCGCCCACATCCGGCGCGCGGCGCGGAACTTCGCCACCTCCTGGAAGACGTTGTTGTGGCCGTTGAAGAAGAAGGCGAGCCGCGGCCCGAACTCGTCGACCTGGAGGCCGGCGTCGATGGCGGCCTGCACGTAGGCGATCGCGTTGGCGAGGGTGAAGCCCACCTCCTGCACCGCCGAGCAGCCCTTCTCGCGCATGTGGTAGCCGGAGATCGAGATCGTGTTCCACTTCGGGATGCGCTCGCGGCAGTAGGCGAACAGGTCCGTGGTCAGGCGCATCGCGGGAACGGGCGGGTAGATGAAGTTGCCTCGCGCGATGTACTCCTTCAGCACGTCGTTCTGGGTCGTGCCGGTGAGCTCCGCGGCCGCGACGCCCTGCTCCTCGCCGACGAGCTCGTACAGCAGGAGCAGCACAGCCGCCGGCGCGTTGATCGTCATCGACGTGGACACCTGGTCGAGTGGGATCCCGTCGAACACGCGGCGCATGTCGTCGATCGTGTCGATGGCCACGCCGGTGCGGCCGACCTCGCCCATGCAGAGCGGGTCGTCCGAGTCCCTTCCGAGCTGGGTGGGGAGATCGAACGCCATCGAGAGGCCCGTCGAGCCGTGGTCGATCAGGTAGTGGAAGCGCTCGTTCGTCTCCTTGGCGCTCGCGTAGCCCGCGTACTGGCGCATCGTCCACTTGCGCCCGCGGTACATGTCCGGGTGGATCCCGCGCGTGAACGGGTACTCGCCGGGCTCGCCGAGCCGCGCGTCGAGGTTCGCCTCCACGTCGTCGGCGCCATAGCGGTGCTTGATCTCGATTCCGGAGTCGGTGAAGCGGCGCTCGTCGTCCGGGCCGACGATCGGCGCGATGCTCGGCTTCTGCTCAGGGGTCGTGGCCATGGATGCTCAAGGATACGGTCGCGCGAGCGGACGGCGTCCGCGAGCCTACGATTACGGGCAGTGAGTGACGCCGCAAAGATCCTGCTCGCGCTGGTGGCCCTGATGTGGGCGGTCGAGGTGGTGGACGTGATCGCCGATCACCAGCTCGACCAATACGGGATCGAGGCACGCGACGCGGAGGGCCTCGACGGAATCGTGACGGCGCCGTTCCTGCACGTCGGCTTCGGCCACCTCCTGTCCAACACGATCCCGTTCGTCGTAATGGGACTTGTGATCGCGGTGGAGGGCGCGCGCCGCCTGCTGGGCGTCTTCGCGATCGTCGCTCTGGTGAGCGGCCTCGGCACGTGGCTGGTTGCACCCGAGGGGACCATTCACGTCGGGGCGAGCGGTGTGGTGTTCGGGTTCTCCACCTACCTGATCGCGCGAGGGTGGTTCAACCGGCGCCCGGGGCAGGTCGCGATCGGCCTGGTCGTCGTGGTCCTCTGGGGCGGCGTGCTGCTCGCGGGCCTCCAGCCGCGCGAGGGCATCTCGTGGCAGGGCCATCTGTTCGGCGCGATCGGGGGAGTCGTGGCCGCGCGCGTGCTGGCGCGCCGCGATACCGGCCAGACGCCCGCCCCGGCGTAGCATCTGCTCCGTGGAGGTCACCGTTCGCCTGTTCGCGATGCTGCGGGAGCGCGCCGGCGCCCCGGAGCTCACACTGGAGCTGCCCGAGGGCGCGCGCGTGAGTGATGCGCTCGCGAGCGAACCGCTCTCCGCGCTTGCCGACGGCATCCCGCTCGTCATGGCGGTGAACCGCGAGTACGCGGACGGGGAGCAAGTGCTGGGCGCCGGCGACGAGCTGGCCCTGATCCCGCCCGTGAGCGGCGGCTCGACCGCGGCCGCGCCGTGGGTGCGCGTGAGCGCCGAGCCGCTGTCGCTCGATGCGCTGGCCGCGCGGGTGCGCGACCCGCGCGCCGGAGCGGTCGTCACGTTCTCCGGCGTGACCCGCGAGGTGGAGCGGCTCGAGTACGAGGCCTATGCCGAGATGGCGGAGGAGCGCATGCGGGCGATCGCATCCGACGCCCTCGAGACGCATGGTCTGTGCGCGGTCGCCGTCGAGCACCGCGTGGGCGAGGTGCCGCTCTCGGAGCCGAGCGTGATCGTGGCCGTGTCCGCGCCGCATCGGGGCGAGGCCTTCAGCGGCGCGCGCGAGATCATCGACCGGGTCAAGGCCGAGGCGCCGATCTGGAAGAAGGAGATCGAGGGCGGCGAGGAGCGCTGGGTCAGAGGCTCCAGCCCGCCGCGGTAAGCGAGCCGGCGAGCGAGCCGAGCAGGAGGTCGCGTAGCTCGGTGCGCGTCATGTCGCGGTGCTCCAGCCAGTCGAGAATCGCGCCGTCCATGAACCAGAGCCAGGCGTGCGCGGCGGTGCGCATCTTCGGCGGCGGGGGGTCGCCCGCGCCGATCCCGTCGAGGATCCGGGAGGAGGTCGAGTTCCTGATCTCGTCGAGCAGCGCCTGCACCTCCGGGACGCTGCCCACGCTCTCCATCAGCTTGCGGTAGGCCAGCTCGTTCTCCTCGATCCAGCCGAGGAAGGCGTCGAGGCTGCCCGCGAGCGCCTCCAGGGGTGGCAGGTCGGGATCGGGCGCGGTTCGCCGGGCGATCTCCTGGGCTCCGAGCTGCAGGGTCGCCACGAAGAAGTCCTGCTTGCTGGGGAAGTAGTGGTAGAGCAGCGCCTTCGAGATGCCGGCCTCGCGCGCGATCCGAGCCATCGACAGCTCCGCGAACGAGTGGGTGGCGAACAGCTCGGCGCCGCGCTCGAGCAGCTGGCGCCGCCGGTCGTCCACGTGCATGCGGGTGTAGGCGGGCTCTGCCATGGCACCTGACTCTACAGGTTTGTTGACCGATGGTCGATAGTACGCTAAGTTGTCGACCGACGGTCAGCAAGCCAAAGGAGCGGGGTATGGAGCGGAACGAGCAGAGAATCGAGCGGCTGGAGCATTTGGTCGCGGACCTGGATGCGAGAGTGGCCGTGGTGGAGAGGCCTGCGCCGTGGCCGAGGCCCGAGCCGGCGCCGCCCGTGCAGCGGCCGCAGCAGCAGCGGCCGGCGCAGCCCGCGCCCGCGCCCCGCGCCGCCGTGCCGGCTGTGGCGCCCCCCGCGTGGGGCATCCCCACCTTTCGCATGCCGGTCGGCACAAAGGAGTTCGAGGATCTGGTGGGCGGACGCGTGCTCGCCTGGGTCGGTGGCCTTGCCGTCCTGCTCGGACTCGTCTTCCTGTTCGCCCTCGGCATCTCCAACGGCTGGATCGGCGAAGAGGCGCGCACGGCCTTCGGCGCAACGGGATCCGCCGCGCTGCTGGTCCTCGGCATCTGGCTCCACGAGCGCAAGGCGCGCACGGATGCTGCGCTCGCCAGCGTGGCGACGGGCATCTCGGGACTGTTCGTGGCCGTGACGGTTGCGGCCCAGGTCTACCACCTGGTGCCGCAGCTGCTGGCCGTGGTCCTGGCGATCGGCGTCGGCGCCACCGCCACGGTGCTTGCCGTCCGCTGGGAGTCGCGCGGCATCGGAGCGCTCGGCATCCTGGGCGCAGTCGCGGCGCCGATACTGGCCGGCACCGCCGGCGACGGCGGCACGATGGTGCTGCTCTTCGTGGCCCTGGCCTCCGCGGCGGGCGTGCTGCTGTGGCTGCGCTGGAACTGGCTCGCCCTCGCGGCGTTCCTGGTCGCCACCCCGCAGTGGATCGTGTACACGGTGGATGGGGCGAGCGCGCTCGAGGCGATCGCGGTACTCGTGGCCTTCGGTGCTCTCGGTGTGGCCGTGGCGATCGGACACGACCTGCGAATCCGGGCCGAGCGCCTGCATTCGGTGTCCGCCTATCTGCTCGCCCTGAACGCTCTCGCCGTGGCGGCTACCGGTGGCGTGGCGCTCGGCTCGATGGATCCGGCGGCCGGCAAGGCGTGGCTGGTCGGGGTGGCAGTCGTGCACCTCGCGGTCGGTCTTGCGGGCCCACGCTTCGCGCGGATCTCCCGTGACCTGGGCCTGCTCTCGCTCGCGATCGGCGCGGTCCTCGCGGATGTGGCTTTCGGTCTCATCGCGGACGGGCCCGTGCTCGCGATCGGTTGGGCGGCCACCGGCGTTGGGTTCGCCTCGCTGGTGCGGCGAGCGCAACGCTCCGCCGCCGACGACTCGCACGCTGAGGTTCTCGCGCACGCCGGGCTCGGTGGGCACCTGGCGCTGTCGCTCCTGAGCACGGCCGTCGTGGCGAACCCCATGGAGGTGCTCGCCGGCCACGAGAGCCTCTCGATGGCGGGCGCGGCCGCCGTCGGCGCTCTTGCGGCCGCGTGTCTCGTGTCCGCACGGATCACCGGTGAGGAACGGCTCCATTGGAGGGTCTTCCTGGATGTCGTCGGGCTGGCCTGCGTGGCGCTGCTCACCGCGATGGCGGTGGACGGCCTGCAGCTCGTGCTCATTTGGGTCGCAGAGGTTGTCGCCCTCGGGGCCATCGGCCGTCGTACCCGCGACGAGCTCACGACCTCCGCCGCGGTTGGGTTCCTCGCGCTCGCGGCAATACACGCGCTGGTGTACGAGGCACCCCCGGTCTCGCTCGTTACGGGCCTCGCCGAGCCGCTGACGGCCGTGGTCGCGCTCGGGGCCGTCGCGGCCGGGGCGATCGTGCTCGCCGGGTGGGTCGACTCGAGCGACATCACCCTGCGCAACGTGTTGCGCGGCGCCGGCGCCCTCACGCTGCTGTACCTCGGCTCGGTTGGCGTGGTCACGCCGTTCGAGACCAGTGGGGCGCTCGACTCCGCGCTGCTCAGCGCGCATCAACAGGGCCAGATGGTGTTGAGCGTGTTCTGGGGCATGGTCGGTGTGGGCACGATCGTCGTGGGACTGCAGCGGGACCGCGCCGTGCTCCGGCTCGCCGGCCTGGCCCTGCTCGGAGTGACGGTCACGAAGGTGTTCCTGCTCGACCTCGCGACGATGACGTCTGGCTACCGCGTGGTGTCCTTCATCGGGATCGGCCTGCTGCTCCTGGTGGGCGCGTTCGTGTGGCAGCGGTTGCGGCCGCGGGCGCTGAGCGACCTCCGCGAAACGCCGGCGGGGGTTCGCTAGCCCGTCCGCAGGATCGCGTGCAGCGGGAAGGGGCGTGCGGGGCCAGCCCGAAATGGCCCCGCATGCCTCGTTCGTCGTCGGTTGTGGCGGTTCTCGCACTCACCGTGCTCGCCCTCTGCCTGCCCTTCTCCTTCGCCATTGCGGCATCCGCGTTCGCGCAGGAGCCCGAGCCGCCGACGGGCGAGCCCCAGCCCACCCCCGAGCCGCCGACCACGACTCCGGAGGAGCCCACCCCCGAGCCGCCGACCGGCGGCGAGCAGCCCGGAACCACCGGCGGCCAGCTGCCGCGCACCGGCTGGGACGCCCTCCTGTACTTCGCACTCGGCGTCGCCCTCCTGCTCGTCGGCGCCCGCCTGCGAGTTGTCACGCGCATCCGCGAGGTCGTGCAGCGGGTGCGCCGCCGATCGACCGAGGCCGCGCTGCGCGACGCCCTCGAGCCGATCCGGGCAGCGCGCCTGGCACCCACGGAGCCGGACCGCGACGCGGGCCCGCTCCACGTGGAGCCGAGCACACCGACCGCCCGCCGGTTGACGGGCGTCGGCACGACGCACTCCGACGAACCGCCTCAGTAGCCGCTCGCTAGGGCGCGAACTCGCCGCTGCCGCCGGCAGAGCCGCCGGTTGGTCCGCTCCCCATGGGGGCGAAGCTGCTCGGCGGGGATGGCGGAGGTGCGGCTGCGGGCTCCGCTGCGGCGCCGCCCGGGGCGAACTCGGCGGCGGGGTCGGGCGGCGGGGGTGGCGGCTCGGGCGCGGGCGGCGTCGGTGCTACCTCCGGTGCGAGATCCGCCGGCGGCATTTCGGCGGGCGGCACGGGCGCCGTCTCGACAGCCGTCTCGTCCTTCACGGGCTGGGCCTCCACCTGCTGCACCGGCTCGGGCAGCGGTGGGCCCTGGTGGTTGGCGAACTCGTCGATCGCCGAGCCGCCGCCGGCGAGCGCCGCGGCGGACGCGGCCACCGCGGCGATCTTCTGGCCCGTGGCGAGCTCCGCCGCGGCGTGGAGGCGCTCGCTCGCCCCGACCATCGACTCGAGCAGGTTGCGCAGCGGGCCGCCGCCGCCCGCCGCCACGAGCGCGGCCGGCGGCACTAGCGCGGCCACCCGCTCAGGCGTGGCGCGGAACTCGCGCAGGCGGGCGCGGCAGCTCAGGCAGGTGCGCATGTGCGGGCGCAGGGTCGCGAGCTGCTCCGCGCTGGCCTCCCCATCGGCGAGCGCGGACAGGAGCGCCTCGTAGCGGGCGCAGTCGGCGCCGCGCTCGATCCCGGACACGCGCCGCAGGAAGGCCTGCCGCCCCTCCGTGAGCAGGCGGTTCACCTTGGTGTACGACCAACCGGTCATCGCGCAGATCTCGCGGTAGGAGAAGCCCTCCGCCTTCAGCCGCAGCGCGCGCACCTCGTGCGGCTTCAGGTGACCGAGTGCCTCTGCGCCGAGCCGCAGCCGCTCGAGCCGCTCGGCCTGCTCGTGCGTGACCGCCGTGGGTGCGGGCCGGTCGCGCAGCTCGCCGTCGTCGGTCACGGGGGAGTGGCGCTCGCGCTGCCGGCGGAGCGCCCAGGCCTCGTGCTTCACGACGGT
>Ga0190265_10002646_pt1 | contig 12058 bp, 6 predicted proteins | sample Popmic124T_FD_133135 | JGI IMG/M metagenome (GOLD analysis project Ga0190265, IMG submission 133135) | Populus adjacent soil microbial communities from riparian zone of Indian Creek, Utah, USA - 124 T | ecosystem: Environmental > Terrestrial > Soil > Riparian zone | place: USA: Utah | collected... | reverse complement strand
CGCGCTGACACTTGGCGGGAACCGCTTCGTTGCGGCTCGCTCCGCTCGCCTTCACTACGCCGTTCCCGCCAAGTGTCAGCGATGTGTTGAGCACGTTTGTCAGCGATGTGTTGAGACACTCCAACACTGCGCCCTACCTCAATCTGAAATCACCTGCACTCAATCGCCCGGACGTTCCGTTTCGTCATCGCCGACGGAACCGCAGCCACAACAAACCGCCGAGACCGCAACACATCAGCGCCAGTACTGCCCACGTGCTGCTCGATGGCAGGTTCGGGAAGACGCGCAACGCGATCGCGGCGATGCCAGGGCCAACGAAATTGCCGGCCCCAATCATCGCTTCGTGAAAACCGCCGTGCTCACCTTTGGTTTCGCCGACATCCATCGAGTAATAGAGCGATGAGTAATAAATCAGACCGAGCGCCAGTCCGAAAAAGACTTGCGCGGAGATGAGCACCCAAAGATTTGGTGCGAGCAGCATCGCGACGACGCTCACGGTCATGACCACGTAGGCGCTCGCGAGCCAGCGGAAGCGATAATGCCATTTGGGCCACATCCAGAGCCAGAGGAACGAAGCGGTGCGCGTGAAAAGCCAGACGGAGCAAACGATTCCGGCCTGCACTACGGTCAGTTGCAGGCGATTGGCCAGCGAGGGTACGACCGCGATGACGGTGTTGATCGCGAGATACGCGAATGGGTTCGCGAACCACGCCATGTGCAAGAAAATCTTCGCACTGACTGGGGAGCGAAGCTTTTCCGGTGCCTGCATGGTAGAGCCCGGTGTCCTCACCGCGCCGTGCGCGTTGCATCCCTCTCCCCTCAACGGGGAGAGGGATTGAGGGTGAGGGGTGGAATGGCCAGACAAATCCGATACATCAGTGCCAACACTCCGTTCCCACCCCTCACCCCGGCCCTCTCCCCGTTGAGGGGAGAGGGAGTTCGGCCGGCCGCTCGTCGTCCGTGCCACCCAGAACGTGAGCGCGAGTTGAATCAGGTGAAGAGCCGCCGCGACGACAAAGAGCGCGCGAAACGTCCCGGCTTCGATAATGGCGCCCCCGGTGAAATACGCGATCGCACCGAGCCCGCTCCAAATCAGATTATAGATGCCCAGGTTGCGCGGCAGTTCCCGAGGGTCGCCTTCGCTGACGAGTGCTTCGAGCGCCGGCCAGGTAATCGCCATGCCCGCCATCGCGACAAACATCAGTACGAGATGAATGGAGAGCGACTGCACGAAGGCTGCGATCCCGATCGTGATCGCCATGGTGGCGTAGCCGACCTTCAACGCCGTGAAATAACCGCGGCGTTGCGCAAACCGCCCGCCGAGAATCGACGCGATGCCATAAGTGAGTCCCAGCGCCGCGGCGAGCAACAGGTTTTGCGATTTGTCGAAGCCGAACTGTTTCTCGGTGAAGAAGTAGATGTAGTAAAAATAGTAAGTCGTGCCGAGTGAGTTGAACGCCTCGAGCGTGAAGCAACCGATTTTGTTTGGGCGCGCATCCATCCGCGAGCCGCGCATTTCGCGTCAGGAATCCGGCGGCGTCAACTCACAACACCAGATGCGGAACAAACGAATTGCTCGCCAGCGATGCTTGGAAGTGCGGCGGGAAACTAACGGCGCGATTCACGGCGTGCTCGTGCGATAGAATGCGGAGCCAATAGGCGGCCCATTCGTATCCACGTATTCCATGATGCCATTCGGTGGAGCCGCGAGCGTCACGTAAATGCTCCAGGGACCGGTGACAGTGGGCGCTCGCTCAATGTTGTAACTGTGCCCGGGAGTGCCGGTGAAGTGAAGGCGAACGCCGGTGGGAACCAATTCGATTCCCAAACCTTCCCGGTAAACGACGGTCGCGTAGTCGTCGGTCTCGTCATTTTCGTCGGTGAATGTTCCTGTTATTGCAACCATTCCATTTGGTCCCACGGCGAGGCTGGATGGAGAATAATTGCCATTTGGCCGGTAATTGGATCGTTTCTCCCAAAGCAGAGCGCCGTCCGTTCCCGCGTATTTGATAGTAAGGGAATCGCGTTCCGAAGAACCCGTCACGATGACGTTGCCGATAGCGTCCGTCGCGACAGCCACGCCATGATCGTGATCGCTGTCGGGGCCGTTGTAGCGCTTCTCCCACAGTACCGCACCATCCGCCGCTGCGTACTTGGCTGTGTAGTAATCCGCGGTCTCAGGGCCAATCCCATTTTGAGAAGTGCCGGTCACAACCACGTTGCCGCCAGGATCGATCGCAACGGCTACTGCGTAATCATCCTTATTGGCTGGGCCATTGTAGAATCTTTCCCAAAGCAAAGCCCCATCTGCCGCGGAATACTTCGCGGTGTAGTAGTCACCCGTCATTCCATTGAGCGCATGTCCCGTGACCACCACGTTGCCACTGTTGTCCACCGCGACTGCTTCGGCATCGTCATAACCGTTTCCTGGACCGTTGTACCACTTCTGCCATAGTACCGCGCCATCCGCCGCTGCGTACTTGGCTGTGTAATAATCGCTGTTGGTTCCGTTCCACGAAAACCCCGTGACGATCACGTTGCCGCTGTTATCCACCGAGATCGCCCGAGCTTCGTCTTCACCGGATTGTGCGCTATCATAACGTCGTTCCCAAAGCAGCGCACCATTCGCTGCCGCATACTTCGCGGTGTAGTAATCAGAATTGAAATTCGTGTTGTAGGAAAAACCCGTCACCGCCACGTTGCCGCTGGAATCCACCGCCAACGCGCGAGCTTCGTCGTAACTCGCCTCCGGTCCGTCGTAACGCTGCTCCCAAAGTAGCGCGCCGTTCGTCGCTGCGTACTTGGCCGTGTAGTAGTCAGCGTTTTCGTTGGAGTCGAAGTTGAGGTTGGTGCTGTAAGAAAATCCCGTCACCACCACATTGCCGTTGCTGTCCACCCCCATCGCTCGGCCTTCGTCGTCCCGCGATGCGGGGCCATCGTAGCGTTTTTCCCAAACCAATGCGCCGTTTGCTGCCGCATATTTGGCGGTGTAGAAGTCGTTGTTGCTGCCGTTATCGGAAAGCCCGGTCACGGCCACATTGCCAGCGCCGTCCACCGCCACCGCCTGCGCCTGGTCATCGCTCTTTGCCGGTCCGGTGTAGCGCTTCTCCCACAGCAATGCGCCATTCGCTTCGGCATACTTTGCCGTGTAGTAGTCGGCGCGCCGTCCGTTGTCGGACCACCCCGTCACGACGACGTCGCCAATATCGTCAATCGCCACGGACCGCGCTTGATCGGCGCTGTTTCCCAATCCGTTGTAACGTTTCTGCCAGAGCAGCGCACCATCTGCCGCGGCGTACTTTGCCGTGTAGTAATCGCCGCCATTACCAAATCCGCCCGAAATTCCCGTCACGACAACATTGCCATAGCTATCCACAGCGACAGCGTCTGCGAAGTCGTCGCTCAACGTACTCACCACCGGTCCATCGTAACGTCTCTCCCACATCAGCACGCCGTTCGTTGCTGCGTACTTGGCCGTGTAGTAATCCGCGGTCTGGCTGTTGTGAGAATACCCGGTCACTATCACGTTGCCGCTGCTATCCACGGCGATGGCGGAAGGTCGATCATATCCGGACGCAGGCCCCGCGTAGCGTTGCTGCCAAAGGACCGATCCATTTGCCGCCGAATACTTGGCAGTGTAATAGTCGTCTTTCGAATACCCGGTCACTATTGCGTTGCCACTGCCATCCACTGCCACTGCTACTCCCTGGTCGTAGCTGTCAGCCGGGCCGTCGCAGCGTCGCTCCCAAAGCAGCACGCCATCCGAAGACGCATATTTAACCGTGTAGTAATCGTTGTTGCTCCCGTTCCACGAATAGCCCGTGACCAGGACATTGCCGTCGTTGTCCACAGCCATTCCCCTCGCGTAGTCGAAGCCGTTCGCCGGCCCGTTGTAGCGTTTCTCCCACAACAGCGCGCCATTCGCTGCCGCGTATTTGGCCGTGTAATAGTCGAAGCCGCTTACATCATCCCAGGAATACCCTGTCACCGCTACGTTGCCACTGCTGTCCACCGCCATCGCCGTGGTAATATTCCCGTCACCCGAGCTAAAGTAGTGTTGCTCCCAAAGAAGTGTGCCGTCTGTTGCCGCATATTTTGCCGTGTAGTAGCCAGTGTTGGAGTTGCTGACTGAATAGCCCGTCACCAGGATGTTGCCGCCGCCATCTACCGCCAGGGAGGTGGCAGTGGCGGGCGAGTGTTTTTGCCAAAGCTCAGACCCATCCGCACCGGAGTATTTGATGGTCACCATGTCCGACGCATTGCCGCCCCCCGCTGTATTGCCTGTCACAACGAAGTCGCCCGCCGTGTCGCGCACCACCTTAACTGCAAAATCGAATGCGTTGCTGGCGACATTGCTGTAGCGATGTACCCACGCCTCGGTCACGGCGGCGTGGGCATGCGGGTTAGGAATGAGCGAGCAGCAGAGCGAAACCACGGTGTACAAACCAAAACTTCGGCGCCGAAAACCGCGAACCGCTTTGCGAGTCTTTCGCGCAATCCTCTGCGGGCTTCGAATCGTTCGCGGATTCATGGCGTGCTCGTGCGGTAAAATGCCGAACCCGGAGGCGCATTCGTGTCCACGTATTCAATGATGCCGTTGGTTGGAGCAGCGAGCGTCGCGTTGGTGGTCCACGGGCCATTAATCGAACGAGCGCGTTCGATATTGTAATTCTGGCCCAGAGTACCGGTGAAGCGCAGGCGGATGCCGCTGGGAATCTGCTCTATCGAAATCGATTCCCGGTAAACGATGGTGAAGTAGTCGCCCCTGTTATCGGTTTCATCGATGAACGTGCCGGTTATCGCCACCATCCCGTTTGGTCCCAAAGCCAGACCGGACGGAACATATTTCCCATTCATGCCGTGGTTGGAACGTTTCTCCCAAAGTAGTGCGCCGTCCGCTGCCGCGTACTTGATTGTGCAGGCGTGGTTCTCGGAAGAACCCGTCACTATCGCGTCGCCGGCGGCATCCACAGCGATGGCTAGTGCGTGGTCTTTGTCGCTGTTCGGACCGTTGTAATTTCGAGACCAAAGGAGCATGCCATCCGACGCCGCATACTTGGCCGTGTAGTAATCGCCGGTGCCGCTGTCAGCGTTCTGAATTCCGGTCAGGAACACATTACCGCTCGTGTCCACGGCAACGGCGGTTGCGTAGTCGTCGAGATTTTCTGAGCCATTGTAGATTTTCTCCCAAAGTATTGCGCCGTTGGTTGCTGCAAGCTTCGCAGCGTAATAATCGAAATTGGTTCCGTTGTGGGAAGAGCCGCCGAGCACAACGTTGTCGTTCCCGTCCACTGCAACTGTGGGACGGGGATCCCACAACGTCCAAAAACGGTTGAGGCGCCGCTCCCAGAGCACCGCACCATCCGCCGCTGCATACTTCGCCGTGTAGTAATTGAAGTGAGAATTGGTGTTTGAAAAACCTGTTACCACGACGTTGCCGCGGCTATCGACCGCGACCGCAAGCGCAACGTCATCTCTTCCGTGTCCGTCGCCCCAACCCGGTCCTGGCCCATCGTAACGTTTTTCCCAGCGCACCGCTCCATTCGCGGCCGCATATTTGACGGTGTAATAGTCGTAACCAGTCCCATTCCTATAAGAACCTCCAGTCACGATCACGTCGCCGCTGCCATCCACGGCGATGGCCCGCGCATGGTCCTCACTGTCCTCTCTGTCAGCAGGACCGTTGTAATTTTTCTCCCAGAGCAATGCGCCGTCTGCGGCTGCGTATTTCGCAGTATAGTAATTTCCGATGGAGTGGAATGAAGGAGCGGTCAACTCAGAGCTGCCAGTCACGATCACGTTGCCGTTGCGATCAACCGCGATGGCCCGCGCTTCGTCGAAACTGTAGTCGGGGCCGTGACGCTCCCAGATCAACGATCCATTTGCCGCTGCGTACTTGGCGGTGTAGTAGCCGGAGATGTTTCCATTCCGGGAACATCCAGCCACCACCACGTTGCCAGCCAGATCCATCGCCACGGCACGCCCCTCGTCGTTGTAAGTTACCAGGCCGTTGTAGCGTTTCTCCCAGAGCAAAGCTCCATCCATTGCGTTGTATTTGGCGGTGTAAAAGTCGGCACTGACGCCGCTAAGGCCATTGGTGACGGACGCCCCTGTCACTACCACGTTACCATTCCCATCCACAGCCACTGACGGGGTGGAGTCGTAATTGTTCTCCGGCCCGTGATAACGCTTCTCCCAGAGCAGCGCGCCGTCTGCCGCTGCATACTTGGCGGTGTAATAGCCGGGTTTGTCATCAGCGTTGTCGGAAGCTCCCGTTACCATCACGTTGCCGCTGCCATCTACCGCCACGGCCAAAGCCTGGTCGTTTTTGTTCTCCGGGGCATTGTAGCGTTTCTCCCAAAGCAAGGCGCCGTTTGCCGCCGCATACTTCGCCGTATAGTAATCGGCGTAACCGATGCCATTGACGGAAGCCCCCGTCACCACCACGTTGCCGCTGCCATCTACTGCCACGGCGTAGGCCCAGTCATAGTTGTTGGCCGGCCCGTTGTAACGTTTCTCCCAAAGCAGCGCGCCGTCCGCGGCGGCGTATTTGGCCGTGTAGTAATCGTAGTTGTTGCTGTTGCCTTCGGAAAAGCCTGTCACTACCACGTTGCCGCTGCCATCCATCGCCATCGCGCGGGCAGAGGCATCACCATTGCCGTCGTAACGTTTCTCCCAAACCAGCGCCCCGTCCGCTGCCGCATACTTCGCCGTGTAATAATCGTTGCCGCTTACGCCGCCCCATGAAGTCCCCGTTACCACCACGTTGCCGCTGCCGTCCACCGCCACCGCGACGGGATCATCGGCGTCTGCTGGACCCTTGTAGCGTTTCTCCCAGAGCAACGCGCCGTTGGCCTCTGCGTACTTCGCGGTGTAATAATCATAGTGGCTTTCACCATCCCAGGAGGACCCCGTCACTACCACGTTGCCGTTGCTATCCACCGCCACGGCACTGGCGAAGTCGCGGCCTATCGGATGTCCGTGGTAGAATTGCTCCCAAAGCAGTGCTCCGTTCGTTGCTGCGTATTTGGCGGTGTAAAAAACTGATCTGAGGTAGCGACCTTGGGAGATTGAGGTCCCAGTAGAGCCTGTCACGACTACATTGCCGCTTGCGTCCACTGCCGCAGCATGCACGTCGTCGTCGAGGTTTGCTGCGCCATTATATTGTCTTTGCCAAACCACCGAGCCATCCACTCCGGAATACTTGAACGTCAGAATATCTCTCCCGGTCGATCCGTCGCCCGTCGCGCCCGTCACGATAATGTCGCCGGCCGAATCACGCACGACCTTGACCGCGCTATCGATCGCGTTGGTAACCAGCTTGTTGTAGCGCTGCACCCACGCCTCGGTTACCGCGGCGGCGGCCAAGGGGGCGAAGGGAAACGCTACCAAAGCGCCATAGAGTACGGAGGCAAAAGAATGAGTTTTCACGATATCGTCGTCACATCCTGAAGCCCAATTTTCCAGGCCGAGTTACAGAAAAAGAATTGGCGAGCGCCTGTGAGGCCTTGGTAGCCGACTTCCATTTGAGACGGCGGTAGATTGCCAATCCAACCCATTGTCCATCCGCCGAGAAAGCGCACGGCACAGGATCTTGCGCGGCAATTCAACGGGCACTGACCAGCGGCGTGCGCCGCCTCGTGGGCTATCAGTTGACGGTGTTTGTCTTCCAAGCTTGGAGCCCAGAACGCACTTCGACAAAGCCCCTGTCCAGACAAAGCGATCTGCGGGCGGCCATTTTACGGCGCTACATTTCCACCGGACAGCACACGGGTGCTGTAGTTGATCGATTTGCGCGCCGGATTGGCGAATCGCAGGGTCACAACTGTAGAAGTCCCCGATGGCAGCGATTCATCCGGCCCGAGAACGATCACGTATGGACTGCCAAAAGGCGCCACGTTCATCGTGTTCCCATGAGCGCCATCCAAACTTACTCCGGTGCTCAGGTTGTCGAGCACAAGATAGATCGGCCCGGAGATGGCCGCAGCCGTGGTGTTGAAAATCGTGTTGGCCTGGACGAAAAGCCCAGTACGCCGGTCCAGATAATACCCGCTTCGGGTGACGGTGATTCCAGGCTGGGCTTGCGGTGGTTGCTTATCCTGAACGCTGATGGTAGCGCTCTCAGACAGTCCAACTTCGTAATTGCCAGTATCGAGTAGCGTGAGCGTGAGTATTTCCGTTCCTTCAAGGATTGAATCATCCACTGGAACGAGCGTGAGTTCAGCGAACGATTGGCCTGGAAGTATCGTCACAGATCCACTCAACGGTGCAGTGAAATCCGCGCTGTTGGCTTGCCCGGCTCCGACGCCAATCGTGTAGGTTACTGCCAAGGAATCAACCACCGCGCCGCTGCGTGTGATGCGGACTACGCCCGGATCACCGCCGACCTCCGACGCATTGGCATCGATCGCGGTGATCGTCACGACCGGTGTGTCGCCGGCGCCGATCGTTCCCGGTGAACCAATTTCGTTCGAATCACCCGGCGCCGCGAACGCTCCGTTCACGCCAACAACACTCAACGTGCCGATCGTCGCATTGTTCAACCCGGCTGCATTATCAAAAGTCGGCAAACTCGGGCCGGCAGGAGAGGCTCCAAAGCGGACGCTGGCCTGTAGAGCGCCACCGGTGTCATATACATTAACGGCGTCACCTGCCGCTCCCGTTCCCAGGCCAATGCCGGATCCCGAATAAGTTCCAATCTGCAAATTCGCCGGTCGTTCCCCGCCAAACCAGACCGCCACAAAACCTGCTATCTTGGAGGCATCAGGAGTTTCAATGAAAATGACCGATTCTCCGGGAGCGATTGTGGTCACGCCAGTCAACTCCAGGGCCGCGCCGAATAATGCGGAACTGTCGTCCACCTTCCAGCCGGTGATATCCTGGGGCGCCGTGCCGATGTTGGAAACCTCGAACCAGTCTGCGGAGAGGGGTGTGCCGCTCGACCACGCCGCAACTTCCGAAATGATGAGACTGGCTTCGCCGATCAAGGGCGGTTCAACCCGCAGAACAAAAATCGCGCTTGCGTCCGGGGTCGTGCCCACGGACGGGTCATCCACATGGGCCGTGACACTGTAGCTGGGTTTGGTATCGGAATTCAGTGGCGTTCCGGCGCGCAGATAGAGCGCGCTACCGATAATCTCGAACGAGCCGGCGTCAGGCCCGGCGAGGCTCAGGTTATTGTGGCCCAGACCGTCATCGACGACGGAGATATTAGCGACTTTCAGCGCCTTCACGAGACTGGTGTTGTCCGGAATCGACTCCAGTTGATGGGTGAAAGTCAGTCCGGTCGGGGCCGCGTTCGGTGCGTCGGAATGGGCATACACCCAAAGTTGCGGATGGCCCGGCCCCCCGCCATTCTCGTTCACCACGTAGAGCAGGCCTTCCTCGTCCATGGTCGCCCCTTCCATCGTCATATCCGCTACACTCAAAAAGTTCCCGGGCGGTGCTGTTATGGTGAGCCGGCTGTGAACGGTTCCGGCCCGATCGATCTGCACGATCTGGCCCGACTCCTGGCTGATGACCAGTAAATGACTTTCCTCCGGTGCACCTGCGAGAAACCGCAGGTTGGATAAAGCGAAAACGTCGGAGAAATCTGCCAGGCTGGCGAGCGCAGGATCGAACAGATCAGTCCAACCAGGGAGCGGGCCCGATAAGAAATCGATGCTGGTTTTGAAAATGGATTCCGGATCTTTTTCCTGCATCAGGATAAATTCCCCCCTAGGCCGATCATACGAAACTCCTTCCAATCCTGTATTCCCCACGGTCGTGGCCAGCTTGACGGTCAGCACATCGGATCGCCGAAGCGTCGCGCCTGCGACGTAGGTGAAAAGACTAACCTGCCGATCACGCTCTTCTACGAAAACGAAGCTGCCACCACCGACATAGGTGATTCCTTCCGTATCGAAGAAACCGGTTCCGCCAGGCGCGGAGCCCGCTTCCAGCAACATGGAGTCGATCAATTGTCCCGTCTTGGATACCTGAACAACTGCCGAGGCTCCGTCGCCGAGAACGAACAGTGTGTCCGTGTCCCAATTGTAGGTTACGGCGGAAGCTTCCAGGGCCAGCCGATTATTCGGCGTGAGCACCGGGATTGGCAGATCGTAATGGTTCTGAATCACGTAGGTCGATAGATCCACTCCGGGTGGCGGAGCGGCCTCACAGGTGAAGTGCGGTGTGCCGGCGACCATGAGCCAACCCATCACCGGGAGAAACGAACCGTACCCACTTTTTGCGAGAATATTGGCGTAGTTCATAAAGTTTTTTTGCGAAGGGAATTCAGGCTAAGCTAGTTTTTTCCGGAAAGAAAACCGGAGCAATCCGAGGCTGGCCAAAGCCAGCGGGAACATCATGACCGATCCCGAGTCAGGTACGCTCACCGTCGCGCTCACACCAGACAACGGCGAATCGACGCGCAGCGTTTGACCGCTGGCCAGTAAGTCAACTTGTACAAACAGGTCGAAGACGTTCGCCGACACGTCATAAATTCCAAAAGCAAAACTGTCCGGCGTCACTCCGGTCGCAGTGGAAGTAAGCGTCACATCAAAGGACAAAACGTTTCCCGGGGTGAAACCCTGAAAAACCCAATTTAAGACATCCACGTCCGAGAGCAGAATCGCGGAGGACAAATCCCCACTGGCCCCGCCGGTCGGCGTTGCTGTGCCATCGGGACTCCCGTCACCGAAATCGAACTGATTGATGAGGGCGGAGCTATTGTTCACGCCGTCTCCATCGACAAGCTGAAAATCCAATTCGAGAGACGAGATTCCCACCAACACCGATGTGTCCAGGTTCACATGGTAAGTGATGCTCACAGCCGCCACCTGAGGTACACACACACACGCTACGGCTCCGATAATGAATTGAAATACCTGTCTGGTTGTCATGTTTTTTTTGCTTTCCGGTGGTGATGTGAGTCTGCGCGTGATGCACAGCCCCTGTATTCTATTCTTCTAAGCCCAAAACAATTCGAGCGATTACAAGCTTCTCACCAAAAAGATTTCTTGGACTTTAGTTAGCCTGCATTTCTGATCGGGTTTTGGCGCGCTGTGGTCCGGCGGGCTCAACGCTGTGCGACTGCAAGTCGGCGATACGGCAGACTACAAATCTGCGCTACGGCGTCTGGCTGGACTTCAGTTCCTACAATTTCGCGGCCGGTACCTCAATCAACCAGGTTTGCGTCCAGTTTGGGGTCGGCGGTCCAGATGATCTTTGTCTGTGGGTAAACAGCATAGCCACGCTCGACCACTTCACCCCCTCGAGCGCACTCTACGTGACCGTCTGCAAACGCGAGCGTACCGCTTTGGAGGTGGCGGGTGACGAATCGAGTCGCGTATGCACTCGGTTGGCCGAGATCATTGGTCACTTGCGCAGGATGAACTTTAACTTCGTCAGGCAAACGATTGTCGAGGAAGGTCACGGTGGCTGAAGTTTGTTGAATGGAGTCAAGACGCATGGTCGTGAACGGCCTGAGGATGAGTTTGGAATTCATGGCGATGGAAAAGTAGGCGATCGGATCTGTTCCCGCGTTTTTCGGGAACAACGCGGTGGGACAGTGAAATAGCTTGTTCTGATCGTAGAAATCGGGACGCACAATCGAAGGCGCGTAGTCGGCAGCCCTGCGCCCGGCGATTGTTTTCGGCAGGGCGTTATACCAAACATCTCCGGCCAGCGCGTTTTGAACCTGCGTCCACGGGTTGATGATAGTGCCCGCCGGGATGAAGCTTTCCCGTGGGACCACGCCATCATTGTCATCCGCATACATCACAAGCGCCAGGTTCCATTGTTTGTGCCGACTGATGCAGGAGGTTTTGCGCCCTGCAGCTTTGGCGCGGCCAAGCGCGGGCAGGAGCAAGGACGCGAGGATACCAATGATGGCGATGACGACAAGGAGTTCGATTAGTGTGAAGGCGCAGCGCCTGGCGATAGCAACCTCTGAATTGCCGGACGTTTTACGCGGGGCGTTCATGGAGGAATGAGTTGGAGTCGGTAAAAGCGCCGGGATTCACTGGTGGCCGTCGTGTCGATATTGGTCAACAGAGTGCCAGAAGCCGTCTGTTGG
>Ga0190265_10002645_pt1 | contig 12060 bp, 12 predicted proteins | sample Popmic124T_FD_133135 | JGI IMG/M metagenome (GOLD analysis project Ga0190265, IMG submission 133135) | Populus adjacent soil microbial communities from riparian zone of Indian Creek, Utah, USA - 124 T | ecosystem: Environmental > Terrestrial > Soil > Riparian zone | place: USA: Utah | collected... | reverse complement strand
TGTGTAAGAGCGGAAGCCTCCAAGCGATCTCTCCAATCCAGGGAAGGCGTGTTCCTGTCTCAAGAGACACCGTAGCAATGTGTTAGTTGCGGCCAGGCAAAGATTTATGCCTGCTTTATGCCGCTCTGGCGTGGCTAGAATCGCCGGGCCCGGGTGGCGGAATGGCAAACGCGGTGCCCTTAAAAGGTGCTGCCCGTTGAGGTGGGCTTGCGGGTTCGAATCCCGCCCCGGGCATTGCCAATAGGCTCCAGCTTCATGGAGCACGGGGGGCGCATAGTCGCGAAGATCCTCAAGTCCAGGGGCGTGACGCATCTGTTCACCCTGTCCGGCGGGCACCTGTTCTCGATCTACGACGGGTGCCGCGAGGAGGGGATCGAGATCGTCGACGTGCGGCACGAGCAGACGGCCGCCTTCGCCGCCGAGGGCTTCGCCAAGGCGACGCGGAAGGTCGGCGTCGCCGCCCTGACCGCCGGGCCGGGGGTGACGAACGGGATCAGCGCGATCGCCGGCGCCCAGGCCAACGGCTCGCCGGTCTGCGTGCTCGGCGGGCGGGCGCCGGAGCTGCGCTGGGGCTCGGGGTCGCTGCAGGAGATCGACCACCTGCCCTTCATCACGCCGCTGGTCAAGTCGGCGGAGACGGTCAAGGCGCCGGACCAGATCGCGGCGCGGACCGCGGCGGCGCTCGACCTGGCGCTGACGGCGCCGGGCGGCCCCACCTTCATCGACTATCCCCTCGACGTCGTCTTCACCGAGGCCGAGCCCGACGTCCCGCCTCTGCCCGCGAGCGGGGATGCGCAGCCCGCCGACGGGGTCGAAGAGGCGGCGGCGTTGCTGACCGGCGCCGAGCGGCCGGCGATCATGGCCGGCAGCGGCCTCTACTGGGGGCACGGCGAGGGTGAGCTGCGGGCACTGGCCGAGGCGCTGGGCATTCCGGTCTTCCTCAACGGCCTTGGCCGCGGCTGCCTCCCCGCCGACCACGAGCTGGCCTTCAGCCGCGCCCGGGGCGCCGGCCTGCGCGGCGCCGACGTCGCCCTCGTCGTCGGCGTCCCGATCGACTTCCGCCTCGGCTTCGGCGAGAGCTTCGGGGAGGAGACCAAGCTGATCCGCCTCGACGCGGCCCCGAACGAGCTGACCGCCAACCGGGCGCCGCAGGCCGACCTGGTCGGCGACGTCGCCGCCAGCCTGGCTGCGATCCGCGAGCAGGTGGGGGAGGGGTCGCGACGCACCGAGCCCTGGCTCGCCGAGCTGCGCAAGGTCGAGACGGAGAAGCGGGCGGCCGAGCAAGAGGAGCTGAACGACCCGCGCTCGCCGCTTCACCCCATGCGTGTTTACAAGGAGCTCGGCGAGGTCCTCGACCGCGACACGGTCGTGGTCGGCGACGGCGGCGACTTCGTCTCCTACGCGGGCCGGCTGATCGAGACGTTCGAGCCGGGCTGCTGGATGGACCCTGGGCCCTTCGGCTGTCTCGGTGCAGGCCCCGGTCAGGCGATCGGCGCCAAGTTGGCCGATCCGGATCGCCAGGTCTGCCTTTTGCTCGGCGACGGCGCATTCGGCTTCGCGGGCATGGAGTTCGACACAATGGCGCGTCACGGCCTCGGTGTGGTGGGTGTGATGGGCAACAACGGGATCTGGGGACTGGAGCATCACCCGATGCAATTCCTTTACGGATACTCGGTCGCGGCGAAGCTGCGCCCCGAGACTCGCTATGACCAGATGGTCGAGTCGCTGGGCTGCGAGGGAGTCCTGGTGCGCGAGCCGGACGAGCTGAAGCCGGCGCTCGAGCGGGCCTTCGCATCCGGCAAGCCGACCCTGGTCAACGTCCTCACCGATCCCGAGATCGCCTACCCCCGCAAGTCGAATTTGGCTTGAGAAAAGGGAATTTTCCCGTTGCTGCTCGTGCGAGCCGCGGGGACTTCCCTGAACGAGAATCGGCCGCCATCGCTGGCGGCCGATTCAAGTTGGTCCCTCAGGACGGGCAGGGGTACGTCTTCAGGGACCAGTCTTTATTTGGTGGGTCCGGACGGCGGGAGGCGCCATGATGCGGCAATCGTCCAAACCCTGTACCGGATCCGGGGTGAAGATTGACCCCACCTCTTACCGGCTGAGCCGATTATCTGCCTCGCTATCCGATACGTCTAGTCGCCTTTTTCGTGGCTACTAGATAGTAAGTATGCTGAGACTACCCACTTTTATGGGTTCGGGGGTCGGCTTTTCCCATCTGGAGCGCGACTTGTCGGCCTCCTGTCCATCGGGGACGCGGACTTGCTCCCCTTCGGTATCCGTGATTACCCCGCGTCAGGCGCGGGAAGCGAGCGAGAGGGCTGCCCCGTAGAGGATGTCGTGCTCGGAGACCTCGACTCGGTCGAGCCCGAACGCACGCATCGCCTCGACCAGGATGACCACGCCGGTGACGATCGTCGGGGCGCGGTCGGGGTGGAGGCCTCGTATCTCGACTCGCTCGGCGAGGGGAGTCGAGGCCAGCCGCGAGAGCAGCCGCTGGATCGTCTCCAGGGTGAGGACGTGCCCGTGCACGAGGGCGGGGTCGTAGGGCTCGAGTCCCAACTCGATCGAGGCCAGGGAGGTGGGGGTGCCGGCGACGGCGATCCCGGCCGAGGCCCGGGCCTCGGGCTGGCCGGCGATCGCGGTCTCGATCAGGCCGCGGATGTCGGCGGCCAGCTCCTCCAGCTCGGTCGCGGTCGGGGGATCGGCGGAGACGTGGCGCTCGGTGTGGCGGACGACTCCCGCCTGCAGCGAGGCGCGGAAACCGATCTCCTCGCCGACACCGACCACCAGCTCGGTCGAGCCGCCGCCGATGTCGATCACCACCGTCGGCTCGGTGGGCAGGTGCTCGGAGGTCGCACCGAGGTAGGTGAGGCGCGCCTCCTCGGCGCCGTCGAGGACGCGGGCCGAGAGCGCGAAGCGCTCGCGCAGCTCGGCGATGAAGGCCGCGCCGTTGGCGGCGTCGCGGACGGCGCTGGTCGCGATCGCGTCGACAGCATCGGCGCCCGCCTCGCGGTAGATCGAGACGTAGTCGGCGATCGCCGCGCAGGTTGCCTCGACCGCCTCGTTGGAGAGCTGTCCCGAGAGGTCGACCCCGCGCCCAAGCCGCGTCACCCGGCTCTGCCGCTCGAGCTTGGACACGCGCCCATCGACGTCGGCGACGAGCAGCCGAGTCGAGTTGGTGCCGACGTCGACGACAGCGACCTTGCGTGGCGCCCCATCCATAGTCCGGCACTCTAGCCGCGTTGCTAGCATTGACAGACCGCCGCGGGGTGGAGCAGCCAGGTAGCTCGTCGGGCTCATAACCCGAAGGTCGCAGGTTCGAATCCTGCCCCCGCTATAGAAGAAAGCCCCGCTATCGGGGCTTTTTTCGTGTCGGGGTGCTCGCCGTGACTCGTTCGCGGGTACTAAGTGGGTACTAATTTCGACCTTCGGGTCGATAACCCGACAAGCTAACGAGCCAAGGACCATGGCGACAGCGAACGAGATCGAGCCGGTCTTCGAACCCCAGGGTGAGGGCGGGTACCACGTCTACGCGCCCGACCTCCCGGGTCTTCATACCCAGGGCGACGACCTTGATGGCGCGATGGCGAACGCCAATGAGGCGGCCGCCCTCTATATCGAAGGGTCGTCTCCCGTGAGCGCCTGATCAAAGCGCATCAAAAGGAAAGCGAGGGGTTCTCAGAGGGCCGCACACGTGTACTTTCGACAGTTCGATCAGAGTGCTAGCCGTTCGGCGAGCTCTGAGATCCAGGCCGAGTCCTCCGTCTTCTCGGCCAACAGGCGTAGGTTTCGGGCGGTCGTCTCGCACTCCCAGTCCTGGGGCCCGAGGAGCTCGATCTTGCCTAGGGCTCGTTCGGCAAGGTCCTTGTCCTCGCCGATGATCGCCAGCTCGAGAACCGTAGCGACGTCCCAGTAGTCGCTTGAGGCAAGACCGCCGCGGCGGGCGGTTGCGAACAAGACAACGGGCTGCAGCTCCTGGACTCGGGCCAGGTCCTCCTCGCCACCCCTACGTCGCAGCAGGGTCAGCAGGTTGACCCCGGGGTAGTAGTCGCGGGGGTCGGCGTCGAAGCCCACTTCGTACTCCTTGATCGCCGCCTCGAGCGCCGCTTCGGCTTTGCCCGTTGCGCCTTCAGCCTCGGCCTCATCCCACAGATCCTTGTAGACCCGCCCGAGGATGCCGTTGGTCTCGGGGTCCGGACCATAGTCATCGATCAGCCCGCGCAGGATCTCGATAGCGCTCTCGCGATCCCCGCTATCCGCGCGGCGATTCAATGCCCACGCGAGCTGCTGGCGGACGGTGAGGACCTGACGGAGTTCGGCGGGCATCCTTCCCACGCACTGGACCATCTCGTCATAGGCAGAGGCATCGCGGTAGGCGAGGAGAAGGTCAAGCGGAAGCTCCTGTGAGGCCACGTCGAAATCCCCGATTCGCTCCTCAATGTTTTTGAGAACCGTCACTCGCTCTTCCTTCGGAATCCGAGCCGCGTCTCTCATCTCCTCCGTCAGCTGCGAGACGTGCTGGACGCGATCGCGGAATGCCTCGGTGACGTCGTGAGGGAGATCAATACCCGGGTACTCGTCGAGAAGCTGGAAGAGGGGACTGTCGACTGTCTCGGATTCCTTTGCTTCCTCGAGGCGCTCTGCAAGCGTCCCGCGCAGCATCTCGGCGACCTCCACGCCCAGATCGCCTGCGTCATCTAGCTCGTAGGGGAGAGCCCGGATCGGGCTGACGTCGAATGGGAGGCGGCTCTTTTTCGCGAAGATCAGAATGGTCGACCTGGGTCGTGCCGCGTGGCGGATCCCAAGCTCGTAGAAGACGTTGGCGTTGGCGAGGGTGAGATCGGCAACCACTACCTCGGAGAGCAGAAGGCGCTCGTACATCGGCTTGTGGATGATGCCGCCGATCGTCTCCTCGTCAGCGCGAATTACGTCGAGGTCGGCGCCTTCGGCCGCCGGCTTTATGCAGCGCTCATAGATGTCATCAAAGTCGATCTCAAAGCGCTGGGTGGGGTCGGGCTTGGACCCGAACGGCATCGCCACGAACAGCAGCTTTCTGAAGCCGTTCATCCGCAGGCCCGGTTGCGCAGGAAGCGCTCTCTCGGGTTTCGGATCAGCTGCGTGCGGCTCTGGCGGGCGAGGTAGGCATCCTCGATCCATTCTTCGAGGCTGCTCGCCGAGCTCGGGTAATAGTGGTATCTCGCGTAGCCGCTGTCTCGGTTCAGCCTGAAGCGCGGCGGCAGCGCGGGCCGGGCCGCCCGATCGAGGAGGATCCCGATCAGTCCGTTGGGAAACCCGCTCGCGGGTTGGCGCAGTGATGCCTGGATCTTCCAATCGACGAAGCGCCGGGACCACGTGCATGGCCCGATCAAGACGATCGTCACAGTCGAATCGCGGACATAGAGTTCTCTGACTCTCCGCATGACGTAGTCGGTGTCGGTTGAGTCGATTACGTCGTCCGGCAGGGTGATCCCCCGTTTGATGAAATTCTTAGGCCCGAAGCGGGCGATGAAGGTGTCGACGGCTCTCAGGTCCTCGTGATGGTAGGAGACAAAGCACTTGTGTCTCATCGGCGCGCCTAGAAGAGCTGGTCGGGGATTGGATACCGGGCTCCGACCCCAGCTGGCTCGACTTCGAGCCCCCACTTCGGAGGATAGAAGAGCTCGAGATTCCGCTGCTTCGGTACGTAGCGGGTCTTGATACGCGAGCGGGCGCTCTTCAGCTCCGGGAACGCCTCCCGTGAGTACTTGTCGACCTCGCAGAAGAGATTCTGGCAGTCGATCGCGTGAAGCCGGCGCCCAAAAAGTGAACAGAAGTCAAGCTCGAGGCGGTCGAATTCGGCCTCCTGGCGCTCGACCATGTAGTCGATCAGCTCACGGTGCGACAGGCCGCCGAAGTCCTTGAAGCACTTCTGCATACCTCGCAGGGCGCCGGGGCCAGGGACCGTGAACTCGTCCTCGGAGAAGTCGATGAGCTCGGAATAATTCACATCGATCGCGATCTGGTATGCCATGAACGGGCCGATCAGCGGATAGGAGGTAAGCGCCTCGTAGACGGACTCCAGGCTCTCGGCGGCGCCGATTTCGGCAGGCAGCCGCCCCTCGCCGAACATCTCCCCAAGGAGCGCCAGGTGATTGCGGTGCTTGCGTTCGTGACCATAGGCCCGGTTCGCGCAGAGGATGAAGGCGCTGGTGTAGATGCTCCGCCCTTCGCCGCGCATCTCCTCCAGGCAGTCGTCGATTGCCTCGACGTCGAAAGTCTCGACGTTAAGTGTCCCGACCCGCTCCTCGACGGCCTCCCAGGTCTCGATCTTCGAAAAAAGTCGAAAGAAGACAATCCGCAGCAACTGATCCTCGGCGGCAAAGGAGCCCGGGTCCCGATAGATCACGTTGCGAATCAGGTACTGAGAGACGCGGTCAGATGCCCGGTAGGCGTTGCAGAACTTGAAGTTGGCGAGGATTCGATCATCGGTCCACGGCGGCTCTTCGCCGCGGATCCGCGAGAAGAAGATGCGCTGGCGCTCAGCCGCAAGCCGCCAGTACTCATCGAGCACGTATCGGCGTGGAACGGCGGTCACCGGCCGAGCTTCTCACAGCCGCGCAGGGGGACGTCGCCTTCGCTCAGCCTCAGCGGCCTGGCAGCGGGATCGGCTCGAGTCGCTGCCCCATCACGGTCGCTAGGGTCAGTCCGAAGAGCAGGGTGTCGGCGAGACGGCGCTCGGCGACGTCGGCCCGTCGGGACTCGTCGGCGAGCCCGCCGCTCACAGCCGCTGCCAGCTTGGCCACGTGAAAAGCGTAATGGCGGAGTTGGTCATACTTCGTCAGGCCAGCGACGTCAGGGTGAAAGTGGCGGTCGTGCTGGACCTGCACCAGCTGCAGGTCGAACCAGGTTTGCGCGTCGCGTGCCTCGGCCGGCCCGTCGAAGGCATCTGGGAGGGCCGCTGCGACCCCGCGCTGCTCGATCTGCGCCAAGCGGGCCGCGTAGAGCTCGACGAGGTCCTCTCCAATCGCGGCGGCGAGGTCGGTGGCGACTTCACGGAGGGTCGCACCCGACTCCGTAACCCAGGCCCTCTCAGCGACCTCGTTGTGCTCGACGCTGTCGCAATAGTTGGCAACGTCGCCCGCGGCGCGAGCGAGCCGCACGCTCGCCTGCAGGTAGGTGTCGTCGATCACGCCAATAACTCAAATCTACACACCTATTGTGTAACTGAACGTTCTCGGACGTCCGAGTCCGCCGCGCGCGGGGGTAACGTGGAAAGTTATGGCCGCGAGGGAGAAAGAGCCGGACTTCATGCCACCGAATCCGCCGTGGCAGCGGTTGCGGCGGGCGGAGCCCGAGGAGGGCTACCTCTCGATCTACCACAGCGACCCCTTTGCGCGTTACCCGGTCAGGGACATCACCCGCATCTACGACAACAAGAGCGACCCGAATATCGAGACCCTCACCTACGGCCTCTTCAGCACCTGCGAGGACAGAATGCGCCACGGCGTCGTTCGCGACGGGCGTCCCTGGCTCTTCTTCGTCACCCAGATTAAGAACAAGGGACGCTGTGTCGCGGGAATGTACGAGATCGGCTGGCACGCCGATGGCCCGCTGGCGCCCGGTGCCCGCGACGACGCGCTGGCAGCAGTCAGTTCGCGCTGGATCGACCCGATTCCGGCAAGCGAGATTGACGGCTCTCTCGGTGAGCTGATCCGGAAGCGATTTCGCCCCTATATGCGCATTGATGCCGCTCACACCGCGGAGCTCCGGGTCCTGCTCGCCAGCAAGCCCGACCACAGTGCTGGGTACCTGAGCGAGATTTCCCGCATGGAGAGGTTCAACGCAGCAATTACCGGCTTCACCTATCCGATCTGGGAACGCAGGGGGCCGTTCACTGCAAAGGAGGCCGAGGCCTACCTGACCCCGCGCGAGGGCGGAGGGGAGAAGGCCAAGAACACCTCACCTACGGGCCGGTGGCGATGCGTGGAGTGCGGCGCAGGCAATACCGGAGCGGCGCGACAAAAGCTCTGCCCGGCGTGCAGGGCACCCGGTACCCTGGTACCTGACGAAACGGATATCTGAGATGGCCAAACGCAGACACGTGTTTCTCTCCTTTCACCACGGCGACGTCGGTAAAGTCAGGGGCCTCAACCTGCTCTCGCGAGCTCCCAACGTCGACCTTGACTTCAGCGGGCGCCACCTGATCAATCCGGTCAAAAGCGAGGACCCTGCCTACATCCTGCGCTCGATCAAAGAGCAGATCACAGGATCCTCAGTGACCCTAATCGCCGCCGGCGACGGCACCGCACAGAGCGACTGGATCGCGGAAGAGATCCGGCTCAGCAACGAAAAGGACCCGCCGAACGGGTTCGTCGTGGTCAAACTCACCCCAGATGCCGACATCCCCGACGGGGTGCCTGACTACGCCGAGGTCGTGGAGTGGAACGGCCCGGAGGATCTTGTTGCGATCGCCGACGCGATCGAGCACGCTGCTGCAGCCCGGGAGAAGATCCCCGCGATGCAGGCGGCGACCCCTGGCCTCGGCAGCAGCTGCGGTCGGGCGGCCTAGTGCCCTCAATCCCTTAAGGGCGCTACCGATTTCAGAATGCCCGCCTACCGCTTGACCAAGGCCTCGGGCGGGGCGGTACGCGCCATCGAGTTGAGGCCGGCCCGCTGGAGGATGCCCGGATGCTGAAAACCGTGGCACTCGCCATCGCGCCACTAGTGGCCGTGTGGACTGCAGCGCATGTGTTCGCCTGGTGCACGAGCCCCGAGCGCCGCGGAACGCTGGCCCGCCGCACTCGCGACCTGCGATCGCCGCCCCCCGATCGGGGGGCGGGCTCGGGGCTGATCGACCTCTCCAATCTTGCGGGCGCCTACGCGCTCGCAATTCGTGTCGGCGGCGTGGTGAGGGGCTTCTCGTACCTGCTGCTCGTGACCGCCGCCCTCTATCGCCCCAGCCTGATCCTCAGCCTGTTCGGTCTGGCTGCCGCGATCTGGATCCTCAATCGCTGGGAGAAGGTGGCCACCCTCGCCTTCTATGCGGTGGCGCATGACATCTCGCTGGCTTTCAAACACGCGGCCTGGGCCTACCACTTTCCACACCACCGGCGAGGCCTGCTGTACAACCTTTTCTACAACAGCCCGGGGAGGGCCCTCTCGATCATCGGCATCGCTTTCATCGGCATCGCTGGGCTGCCGTTCGCCTACGGGAGCGAAACTCTGACCAGCCCGATCCCGGGCCTCTATGTCCAACATAGCCATCTGTCGTTCTGGCAGCTCGGAGCCGTCTTCTTCCTCGCCGGCGCCGCCATGGCCTGGGCCGGGGCATGGCTGGAACGCCGCGCCCAGCGCAAGGCCATGCGCGAGCAGACGCGGATCGTCCCTCGACGCTTCGGCAAGCGCCCGGCTGCCGTCTTCCTGCGCCCGTTCGGTTCCGAGCAGCTAACCGTCCCGTCTCACCCGGGGCCGAGGCGAGACGGTGGCTTCACGCAGATGCTGCCGAGGCGGAAGGAGTTCCTCGAGAACGTCCTCACCTGGCTGCTCTGGGCCGATGGTGAAGTCCTCGCCATCGCCCAGCCCGGCGCGAGAGAGGCGAAGACGGTCGGTGCCGCCCATCACCTCCTGCAGCCCGATGCCGACTGGCAGGAATCGGTGCGGAGGTTGCTGGAGAAGGCGGCGGCGATCGTTCTCGTCCCCGGCGCCAGTACTGGCGCCGCCTGGGAGACGCGCACCGTCCTCGGCAATCCCACCTATGCGCACAAAGCGCTGGTCGTCAACGCGGAGCCGGGCAGCGACCCCGAGCCCTTCCTCGCCATGGTCGGCGCGCCGAGATCACTGGCCGAAGAGCTGAGGCAGCGGCAACTGCTGGCACTCGCTGCGACCGCCGCACCCGACGGCCCGAGGATCCTCTGCAGCTCCTTGGCCGAGGACATCGACTTCGAAATCGCGGTCGAATGGTTTCTCCGCCATCAACTGCTACAGGGCTCCTCTTTCTGGGGCCGCGCCCAGCGGCTGGCTGTACAGCTGGGTTTGGCTAAAGGGTCCTAGGGGCGAGAGTGGAAGTGAGGACGGTCGATGAATATGAGTAAAAGGCAGGATCCGTCGGGCTATTCGACGAGGCCTAGCCCGGCGACGTCGACGAAGGCGATGACGACCTCGTTCGAATCGGTGATCGCGACGCTCCGTAGCGGGTAGTCGAAGTGCATCTCCCTGACCGTTGCGCCGGACCTGCGATCAAAGAGCGCGAGATCGGACCCATCGCCGGTAGTCGTTGCCGCGTAGCGAGAGTTCGCCGCCACGACTGCTAGCGGTGTTTCGAGAATCTTCGGTAGAAGACTCACCGCTTCGTCATTGGCTGGACGGCTTGCAGTTATGCTGATCGTTCTGACTAGATTGCTCTAGCCGAGTAATGGTGCCAAGGCGGAGCGAGAGGCCCAATTGGACCAACAGGTACGTCAGCTTTGGAGTGAGTACCGTAGCGCCGCGCGGGCGCTCTACGAGGGGTCCGACGATCGCCTGCGGGTGGATCTCGAGGGCGATTCGGAAAGGGCATTGGAGGCTCTCGTCCGGAAATCGGACGAACTCACGAGTGCGCTCTCCGAACGACTTCCGGACAACGGCTTCGAGTCCGGTGAGGGCATGGAGCCGTCTGGCGAGGGTGGCGACCCCGACCACGAGACCGTCGCGGTAGCCGCTGCGGCGATCGACGCCGCAGTCGCCGCGGACGTGCTCGACGCGGCCGAGGAGGAGAAGGAGCGCGCCCGCTCCAGAGGCGTCACGGTTTCGCCGCTGGTCGAGCTGGCGGTCCCGGATCGCTCTGAATGGGAGTCGGTGCAGGCGCTGCTGGAAGACGCCGACGGTCTCTTTCCGGAAGGCGAGGTCATGCGCGGCTCGGCACCGTGGCCGCCGCATGCGGACGAAAAGGCCAACGTGGCGATCGACCGCCTGTTGGAGAGCGGAACCTCGGTTGCCCGCCCCTGCGGCGTTGGCCTCCTGACTCTCGGCGTAACTGACCTGATCAGCACCATCGGCGGTTTCGGGGCGCTGGAGACAATAGTGCGGTCAGTCGGCAGGCGGGTGAGATTCGCACTGCGCTTGCTCAGGAGTGCGGTCTCGAAGATCCTTGCGCTTGTCGGGACGGAGCGCCTAGTCGAGGCCGCCGTCGACTTCAGCGCCGACGAGGGGCTCGACAGCTTGACGAAACGTTCGGGAATCGACAAGTGGGCCGTGGGTGCCGTGGTCAGGACGGGGCAGTCGGCAAATCAAGTCCGGGAAATCCTCGCGAGCCACGTGCCGAACGAGGCAAACCTCGAGACCCGGCTGGAGGATCTCTGCGGAAACTACGACAAAAACATGACGTGGGGACGGAGGTACGTGAAGAGTTTGAAGTTCGCCGCTCCCGCGGTGGTGCTGCTCGGTCTCGGCCCGCCCGGTGCGGCTGGGATGGCGGCGGCGAACGGGATCGGGCTCACGTATGGGCTGTTCAGCCTCTCCGACCGCCTCGACACCAATCCCTTGGTGTCGAGGGTGGACGGTGTACCCACCCGGGTTTGCAACTCTTGATTGTGTCAACCCGTTCAGGCAACGTTCGCTTTTGGTTTCGTTCCCCAACAGCGACCAGATGCCCCGTTTTCGTCTTTGTAAAGGGAAATAATTCCTGGCTGCTGCGCCTGACTCTTAGCTCTGAGGCGGGTATTAAGTTGAACGAAACTGGGTCCAACTCCGGCCAACTCGAACCGCTTGACCAAGACAAACCAGGCTGGTCAACCCGCTCGAGAAATCTCATAACCCGAAGGTCGCGGGTTCGAATCCCGCCCCCGCTACAGGACGGCAGACAAAATGCCCTTGGGGCAAGCCTTCATGTCTCACCTGCCTGCGCTAGTCAGTCCACCAGTCGCGCTGGCCATCGACGTCTTCGCGCGGAGCCTCGCCGAGATTGGGCGCGCCGATGACGAAGATCTCGAGGCCCTCCGGCCCGGCCTCGTAGCCTCGCCACGTACCGGGCGGGACGCGCACCGCGTCCCATTCCTTGAGCTCGACGATCTCGTCGTCGAGCTTCATCCGCCCGCTCCCGCG
>Ga0190265_10002644_pt1 | contig 12062 bp, 9 predicted proteins | sample Popmic124T_FD_133135 | JGI IMG/M metagenome (GOLD analysis project Ga0190265, IMG submission 133135) | Populus adjacent soil microbial communities from riparian zone of Indian Creek, Utah, USA - 124 T | ecosystem: Environmental > Terrestrial > Soil > Riparian zone | place: USA: Utah | collected... | reverse complement strand
GACCGACGAGCAGAAGCAGAAGTACCTCAAGCCGCTGACGCAGGGCATCCAGCGTTCGTGCTTCGCGATGACCGAGCCGGAGGTCGCGGGCTCGGACCCGACGCTGATCCAGACCCTGGCCGTGCGCGAAGGTGACGACTGGGTGATCAACGGGCACAAGTGGTTCATCTCCGGCGCGCGCGGCGCGAACTTCGCGATCCTGATCGCGCGCACCAACGCCGACGCGGAGATCCCGCAGGAGCGCAACAGCGCGTTCATCGTCGAGACCAGCTGGCCGGGCTGGACGGTGGTGCGCGACGTGGAGACCATGGCGGGCAGCCACAACCACTGCGAGATCCGGATCGAGAACCTGCGCGTGCCGCACGCCAACATGCTCGGACGGCTGGGCGGCGGGCACGAGCTGGGGCAGACGCGGCTCGGACCGGCGCGGCTCGCGCACTGCATGCGCTGGCTCGGTCAGATCGAGCTCGCGCTGGAGATGATGATCGACCGCGCGCAGAAGCGGTACTCGCACGGCTCGCTGCTGTCGGAGAAGCAGGCGATCCAGTGGATGATCGCGGAGAGCGGGCTCGAGCTGTACGCGGCGAAGCTGATGGTCCTGCACGCGGCGTACAAGATCGAGCGCAAGGAAGAGTTCAAAGCCGAGGTCAGCTACGCCAAGCACTTCGTGGCCAACACGCTGTGGCGCGTGTGCGATCGCGCGGTGCAGGTGCACGGTGCGCTCGGCTACTCCAAGGACACGCCCCTGTCGGGCATGCTGGCCAACGCGCGCTGGGCACGCCTCGCGGACGGCGCCGACGAGATCCACATGATGCGCGTCGCCCAGTTGCTCATGCGCGCGTACTCGGAGACGGGCTCTACGCGCACCGCGACCGGCGATCTGCCGCTGTAGCGGGCAGCGCGAGCGAAGCGAGCCCGGCGCGGTAGCGCCGAAGGCGTGCGCGCGCTGAGCGCGCGTCAGCGCGCTCAGTGGCGAGCCGAGCGGCCCGCAAGGCCGCGAGTGCGACGGGGGGCTTTGCCCCCCGACTTAAACCTAAAACTGACCCGCGACCTCGAGCCCCAGCGCGCGCTCGCTGATCATCGGCATCAGCGCGCCGCCTGGGTCGGTCGCGCTCGCGCCGAAGTCGTAGTTCATCAGGTTGGGTAGCAAGTAGCCGGCGGCGAGCCCCACGGCGGCGCCGGCCAAGACGTCGCTCAAGTGGTGGCGATCGGAGACGATGCGCAAGGTGCCCGCCGTGGCGGCGGCCGTCAGCGACGCGCCACAGGTGATCGCGGCGGCCAGCTCGCTGCCGTACAGCCGCAGGTTCTGGTGGTTCGCGCAGATCAGCCCCGCGCCGACGAAAGCGGTGCTGGTGTGACCGCTGATGAAGCTCTCCGTGGTCGTGCCGCAGGCCAGGTCGTCGCCGCCTTCGCAGCGCGAATAGTCGGGGCGCGCGCGTCCGACGAAGCGCTTGGTCAAGCCCGTGATCAACTTCGAGATCAGCACCGATTGGATGCCGATCATCGCCATCTGCCACGCCACGTCGTAGCTCTGGTGGAGCGTCGCTGTGACCAGCAAGGTGTCGATCGCGAACGGATACAAGACGAGGCCGAACACCAGCACGTCGCTGATGCCGTCCGCTCGCAGGCGGCCGCTCGCGCTGCCGGCGACGAGCCAGCTGCGGGTCTCGCCATCGAGTAGGATATTGCCTCGCCAGTTGGGGCGCTCGGGCGCTTGCAACCACTGGTCGCTCGCGAACACGGCGCCGGCCATGCCGGCAGTCATCGTGTACTGAAGCTCGGTGAAGCGCGTCCAGCGCGGGCTCCAGCGCAGACTGGCCGTGTCATCGGCGGCAGCTGAACCGGCCGTGCAGAGCAGCAGCACGAGCGCAGCGCCCAGCGTCGCCAAGCGACGGGTGATCGACAGCTTCACCGCCAGCTTCGGCCAACGCCGCGCGCCCGCGCCCGTAGCGCAGCAACGGCTTTCCCAGAGCGCCGCCTCGCGACGCGTGCCTCGTGTACCTCGCACCAACACCCGAGGGCGACAGTATAGGGGCGACCCTCGCGTCTGTCACGGCACGGAGCGCACGATATCCGTGCACACACTCAGCGTGTGCGACCGACCGTGCGCGAGTTTGCGCGCGAGCAAAAGTTCAGCTGCGCTCGATGCCGATGATGCGCAGCGCACCGCCGCCGCGAGGCCGCGCCAGATGCAGGACCAGGCCGGGTAGCGCCTCGTTTCCGCGCCAAACCTCGAACGCGATCATCGTGTAGGTCTCCCCGTCCCCCGCAGCGCTGGGGAGTCCGGCGATGCAGACCGCGCCCTCGCGCGCACCGCTCGCGACCCGTGGGGGGCCGAGTCGATCCCCGTCGTAGTCGTAGCTCTGGGCGCGATAGCGGGTGCGCTTCGCCTCGGCCACGCCGTGCAGCAACGCGAGGTCGACCGCGCACACCCGCACACCGGACGCGCTGCTCTGCACCGTGAAGCGGTCGAGTGGCGCGACCTGCGCGAACCAGTGCCGCAGCGTCTTGCGCTGGCGGGCCACGATCGTGTCGATCAGGTAGTCGCGCGCGCGCGGATCGGTGTAGCGGCCCGCGTCCACCGCGGCCGCGATGTGCTCGCGGGCAAAGCGCGCGATGATGCGGGCGGCCCAGAACCCGTCCTGGCGGTCGGCGTACAGGAACGGCGCGTACGGGTTGGTCGGGCTGTACATCTCGGGGTCGAAGTGCTCCGCCTCGTACCTGCCGACCCCGCGCAAGCTCGGCGCGCGCACGTCCTCCCACGGCCTGCGCCAGAGCCCGAAGCTGAGCAGCGAACGCGCCGCGACCCCGTAGTCGAACTGCGCCGCGTAGCCGTCGGCCTCGCGCGCGCGGTCGCGCCCCCACACGCCGAGCGCCTTGCCGAAGTCGAGCAGATGGTGAACGACGTAGCCGCGCCCCGAGCCCTCGGGCTGCTCGATCCACGTGTCGAGCGTGTTGGCGGGCTTGACGTCGGTGTGACCGAGCCAGGCGAAGAACACGTGCTGCGCGCGCACCGTGCGCCGGTGCTGGTGCGCAATGCGATCGTTGGCATCGTCCGGTCGTACGCCGAGCGGAGCGAACCCGCCGAGCGGCTTGCCGGGAAGGAACTTGCTGGCCAGGACGCGGTACCGCCCGTCGCGGCGACGCGGCGCGCCGGCCAGCAGCGCGTCGAGCGCCTGCGCCGTGAACGGTCGCTTCGCGCCCAGCTCGTCCTTCTGCGTGGCGTCGTCGGCGAGCACGAGCTCCGAGCGCGCGAGCCCGATCACGTCGTTGTCCGGCACGTTGTAGCCGGCCGCCCAGAGCAGGCGCTGGACCACGACGTCCGCGGCGGTCTCCGTCTCGGGCCAGATCGGATCGAGCTTCAGGAAGTAGCGCTCCCCGGCCGCATCTTCGACGACCAGGCCGGGCGCCGTCCCCGCCTGCTTCGAGGAGAGCACGCGCAACGGCCGGCTGCGATCGGGCCCACCATCGCCGGGTCCGCGCGCGATCTGCGCCGGGCCGAGCTCGCGCTGGCCGATGCGATTGGTGAACCAGCTGGAGTCGGGCACCTCCTCGTGCGCGTTGACGTCGAGCGCGGGCTGCGGCCCGGGCACCGACAGCAGGTACATCGGCTCGGTGCCCAGCAGCGCGCCGGCGCTGGCGGTGATCTTGCCGTCCTCGTGCTCTTCGGGCTGCGCGATCGGCCGGCGATCGGCGAGCGCGCGGATCGGCGGGCGGTTCTCGAAGCGCAGCTCGCCGAGCGCGCCGGACCCGCAGCCGGACGCGAGCGCGACCAGCCCGACCATCCGCGCGGCCGCGACCCGCGCGGCTCGCGCGATCGGCATACGCCGCTTCCGCTCAATAGGTGTCGCCCAGGCCATCCGCCGTATCCAACCTCAGCGCGAGGAACAGACCTCCATCGATCGACGACGCCAGCTGCACGCGCAGCAGCAGCGCGCCGCTGGTAAAGGCGTAGATACCGCCGCCGAACCCCACGCGCGCTCCGCGCAGCGCCGACGCAGCGACCTGCGCGAGCTCGACGAACGCGCGGCCGGCGTCGACGAACAGGTAGCCGGCGATGTTCTGCTGCACGGGATAACGATACTCGGCGCTCGCGAGCAGCGTGCCCCGGCCGCGAAAGCGCCCGCCGCCGTATCCGCGCAACAGCGACGCGCCGCCGAGCTGCGGCAGGTCGAGGAACGGAATGCGATCGATCGGTCCGATCACCCAGGCCGTGCGCAGGCGCAGCCGTAGCACGCGGTCGCCGCGGTATAGATCCGCGAGCGGCTGCACGTCCACGCCGACGCGGCCGAAGCTCATGCGCGGCGCGCTCAGCTCGTGCTGGATCCCGGACCAGGCCGAGAGCTTGAGGCCCGACGAAGGCAGCGCGCTCGGCGCGTTGGCGCGCGCCCGGTGCTGGCCGTCCCACGACACGCGCAGCTCATCGTAGACGTCGACCAGCGGGCGGTCGAAGACGGACACCGACTCGCCCGCGTAGACCTGGTCGACCGCCGGCGAGTCCCCCGGCTCCGGCGACTCGACCGACAGCGCGCGCCGGCGCCAGAGCTGCGAGAAGCCGACGCTGAGCGCGCCCGCGTCCAGCGTGGCGCCGCCGCGCGCGAACAGCTCCTGCTTGCCGTACTCGCTCTCGATCGCGAGCGCCGCCGGCGGCACCGGTGCGACCAGCGTACCGCCGTCGCTCAGGTCGGCGTTGCCCACGCCGTAGAAATGATGACCGTCGTGCCAGTTGAAGCGCAGATCGAGCGAGAGCTCGAGCGGCGACCAGCGCGCGCCGCTGCGCAGGTCCGTGCGATAGACCTGATCGTGCAGACCGCCGAATCCCGCGCGCATCTGCAGGCGCTCGCGCCGGCCGAACAGATCGCGATGCACGAGCCGCGCGCCGACGCTGGGCTCGAAGCCGGTCTCGTAGAAAGCGGTGGGGTACACGCCGAAAGTACGCGTGTCGTCGAAGAACACGTCTTGCACGCGGCGCGATACGTGGTGCTCGTCCTCGATCCTCGGGACGATCAGCAGCAGCTCGGTGCTGGTGCGAAACAGCAAGCGGGCCGGGGCGAGCGGCGCGCGGGCGAGCAGCAGCCAGAGGTCATCGTCGCTGCTGGCGGGCTCGCGCACGCAGCGCACCGTGCGGCAACGCGGCGCGGACTCCGGTTGCAGCGCTTGCGCACCCACGGCGCTCGCGATCAGCAGCCACGCGCTCGCGCTCGCGGCCACCAGCGCGACCCGCGCGAACGGCCTGAGCGCTCGGGATCTCCGCGCAACGCGCCGCGACATGATACGCGGCTCCGAAGACCGCATGCCATGACTTGTGCCCGGCGCGATCGTTCGCAAGTCCGTGTTGCGATTATTACGCCCGGTTTGCATTGCCATCGCGGATTCGGGACACTGCGCGCCTTGAAAGCGTTGCAGCTCGAGCACGGAACGGTGGCGTTGCGCGAGGCTCGGGTCCCCGAGCCCGCGCCGGGCGAAGCGCTGGTGCGCGTCTCGCTCGCCGGGATCTGCAGCACCGATCTCGAGATCGCCAAGGGCTACATGGGCTTCTCGGGCGTGCTCGGCCACGAGCTGTGCGGCGTGGTCGAGGCGTGCGAGGACCGCGCCTGGGTCGGCCGGCGCGTGGCGGGCGAGATCAACCTCGCGTGCGGCGCGTGCCGGATGTGCGCGCGCGGGCTCGGGCGCCATTGCCCGACGCGCACGGTGCTGGGAATCCTCGGCAAGGACGGCTGCTTCGCCGAGCACGTGAGCTTGCCGATCGCAAACCTGCACGCGCTGCCGGACGCGCTCGACGACGTGCGCGCGTGCTTCGTCGAGCCGACCGCCGCCGCGTTCGAGGTGCTCGAACAAGTGGCGATCACCGCGCACGACCGCGTGGCCGTGCTCGGCGACGGCAAGCTCGGCTTGCTCACCGCGCAGGTGCTGCAGACGACCGGCTGCGAGCTGACCCTGGTGGGGCGGCACGCGCGCAAGCTGCAGCTGGCGGCCGCGCGTGGGATCGCGAGCGCCGCGGCCGCCGACCTGCCGGCCAAGTCGTTCGACGTGGTGGTGGAAGCCACCGGCTCGGCGGACGGCATGCAGCTCGCCGTCGGCCTCTTGCGCCCGCGCGGCACCCTGGTGCTGAAGAGCACGTACCACGGCATGCTCACGCTCGACGCCGCGCCGATCGTGATCGACGAGCTGACCATCGTCGGCTCGCGCTGCGGTCCGTTCGAGCGCGCGATCCCGGCGCTGGCCTCGGGCGCGGTCGACCCCAGCCCGCTCATCGATGCGATCATGCCGCTCGCGGACGGCGTCGCAGCGCTGGAGCGCGCGGCGCGGCCGGGGGTGCTGAAGGTGTTGCTCGACATGCGTTGACGAGGGCGGGTTGAAACCCGCCCCTACGGAGAAGGAAAGCCGATGGGACCACTCGCGGGACTGCGCGTCATCGAGGTTGCGGGCATCGGACCGGGGCCGTTCGCCGCGATGATGCTCGCCGACATGGGCGCGGACGTGCTGCGCATCGACCGGATCGCGAGCCGACCGCCGTCCCGGCCGGCGCGAGACGTGCTGAATCGCAGCCGGCAGAGCGTGGGCATCGACTTGAAGAAGCCCGCCGGGGTCGAGCTCGCGCTCGAGCTGATCGCGCGCGCCGACGCGTTGATCGAAGGCTTCCGCCCCGGCGTGATGGAGCGCCTGGGGCTCGGTCCCGAGCCGTGCTGCGCGCGCAACGCCAAGCTGGTGTACGGGCGCATGACCGGCTTCGGGCAAGACGGCCCGCTCGCGCAGGCTGCCGGCCACGACATCAACTACATCGCGCTCAGCGGCGCGCTGCACGCGATCGGCCGCCGCGGGGACGCGCCGCTGCCGCCGCTCAACCTCGTGGGCGACTTCGGCGGGGGCGGGATGCTGCTCGCGTACGGCATCGTGTGCGCGCTGCTCGAGGCGCAGCGCTCGGGGCGCGGCCAGGTGGTCGACGCGGCCATGGTCGACGGCGCGTCCCTGCTGATGGCGATGTTCTTCGGCTTCCGCGCGATCGGCTTTCACGACGAGCAGCGCGGCACGAACACGCTCGACACCGGCGCGCACTTCTACGAGACCTACGAGACCGCCGACGGCAAGCACGTCGCGATCGGGGCGATCGAGCCGCAGTTCTACGCCGAGCTGCTGAAGCGCATCGGCCTGGCAGGCGAGGCGCTGCCCGCACAGCTGGACCGCGCGCGCTGGCCCGAGCTCAAGCAGAAGCTGGCCGCCGTCTTCAAACAAAAGACGCGCGCCGAATGGTGCACCTTGCTCGAAGGCAGCGACGCCTGCTTTGCGCCAGTGCTGAGCATGAGCGAAGCGCTCGAGCACCCCCACATGCGCGCGCGCAGCACCTTCACCGAGGTCGACGGCCTGGCCCAGCCCTCCCCTGCCCCGCGCTTCAGCCGCAGCACGCTGGACGCGCCGCGGCCACCGTCGCACCCGGGCGCGGACACGGAAGCCGGGTTGGCGCGCTGGGGTGTGACAGCGGAGCGGATCGCGGAGCTGCGGGCCAACGGCGCGATCGCGGGGTGAAACCACCTCGGCTCCTACAGTCGCGACGCCGCCACGGTCGGAATGAGACCACCAGCGTCAATCCGGAAGCAGCTTGCACGCCTCGCTCATGAACGCGAACACCCCGTGATCGAAGCTGGGATGGATGTTCTGCACCGGCTGCTCCGCATACAGCCGGTCGAGCGAAGCCTTGATCGCCGGATCGCCGCCGGTGAAGCCGCTGACCGTGCGCTGGCTGAGCTCGCGCCAGCGCCGCGCGAGCGACTGGGCCGCCGGCGCATCAGCCGCAGTCCCGCAATCGATCGCCGCCTTCACCTCGGCAAAGAGCGCCTGCCAGGCCTGCTCGACCTCGCGGATCGTCTCTTCTCCGAGCTCTTCTCGGCGACGCGCCAGAGCTTCCAGTTGTTCGGGTGTGTAGTAGCTCTCGACCATGGTTAGCACCTCCAGCGTTTCGATGAACTGCTCCGTCTGGTCGCCGCGCTGCTGCAGATCGTCGCGCAAGCGCTCCAGCCGCTCCACAGTTGCCGCTGCTCGTCCAAGCTCTCGCGCGCCCGCTCGAGGTGCGCCTCGACCAGCCGCAGCGGGCTGTACGCTTCGTCGCTCAAGCACCGCCGCGCCTCATCGAGTGAGAACCCGAGCGCGGTCAGCGCTTTGATCCGCGTCAGCCGCGACAGGTCCGACGCCGCATACATGCGGTGCCCGGCCTCGGTCCGCGCCGACGGGACCAGCAGCCCGATCGCCTCGTAGTGATGCAGGGTTCGCACGGAGACTCGCGCCAGAGCGGCGAGCTCACCCACCCGGTACATCACCTCCGCTCTGGACCTGTCGCGTCGCATGCCAGGAACCCTACGACCTCACGTCGCGTGAGGAGCAAGGAGAAATCGACCCGCCTGATTGACCCACCGGGCAATGTCGCCACGCTTTCGCGCGCCGGCCAGCCGCGGTCTATGCTCCCGCCCATGGTCGATCACAGCTCGCCAGCGCACGGCGAGACGTTCATCGGTGCTGGATTCGACACCTGGGCGGGCTCGCCGTTCGTGCAGGCGCGGCTGGCGCTGCTCGGCAAGACCGTGTTCCTGCTCTCGTTCGGCTTCTTCACGATCATCAACTGCGTGGTGATCGTCGGCGCCGGGATCGGAGTGCTGCCGTCGCTCGTGACGCAGGCCAACGTCATGCATTTCTTGTCGTCCTCGGTGATGGGCGCGTTGTGGGCGATCGCGAGCCTCCGGCCGTGGTCGCTGCGCGCGCTCGGAATCCTCGACGGCGGAAGTCTGCTCCTGGCCGGTGTCGGGCTCGGCCTGATGGCGGCGCAGCCAGACGAAAAGCAGCTCATGGCCGGCCTGTTCGCGCTCGCGGTGACGATGATGGCGCGGGCAGTGCTGATCCCGTCGACGGCGATGCGCACGTTCTGCCTCTCCTCGATCGCGTCGCTTCCGCTCTTGATGGTGCCGTGGCTGTTCCATCAGCCGGCGCCGGTACCCGGATTCGGACCCGGGCTTCTCGAGCTCTTGAGCTTCATGAATGCGCTGCTCTGGTCGCTCCTATCTGTTGCGCTCTCGACGGTGATGTCGCGCACGATCTACGGCCTGCGACAACAGGTCAAAGCCGCCTCCGAGATCGGGCAATACACGCTCGAGGAGAAGATCGGGAGCGGCGGCATGGGTGAGGTGTGGCGCGCGCGGCACCGTATGCTGATCCGTCCCGCGGCGGTGAAGCTGGTGACCGCTCGCGCGCTCGGGTCCACGCCGGGCCGCGATCCGGAGTTGCGGCTCCGTCGTTTCGAGCGCGAGGCGCGCGCGACCGCGGGGCTGAAGTCTCCACACACGGTCCAGCTCTACGATTTCGGCGTCACCGACGACGGCACGCTGTACTACGTGATGGAGCTGCTCGACGGCATGGATCTCGACACGCTCGTCGAGCGCTTTGGTCCCGTCCCGGCGGAGCGAGCGATCCATTTCCTGCTGCAGGTCTGCGCCTCGCTCGACGACGCGCACCACAACGGCCTCATCCACCGCGACATCAAGCCGGCGAACATCGTCGTCAGCCGGGTCAGCTCGGCTTGGGACTTCGTCAAGGTGCTCGACTTCGGCCTGGTCAGGCTGGACAGCCCTAAACAGAGCGAGGACCGCCTCACCAATGACAACGACGTGAGCGGCACGCCAGGGTTCATCGCGCCGGAGGTCGTCCTCGGCAGCGAAGCCGATAATCGCGTCGACATCTACGCGCTCGGCTGTGTGGCCTACTGGTTGCTCACCGGCAAGCTGGTGTTCGAAGGGCCAGGCATGATCAAGGTGATGTTCGACCACGTCCACACGCCGCCAGCGCCGCCGTCATCACGCTCCGAGCTGCCGATCCCGCTCGAGCTCGAAGCGCTGATCCTCGCGTGTCTCGAGAAAGAGCCGGCCCGTAGACCCGCGAGCGCGTCGGACCTCCAGACGCGGCTGCAAGCGATTCCCCTCGCCACGCCATGGACGCGCGAGCGCGCCGAGCGCTGGTGGGTCCAAAACGCGCCGAGCATCTCATCCACGCGACCGATCGCCGACGTCCTGCTGTCCCAGGAAGCCCACCCAGCTCGGGTCATCCGCCGCGCGCGCAACTGAGATCCCACATACGCCAATGCTCGCGAGCGATGCGTTCGATCACGCGCAGGTCTGCGCAACATCGCGTACCGAGCACGCATCAAATCGTTGGCCCGGCACCGCAGTGGGCTTAGGTCTCTACCGAGGTCCACATGAGAAAGATCATCTTGAAGACGGCGATCAGCCTCGACGGGTTTCTCGAAGGCCCGAACGGGGCGATGGATTGGTTCACCATGGACGATGCGGTATGGCAGGAAGAGTTCAAGCTCTGCGCCGACGTGGATACCGTCCTGCTCGGGCGCGGCATGTATCCGGGCTACGCGCAGTACTGGCGCGGCGTGCTCGCTGAGCCGGCCAAGCACTCGCAGCACGAGCTGAAGTACGCACGCTGGGCCGACAAGACGCGGCACATCGTCTTCTCGCGGGAGCTGAAGGGCGCGGACTGGTCGAACACCGAGATCATGCGGGACGCGGCGCAAGCCATTCCCCGACTGAAGGGCGAAGCCGGGAAGAACCTCATCGTGTACGGCGGTGCGCGCTTCGCGGGAGCGCTCATCGATCAAGGCCTCGTGGACGAGTACAACCTCGTCGTCGAGCCTGTTGCCCTTGGCGGAGGCAAGCCCTTGTTCGGCAATCTGACCAGAAGGTGCGCGTTGAAGCGGACGGACGCGAAGCCGCTTACTTCGGGCGCGGTCTGGCTTTCGTACAAAGCGTGAATCGACAAGCGCTCGAGCTTCGCGCTGCCACTCCTGCCGCCCGCGGGGCACCTTGCAGCTGAGGTGTTGCGCTGACTTGCCGGCGCGCAGAGCGGCGCACGTCCTGCGCGCAGAATGCCTGCGCTTGCGGCCTGCGGTGACCCTGCCGGCTCGCGGCGCGCTATCATTTTCGGGATGTGTCTGGAAGGGGGGCCACGGGCTGGTGAGCCGCCGCCGGCCGACGCCAGCGCCGCTGCGCGACGCACGGCAGTGCCCGAACGGATCGCTGGGCGCTACGAAGTGCGCGAGGTGCTCGGCCGTGGCGGCATGGCTGTGGTGTACCGCGTGTACGACGGCCAGAGCGGGCGCGAGCTGGCGCTCAAGCAGCTGCGCGCGCAGCGCGAAGCGCGCGACCAGCGCGAAGTCGCGGCGCTGTTCGAGCGCGAGTTCCACACCTTGACCCAGCTCGCGCACCCGCGCGTGATCGAGGTCCACGACTTCGGTGTGGACGACGGCTGCGCGTACTACACGATGGAGCTGCTCGACGGCGGGGACCTGCGCGAACGCTGTCCGGTGCCGTGGCGCGACGCGTGCCGCTTCATGTTCGACGTGTGCTCGTCGCTCGCGCTGCTGCATTCGCGCAGGCTGGTGCACCGCGACATCAGCCCGCGCAACGTGCGCTGCACGCTGAGCGGCGCCGCCAAGCTGATCGACTTCGGCGCGCTGGTGCCGATGGGCGCCGGCGCTCGCGCGGTCGGCACGCCGGCGTTCGTGGCCCCCGAGGTGCTGCACGGCTCGAGCGTGGACGGGCGCAGCGATCTCTACTCGCTCGGCGCGACGCTCTACTACGCGCTGACTGGACAGCCGCCGTACGTGGCCTACGACTTCGCGGAGCTGCTCGACGCGTGGCGGCACAAGCCCCCCGCCCCCTCGAGCGCGAACGCGGAGATCCCGCCAGCGCTCGACGCGCTGGTGATGTCGCTGCTCAGCCTCGAGCCCGTGCAACGGCCGCGCGGCGCGTTCGAGGTCATGCAGAGGCTCTCGGCGCTCGCGGGGCTCTCGGATCTCGAAGCGCTGAGCGTACCGCGCGCGTACCTGACCACGCCGCTGCTGGTCGGCCGCGAGCCGGCGCTCGCCGTGCTGCGCGAGCGGCTGGAGCGCGCGCGCAGCGGGCGCGCGAGCATCATGCTGGTGCGCGCGCCAGCCGGGCTCGGGCGCTCGCGCGTGCTGGACGCGGCCGTGCTCGACGCCAAGACCCAGGGCGCGGCGGTGCTGCGCGCGCTCG
>Ga0190265_10002643_pt1 | contig 12064 bp, 12 predicted proteins | sample Popmic124T_FD_133135 | JGI IMG/M metagenome (GOLD analysis project Ga0190265, IMG submission 133135) | Populus adjacent soil microbial communities from riparian zone of Indian Creek, Utah, USA - 124 T | ecosystem: Environmental > Terrestrial > Soil > Riparian zone | place: USA: Utah | collected... | reverse complement strand
TCGGGCAGGCCCAGGGCCGGCCAGTCGAGCTCGACGAGCGTGCGCCACCGGTCGAGACCGGTGTCCGTCCCCTCGTAGACCGAGCGGACGAGGCTCGGCGGGCAGGCTGTCTCCAGGAGCTGACGGGCGTTGTCGCGCAGCTCCAGCTGGTCGTCGGTGAACTCGAAGTCCACTAGGCGAGGCCCAGGAAGCCGCGGCGCACCATGGTCACCATCGCGTCGATGGCGTCGGTCCGCTTCGTGAACCGCAGGGTGAACACGCTGTAGGGCATGCGCTCGATGACGGCGAGGAGGGCCAGCGCATCGACGAGCGGGTCGCCGAAGCCCCGCTCGTCGAGCACGTCCATGAGCCGGGCGACGACGGACGCGGCGACCTGCTGCGAGAACGACACCAGCTGGGGGTCCGACGCCTGCATCTCCTGCCACGTGCTGATCACGCCGCCGTTGCTCTGGTAGGTGGCGAACCACTCGTCGAGCCAGCGGTGCAACGTGGCCGTGTCGCCGTCCGCGGGGAACACCTCGAGCAGCTCGACCATCCGAGTGCTCGCGTCCTCGGCCAGCACCCGGAAGAAGTCGTCCTTGTTCTCGAAGTACCGGTAGAAGCTGCCGTGGGAGACCCCCGCCACCTCCACGATGTCGTCGACCCGGGCGTCGTGGTAGCCGCGGGCGGGCAGCACCTTGGCGCCGGCGTCGAGGAGCAGCTGCCTGGTCTTCTGGCCGCGCGGGCGGAGGGCCCGGCCGTCGTCGTTCGTCGGGACGGGCGGTGCCGGCGAGCTGGCGCGCGGGCGGCTCCCGTTGTCGGTCCGGTGGATGTTCACGCGCTCGATGGGCCCGGCGAGGAGGCGGTGCACGAGCTGCGCCAGCCCGTCGATGAGCCGGGCCCGCTCGACCGTGTCGGCCAGCGTCTCCCAGTAGAAGCTGCAGCGGATCAACATGGCGACGACGCCCGCCGCGAGGGTGGCGCTGGCGGGGTCGCGAGGGTCGGCGTCGAAGCCGAGCAGGAGGGCCGCGCCGAGGCGGTCGCTGATCGTGCTCGAGCCCTGGGCCAGTGGCCGGTGGTCGCGGCTGGCCGCCTGGAAGGCGGAGAAGACGGGGGAGTAGGCGCCGTAGAGGGTGGTGAACTCGTCGATCCAGGCGGCCAGCGCGGCCACGCCCGCAGGGTCCGGCGTGATCGTCTTGAGCTGGTCGCCGAGCTCCACCATCTCCTGGCCGAGCTGGCCGGCCAGCTTCCAGAAGACGTCGTCCTTGCTGGAGAAGTACTGGTAGAACGCCGGTCGCGAGCAGCCGGCCCGCTTCGTGATCAGCTCCACCCGGGCCTCGTTGAAGCCCACGTCGGCAAAGACGTCGAGCGCCGCCCCGAGGATCCGGCGCTGCGTGTCGCTCCCGCGCTCCCCGACGAGGGGGTTGCTCCCGAAGGGTGGCCGCCGCACGACACTCGTCCCGTCCATTTGGCTAATCTAACAGCGCCGTCACATCTACCCCGGGGGACCACGATGCGTGTCGACGATCTGATCTTGGTGAGCGTTGACGACCATGTGGTGGAGCCCCCCGACCTCTTCGACGGCCGCCTGTCGACGAAGGCGGCCGAGCGGGCGCCCTTCATCGAGAAGCAGGACAACGGGCGCGAGGTGTGGATGTTCGAGGGCTCCGCGCTCCCGAACGTCGGCCTGAACGCCGTCGCCGGCCGCGTACCGGAGGAGTACGGCCTCGATCCGTTGGCCTTCTCCGAGATGCGCGCCGGTTGCTACGACATCCACGAGCGCATCCGGGACATGAACGTCAACGGCGTGCTCGGCTCGCTCAACTTCCCGAGCCTCGCCGGCTTCACGGGCCAGCTCTTCGCGACCTGCGACGACAAGGACATCGCCATCGAGCTGCTCCGGGCCTACAACGACTGGCACGTCGAGGACTGGTGCGGCACCTACCCCGGGCGCATGATCCCGCTGGCCGTCCCGCCGATCTGGGACGTGGAGCTGATGGCCGCCGAGGTCCACCGCATGGCGGAGAAGGGCTGCCACGCGGTCACGTTCTCGGAGAACCCGGAGAAGCTCGGCTACCCCAGCTGGCACAGCGATCACTGGGACCCGTTCCTCCGCGCCTGTGAGGAGGAGGGCACGATCATCAACCTCCACATCGGCTCGTCGTCGCAGCTGAGCATCACCGCGATGGACGCACCGATCGACGTGATGATCACGCTGCAGCCGATGAACATCGTGCAGTGCGCCGCCGACCTCGTCTGGTCGCCCGTGTTCCGGAAGTTCCCCAACCTGAAGATGGCGCTGTCCGAGGGGGGGATCGGCTGGGTGCCGTACTTCCTCGAGCGGATCGACTACGTGTACACGCACCACCACGTGTGGACGAACCAGGACTTCGGCGGGAAGCTCCCGAGCCAGGTCTTCAACGAGAACATCCTCACGTGCTTCATCGACGACGCCGTCGGCATGGAGGTGCGGCACCACCTCAACCCGGACCACATCCACTGGGAGTGCGACTACCCCCACTCCGACTCCACCTGGCCGATCGCCCCGGAGATGGCCATGAAGTACCTCGACGGCCTGCCCGACGAGGACATCAACCGCATCACCCACCTCAACGCGATGCGGAACTACAAGTTCGATCCGTTCTCGGTGATCCCGAAGGAGCAGTGCACCGTGGGCGCGCTGCGGGCGCAGGCCACAGATGTGGACACCACCCCCGTGAGCCACGGCACCGGCAAGTTCCAGGACGACGGCATCGTCACGGCGGTGACGCTCATGGAACGCATGGCCAAGGCCCACGGTCCTGCCGACGACACGTGAGCGCGCCGCCACCGTTTCGCGTCCAGCCTGCTCTCGACGACTCCAACCGGTTCTTCTGGTCCTCCGGTGAGGACGGCCGGCTGCGGTTCCTCCGGTGCCAGGCCTGCGGCTACTACCTGCACCCCCCGCTGCCGCGCTGCCCGCAGTGCGGGAGCCGGGAGGTCGCGCCCGAGGCCGTGTCCGGGCGCGGCGAGCTGTACTCCTACACCGTCAACCACCAGTCCTGGGACGGGAGCGCCGAGCCCTACGCGATCATCCTCGTGACGTTCCCCGAGCAGGAGGGGCTGCGCCTGACGAGCAACCTCGTCGGCTGCGACCCCGACGACATCAAGATCGGCATGCCGCTGCAGGTGGTGTTCGAGCAGCACGGCATCGTCTGGTTCCCCCTGTTCGAGCCGGTGCCTGCATGACCGACTTCGAGCGCCGCTCGATCATCTCCGGCATCGGGCAGTCCGACGTCGGTCGCCGCCTCGGGCGCAGCGCCCTCGACCTCACCCTCGACGCCGCGCTCGAGTCGATCGCCGACGCGGGTCTCACCACCGCTGACATCGACGGCATCGCCACCTACCCGGGTGGTGGCGGCGCCACCCCGGCCGGCTTCGCCGGGCCGGGCACGCCCGAGGTGCAGGACGCACTCCGCCTCGAGGTCAGCTGGCACACCGGTGGCATCGAGGGTGCGGCCCAGCTGGCCGCCGTCGTGAACGCGGTGATGGCCGTCGGCGCGGGCCTGGCCCGCCACGTCCTCGTGTACCGGACGGTCACCGAGTCGACCGAGCAGGGCTCCGGCGGCCGCCAGGGCATCGGCATCGGCAGCGGTGGCGGCGGTGGGGGTGCGCCGCGGATGGGCGGCTCGATGCAGTGGAACATCCCGTTCCGGGCGTACTCGGCGGCCAACTGGCTCGCGCTCAACGCGCACCGGCACTTCCACGAGTTCGGCACCACGCCCGAGCAGCTGGCCATGATCGCCATCAACGCCCGCCGCAACGCCGCCCTCAACCCGAAGGCCGTCTACCGCGACCCGATGACGCTCGACGACTACTTCGCGTCGCGGATGGTCACGAGCCCGTTCCACCTGTTCGACTGCGACGCGCCGGTCGACGGCTCGACCGCCGTGATCGTGTCCGCCGCCGAGCACGCCGCCAACGTCGACCATCCCGTCGCACGGGTGGAGGCCGTCGGCACCGCGTTGCGAGGGCGGCCGTCGTGGGACCAGTACGACGACGGCACGACGATGGCGGCGCGCGACGCCGGCGCCCACCTTTGGGAGCGCACGGATCTCACACCGGCCGACGTCGACGTGGCCGAGCTCTACGACGGCTTCAGCTTCCTCGCCATGACGTGGCTGGAGGCCCTCGGGTTCTGCGGCAAGGGTGAGTCGGGCCCGTTCGTCGAGGGTGGGGGCCGCATCGCCCTCGACGGCGAGCTGCCCCTCAACACCCACGGCGGCCAGCTGTCGGCCGGCCGCCTCCACGGGTTCGGCTTCGTCCACGAGGCGTGCGTGCAGCTGCGGGGCGCCGGTGGTGCCCGCCAGGTGCCCGGGTCGGTGGAGGTGGCCGCGGTGGCCAACGGCGGCGGCCCGATCGCGGGCGCGATGCTCCTGACGAGGGCAGGCTGAGCCGGATGCCCTTCGGCCTCGACGATCTCATCCGCTGCCTCGACCTCGCGCCGGTGGAGCCTGGCGTCGTCGAGGGCCAGAACCTGGACATCGGCTACCACCGGGTGTTCGGCGGCCAGATCCTCGCCCAGGTCATCTCCGCGGCGTCCGGTGCGTCGCCCGACAAGTCGGTGAAGTCGCTCGCGCTGCTGTTCCCCCGCGAGGGCGACACGAGCAAGCCGATGCGCTATCGGGTCGACAAGCTCCAGGACGGCCGCACGTACGGGACCACCGAGGTGGTGGCCTCGCAGGACGGCAAGGTCATCGCCGCCGCGATCGTGTCGATGCACGCCGACGAACCCGGGCTGCACCGCAGCGACGCCCCACCGGACGTCGGCCCTCCGGAGGACGCCACGCTCCTGGACATGCCGATGGTCCCGTGGGAGGTGCGGGCGGTCGGCGGCGTCGACCTGGCCGACAAGGCGGTGGGGCCGGCCCGCCTCGAGCTGTGGATGCGGGCGGCCGGACTGCAGGGGGTGCGGGCCGTGCAGCAGGCCCTCCTCGCCCACGCCACCGACCTCACGGTGATCGGCACCGCGCTGCGTCCCTTCGAGGGCGTGTCGCAGGCCGACTCGACGGTGACGCTGCACACGGCTGTGACGTCGCACTCGATGTGGTTCCACCAGCCGTTCCAGCTCGACGACTGGCTCCTGATCGCGCAGCAGAGCCCCGTCGTCGCCAACGGTCGGGCCTTCGGTCGGGGCGAGGTGTTCACGCGCTCCGGCGAGGTGGTGGCGTCGTTCGCGCAGGAGTCGATGATCCGCAGCCTGGAGCCGACGGCATGACGCGCATCCCGATCGCCGAGCTGCTGTCGCTGCCCCACGGGCCGCACGACCCGGTCACCGGCACGCCTCCGCGCCGGCCCGGGTCCGTCCGCCGCACCACCAGCATCGACATCCGGCGGGGCGATCCGGGCCGGCCGGTGGAGGTGGTGGCCCGCGGCCGCGACCTCGCCACCCTCGACGACGGCACCACCGACGTGCGCGATGAGGTGGAGGTCCGCGGGACCATCGACGGCGCGGGCATCGTGACCGCCCTGGAGGCCGATCCCCCCGTGCCGGCGGTCGCTCGGCTGGTGGGCGCGCCGGTGAGCCGCGGGTTCCGGTTGCGCGTCGACGAGGTCCTGCCGGACCACCGGGCCGCGGCCACGGTGCTCCACCTCCTCCTCGACGACCTGCCGATGGCCTCGATGATCTCCGGCTACGGCCACTCGCGCGAGGTGCCGGACTTCAAGCTGCCGCCCACGGCGGCCGAGCGCATGGCCGACGTCTGCGCCGGCTGGGCGGGGGGCGCCACGATGCTCGACGTCCTGGAGCGCACCGGGTTCTTCCCGATCCCGATCGGTCCGACGGCGCCCGACCTGCTGTCGGCGGAGGATCCGCTGGCCTGGCACGAGCTCCCTCGCCTCGAGCCGCGCTCGATCCGTCGTCGCCGGCGTCTCGATGTCGCCGGCGGTGACCCGCTCGCGGTCGACGTCCACTTCCGTGACAGCCACTGCGACCTCGACGAGCTCGAGGACGTGCTCCACGAGTACTCGCTGGCGGCGACCGTCGACCCCGCCACGCTCACCGTCCTCACGTCCGCAGCGGTGGCCAGGGTGCTCCCGTGGCCCGAGTGCCCCGAGGCCCTCGCCAGCGCCGGTCGCATCGCCGGCGAACCGGTGGCGAAGCTCCGGTGGCGGGTGATGGCCGACTTCAAGGGCACGTCCACGTGCACGCACCTCAACGACGTCCTGCGCTCGCTCGGCAGCGTCACAGCGCTGGCGGGAGCCGTGGCGTGAGCGATCCGTCCGGCGGCTCGTTCGACCGCAGCTCGTTCGACGGCAGGGTCGCGCTCGTCACCGGGGCGTCGCGTGGGGTCGGCGCTGCGGTCGCGGTGGCCCTGGCCGCCGCCGGCGCGCAGGTGGCCTGCGCGGCCCGGTCGACGGCGTCGGCGCCGCAGCGCACGCCGGGCACGCTCGACGAGACCGTCGCTTGGATCCAAGCGGCCGGTGGGCGCGCGATCGCGGTGCCCGCCAACCTGGCCGACGAGGCCGAGGTGGAGGCCATGGTGGAGCGCACGGTCGCGGAGCTCGGCCGGCTCGACATCCTCGTGAACAACGCGGCCGTCACCTTCGTGGGCGACCTCGACATCCCCCTCGCGCGGCACGACCTCGTGATGGCCATCAACCTGCAGGCCCCGTTCGTGGCGACCCGCGCAGCAGTGCCCCACCTGCGGGCCGCCGGCGGCGGTCGCATCCTCAACGTGTCCTCGGTCGCCGCCCTCCTCCCCATCCCGGGTCTCATGTCCTACGGCGTCTCCAAGATCGCCCTCGAGCGGCTCACCCTCGACCTGGCCCGCGAGCTCCAGGGCGACGCCATCGCGGTGAACTGCTTCCGCATCGACCTCCCGGTCGCGTCCGAGGGCTTCGTCGCCAACACACCGGGCGTCGATCGCTCCACCTGGGAGCCGTGCGAGGTCGCGGCGGAAGGTGTCGTCTGGATGCTCAGCCAGCCGACCGCCTACTCGGGCCGGCGCGAGAGCATGGTCGGCCTGCGCCAGCGCGAGGGGATCATGGCCTCCCAGGCCGAGGTACCGACAGACGGCGTGCTCGTCACCGAGCTCTACGACGGCCTCGCCCCCGCAGCCGGCTCGATCTTCGCCGAGCCCCACGAGAGCTAGCCGAACCCCACCCCCGACAAGCCGAACCCCACCCCCGACAAGCCGGACCCCACCCCCGACCCCGAACCCGCGACGCCTGGCACACGGAACCGTGTGCCAGGCGTCGCGAGTTCGAGGTATCGGGGCTAGGTTCCCGGCATGCGCAACCGCCGATCTGTCTGCTTGCTGGCCATCGTCCCGCTCGTCCTCGCGCTGGCCGCGTGTGGTGACGACGACACCACCGACACCTCCGACGAGACGCTGCCCAGCGAGTCGAGCGAGGTCGAGGCTCCGCAGGGTCTGGTGAGCGACGGCTCGCTCACCGTGTGCAGCGACACGCCGTACGAGCCGTTCGAGTTCGAGGGCCCCGACGGCGAGCAGACCGGCTACGACATGGACCTCCTGCGGGCCATCGCCGACGATGCGGGCCTCGAGCTGGAGGTCCTCGACCTGCCCTTCGACGGCATCCTCGGCAGCGTGTCCGCCGGTGACTGCGACGTCGTCGGCTCGGCCGTCACGATCACCGCAGAACGGGCCGAGCAGGTCGACTTCTCGGATCCCTACTTCGACGCCGACCAGTCGCTCCTCGTCCGTGCCGCGGACCAGGCCACCTACGCGACGCTGGCCGACCTGGCCGGGCAGCGCATCGGGGTCCAGACCGGCACCACGGGTGAGGCCTACGCCACGGAGAACACGCCCGAGGGCGCCGAGATCGTGAGCTTCGAGGACGCCGACGGGCTGTTCGCCGCCATCACCGCCGAAGACATCGCGGCCGTGCTGCAGGACTTCCCCGTGAACGCGTACCGGGCCACGAAGGACACCGCGTTCGTCGTGACCGAGTCGTTCCCGACCGGTGAGCAGTACGGCTTCGCGGTGGAGAAGGGCAACGCGGAGATCCTGGCCTTCATCGACGACGGTCTGGCCGCCCTCCGCGACGACGGCCGCTTCGACGAGATCTTCGCGACGTACTTCGGGGAGGAGTAGTCGCCCTCACCCGGCGTCAACGCGCACGTCTCGGCCGGTGGGCGGTCTATGCGACCACCCTCGCGCTGCTCGCGTGGCTGGCGGTCCTCGCCGACTGGGGCCGGTTGCGTGAGGCGTTCCTCGACGCCGACATCTTCTGGGACCAGTTCCCCGACATCGTCACCAGGGCCGCCCGCAACACCCTGATCTTCACGGCGCTGGCGTTCGCCATCGGCTTCGGTCTGGCGCTCGTCCTCGCGATGATGCGGCTGTCGCCGCTGCGCCCGTACCGCTGGTTCGCGTCCGTCTGGATCGAGGTGTTCCGCGGGCTCCCGGCCCTCATCACGATCATCGCGATCGGGTTCGCCATGCCCATCGCCCTCGACTTCCGCGTCCCTGGCATCTACGGGCCCGGTTCCGTCGCGCTCGGCATCGTCTACTCGGCCTACATGGCCGAGACGATCCGCGCCGGCGTCGAGGCGGTGCCCCGGGCCCAGGTGGAGGCCGCCCGCTCGCTCGGGATGACGGCGTTCCGATCCATGGTCTCGATCGTCCTGCCCCAGGCGTTCCGGATCATCATCCCGCCGCTCACGAACGAGCTCGTCGCGCTGATCAAGGACACGTCGTTGCTGTACGTCCTCGGGACGACCGCAGCGACGATCGAGATCACGCAGTACTCGCGGAAGGCGATGCTCGACACCTTCAACATCACCCCGCTGGTGGCCGCCGCGGTCGTCTACCTCGCCATCACCATCCCGATGACCCGCGCCGTCGGCCTGCTCGAGAGGCGGAACCGCCGTGCCCGCTGATCACGTGCCCGCTGATCACGTCCCCGCTGGCCAGCCCGTCATCGAGGTCGAGGACCTGCGCAAGCAGTTCGGCGCCCTCGAGGTGCTCCGAGGGGTGTCGCTGACCGTCCAGCCGCGCGAGGTCGTGTGCATCATCGGGCCGTCCGGGTCGGGGAAGTCCACGCTGCTGCGCTGCGTGAACCGCCTCGAGGAGCCGACCGCCGGCTCGATCCACATCGAGGGGGAGGACATCCTCGACCCCGACTGCGAGATCGACCTCGTCCGGCGCAAGATCGGGATGGTGTTCCAGGCCTTCAACCTGTTCCCGCACCTGACGGTCCTGGGGAACTGCACGATCGCGCAGCGCAAGGTGCTGCGGCGCTCGCGCGCCGACGCCGAGGAGCAGGCCCGGGCGATGCTCGCCAGGGTCGGCCTGGCCGACAAGGTCGACGAGCACCCGGTCCGGCTGTCGGGCGGTCAGCAGCAGCGGGTCGCCATCGCCCGGGCACTCTGCATGGGCCCGGACATGATGCTGTTCGACGAGGTCACGAGCGCCCTCGACCCGGAGCTCGTGGGCGAGGTGCTGGCGTCGATGCGCCAGCTCGCGGAGGACGGCATGACCATGCTCGTCGTCACCCACGAGATGGGGTTCGCCCGTCGTGTGGCGGACCGCGTCGTCTTCATGGACGACGGTGTGATCGTCGAGGAGGGCCCGCCCCAGCAGGTCCTCGACGCACCCCGCGAGGCGCGGACCCGGCGCTTCCTCCAGCAGGTCGGCGAGCGAGAATCTCCCTAGTCGGACGACGGAAGGGGCTTGGCGCCCTTCAGCAGGAGCGGCGCTTCACCGACCGTCAGGCTGCCGTCGCCGGCCTGGGTGCAGAGGAGCTCGATCCCGAGCTCCTCGTCCGCGTAGCGCTTGCCGAGGAGCGTGCCGTCGCCCTCGGCGGTGGCCGGCACCCGATCACCGCCCGTGCCGAGCTCCTGCATGGCGGCGCCGCCGCAGCGCAGGTCGACGTCGGTCGCGTCCTTGGGCGCCTTGACCACGACCACTTGCGCGTCGCACGTCGTGCTCTCGAGGCGAAGGCCGGCACGCAGCTCCATCAGGGGGTTCCTCCAGGGGGTCGGTCGGCGCCACCGAAGCGCTCTTCGAGGATGGCGGCGAGGCGACGGCGGTCCACCTTGCCAGAGTCGAGCCAGGGCAGCTGCGTCTGGTCGGCGAAGACGACGACGTGTCGCGGCACCTTGTAGCTGGCGATCTCGTCCTTCACCCGGGCGCGGATGTCGTCGGCGTCGATCGACTCGCCGGGGCGCAGCGCGACCGCGGCGGCCACGTCCTCGCCCCGGTCGGGGTGGGAGATCCCGGTGACGAAGGCCAGCACCACCTCCGGCATGGCCTCGAGCACGAGCTCGACGTCGCGCGGCGTGATGTTCATGCCCGACGACTTGATCAGGTCGCCCAGCCGGCCCGTGAAGTAGAAGTGGCCGTCGGCGTCGAAGTAGCCGCCGTCGCCGGTGCGGTACCAGCCGTCGGCCGTGAACACCTCGGACCGCTCCCGCTTGTGGAGCCCGAGCATCAAGGAGTAGCCGCGCAGGCAGAGCTCGCCGCTCTCGCCGACGGGCAGGTCCTCGCCGGTGACCGGATCGATGATCTTGTGATCGACGCCGGGGACGGACGGCCCGAACGAGCCCTCCTTGCCGGGCGGGAGCACGTTGGCCTTGCTGTCGAACGTGTGCGGCCCCAGCGTCTCGGTCATCCCGAGCGAGTTGGCCTTCGGCACGTCCGCGTCGGCCTGCTGGTCCTGCGGCATCAGCGCCGCCATCGTCCCGCCCCGGACGGCCGAGAGGTCGCGCGTGGCGAAGTCGGGGTGGTCGACGAGGGCCTTGGCCATGTGCGGCCAGCCGAGCACCTGGGTCACCCGCTCCCGCTCGATCAGCTCGAGCGTCTTGCCCGGCTCGAACTGCTCCTCGAACACCAGCTTGGCGCCCGCGTGCATGGCGGCGATGAGCGTGAAGCTGAACCCACCGACCCAGAACAGCGGCATCGGTGTGTAGAGGATGTCTTCCGACTCGAGGTCGCGCAGCTGCCACAGGTTGTGGGCATGGCGGACGCACGCGCCGTGGCTGTGGATCGCACCCTTCGGGTCCGCCGTGCTGCCGGACGAGTAGACGACCACCATCGGATCTGCGGGCGTCACCTCCGACTCGACCTCGCGCAGCAGCCGCTCGCCCACGCGGTCGCCGCGCGTGGCGAGGTCGGCGATCCGACCGGCCCACGGGCGGGTGGCGTCGCCCCACGTCCACACCGTCCGCAGGTAGGGGTGGGACTCGATGAGGATCTGCTCGTGGTCCTGGCCGACGAGGTCGGGGGCGGCGGCCTCGAGGCGCTCGAGGTAGTCGTTGCCGAGGTGGGCGTCCACCGTGAGCAGCACCTGCACGTCCGCGTGGCGCAGGATCCAGCCGAGCTCGCGGGCCTTGCCGTAGGTGTTGAGCAGGGCGACCACGGCACCGATGCGCGTGGCCGCGAGCCACCCGACGATCCAGGCCGGCCCGTTCGGGGCGAGCAGCCCGATCCGGGTGCCCTTGCCCACCCCCGACGCCAGCAGCCCACGGGCCAGCCGGGACGACTGCTCCTCGGCCCCGGCGTAGGTGAGCCGGTCGTCGCCGAGCACGGCGAACTCCTTGTCGCCGAGCTTGGCCGCGCACTGACGGATGAGCTCGCCGCTCGTCGGCGTGAACCCGGGGAAGCTGGGGGACGAGACCGGCACGCGTCGCCTCAGGCGACGTTCATCAGGCGGGAGAGGTTGCCGCCCATGACCTTCTCGATGTCCTCCTGGGGGAGCCCTTCGAGGTCGTCGACGAAGCAGAGGGGATCGGACATGCCCTCGGGGTGGGGGTAGTCGGAGCCGAACAGCACGTTGTCGGCGCCGACGAGCTCGATGAGGCCCTTCGGGTCCTCCTCGTGGAACGGGTGCACGAAGATGTTGCGCTTGAACACCTCGACCGGGTCCTCGTCGAACGAGTGCGGCGCCTTGGCGTAGGCCGCCTCCATGTTGCCGATGAGCGGGCGCACCCAGTCGCTGCCGTTCTCGACGGGGGCCAGCTTCAGGCGCGGGAAGCGGGTGCAGAGGCCGTGCCCGATGGCGGACGCCATGGCGTCGGTGATCGGCCGACCGTGGCCGATGATGTCCGAGAAGGCCGAGCGCCCGGCGAAGGGCTGCATCT
>Ga0190265_10002642_pt1 | contig 12065 bp, 11 predicted proteins | sample Popmic124T_FD_133135 | JGI IMG/M metagenome (GOLD analysis project Ga0190265, IMG submission 133135) | Populus adjacent soil microbial communities from riparian zone of Indian Creek, Utah, USA - 124 T | ecosystem: Environmental > Terrestrial > Soil > Riparian zone | place: USA: Utah | collected... | reverse complement strand
CGGCAGCAGAGCCCATTTCATTCCAAACCAAGCACTAACCCATTGATATTGCGTCGCTGTCTCAACCCTCAGTTTTTCGGAATGGCCGTTGAAACGTAAGGGCTTTCATCCTGCTCCCAAAGCAGGTGCTCTACCAGGCTGAGCTATGCCCCGACGGACGAGATGGAAGGCGCGGTGCGCTCGCGCGGGCTTCTAGCACGGACATGCCACTCAAGAAAAGGATCAGCCATCGTGGCGCTATGCCTAATCCGCCTCCCGGACCGATTGACGGTTCCCGGAGATAGCCGATACTGCCATACGCGGCAAATTTGGCCGCCTCCTTTCAACGCATTCATAGGTCCCGCCAACTGGCGCGCCTTCATCCCAAACACCTCCCCTCTCGGAGAACGAAAATGAGCCAGTCCCGATCTCTGCCCCGCCTTCTAGCTGCTTCTTATCTCGGGCTCATGGCTTTCGCGTGCACCTCACTCGCACAGCAGCCGAGCACTGCGTACGAACCCCGCGTCGGCCAGACGGGCAAGGATGTCGTGTGGGTACCCACGCCCCAGGCCCTGGTCGACCAGATGCTGAAAATGGCGAAGGTCACGCCCCAAGACTACGTCGTCGATCTCGGTTCCGGCGACGGGCGCACAGTTATCACGGCGGCCAAGATCGGAGCGAAGACCCTCGGTGTCGAGTTCAACCCCGACATGGTCGAGCTCTCCAGGCGGAACGCCGCGGCCGCCGGCGTGGGAGAGAAAGCGCAGTTCCTGAACGGCGACATCTTCAAGACCGATTTTTCACAAGCCACCGTGGTCACCATGTTTCTGCTGCCCGGCCTCAACCTGAAACTCAGGCCAACGCTGCTCGACATGAAGCCCGGCACACGGGTCGTCTCGAACACTTTCACCATGAGCGAATGGAAGCCGGACCAGACGGCAGAGGTTACGCAGAATTGCGAGTCCTCGTACTGCAAGGCACTGCTTTGGATCGTGCCGGCCAAAGTCAACGGCGTCTGGCAGCTCGACCAGGGCGAACTCACGATTGATCAGGAGTTCCAGTATTTCCGCGGTCGGCTGACGACAGGCAACGTGGTGGCCCCCATCTCCGATGGCAAGCTCGCGGCCGACCAGATTTCCTTCACGGCAGGGGACACGCAATATACCGGCTGGGTGCGTGGCAATACGATGGAGGGCACCGCCAGGAAGGGCAGCGCGGATGCCAAATGGCAAGCCTCACGGAAGTGAGCAACACCATGATCGCCCTGGAATAGGCGACGGATAGGGAGACGGACGCCATGGCAAAGTTCATCGTCGAGCCGCATTTCCGGCTCCAGGAATGGGTGGCCGAGGAGAAGGGCTATTTCCGGGATCAGGGGCTCGACTACGTGTTTCGCGAGCTGATCCAGGCTACGGACGGCAAGATCCACGATATGGGCAACAAGGTCGGCGCCTTCCAATCCTTCGAGAGGGGCCGTTCGGCCGATGTGAGCTGCGCGTGCCACTGGACCGTAGGCGTTGCCGCATCGTCCGGGCACGGCAAGCTATACTCCCAACTCTATTCAGTGGCGCCGTCAGGCATTTTCGTCCCGGCGGACTCGCCGGTGAAGACCCCCGAGGACTTGGCCGGCGTGGCGATCTCGGTCGGCTATCAATCCGGCAGCCATTACTCGACGATCCAGGGGCTTGAGCAATACATGCCGACCGACAGGATCAACCTGTCGTTCGCCGACGGCATGCTGTTCAAGCGCATGGAACATCTGATCGACGGCAAGGTTCCCGCATGCGCGCTATTCAGCGGCCCCTACTACCTGGCGGAGCAGCTTGGCTTCCGCAAGATAATCGATACCACGTTCATGATAGCGACCATGGTGCATGGCGACCCGGACCCGGAGGACCTTGCCAAGTTCTTCCGCGCACTCAGACAGGCACAGCGCGATCTCGACCTGCGGCCCGAACTTTACACGCACTATTACAAGCGCGAATTCCCGGTACGTTGGCAGGCCGTAATGGATACCCGCCGATGGGGTCCAGGCGAGCGTTTGGTCTTCGAACCCTACACCAAGGAAGTCTTTGACGAGACGATCCGCTGGATCGGCGAGCACGGCATCTTCGCCGACACCGGCATGGGGTCGTGCCAATACGAGAGCTCCGTCGTCTTGGCACAGTAGCGCCGCGATGGAACAGCTCGTTCAACTCTCCGAGGAGATCGCCTCCCGCCTCAAATTGCGGCGCGAGACGATTGCAGTGGCGGAATCATCGACAGGAGGGCTGATTTCGGCCTCGCTGCTCGCGGTGCCCGGTGCGTCAGCCTATTTCCTGGGCGGCGCCGTGGTCTATACCCGGCAGGCGCGGCGCGCCCTGGTCTCCATTCCTGACGCAGCCATGGCCGGCATCCGATCCGCCAGCGAGCCGTACGCTGCCCTTCTGGCTCGCACGGTGCGCGAGCAGCATGGCGCGACATGGGGCCTGTCCGAGACCGGAGCCACCGGTCCCACCGGCAACCGGTACGGCGACCCCGCGGGGCATAGCTGCATCGCGCTCGCCGGGCCGGTGGAGCGTGCAGTTACACTCCGGACGGGCGACAGCGACCGCCGCGCCAACATGCACGCCTTCACGGTGAAGGCGCTGGAGACCTTGCTGGCAGCTATCCCATCTTGAGGGCGCGGGCCTCGCCGCGTTACCCGACGCGCAGGCCGATGAAGCGGTCGAGGGTGACGGTATCGCGCAGAAGGTCTGCCGAGAGCGCCCGATGAACAATTGCACCACGCTCCATGATCACGGCGTCGCTGGTGAGAGAAAGCGCGACCTCGGCGTGCTGCTCGATGAGGACCAACGCCGTCCCTTCATCGGCGATCATGCGACGTATCGCGGCGACGAGCTCCTCGACGATGATCGGTGCAAGTCCTTCCAGCGGCTCGTCGAGCAACAGAAGGGACGGGTTTGTCATCAGCGAGCGGGCAATGGCCAGCATCTGCTGCTCGCCGCCGGAAAGCTGGTTGCCCTTGTTGCCGCGCCGCTCAGCGAGGCGCGGAAACAGCTGATAGATGGCCGGCAGGTCCCAGCGCCCGGGCCGTGAGGCGACCAGCAGGTTCTCTTCAAGCGTGAGCGACGGGAAAATCTCGCGCTCCTGCGCGACCCAACCCAGACCCATGTGGGCACGGCGATGCGGCGGCCGCCCCGTAATGTCGTGGCCTCTCCAAAGAACCCTGCCGCGCGTCACCTGGGTGAATCCCATGATCGTCAGCAGCAGCGTCGACTTGCCCACGCCGTTGCGTCCAAGGATGCACAAGCTGCCGTTCTCGGGGACCTCGATCGTCACATCGTCGAGCACGACGGCATCGCCGTAACCCGCGCGGATACCCTCCACGGCAAGCAGGGTCTCAGCCATGGTGCGCCCCGCCCAGGTAGACTTCGCGCACCCGCGGGTCGGTCTGAATCTCCTGCGGCGTCCCTTCGACCAGGATCGTGCCGGCCACCATGACGATGATGCGGCTGGCAAACTTGAAGACGAGGTTCATGTCGTGCTCGATGAACAGCACGGTGATGTCGCTGGGCAGCCCGGCGATGGCGGCGAAAAGCTCCGCGCTGTCATCGCGCGGCACACCGGCGGCCGGCTCGTCGAGCAGGAGAACCTTGGGCTTGGTCGCTAGGGCCAGCGCTATCTCCAGCAGCCGCTGCTGGCCGTACGCCAGCTCACGCGTCGGCCTGGTGGCATCGCGGCTGAGCGATAGGGAGGCGAGAATGGCGTGCGCCTCGTCTATGGCATCGGGGAAATCGGGGAGGCGCCGCCAGAAATTCCCCGCCAAGCCCCGACGTTCGCAGACGGCAAGGGTGACGGCCTCCAACGCATTGAGCTGCGGGAACAAGGTGGTGATCTGGAAGGTGCGCACAAGGCCGCGCGCGACGCGCTGGTGCGGCTTCTGCGAGGTGATGTCTTCCTCGCCAAGGCGAATGCGCCCGGCATCGGGGTGCAGCATGCCCGTGATCAGATTGATGAGCGTCGTCTTGCCTGCCCCGTTGGGCCCGATCAGGGCGTATCGCGCGCCCTGCGGCACCGAGATGCTGATGTCCTTCGCAACGACGAGAGAGCCGAAGCTCTTGTCGAGTCCCTGGGTCGACAATGCTGGCAGAGCGGTGGGGGAATTTGCCGGCGCGTGGCTCACGATGTCCTGCCGCGGAACGATGCCGTCAGCTTCGCAAGTCCTCCCAGCACGCCGTTCGGCAGGAGCATCACCACCGCGACCAGCAGCAAGCCAATCCAGAAATACCAGAGCTGCGGGTTGATGCCGGAGAACTGGTCGCGCGCGACCATGAATATGAATGCGCCCACAAGGCCGCCGTAGAGGCGGCCGGTGCCGCCAAGGATCAAGATGACGAGGATGTCGGCGGAACGCTGGAAATCGAGCACGCCCAGCGCGACCGTGCTGGTCGTTTGGGTCAGCACCGCTCCCGCAATTCCGGCGATGATGGCCGAGATGGTGTAGATCTTTCGGATATGGGCCGCATTCGCAGCGCCAATGGCCGGCATACGGAGCGGATTCTCGCGAATGCCGCGCAGGGAGAGGCCGAACGGGGAATGAACGAGCCGCCTCGCAAAGAGAAAGGCGAAGAACAGCACGGCGAGCGAATAGGCGTAACCGGTGTACCCGTAGAGATCGAAACGGAAGTAGCCTAACAGCGGCGTGATGTTCACGCCCTGCAGGCCGTCGGAGCCTCCCGTCAACCAGCTCGCCTTGTTCGCCACCTCATGCAGCAGGAGGCCGAGGCCCATTGTGATCATGAGCAGCGCGAGGTGCCGGAAGTGCGCAATGATGAAGCTGGTGGCGTAGCCCAGGCTGCCGGCCACGAGCCCCGCGGCAACAAGCCCGAGCAGCGGATCGCCCCAGCCGTGAACCGAAATGATGCCGGCCGTATACGCGCCGAGGCCAAAGAACGCCGCATGCCCCAGCGAGACGATGCCGGCGTAGCCGAGGATGAGGTCCAGCGACAAGGCAAACAGGGCAGTGATGGCGATCTGGCTGGCCAGCGACAGGTAGGTGGGAAACAGGAAGAAGGGCAGCAGCGTTGCAAGCCAGAACGCAATCTCTAGCGGGTGCCACTTGGTTTGCGCCTGGAGGTAGGCTTGCGGACCGTAGAGACCGGCGGGTGAGAGGGGAGCGGTCATGCCCTAGCGCCTTCCGAACAGGCCGGCCGGCCGCCAGATCAGAATGGCGATCATCACGAGGTAGATCAGAAAGGCTCCAAGCTCCGGGAAATAATACTTCCCGAACATGTCGCTGACGCCAAGCAGCGCAGCCGCCGCCAAGGAGCCGCCGATCGAGCCGAGCCCCCCGACGGACACGACGATCAGCACATAGACGAGATAGGCGAGCGCGAACGTGTGATCGAGACCGACGATCTCAATCGCTAGTGCGCCGCCAAGGCCGGCCAAGCCGCATCCCAGCGCGAAAGTGATTGCGAACGCAGCTTCGACGTTGATGCCGAGGCCGGCCGCCATGCGCTGATTGTCGACGGCTGCGCGCACGCGCGCACCGAAGCGGGTGTATTCCAACGCGACTATCAGCAAGGCCGCAATGAGGAACCCCGTCAGCACAAGGAACAGCCGATAGGCACCGAGATGGAGGCCGAGGAATGAGATGGAGCCGCGAAGGAAGGATGGAGTTTGGATCGGCTGCTGCAGGGTGCCGAAGACATAGGCGGCCGTCGCAACCGACATGAATGCGATACCGATGGTGAGGAGAACCTGATCAAGCTCGGCCGCCTTATAGAGACGTCGATACAGCGTGCGCTCCAGGATGACCGCGGCCGCAGCAGCGGCCAGGAATGCAGCCGGTAGCGTGAGGAGGAACGGCCAGCCCATCGCGTTCACCAGCGTGGCCGTTACGTAGCCTCCCAGCATGGCGAAGGCGCAATGTGCCAGGTTGACGAAGTTCATCATCCCCAGCGTCACCGACAGCCCGACGGAGAGCAGGAACAGCAGCATCCCGTAGGCAAGGCCGTCGAACAGAACACCGAAGACGGGGGGCAGCATGGCGGATCGTCTTGTCTATCTGCCTCATCGGCCCCGCAATGCCGAGACCGAAATCATCCCTACGTGGCAGGACCCGAAACAACAGAATGGGCCAACCTCAGCGGCCGGCCCATCGATTGCCGTCCCAGCGGTCGCTATTTGTGCGTTGGGTCTTTCACGTTGTCGACCTTGTCGAAGTCAACGTTGACGATACTGCCGCCAACCTTTTCGACTTTACGGATGTAGACCGTTTGCACGATATCGCGGGTGGCGGGATCGATGCTGATCCTGCCGCGCGGGCTTTCCCAGGACATGCCCTTGGCAGCTGCGATGAGGCTGTCGCCATCGGCCTTGCCGCCGGTCTTCTTGAGCGCCTCGTAGATCAGGTGCATGCCGTCATAGCCGCCGACGGCGAAGAAGTCGGGATTGCGCTTGAACTCGGCGTTGAACGCCTTGACGAACTCCAGGTTCTTCTTGGACTGATGATTGTAGTCGTAGTGCCAAGCACTGATACGCCCGAGCGCCAGATCGCCGAGGCTCTTGATCGCGGTCTCGTCGACCGGCTCGCCGGTGCTCAGGACCTTGATCTTGTTAGGATCGATACCGCGCTCGGAGAAAGCCTTGCCGAGAGCGCTGGGCTGCGCGCCACCCGGAACGAACACGAAAATCGACTCGGGGTTCAGATCCTTGGCGCGCTGCACGAACGCGGAGAAATCCGGGTTTGCGACCGGCATCCGGACGGAGCCGACGATCTCGCCGCCCGCTGCCTTGAAGGCGCGCTGGAACGCACCCTCGGCGTCGATGCCGGGGCCGAAGTCGCTGACCATGGTGTAGGCCTTGGATACCCCGCCCTTCTGTTTCGCCCAAGTGCCGAGCGTCTCGGAAATCTGCGGCAGGGTCATCGACACGCGTGTCGAGTAGGGTGACTTCGTCACGATGATGGACGTGGCGGCGTTCATCACCACCATGAACTTCTTGGCTTCGGCGGAAATGCCGGCCGCGCCGAGAGCTTCCGGAGTCAGCGAGAAGCCTGCAAGGATGTCGACGCCGTCACGCACGACCAGTTCCTGCGCCAGCCGCTTGGCCACATCCGGGTTGGGCCCGCCGGTATCCTTGCGGATGACCTCGATCTTCTTGCCGGCGACGGTGTCGCCATGCTGCTTCATGTAGAGCTTGATGCCGTTGTCGATCTGCGCGGCAGTGTCGGCGAACTGGCCGGAATAGGCGCTGATCACGCCGACCTTGACGGTGCTTTGCGCCTGCGCGGCGGTAGTGGCTGCGATCACCGCAACAGCAGCGCCCGCCAGCCCGAAGATGAGCTTTTGCATTCGTTCCTCCCAGACCTTCAAAGACGGCTTGATTGGGCGTGACCGTAGTGCGCGGCCCCCCCAAGGTCAATTTGCCGTTGGGGAGCGCCAGCCGCGCCGCGCTATGTAACGAACTTCCGCCCGGTCAGCCGTTCGATATTCCCGTGGTAGATGCGGTCACGGTCGGCCTTCGAAATATCCAGCTCATCGACAATCTTGATGGTCTCACGAATGTATTGCGTGCCCTGCTCGGGATCGAAGGGGCAGTCGGAGGCAAAGATGACCTTGTCGACCCCATAGAACTCGAGCCCGCACAGCGTGGCGGCACGGGAACCGAACACAGCGGTGTCGGCGATGAAATCCTGCTTAAAGTAATCGAGCGGCCGCTTCTTGAGGCTCTTCAGCAATGCGAAATAGTCCTCGTCGGTGGTACGCTTCCCAAGCTGGTCCCAGCCCGGCCCGACGCGTCCCTCGTGGTAGGGCACCATGGCCCCCATGTGGTGCACGATAATCTTCAGACCGGGGTATTTGTCCAAGATCCTGGAGAACACGAGGCGCGCCATGGCGACGCTCGTCTCGTAGGGCCAGCCGAACGTCCACCAGATCTCGTAGAGCGATTTCTGCTCGTCGAGGTAGTCGGGGTGATTGGCGCCGCGCTCGGGATGGATCCAGATCGGTTTGTCGAGCCGCTGCATCGCAGCAAAGAAGCCTTCGAACTCCGGCCGGTCGAGCGGCTTGCCGCCGACATTGGTGTAGACCTGTGCGCCGACTGCACCCAGATGCGTAATGGCGCGCTCGACCTCCGCCAAACCGCGCTCGCCTGCCGCCAGCGGTGCCTGCGCAATGAAGGCGGGGAAGTGACGGGGATGCTTCGCGACCAAGTCGGCCAAGCCATCGTTACCGATCCTGGCAAGCTCAAGGGCGACTTCGGGCACGCCCTTGCTCACCGTGTCGAGCGTTGGAGCCGGCAGAGACAAAATCTGCGCGTAGTCAGGAAACTGCTCAACGATCTTCAGGCGCGTATCGAGATCGTGGATCGATTTCACCGCACGCGCGCGGCGGAACATGTCCTTCAGGTCGCTGCCGACCTCCTCCATCCGCTGGTAGTAGCCGGCCGGATAGAAATGGTTGAAAGCATCAATGCGCATGTCGCGTTTCCTCGCCTGACGATGGTTGTTGTCTTGCAGAAGCCTCAGTCGATCTTGCTCTCGTCCCGATACATGACCTTGTGTCGCTCCTCGCGAACCCACGCATCGATCTGCTCGACTGTCATGTAGTTCGCCATGTCGAAGCGATCCCAATGCATGATCTGCGGCAGCGTCTTCTTCCAGCGCTTGTAGGGCGGTTTTGCCGGGACGCCGAAAAGCATGATGTCGATAACCGCAAGATCGTCGGGAATCCCTAGGAGCGGCTTCAAGGATTCCTGCGCTGCCTGCTGTCCGATCGCGGTAACCCACCAGACCTGATAGCCGAGCGCAGCAGCCGCGAGGTGCGCGGACATTGTCGATGCTGCAACGCTCTGCAGCAGTATGCGCTCGGCGTTTTCCTGGTATTGCTTGTCCAGATCCGACCCATCGAGCAACACCGGGAAGGCACGCATAAACCGGAAGTCGGCAACGACGACAATGAAGCCGGGCGCGGTTTCGAGGCCCCTATAGTTGGGCGTCGGAAATTTCATCTTGAGCTTGGCGCGACGCCGCTGCTCCTCGACGAAGTAATCCGCGATCTTCTTCTTCGCGCCGTCATCCGTCACCACGATGAAGTGCCACGGCTGGGCGTTTGCTCCCGAAGGCCCATGGCGGGCCGCCTCCAGCACCAATTCGAAATGCTCGCGCGGGATGGCAAACCGAGGATCGAACAGACGCGAGGTTAAACGCCCGCGAACGGTCTCCATCAGTTGCTCATAACGCACGAGATTGGGACTGAACGCTGCGGCTGTCTCACCCATCTTCACCTCCACGCTGAGCTGGCCCAAGGATACCTTACATTGATGGCTTGCACATACGCAGGCTCAAAAGTGCCGTCTATTGATCGCCGATGGGCGGCATGTAAGCTGGCGCATCACTTGAGGGTATAGTCGTGCGGTGCGCAATCGTTGCGGCAGTATGCGGGTTGCTGGCCCTGGCAGGCTGCACGAACAACCCCTATCCGGACGCGGATGACGACCGGAAGGTGCTCTATTCCTCCTTCGTCGAAGCGCCACGGACACTCGACCCGGCTGTCGCCTACACCACCGCCGAGCACATCGTGACGGCGAATGTCTTCGACACCCTGCTCGAGTATCACTACCTGCGCCGCCCGTTCGAACTCATCCCCGGCCTGGCAACCGGAATTCCCGAGGCAGTAACCAAGGCCGACGGCAGCCAGAGCTACCGGTTCAAGCTCCGTGACGGAGTGATGTATCACCCCGATCCCTGCTTCACTTTGAACGGGCAGGGGCAGCGGGCGCGGAAGACAGTCGCCGCCGATGTTGCATTCCAGCTCACGCGACTGGTCGATCCGGCCGTGAACAGCCCGGCCGCGAGCACCTTCGCCGACGTTCTCGGTGTGAGCGAGTTCACCAAGCGTCTTTCCGAGATGCGCAAGGCTGATCCTCAATTCGCGGCCCTGCCACCCCACGTGCAGTATGAACGCGCGGGACGCGTGGCGGGCATCGCCGTCGATGGCGAGTTGGATCTCGAGATCGTCCTGGCCAAGCCCAACCCGCAAATCCTCTACTGGTTCGCCATGCCTTTTACGACGCCAATGCCGTGGGAGGCTGTGGCCTACTACGACGGCAACGAAGGGCGGGCCAACCTCGGCGATCAGGCGGTCGGCACCGGACCGTTCCGTCTCGCCACCTATGCCAAACAGCACCGGTTTACGCTGGAGCGCTTCGCGGACTGGTACGGCCATCGGCCGGGATCGGCGCCGGCACCCGGCGCGGTATTTCCTGCCGACATCAGCCCAGCGGACGTCAAGGCGGGCGTGATTGATCCGGCCTATGCCGGGCGGCCGATGCCATTCCTGGAACGCATCGTGTTCACGCGCGAACGAGAGGGCATCCCGCGCTTCAACAAGATGCTGCAGGGCTATTACGACGACGGCGGCATCATCAAGGAGAGCTTTGACGCCATCATCAAGGATGACCAGCTCTCGCCCGAGATGGTGGCGCGCGGCATGCGTCTCGACAAGGAAGTGGAGCCGACCATTTTCTACGTTGGCTTCAACATGGACGATCCTGTGCTCGGGCACTCAGCCGGCGAGAAGGGCCGCAAGCTGCGTCAGGCCATGAGCATTGCCGTCGACGTACCCGAGTATCTGCGCCTATTCCTCAACGGCCGCGGAGAGCCGGCGCAGTCGCCCCTGCCGCCGGCGATCTTCGGCTACGACAAGGACTACAAAAACCCGTTCCGGCAACCGGACATCGCGCGGGGGAGAGCACTGCTTGAGGAAGCGGGCTACAAGAACGGCGTCGACCCGGCGACGCAGCAACAACTCAAGCTGAGCTTCGATACGGGGAACACGACCGCCCAGGCCCTGCTGCAGTACGAGTTCATGGTCGGGGCCTGGCGTCAGCTCGGGCTGGATGTCCGCGTGAACGCGACGACCTACAATCAATTCCAGCAGAAGGTGCGCCAGGGTGCCTACCAGATTTTCCAATGGGGCTGGATCGCCGATTTCCCCGACCCGGAGAATTTCCTGTTCATCCTGATTTGCGAGAACTCGCGCACCAAGAGCCAGGGGGCGAATACGGCGAACTTCTGCGATCCGGAGTTCGACGCGCTCTACCGCGAGATGAAGAGTTTGCCGAACACCGATCAGCGCTACCAGATCATCCGGCGCATGGTGGCTATCCTCGAGCGGGAGCGGCCGTGGATCGAACTATTCCACAACGAGAGCTACACACTGAACCATGCCTGGCTGGTGAACGCCAAGCCGATGGGAATTTCCTATCCCGCCTACAAGTACAAGGACGTGAAGCCGAAACTCCGCACTGAGATGCGCGCGGACTGGAATACGCCCGTGCGCTGGCCGCTCTATCTGCTCGCACTCCTGATTGCCGCAGCCACCTGGCCTGCCGTCCGGACCTACCAGCGGGAGCGATCGTGATGCTCGGCTATCTCGTCCGCCGCCTTGCCTACGGCGGGCTCACGGTCGTGGGCGTGCTGCTCCTGCTGTTCGTGCTGTTCTTCACCGTCACCGACCCGGATGACATCGCGCGCAAGGCGATCGGCGAGCGCGCCAAGCCGGAGGTCTATGTGCAGTGGAAGAAGAACCACGGCTATGACCGGCCGCTGTTCCTCAATCGCGAGCACGGCGCAGCCAGCGCCGCGCGCTACACGGATACGCTGCTGTTCGAGCACTTCCGCCGCATGCTCACCTTCGACTTCGGGCGCAGCGATGCCGACGACACGCCGATTGCCAAGCGGCTGCGGGAGGGGGCAGGCCCGAGTCTGAGCCTGACGGTGCCGCTGTTCGTGCTTGGGTTGCTGGCCGGAGTCGCAGTGGCGCTGTTCGTGGCGTTCTTCCGCGAGACCTATATCGACCGCGCCGTGCTGGTGGTCTGCATGCTGGCGATGAGCATCGCCGGGCTGCTGTATATCATCGGCGGACAGTATCTCGTGGGCATGCTGCTGCGCTGGTTCCCGATCTCGGGTTTCGATGTCGACCCCTCTGTGGGCGCACGTTTCCTGGCGCTGTCGGTTCTGGTTGGCCTTGTCGCGGGGTTCGGTGCGGCCGTCGGGAGCTACCGCGGCGTATACGGCGAGGGGATGAACCGAGTCT